>Ga0081455_10002832_pt1 | contig 20417 bp, 22 predicted proteins | sample TabmetS3T2R1_FD_70207 | JGI IMG/M metagenome (GOLD analysis project Ga0081455, IMG submission 70207) | Tabebuia heterophylla rhizosphere microbial communities from the University of Puerto Rico - S3T2R1 | ecosystem: Host-associated > Plants > Roots > Rhizosphere ...
ACCGAGGAGAACGCCGCGAGGTGCGTGCCTGGGCGGCGCGAAGCGTAAAGAGACTTGGGTTCCACGGCACTAGGTGCGTCAGGAGAGACAGGAGGATGTCCCTCCCCTTATATTCCTCGCTATACGCTTTCCCGTGATCCGAATTTTGACTTGCCCTCCCTGGTCGAGATGGCATTTTGCCTATGGAAGCGGCCTCTCCGGCGGGCCGGAAGGAACAGCAATCGTCGCCCTGCCATCGGGATCGGGGATCAGCTCGTCGCGAGGGTAGGTGCAGGTGGTCTGTAAGTCAGCTGGCACGACGCGGTGGGCGCCCGTTGGCTCGCGTCCCTGCGATGAAGGCGCCCGTACCCCTAGCGGGTATGGGTTAGGCAGCTGCAGCCTCACGAGTCTTTTCATCGGTTCCCTTGTCGGCCACCCGTATCGCCAGACGATGTCGCAAGTCGCAACTCGCGCCTCAAGGTTGCCAGTGCCTGATCGATAACTGCGACGAGAATGGGCGCCGTGACGGCACGCACATCCGGATGGGGTCCTGCGCGGGCAGCTGCGGCGGTGTTCGGTTCGATGCTAGGTGGATGGCTACTCGGTGCCGCGGCGCGCCGGGCCAGTACGCGAACCGGGGTCTCCAATGCCGAGGCGTACGGCTCACTGCCCGGAGACAACCTCATAACGCACCCAATGGTGGAATGGACCCGCGGATCCACCGTGCGCACAACCGCGGAGCGGGTATGGCCCTGGCTGGCCCAAATGGGCTACGGCCGCGGGGGCTGGTACACACCGCAGTGGGTCGACCTATTTGCCAACCGGTGGGTATTCGGCCAAAAGACGTCGTTCCCCGCGAGCGCTAACCGGCTGCTGCCCGAATGCCAGCACGTGGCAGTCGGAGACATCATCTGCGATGGACCCAACTACGCCTCCTATTTTCGCGTCCAACATGTAGATCCGCCGCGCGCCCTGGTGTACCGCTCGATCCGACATCCACGACACGGCAGTCCCATCGACATCAACGACCCCGAGTCACCATCAAAGATCGAGAAGCAACTGCGGGATTCAGGGACCTATGTCGACTTCACCTGGGCGCTCGTACTGAACGAACTGACGCGGGACACGACCCGGCTCCTTGTGCGGACCAGGGCCAACTACGCACCGCCGACTGTCAGTTTGCTCTCCCTACCACTCGGACTATTCGACGCCACATACGGGGTGGCAATGTTGCGCGCCATCGCTAGACGTGCGGAGACTATCGATCCTGACCTCCACTAACTTCATCCGCAACCCCTGTTACGCTTCGGCGGCGATTCGATTGGCCAGGTTGCGGAACTGCAGAGTCTGCATGAGAAAGTGCAACGGTTCGCCGAGCAGCAGAACGAACAGCAGCGCCACCGGACGAGGTCCGCTGTGACTGCGCGAATGGACCACTAGACGTGTTCCACCGCTGGCTGTTTCACGCAGGTGGAAGCCCCAAATTCCGTCGATGTAGGCCCATGGAACCGGGTCGATCCGTGGATCGAACGATACGCCGGAGAACATGCCGTAGGTCGAGCGCAGCACCAATGTCCGGTTGGGCTCAAGGACCTCCACGGTGAACCAGTTCGGTCCCTGGGCGCCGGGTACGGACGCCCGGGACAGGTGCTGCCCTTGCTCCAAGCGCTGCCACCCAGGCACGATGCGGTCCGCGCTAGCCTTCCCGTCGTTATCCAGCCAGTCCCAGCTGTACCAGCCACCGCGCTCGCCTCCCATTTGCACCAACCAGAGCCACACCCTGTCAGGTGGCGCCGGCAAGTTGGTGGCCATCGTCGATCCACTGTCCGCGTCAGGCACAAGTTCGTCGCCGGGATAGCAATGCAGTATCTCGTCACGGGTCGCGCCCCAAGTCAGCATCCGCGGACGAACCCAGCAGACATAAAGGACCGACACAGCAGACGCGAAAGCTAACGAAATCAACCGAGCTCCGGTCCGACGTCCACGCACATCCCCAGTTCACACCACTGCCGGTGACCAAATGCGCTGGCTGCCGCATTTTCGCCGCCAATTGACACCCCAGATGGCAGTGGGACCCGATTTGCACAGTTATTAGGAGCCGCATCCAATCCGTCGCACGATCGTTGGCCGCCCTTATCCCAATCCAGCGCGGCAACCTGTTCACTCAGTCGCCGGCAGTTCCCAGGCAGAGGTTCTGCCCTAATACGGAAGCAGTCATCGCATACCTGAACGTCGCTGACGTGTAAAACGATCAAGACGACTTATGCACCACACTTTCTCCCACAATTTCGCGCGGCGATCCCCAGATGATCGAAAACGATCGGGGGCGATACGGCGTCTCACAGGCCAGACGCAAGACGATGCCATGCACGCGGCCGAGCATCCGAACAAGACCGGTCCGGCGGCTCAAATCCTTCGAGGAACCGGACCACCATCCGACAAGTCGGCGCCGCGGCCTAATTGTCAAGCCGTCCCTAAAGTCCGCCGCTGGACGGCGCATCTTTCTTGCGTCGGGCTTGCTAGCGCTTATCGGCCCGCTGTTCCAGCCAAGCCTCGACCGCTTCTCGGCGGTACCGCACGTGACGGCCCACCCGATAGCCGACTGGGCCATCGCCTCTATACCGCCAGCGATACAGGGTGTGAACGGGGATATCCAGCATCTCCGAGAGATCGGCAAGCGACATGAGTTTGTCTCCGGCCTCGAGTGTCATGATCATTTCCTTCCTCGTGCTCGCAGTTCGTCGCAGGGCAGGCCGACCCTCAGCGTGACAACTTGTCGCTGTCGCCGGGTGTTCGGCCCAGCGGCTCGGCCGACGGTTCGACGTCGAGGACCTGCCGACCCTCAATGACCTAAGTCGCAAACCGGCAGCGCGCGGTCGTTAAGAATCAAGAGTGAGCTGGCATGGCAAGATCGGAGATCGCGGCAGCCGAGCCTAAGAGTGCGATTTCAGGCGGCGAAGCGTGAGCATGAGAGCACGGATGACCGGCTTTCACTGTGCTTAATTGCCCGCTAATGGTGTAGCCTGCCTGCGGGCTCCACGGCTCTGGCGTCTACTCTGGCGCCCAACAGGGACTCCGGCGTCCTTCGGGTAATCCCGCTGCCGGGCGGCCCCATCGCGTCATGCAGCGATGGCCAGGCCTCGGCGCTCGCTTTCCAACTCTGCAAACCGGCGCCTGAATGTCCCGCATCAGGCACAACGGCAAGGATGCCGGAAAGACATTGCCGCTTGCGCTCGTCCACTCGGGACTTCAAATAGCGCCTGTACTCAGGCCTGCGTAAAACCACTAGCTGAGAGATTCCAGCACCGATGCGGCCCTCGTGCTGGCAATTCCCCGCCCGAGATATCGATCTTGCGTTATTGACGGATGCGCATGGCCCAACTGGTCGGCGATCGTACGGGCACTGAGTCCTGACTCATCCAGCAGGGTTGCGGTCGTCTTGCGAAGCGAGTGGCTTGTGAGCCATGGGTAGCCAGCAGCCCTAAATGCATCTCTCAAGTCAGCCTGGGTGTTTGACGGGTCTCGCAAGCCACCCATGATCGCAGGAAAGACGGGAGTGACTTTCGCACTCATATTATTTGGAGCCTCGTCCCACCTCGCCCGCAGCATTTCGACACACCACGACGGGAGTGCCAACGTCCGCATGCCGGCGGAAGTCTTGGTCGGTTTCACGATTAGCCCTTGTCCTTGAATCCGGATCACCGTTCCCCTTATGGCGACGGTTCGGGACTCAAGATCAATATCGGTCCAACTCAGCGCCGCGCACTCGCCGATACGAAGGCCCGTGGCCAGCATCATCGCTACGAAATCAGGGAGATCACGTTCGATGGCCTTGCCGTCGTATGTGAGCAGGGCCCGGAGCTGGCGCGCCTCAGCCACCGTCAGCGCCCGAGGCTGCCGCCTCCCTGCACCGCTCGAAACCGGGCCCACGTCACGAACCGGATTCCGATCGAGAGCATCGTGGCGCGCAGCGAGCCCACACATGCCCGAGAGAACCGACCGGCACATCTTGGCCGTCGAGTAGCCGTGATGTTCCGCAACGGTGCGCATGAACCGATGGATCGCGCCGACAGTCAGTTCGCGAACGCGAAGGTTCCCAAGGCCCGGGATGACATGCCTTTCCGCCGCATACCGATAAGCAAACGCTGTCGTCGGTGATTTGGGTTGTTCTTCGATCTGCGTAAGCCACGCCTTTGCAAGCGCCGCGATCCGGGTGTCCCCCGTGATCGAGTCGAAGCCACCAGCGCGAACACGGTCCCGTATCGCTACGGCCAGCGCGCGCTCGGCAGCACCTTGCGTATTCCCGTGTCGCTCGATCGCCCTAGTCACGCCGTCGTAGTCGCGAAAGAGCGTGCGGGCTCGCCAGCCCTGATCAGTCCGATAGATGCGCACCCGGCCAGCTGTGCCCACTGGCAGCGACGGTCTCACTGCTTAATCGTACGATGGGCCCCCGCTTTACCCCCAGGAAACGGTACCAGATTATGAATATCAGCGAACTCTGAACAATTCAGTGGAAGCTCATCATACCTAGTCAAATGCAATTATTGCTAAAATGATGAGAGGGGATGAGAGCTGTGGACTTTTAATCCGTAGGTTGTGGGTTCGAGTCCCACGGGGCCCACCAGTAAAGCCACACCAGTAAAGTCCCTAGTCAACCGCTATTTGGGGAAGGGGATGACGTCGGCATCGGTCGATCCGGTACCCGTACGGAACTCGTCAGGTACGCCGACGACAGTACGCCGACGGCATCCATGCGCTCGGCCACCCGTCCAGGTCGGTGTCGACGACGCCGCTAACACCCGGCCTCGGCCAGCTCGCAGCTGATCTCCCAGAGGTGACTACGACGAGTTAAGCGTCTCAAGATCACGGCGACCAAGAAGCCACCACGAAGAAGCGCCAGGGCACGGAGGATGGTTCGCTGATCTGCCTGAGGGTTCTGGAACAGCAGGGACGTACGCCGGCGGATACCGAAAGTACACCCACTCGCTGAAGGCGTCGGCCGTCGCGCTGTACTGCACAGACGCCGCCGCTGAACGAACCAGGCAGAGACTCGAGTGATCCTCCCCGAGGCCGTGCTCGACGAGCTGCATGAGCCCCCCTGGTGTATCAGATGCCTTTAGCGGCCCTCTGGTTGTTAACTGCCAAACCTGAACACAGGAGGAAACATGGCAAGACCAGGAACCGATTCGGCCGGCGACGACGGCTATGAGTCGGCATCACCCTCGTCAGGTCCCGGACGAAGAGAACTCAGGTGCACTTTGGCTCGAAATCGGCATGTGTCTCGGGCGGTGGCTCTGTTCGCCGCGGCCGCGCTAGCGGTCTTTCTCTCAGCCTGCAGCTCTACCGCTCATGCAAGCAAAGCCGGAACGTTCTATGGGTCCGAACTGGCCCTCGGAAACGGAAAGGTGAAGACCTACGTCGTCACGGGCGACGACGGCAAACCGACCGAGCTCGGATTCGCTGTCGACGCCGCATCGCTCCAGGGTCTGCCCGAACCGCCTCATCACGCCGAAGCTGGGCCACCACTGCCAAGCCAGCCGCTGTACTTCCCGGATGCGGCCAAAGGTGTGGCCGTGGATCATGCCACCTTCGATTTCGTGCCAGGCGGCCACCCGCCACCAGGAGTTTTCGACCTGCCGCACTTCGACGTCCACTTCTTCTACCTGACTCAGGAGGAAGTTGAGGAGATCAACCCAAAGAGCGCGGCTTTCGCCGCGAAGGGAATGAAGCTACCGGACGAAAAGTTCGTTCCGGAGGGTTACAGCGCGATCCCGAACACTCCACCTGAAGAGGCGGTTGTTCCCGGGATGGGACAACACCTCGTGGACATGACCGTGCCGCTCGTCCCCGGTGAGTACAAGTTCACCGAGGTCATCATCAACGGCTCCTGGAATGGCAAGTACGCTTTCGTCGAGCCGATGGTCACGCTCGATTACTTGCTCAGCAAGCCCAACGTGACGAATGATCTGAAGCTGCCGCATGAGTACCAGAAGGCGGGCCTGTACCCAACGAAGTACTCGATTACATACGATGCGGCGTCCGACACATACATGATCAGTCTGAATGGGCTGGTGGAGCGCACAGCCAGTTGAGTGCGGAATCTGGCATCGAAGTGTTGGGGACCCGGGTGCACCGGGTCCCCAAACCGTTATCGCGTCGTGCTGGTCATCGAGGGCGGCGGCTCGCGTGGGATGTTCTCCGCGGGCATGGGCCTCGGCCTCGAAGAACTCGGGCTCGACCGCCATCCAGGGCATCCGTCGGCGCTGGGCCGCCATCGCGTCGCGGCCCTGGTGAGCTCCTTCTCCTTAACCAGCAGCTCCTAACGTGCGGCCCCCCACTACTGTGGCGACACGATCGGGGGCTTGTCCATCGGGTGTCCTCCTACAGGTACTCATCGACAGCATCCAAGTTTTGGTCAGTGCCAGTCGAGGTGATCCGACACCCTATTGCGCGTAATTCATACCCTCCCGCGCACAGTCTCTTCGGCCTCGCTAGAGAACTCGAAATCAGCATGTTCCCCGTACGAGGGGCTGAATGGCAGCCCGAAGGCATCAGAGCGACCGGTGGAGGTACCGATCCGGTATTCCGGAGCGAATGCGTATGCTGCGTTCTTCACCGTTGTTGGCAGTCCGTCTATGCCTCGATGTGGCTCAAACCTGATCTCGGTCTTGTCCCCAACAGCGCCCGTCGGCGTTTCACCATCGGAAAATCGCACCGTGCCCATCTCTGTCCCGAGGAATTCAGTTATGAGCTGGGCAAGCTCGCCGAAGGCTCCTCCCTCCTGGCCGGAAAGGATCCGCTCCAAGGCCCGTGCCTGCTCATCCGAGGCAGCCTCGTCGACCACCACCCCCACTTTCCAGTTGCCCGCGGTCAGGTTAGAGGGCCAATAGTTGTAGAACGCGAAGTTGACGTTAGACAAGTCGACGTCGTCCAAGCTGCCCTCGGCTATGTGGAACACGGCCGCACCGGAGCATTCGGTGCCGCCGTCCGGGTTGTTCGGCGGACCGTCAACAGGACACGGACAAATCAGATCGCACGAGCAGCTCCCTACGTATGCTCCGGCGATGCGCCAAGCCATCACTCCTCCCTCCTTGGCGGCCCTTCCTAGCCGCCGATCGATGTCAGCGGGATCCACATCGCGGCCAGCGAGATGCCCATCACGAGAAGCACGATGCCTACGACCTTGGCTGCGGCCCAGCCGAACGGCAGAACCTTTTCGATAAAGATCACAGCAGCGACGAGCGCCATCCAGACCAAGTTCATGACCCCGACGGTGAGCAGAACCAACATGAGGCCCCAGCAACACCCGAGGCAAAACAGCCCATGATGCAGGCCCATCTGTAGGCCACCACGGGGCCCGCTTCGCCAGTGCAGCATGAAATCCATGGGCGTGCGGCAATGCCGAAGGCACACGGTCTTGTATCGCGTGAGCTGATAGCCACCTGCGAGCAGCAGAGCGCCACCTCCCACTACAGCAGCCTCCCGCGGCGACAGGGTGCCCATGAGCGCCGAGCTGCCCAAGTAGACCGCGAAGGCCAGCAAACCAACCAGCGTCCACGCAAGCAAATAGCCAACTACAAAGACTGCGGTTGCGCCCTTGCTTTGGTTCCGCATCGCCGAAAAGCGAGAGTAGATGACGACCATGGGAGCCACGGAGGGAAACATCATCGCGACCATCATCGTGACCCACATGCCGAGGAACAGTGGCAAGGTCATCGATGCAGCCGGTCCCGCGTCAGCCATGCCCATGTTGTCGGTCAGGCCCATACCCGGACCCAAGCCCGAGCTCATCGAGTCGCCGGAAGTGCGGAGCATGAACAGCCAAGCGAGGGCTGCGAAACTCAGCAGAACGATCAACACGACAGCTGCCGATGTGCGCAGAGCACCCACCGGCCAGGGCCTGCGGCCGGTGCCTGAAGCACGACCCTGCGTCACGCCTAATCTCCCGGACGTACGATGCTACCCCCACGCCCCACCGAGTGTCACTGTCCTCGCCGGGCCGCGACTGAGGCGCGCACCCTCTCAGTACTACGCCGCCTGATCAGAGCCGTCAAGGGTGTCTGCAAGCCAGGGGTAGACCCGTCGCGGGCGGCCGTCGCGGCCCTCGGCGCGCAACCCGCCAATCATTGGCTGGCGGGCGTCTGACAACACACGGATCATCGGCGCGATTCGCGCCAGCGGTACTCCACCTCTGGGCGGCCCGTGCGTCCGAACCGGGTGTCCCGCTCGAGTAGACCAGAGTCGGCGAGGTGCTCGAGATAGCGCCGGGCCGTGACCCTGGAGGCGCCGATCAACTCGGCCAGCTCGGAGGCGGACATCGAGCGTTCTGCGTCACGCACCGTCGCGCTCACTCGGGTCAGCGTGCTCATCGTCAGGCCCTTCGGTAGGTCTGTGGAGCTGAGCGTCGGCCGCAGGGTGGCCAGCATGGCGTCGACGTCGGATTGCCCGAGGGTATTTCTGGCCGCCATCTGCTCGCGGTAACTGACGTACTGCTCGAGCTTGCTGCGGAAGCCGGCGAAGGTGAACGGCTTGATCAGGTACGACACAACGCCTTGCGCGACCGCCTGGCGTACGACGTCGACATCGCGGGCCGACGTGACCGCGATCACGTCGGACGAGTTCCCGGCAGCCCGGATCCGGCGGAGCAGTGCGAGACCATGTCCGTCCTTGAGATGCATGTCGAGCAAGATCAGATCAACATCTGGATCGCCTGCCAGATAGCGGAGCGCCTCCTGGCCGCTGGCCGCGACCGCCACGACCTCGACATCTAGTCGCCGCAAGTAGGCCGCATTCGCCTCGGCGGCCACTGGCTCGTCCTCGACGACGAGCGCACGGTACGTCGTCATCGCGCGGACTCTGCTCGATCGATACGGTGCGCCGAACCGTCCTCTCGGTCGACCTCGGGCCCGATGACGATGTCGAATCGTGCCCCGCCTAGCGGCCCGCGGTCCACGCTGATGGTGCCGCGATGGCTGCGGACCGCTTGCACGACCAAGGCCAATCCGATGCCTCGACCAAGGCCCCCGGTGGTGCCCTTGGTGGACCATCCCCGCCGGAACGCCTGCTGCGCCTCTGCGGGACTCAGCCCTGGGCCGCTGTCGTCGACTGTCAATCGGAACCGTTCTTGATCAGCCACGACGCGGATCGCCACCCGGTGCGGTGGCTCGGTCTCAGCCGCCGCATCCATCGCGTTGTCGACCAGATTGCCCACCATGGTCACGACAGCTGCCGACTCGATAGCGAGATCACTCACCCGCGAATCGGGGTCGACGGTGAAGTCGATCCCACGTTCCTGCGCCTGGGCCGATTTACCGAGCAGAACGGCCGCCAGCACCGGCTCGTCGACCGCAGTCACCACGCGGTCGGTGAGCCGCTGGGCGACCTCCAGCTCCCTGGTGGCGAACTCGACCGCGTCCTCGGGCCGCCCCATCTCGATCAGTGACACGACCGTGTGCAGCCGGTTGGCAGCCTCGTGGTTCTGCGAGCGCAGCGTGTCGGCGAGACCCTTGGCGGAGTCCAGTTCGCCGGAGATGGCCTGCAGGTCGGTGTGGTCGCGAAGCGTGATCACCGAGCCCACGAGCCGGCCGGACCAGATGGCCGGCGTCTTGTTGACCACGAGCATCCGCGGCCCGACCAGGTGGATCTCGTCGCTCACCACACCTTCGCTTAGCACGCTGTCGACCAGAGGCTCCGGCAGCTTCAGATCGCCGACCGGCTGGCCGACCACTCCCATGTCCAACCCGAGCAGTTCGCGCCCCTCGTCATTGACCAGTTGGACCCGGCCGGCCGGGTCGAGCAGCACCAGACCCTCCCGCACAGCGTGGAGCACCGCGTCGTAATACTCGAACATCCGGGTGATCTCACGCTCGCCGAGACCGTGGGTCTGGCGGTTGAGCCGACGGCTGATCGCCCAGGCGCCGACGGCTCCGGCCGCCAAGATCACACCCGCGGCGATGGCGATCGCGACCAGGCTGGGCGACAGGGACCGCTCGATGGCGGCCGTGGTGATGCCCACCGCGACGAGCGCGACGATGGCCGATCCGTCCCGCACCGGGACGATGGCGCGGACCGACGGCCCCAGCGTCCCGGTGAACGTCTCGACGTGGCTCTCGCCTCGTTGCGCCTCCGCGATGGAGCCGAGATAGTGGCCGCCGATCTGGCTCGGGTCGGGATGGGTGTAGCGCACCCCGTCGGGGGACATCACGACAACGAAGTCGGTGCCGGTGTCGCGCCGGATCCGCTCAGCCCACGGTTGCAGCTGAGCACTGGGATCCGGTGTCGCCAGCGCCGCGAGGATCTGAGGCGAATCCGCGGTCGTCATGGCAACGGCCAGTGCGGCCTCGCCGGCCTGCCGTCGCTGGTCGGCGCGGGCGTCGAAGTAGGCGAGGGTCAGCGCCGACAGCACCACGATGAGCACGACCAGCAGCTGGAGCACGAGGATCTGACGGGCCACACTGCTCGGTCGGCGCCCTCGCAACCACGCCATGCCGGCATTGTCACACCGGACGTGAACTCAATGAACGAAAGGCGGAGTCGCAGGACCTATCCGCAGAGGATGAGGTTCATCCCGACCAGGGATCTCAGTCGATCAATCAATATGCGAGGTGACCACCATGGCCACAACCACCGACGTACGGCCCGCCGAACGGCCGGCGAAGAAGAAGGATCGTACGCACTACTTGTATGTCGCAGTCATTGTGGCTGTGGCGCTAGGAATTGGGGTCGGACTGCTCTTCCCCGACTTCGCCAAAGAACTGAAGCCACTCGGTACCGGCTTCGTCAGCCTGATCAAGATGATGATCGCTCCGGTGATCTTCTGCACCATCGTGTTGGGGATCGGATCGGTCCGCAAAGCGTCACAAGTCGGGAAGGTGGGCGGCATAGCCCTGGTCTACTTCCTGACCATGTCGACGCTGGCATTGGTGATCGGGCTCGTGGTCGGCAACATCATCCATCCCGGCGCGGGCCTGCACATTACGCCGGATGTCGCGGAGAAGGCCGCCAGCGCAGCCACCGCAGAGAAGATGACGACCGCCGACTTCCTGCTGCACATTATTCCCACAACCTTGTTCTCGGCGCTGACTACCGAAGTCGTGCTGCAGACCCTGCTGGTTGCGTTGCTGGTGGGCTTCGCCCTGCAGGCGATGGGCAGGAGCGGGGAACCGATCCTCAAGGGCATCGGCTACCTCCAGAAGCTGGTCTTCCGCGTGCTGTCCATGATCATGTGGGTGGCGCCGATCGGTGCCTTCGGTGCAATCGCCGCGGTGGTCGGCGCTACCGGTGCGGCTGCGCTGAAGAGCCTCGCCGTGTTGATGATCGGGTTCTACCTGGCCTGCTTCGCATTCGTGGTGGTGATCCTCGGCACGCTGCTCAAACTGGTCACGGGGGTCAACATCTTCACGCTGTTCAAGTACCTGGCTCGGGAGTTCCTGCTGATCGTCTCCACGTCGTCCTCCGAATCCGCGCTGCCGCGGCTGATCGCCAAGATGGAGCACCTGGGCGTCTCCCGTTCCACCGTGGGCGTCGTAGTGCCGACCGGGTACTCGTTCAACCTCGACGGCACCGCCATCTACCTGACCATGGCCTCGCTGTTCATCGCCACCGCCATGGGCGACCCGCTGACGGTGGGCGAGCAGATCTCACTGCTCGTGTTCATGATGATCGCCTCGAAGGGCGCGGCCGGTGTTACCGGCGCGGGCCTGGCAACTCTTGCCGGCGGCCTCGCCTCGCATCGCCCTGAGCTGACCGACGGCGTCGGCCTGATCGTCGGCATTGACCGGTTTATGTCCGAGGCCCGGGCTGTCACCAACTTCGCCGGCAACGCGGTGGCCACCGTGGTGATTGGCACCTGGACGAAGTCGATCGACTCGGCTCGGGTTCGGGAGGTGCTGTCCGGTCGCGATCCCTTCGACGAGACAACGATGGTCGACGACGAGCACGGCAACGAGATCGCGCCCGAGACCGACCGCGAGCTAGTGCCTGTTGGAGCTCGCTGAGTTCCAACGCTCACAACGCCTTGCCCGACCAGCGCTCAGCCTGGTCGGGCAAGGTCGTTGTGGCACTACACGTCGACACGCCCGGTGGTGCTGGAGACCTTGCGGCCGCAGGGCGCCCGTACTTAGGCTCGTCGCCGGCACAAGTCAGAGACTGGTCGTAGTGCCGGACACTCGGGGGAGTGATGATCGTTCGTCGTACGACTGCCTTATCGGTACTGACGGTGGCGGCCCTGGTCGTCACCTTGGCAAGCGGGTCACCGGCGCAGGCAACGCCACCCGTGACCAAGGCCGCGGCGGCCGTAGGTCGTGGCGGAGCGGCGTCCACAGTGGACATCGACGCCACCCGCGTCGCCATCGACGTGTTACGGCATGGCGGCAATGCCGTCGACGCCGCTGTCGCGGCGGCGGCCATGCTCGGTGTGACCGAGCCGTTCTCGTCTGGTCTCGGCGGTGGCGGATTCCTTGTGTTCTACGACGCCCGTACCAAGACGGTGCACACGATCGACGGCCGGGAGGCCGCGCCGGCGGCCATGCAGGAGACCACGTTCATCGACCCCGCCACCGGACTGCCGTACGCGTTCCAGGAGGCCCGCGTCAGCGGCATCTCGGTCGGCGTACCGGGGACACCGCAGACCTGGCAGACCGCGCTGCGGAAATGGGGCACGATTTCCCTGCGTGACGCGCTGCGCCCGGCGATCCAGGTCGCCGACCGGGGCTTCGTGGTCGACCAGACATTCCAGCAACAGATCGCGGACAACCTCGCGGCATTCTCGCAGTTCAGCTCGTCCAGCTCGCTGTACCTGCCAGGCGGGGCGCCGCCCGCGGTCGGCTCGACCTTCCGCAACCCGGACCTCGCCCAGACCTACCGGCTGCTCAGCCGGCAGGGCATGGGCGCGTTCTACCACGGCGAGCTGGCGCGCGACACCGTACGCACGGTGCAGCACCCGCCGGTCGTCGCGGCACCGGCGGAACCATGGCAGTTCGAGATCCGCCCCGGCAAGCTGAAAGCCTCCGACCTGGCCCGCTACGACATCCGTACGCCGCAGCCGACCCACATGCGCTACCGCGGCTTCGACGTGTTCGGGATGCCGACCCCGTCCAGCGGCGGATCGACGGTGGGCGAAGGCCTCAACATCGTGGAGAACTGGGATCTCGGCGATCTGTCGCGGACTCAGGCGCTGCACCGGTACTTCGAAGCAAGCGCGCTCGCCTTTGCTGACCGCAACCGCTACGTCGGCGACAACAATCCGCGCGAGCTGCTCGACGAGCTGCTCAGCCAGGGGTTTGCCCGCGAGCGGGCGTGCCAGATCGACCCCGCCCACGCGCTGACCAAGCCAGTCATGCCGGGCGTCCCCGACGGCAGCTACGCCCAGTGCCCGGTCGCGGCGCCCGCGTTGGTGCTGACTAACGAGCGGGGAACCACCAACCTCACGGTCGCCGACCGGTGGGGCAATGTCGTGGAGTACACGCTGACGATCGAGCAGATCGGCGGCAACGCCATGGTCGTACCGGGCCGTGGGTTCCTGCTCAACAACGAGCTGACCGACTTCAACTTCACCCCGACGCAGGGCACGGCGCCCGATCCGAACCTGCCGGCGCCGGGCAAGCGGCCGCGTAGCTCGATGGCACCGACGATCCTGCTAAGGCAGGGCGAGCCGTTCCTGGCCACCGGTTCGCCGGGCGGCGCGTCCATCATCACGACGGTATTCCAGATTCTGTTGAACCGGATCGATCTCGGCATGACACTGCCCGAGGCTGTCGCTGCCCCTCGGGCTAGCCAGCGCAACACGGCGTCGGCCCAGGCCGAGCCGGCGTTCCTGTCGTCGCAGGAGGCGGAGGGGTTGGAGGCGCTGGGCCATGCGTTCACGTCCACCCCGGAGATCGGGGCGGCGACCGGCGTGGAGTTCATGCCTGACGGACGGGTAGTCGCCGCCGCAGAGCCGGTCCGCCGCGGCGGTGGTGCGGCGGCGGTCGTCACGCCGTCGCAATAGCGCGAGAGCGCACTGGCGCAGTCAACCCGTCCGATTTGGGCAGCCGGTTCTGGCTACAGAGGTAAGGGTCGGTTCTCTACGACAGTCTTCATCACGAGCGTGGAGCTGAGGCGCTGGACGCCGGGGAGGGTGGCGAGGCGCTCGTCGTAGAGCTCTTGGTAGGCGGGCAGGTCGGCTGTGATGACGCGGAGAAGGTAGTCGGGCTCGCCGAAGAGCCGTTGGGCTTCCCGGACGTGCGGGATGGCGGCGACAGCTTGTTCGAAGGCGTCGACGGTCGCGCGGTCTCCGCCGCGCATGGTGACGAAGACCAGAGCCTCGAATGTCAGGCCGAGGGCATTGGCGTTGAGGTGCGCGTGGTAGCCGCTGATCGCCCCGGAGTGTTCCAAGGCACGCAGGCGGCGGTGGCAGGGTGAGAGGCTGAGGCCGACTCGCTCGGCGAGTTCGGTGACTGTCAGGCGCCCGTCTTGCTGCAGCTCAGCAAGGATCTTCCAATCCAGCGCGTCCATGAGAGCGATTCTCCCTCATCTGTACCGCTCTGCTGCGAAAACTTGGAAGCACTTTTCGCTGTTTTTCACCTAATCTTTCTCACAATTAGGGCCTGCTCGTCGAGGCCCGAATGCGAAGGAGAGGTCATGGCGGGCGGTACGGTCGCTGCATTCTGGGCGGTGTCCTTCCTCCTCGTGATCACGCCGGGGGCGGACTGGGCATACGCGATCGCGGCCGGGCTCCGGCATCGGGTGGTGCTGCCTGCGGTGGTTGGGCTGCTGGCTGGGCACCTCGCGGCGACCGCGGTGGTGGCGGCCGGGGTGGGCGCGCTGATCGCCCGCTCGCCGCTGGTCTTGACCGTGCTAACGGCGGTTGGTGCGGCATACCTGGTCTGGCTAGGGATTGGCATACTCGCTCACCCACCCGCGCCGCAAACCCATACCGAAGAGCCGGCCGGGTCGTGGCTGCGGCAGGTAGCGAAGGGTGCGGGGACGAGCGGGCTCAACCCAAAGGTGTTCTTGCTGTTCTTGGCGTTGCTCCCCCAGTTCACTGACCCGGACGCAGCGTGGCCCATCGCGGGGCAGATCGTGCTGCTGGGCCTGATCCATGTGGCCAGCTGCGCCGTGGTCTACACCGGAGTGGGCACCGGTGCTCGGCGGGTGCTGCGGGCGCGGCCGGCAGCAGCCCGCGCAGTGATCCGCTTCTCCGGTACCGCGATGATCGTGATCGGTGCGGTGCTGTTGGCCGAACAGCTGATCGGCTAGACGCCGAACTCACCAGAAAACACCGAAAGGCAGCCCAATGTAACGAGGAGAGAGACCAATGGAAGACGTTGACGGCGCCCTGCGCAGCAGGAATCAACCCGACCGACCCAAGGAGAAGTTAGGAATGCAACCCGCTCAGCTTCAAAGCACCTATCTCGATCTCACTACGCCGCATGTCGCAGATGCGTGTACGCGACTCGGCATTCCAGTTCGTTGCGCCCCGGCCGGCACGCGGCCAATGTGGAGCGGCACCCACCTAGTCGGCCGCGTCTGCCCGGCACGGCATTACGGCAGCGTCGACGTATTCTTCGAAGCCATCGAAGGGTCGGATCCTGGCGATGTCCTGGTGGTCGACAATGGCGGCCGCCTTGACGAAGCTTGCGTCGGAGACTTGGTGGCTTTGGAGGCAAGCCGCGCCGGCCTATCTGGCATCGTGATCTGGGGCTTGCACCGCGACACGACCGAACTTCACGTCATCCGCTTGCCGGTCTTCAGCTTGGGAGTGTTGCCTGCCGGCCCACAACGCCTTGATCCGCAGGACTCGCTTGCTCTCTCCTCAGCCGCCTGCGGCCAGCACATCGTCACCGCCGACGATTTCGTGGTCGGAGATGACGACGGTGTCGTGTTTGTGCCGCTTGATCGCGCCGGCAATGTTGCGGATCTGGCAGCCAAAATCCGGGACACGGAACGCTCCCAAGCGACGCAAATGCAACTTGGCACCAGCCTCAGGAACCAGTCCCGCTTCGACGAATACATTGCGGCACGACAGGCTGGCCGAGACCTCACGTTCCGACAGCACCTGCGCTCGATTGGTGCGGCGATCGAAGAATGACCCCCCACGGGCGCACCACTAGGGGAAATAGATCCCAAAGGGGGAAATAGCAAGCACAACGCTGCTATCGCCCGTCTTGAAGATCAAGGCGATCCGTACGACAGTAGAACCTTTGGTGCTGTGTGGCAGGCACCATTCGGTGAAGACAGCGAGAGAGCCCGGGTTCGAGGGTAAGAGGATCAGGATCGCTGGATGAGGAGGCGGAAACGTCTCCGCCTCTGATGCGTACCCCACAGGACCTAGGCCGGTAGGGAGAGCGGTTCTCGGTGGAGCGCATTCGAGGCCATGACGCCGGCGAGCAGCTTTTGATGGCGCTCGACTGGCTACCGGTGTCGATAGCTACGCGACTAGGGTTCGTGCAGTTCTTCATAGGCGACCCGATATTCGCCGGTCTTCACGAATTCGAGGTAGCCGCTGACGGGATTTCCTACCGGACCATTGCCCACTACGTGACGGAGGGCCAGCAGCGCCATCGAGCCAGGTCGGCGCGGCGCCCGACCATCGTGTTGCCAGATGGGCCAGGTCGAACGTCAACGGTTGTCCACGAACTGGGGCATGTCCTTGACGAAGTGCTCGGCGAAAAGTGGCCAGCCAAGCCGGTCAGCAACTACGCCCGGGTCGATCGATTCGAGGCGTTCGCGGAAGCGTTCACCGCATGGGTGGGCCTGCCCAGCTACCAGAGTGAGCGTGACCGGCTATATCGGATTGACCGTGACTCGGCTGCGTTCTTCGACGCCATCACTTTGCAGCTGTAGCTCTGCGGATGGCGTGACCTGCTCTGGGTCAGCCGTCCCTCGCGCTATGGAGCCTGCTAGCGACTGGTACGGCCGAGTCCATCGCTCCGATCTGCTGGAGAATCGTCATCAGATCGAAGTAGTGGCGGAGCACCTTGATCTTGCCGTCCTCGATCTCGATCACCTCGACCGACTTGACCGACATGGGTTTGTTGGACGGCGGCAGCTCCGAACCATCGGGCGTCGCCATCGGGCCACTCTGCGTGCCCTCCCAGGTGAGCTCGATCGCCACCGTGTTTCCGCTCGCGTACGTCCCGGTTATCGTGCCGTGCTCATCCGGAAACGCCCGCTTCCAACTCTGCGCTGCCTCGATCCGGGCATCTGCCCCCTCGAGACGGCGCTGCGTGGCGAGCTCCTCCTCATAGAAGTCGTCGGCGAGAAGCGAGCGGAGGCGGTCGAAGTCGGCGGCGTTGTAGCACTCGATGCTCTCGCGAGCCACGTCTTCTGCACTTTGTGCCATTTGGCCTCCCTCGTGGTGTGCTCGGATCAACTCTAAGAGGACTGGCCGCACAAGAGCAGCTTGATCTCTGGCGAAGCCCGACCAAGATCAAGCGCCTCGTCGATCATGGTAAGACCTCTTCTCATCGCGGTGGCGATTAGCAACCGCGCTACCGCACCGCCTGCGCCATCGCAATCAAAGCATCCCAATCGCCGGTTGATCCTGGGATGCGCATCGGCTGTGTGTGGAGCACCGTGAATAATGATCATCCAGCCACAACGTGACACCACCACACGGTCTGTCTGGTTGGAGCGGCCAGTGTTGATCGACATGGAGCAGAAATGGTGGACTACCAGGTCCGCGCAATGACCTGGAACATCTGGTGGCGGTTCGGACCCCGCTGGCGTGAGCGGCAACCTGGCATCCTCGCCACCATTCAGCGCTTCACTCCCGATGTTGTCGGCCTGCAGGAGGTCTGGAGCACCGAAACGAGAACCCAAGCGGACGAGCTGGCCGAGGCTCTCGGCTGCTACGCGACGTTTGCCGCGCCTTCGTATCCGGCGGCACCAGACCCGCCGGTAGTGCCCGACCACGCCGGGGTCGAGCTGGGTGTGGCGCTACTGAGCCGGTGGCCCATTGTGCAGCAAGACGTGATCACGATGCCGGCTCGCCACCGCGCCTGGGACCCGGTGATCCTCAAGGCCTCTCTCGCCCATCCGGCAGGGCCGCTACCGGTTCTGGTGGCGTGTCTTGAGCACGCCACCACCTACAGCGACGATCGTCTCGCCCAGGCGAGCTTGCTTGCTGATCTTGCTACTGATCCGGCCACGGATGGTCCCTGTCCCTCGCTGGCGATGGGTGATCTGAACGCCGCACCGGACAGCTCCGTTCTGAGACCTTTACGCGATGTCTTGATCGACGCTTGGAAGGCCGGTGGTGGCGCACCCGATGCCGTCACCTTGCCATCGACGCATCCCTCGGCTCCGCTCGAGGCCGGTCCGGAACTCGTCGACCAGCGCATCGACCATGTCTTTTTCCGCCCAGGCCACGAGGATCAGCTGGTCAACGTCGAGTCCGTTGTTACCGCAGGGGATGCCGTCGACGGCGTGTTTCCGTCCGACCATCGAGCGGTGGTGGTTGATCTCCGTTGGCATGACCGCTGAGATCACACGATCTGCGGCCGCCGAACAGACGCCCGGCCATGTAATCGTCGCCGGGGACATGGAAGCCGACGAAGGCGCCGACACATCCGGTTCTGGACCGGTCGGCATGTCATCGATGACCTGAGCGTGTGCTACCGCAGTGCCTCGATACACGACCGCCAGACTGCTGGCCGACCGCTGCTCTCAGTCACCCCAGTCCAGCTGATGCTCCGGAGTTCCTGCGGCCCGTCCCCAGGCGACCGCCACGGCCCGAGCGCGAGTGTCGCCGATGCGGTAACGGAAAACGCGTCCAGCGAAGACCACCACATGATCGCCTCCGACGACAAAGTCGGCCCACCATCCAGTCGCGGTCTCCAATGCAGCGGCTAGTGCCTGTGCCAAATCGTCGGCTCGATCGTCGGGAGCTTCGAAGTCGAGGAAGGTCCAGATCGGTGGTTGGCCAGCTACTGCGCCCTGCGGGCTGTCGTCAGCAGGTTCGGAGCCATCAGACGGAGTTGTCGAGTGGGACACGTCATGCCGGCCGATCCGCACCACCCGCAGGTCGGCAACCTCCAGCTCAGTGCCAACGCGAAGACTTTCGGCAAGCAGGCGGCCCGTCAGCATGACCGCCATCGTAAACAGTCAGATCTCGCTTCAGCGCGTGCGGCGAGCTGTCAGCCTCAGCCGGCTCTCCGAACTCGCTGAGCAAGATCGTCGAGCGCTGCCTGCCGAATGGCCACCTAAATGTCGCGCCAGATCGCCGACTTGCGGATCTCGAACTCGGCGGCACTGATCATTCCACTGTCACGGAGCGCACGGAGTTCGGCCAGAACCTCCAGCGGGTCCCGCTTTGGTCGGGGTTCGCCGCGGATCGCTTCTCGGGCCTCATCGGCGAGCATCTCCCCTTGGGTCCCGAGGATCTGGTCGACAGTGAGGCTGCCATCGGGCGTAGTGACACGGACCGTGCCGGACACTCTGCGGGTGCCGGCCTCGAGCGCAAGAACTTCTCGCAGCGGCACGCTGAAGCTTTGTCCAGTGCTGCGGCGCGAACGGAAGAGAATGCGTTCGCTGGTCAGCACAAGCAGCCCCATCGCCCCCGCGTACCGCCCGTCCATCATCCGGAGCACTGTCTCGGAGTCAGTGAGTGAGGACTGCAATTGAGCCACATAGACGTCGGAGCGCTGATCAGAGGCCATAGCGGCCGCCGCCTCCACAACGTCAGGGCGCAGGTTGTACCGGGCCAGCCGCTCTGGGACGCTGGGAGCTCGTAACCACCGGAACCATGACATCGTCGGCCCTCGTTGTCGGATGATCATCGATGATGGCACCCGGACTCCCCGGCACCAAGTTGGCACGGCTCAGGACGCGTGCACCCGCCGATTCGAGGCCTCGCAGCAGTTGGGCGCAACAGATTGCGCATTTCGTCAAAAATGACATTTAGTTCATCGATGTGCGGCGTACGCCACAATTATTCTCTATGGCTTCGCAGCCGTTGCGACGGTTTTTACCGCGAGAAGCACAAGGAATAGTAATGGGGCACTTGCGCTTATTCTGCGCGTTGGTGTTGCAATCCTTGCCAGACGTGAAGCGGCAAAAATGCTACTTCTGACCCCGCCACGCGCGTTCGAATGGCAACCGCCACGCGTGCGGTGCAACCAGCTGGTGAATCGAGTTCGGCCCCCAGGAACCAGGCGCGTACGGCCGGACAGGATGCGGATCCTTCAGCAATGGCTCGGAGCGCTCCCACAGGCTTTCAATGCCTTCGGCAGTGGTGAAGAGCGTGTGATCATCGCGCATGGCATCCAAGATCAGCCGCTCGTACGCCTCCAGGATGTCGCCGACGCGATCTGTCTCATGGGTTGAGAATTGCATACTCAACTTGTCGAGCTTCATGCCGGGTCCGGGGCGCTTGCCGTAGAACGAGAGGGAGACTTTGGCCTCGTCAGCAAGATCAAAAGTAAGATGGTCCGGACCGGACGAGCCGACCCCCGATC
>Ga0081455_10002833_pt1 | contig 20413 bp, 28 predicted proteins | sample TabmetS3T2R1_FD_70207 | JGI IMG/M metagenome (GOLD analysis project Ga0081455, IMG submission 70207) | Tabebuia heterophylla rhizosphere microbial communities from the University of Puerto Rico - S3T2R1 | ecosystem: Host-associated > Plants > Roots > Rhizosphere ...
GATCCTGCATCCGATAGTCGGCAAGCGAGATCGCCTGGGAATTGAATGTGTTCGTCTCAATAATGTCGGCACCGGCCTCCAGATATTGACGATGGATCTCCTCGATCACTTCAGCCTGGGTCAAATTGAGAAGATCGTTGTGCCCCTTGAGGTCTTTCGGCCAATCCTTGAACCGCTCGCCCCTAAAGGCAGCCTCGTCCAGACGCCTCTGTTGGATCATGGTGCCCATCGCACCATCCAGAATGGCGATGCGTGCCTGGAGCAGTTGTTCAATTGGTGTCACGTTTCACCGTCCCTATGGGGAACCCCGAGTGGTGCCATCATACTGGTTCACCGAACAACGGGCAACCAATCGCCGCACTCGCTTGACAGGGCAAGGGACCACCGATACGATGGCTCAACGGCGGAGAGAAGCGCTTGCTCCTTCGGAATCACCTTCAACGCCTGTTCCTCATCTGGCTGTGCACCGGCGGGTTCGTGTGTCTGCTTCCGGTGTCAGCTCCTGCCACACCCTATTTTGAAGACGGATTCCTCGGTCTGACCCAAAAAGAATTGCACGAGAAAATGGGCATGCCTCAGGCCGTCCGAGATCGCAAATCGGCCCTGCGGGTCTTCACCTACTATGCGATCACTGATTGGGACAAATATTTCAGAAAGCTCGTCTCGCCAGAAAATGGGGAAGACGTTTACATGTTCAAGCGCGATGGGGTCGAGATCCGTTACTCTTTTAGTTATGCCGTCGATCCGAACGACCAGAGCGAGAACAGGACGTTGTATGTCCGTCTCGTGGATATCGAGTTTTCTCCGGCGGTCCCGATCAGCCAGGTGCCCTCCCTCGTTCCCGAATTCAAGCCTCCTACCGATCCGGCTTCACCCGCATTTCGCTCGAACATCTGGGTGCTCCTGTTTAAAGGCACTTCCTCGCCACAGGCACGGTTTATCGTCAAGGAAGCGGCCAAAGACTCGTTGGACTGGACGCTCGCCTATCAGTTGTTCTCACTGCAAGGGCTCCCCGACCCTCTGACGGTCAAATCTCCAATCGACCGTATGGAGATCAGCACCCAAAGCATCGAGCTTGTGAAGCGCCGTCAACAGCATACGCATGAAGCCATGATGAATCCCTACTCGTCCGAATTTGCTCAACAGCAAACCTCTCCGCGGCCATCGCAGGCGGCCAAGAAGATCCCTGTCCCGAAGTACGCGGACTAATTCGCAGAATCATTTGTTGTGGGAATGAATGGCGCTGCTTATTGCGCGTGCGAAAGGCGGTCCTGCTGTTTCTGTTGGATTTCCGCGGCCTTATTTTTCATGATGGTCGCGGCACCGTCGTCGGCAGTATACACGAGCACCGGCGTACCAATTCCTGTGAGGACGAGACACCAAAGCGCCAGCAGTCTAATCGCTTCGCTGCGGCTAAAATTCATGGCGAGCACACAGAGCAAAGCAATGGCGGCAGCATAGGTAATGATCTTGGACTGATGAAAGGACATGCCCGGCACCTGAACGACAAACCCTTTGGCTGATCCGACGAGTTTGCCGACACGTTCAATGTCTGCTCCGTATGCCTCCTCCTCCTGTTCCACAGCCGTCACTCTTGCCCGATAGGATGGAGGAATCTTATTGTAGTTGTCGGTAATGATCCGTGTACCTCTTTCATCCGTGTAGGAATAGAGGGTTTTTGCGCTGACGGCTGACGCGGCGATGGTTGTTAGGAGCCCCAGAAAAAGGACGACAATCGCGCCGATCCGTAGGAAACGAAGAGTCATACGACAAGTATAGCTCTTCATCCGATCTCATTGATAATATGTGGATTATTCGGCTTGCGCCTTGACGCCTGTATCCCCCGTTGTTACGATGCGCACGAGACATCGCCATGAAATCATTCGAGCCGAGCGTTCATCCCCCTGCGGTTGACCGAGAACCCGAGTCGTTCATTCGCCGAAAGCCTGTCCGCCTTACCATCTATGCGGGATTGGCGCTCTTTGTGGTGTCCATGATCCTTATGCCGCTCGTCGCGAAGCTGCGCGATCCAAATTTCGAAAGGCATATCGCGGAGCATCGCGTAATGGTTGGGATGTCGAAAGAACAGGTCCTGCAAGCGTGGGGCGGACCACAAACCATCAATACGAATTTCACGAAGGACGGGATCCGACAGGAAGAATGGATTTTTGAAGATTGGGAAAGCGCGGCCGTCGTGAAGCACCGCTATCTGTATTTTGAGGAAGGCACGCTGATTGGCGGATGGTTTCAAGGATCCGGCGAACGGCTGCCCGCGCAATCACCTCCCAACCCGCATCGCCCCAGTTCAAGCGGATGATTCATCCGCCCATTTCGCCGGTCACCTCTCGCACGTCGAGTCTCAATCGCTGAAGAATCGCCTCGGCGCGCGGATAATCGCGTTCCTCGACCATCACGTGAGAGGTGAGACCCGGCAGTCCGGGATACAAACTGCTGACGTTCGCGTGGCGAATCAGATAGGCGATCCCGCTGCCTTCCAGCAAACTTTGCAGTAACACCAGTTCTCCGACGTTGTACGGTTCGGCCAAACGAACGAGGTTCATGTCATTCTACCTTCGTGCGTTGTTCCTGCATGAGCGGAGATCTCGCCGTATCGTTGCTTTTTCAGCCCAACCCCCCTACACTCAACGTGAAGTCTACGGCGTCTCAGTGATTTGAACGCGTCGTTGCTTCCCGGGGCCTCCTGAGATCGTCAGCACGCGCTTCCATTCCCGGACCTGATACACCGCCCAGGCCGGTGATTGACCTTTAAAGTAGGCATCAGGATCTTCTCCGCTGGCGTTCAGGTAAATCGGCTCGGTAAATCCCTCGTCCAATACATAGTCGAGCAGACATTCAGTGACAAAACCGGAACCGCGGAGCGCGACTTCGGCCAAGAGCGTCAGAATTTCATCGGGATTTTGAACGGTCACCTGCTGCATCAAGACCTCCACCGACGGATTGTAACGAGGGCTCAATGAGGAAGGCAACCCGCGCAGCGCGGTCGATGACGATCAGTCGTTTTCAAGAAGAGATGTTGCGCGTGATGGATCGCAAACATCATTGGGCATGGCCCACGTTTTCAGACGGCAGTGCGACGGTCGATCAGCTGAAACGGCATTTTCAGCAGGAATATGCCGTGTATGTCCGGGACTTCCCGGTTCTGCTGGCTCGGATTCACGGCCGGAATCCACCGTCCTCTGTCCGACGCATGCTCGCGGAGAACATCTATGAAGAAGACACCGGCGGCCTGTCCTTAGGCAAGTCACACCCTGAATTGTTTCTTCAGATGATGACAGGACTCGGATTTTCGGGACAGACGTTTGAGAACATCCGGCTCCTTCCTGGGGCGCGCCGCTACCGCGCCTGGCTCGAGCATGCATCCAACCATCGGGATTGGGTAGTCGGAGCGGCGGTCATGACCGTGTTCGTCGAAGGCAGCGTGAAGGATCGTAAGGAACTAACAGAACCCTCGAAGCCAAAAACCGCTGAAGAAATCGAAGCGACCGTTCAGCAACACCCTCTGGTCAGGCATTATGGCCTTCCACAGGATGCCATGGATCTCATCCGGTCGCACCAGATGGTGGAGGCGGGTCATCGCCACGATGCTTATCACATGGTCGTCAATCACGCCAAGGCACCTGTGCAGCAGCAAACTATCCTACGATATTTAAAGAGGTCTCTCAGTCTGTGGACCGCATACCGCGATGGAGTGGCACAGGCCTGCGGTATTCGAATGCGGTGACATGGACTCAGTCGCCGCACATGTCCTCTTCTGGTCTAGTCTGATTGTCCTTCCCACAACCTGGTCCCTTGCTTCCATAGAGCCAGACGACATGGTGCGTGTCCCCGCCGGCGAATTTCGCATGGGTGCGGCGTCGGACACCGCCGGACTTCCTGACGAGCGACCTGAGCGATCGGTACTGCTCTCAGCCTTTTATATCGACCGCTACGAAGTCACCAACGAGGCCTACTTTCTCTTCGTATCTTCGACCGATCACCGAATGCCGGAAAATCTCAATCCCGCCGCAACACTGTGGAAGAATCGGACACCGATGCCGGGCATCGAACGACACCCCGTCGTGAATGTCAGTTGGACCGATGCGGACGCGTATTGTCGATGGGCTGGTAAGCGGCTTCCTACGGAAGCCGAATGGGAGAAGGCGGCCAGAGGCCCCGATGGGCGGCGCTATCCCTGGGGGAATCAGTGGGATCTTTCACTGGCCAACAGCGCCAGTTATTGGGTTGGCCGCACCGTGGAATTCGACAGCGGGGCTGATTGGGAGGCGTTCTGGGTCAAGGGCGAGGGAGCCCGCATCGCCAAACAGAAGGGGCTGAATGGAGAAGTACTGACTCTGCCGGTGGGCAGCTTTCCTGGCGCGATGAGCGTCTATGGTCTCTTCGATATGGCCGGGAACGTCGCCGAGTGGGTGCAGGATTGGTATGATCCGAATTATTACCCTTCGGCACCGCTCACAAACCCGACGGGCCCTCCACGCGGCGCCATCAAATCGATGCGTGGAGGCTCCTGGCTCAAGCCGTCGGTGAGCCTACGGACGACTGACCGGGATTGGGGCACGATGGACAGCCGCCCGAGCGGCACCGGCTTCCGCTGTGCACAAGACGCCTATTAACGAGTTGTGCTGAACACATCTCAGACCAACAACCGGTTACGGCCTCAACATGACCAAATCGACTTGCTCGACCCGTACGAACGGCATGATCAGTCCAAGGCCCTCTTCGTCATGCGAAAAATCGTAGACGATGGATTCTTCTGGAACCAGCCTGCCCGTCATGACGACATCGATTTCTATTGCCTGACCTTGTTCCAACAAACGTTCTAAGTGGCTTTGCTCTGACTTGTCGGTCGCCACGCTAAGATTGCCGGGAACCTCTTCCGGCTTGAAGCGCACCATTCCCCAGCTCGTCTTGATGAAATTCGGTCCGAGCGCCACTGGAAAGCCGCCGGTCACGGCGTCATAGCGAGAAAGTGCACCTGTCCATGCAAACGCGATCTGCTTCGCCAACGCTGGATTGCCTTCGCGTTTCGCATCCCGTTCCCGATTGAGAGCAAAGAGTCGGTCATCATGTTCGGGATCGTGATGTCCATGACCATAAACGACCGCCCAGTCCGGCGGTTTCCCGTCTAATTCGGTCAGAAAGCCCTCGATCGCAGCCGGACGCACCATGACCTTGGTGCCTGAGGGAAGGATGTCTTCCAATTGCTTCAATGCCAGATACCGAAGAGGACCTGGCCCACCAAGATCTCCACTCCAGGCTTCGGTCGCCATGGTGAGAGCGAAGACCAGAATGAGCCTGAACAGAGGCATGGCTCGACAATAGAACGATCAGACAACTGGCGCACGAACGACTGCCTGCTGGTAATCGGCGAGCAACTCGCGGGCCCCGGCATGGTCGGCAGCCAACATGCCTTCCTGGGCCAAGAGGTCGAGACGCGGCGATGGATCGAGGCGACGCAATGCCTGTTTCGTCAAACCGGGCGTGGCAACCGCTTTGCGGTAGGTGGTCACCCAGGCATCGGTGATGACGCGCAATCCAGGATCCGACCGGGTCATCCTGCCAAGGCGGACTTGTTCGAGAAGCTTGATCAGCGGATCGGACTGTGAAATGGTCGCGATGGTTCGCTGCAGCAGCAGTTCGGCGTCACTCATGCTAGTTCATGGAGCAGGCCCCAGGTCCCCTGGGATCACCGCAGCTTCCACAGGCGCCTCCGGAAGGAGCCCAACCTCCGGTCGCTCCGACCCCAAACGAGGAAAATTGCTTTTCGAGCGTCGTGGCCCGACATTTGGGACAGGCGGCTTGAGCCGATCCCTGGAGCAAGAGCTCAAAGCGATGATTGCATTCCCGACACACATATTCGAAGATAGGCATGGTCGTCACTCCTCTGTGTCTCCATTATAGAAGTGATGGGCGGCGCTTCGCAACGCACGAGGTTCAGATGTATCAGGAAGAAAAGACGTTTATCCTTCGGTTCAGCTTAGAGGCCTCCTTCCCGGAGGAGTATGAGGGCGAGGACGACCATCTGGCCTGGGTTCAGGAGTGGGAGGCGAATATCAAACCGGACCTGTTGAAACAGGTCTTTGAAGCGCTGCGCCGGCATCCGGCCTGGACCTCGCATGTTCGAAACCGTGGACGCGCGTCGACAGACGAAATCGAGATCGTCCTGGCACGCGATTTTTCGAAGCCAGCGTCTTTTTCATTGAGAATATGAACGACGCATTCGGCCTCTATCTCCACATCCCTTTTTGCCTTCAGCGTTGTCATTTTTGCGCCTTCTACCTCGAGCTTCATCGAGAGGCTGCGGCCGAGGAGTTTGTGCATGCCCTCCACAGCGAACTCCGATTGTATGCAGATGAAAAGGTCGCCGCTGGGCGCCGTCTGCAGTCGGTGTACTTTGGTGGTGGAACTCCCACTGTGCTCACCGCCACGCAATTGACCGCAATCCTGGCTTCTGTTCGAGAAGCATTCGTGTTGAACCCGGATTGTGAAATCACGGTGGAAGCCCATCCAGGCACAATCACCGCCCCAGGTCTATCTGCCCTACGGCACGCCGGGGTAACACGCCTGAGCTTCGGCGCGGAATCCATGCATGACGATGAATTGGCACGCATTGGACGACCGGGTGCGAGAGCGGAAACCGTCGCGGCCGTCATCGCTGCGCGCGAGGCAGGATTCACGAACATTAATCTTGATCTGATGTACGGTCTTCCCGGTCAAACAATGGAAAGCTGGAAACGCACACTGAGCGTCTGCTGCGACTTATCTCCGACGCATCTGTCTTGCTATGCCCTAACGGTGGAAGACGGCACGCGTTTGGCACACGAGGTTCGTCGGGAAACAGGTCGGGCACCGGATGAGATCTTGCAGATCGAGATGGATCGTGTGGCGCACGACGTATTGAGCCATGCCGGCTATGCACGATACGAAATTTCGAATTACGCCAAGGCCGGATATGAATGCCGCCACAATCTCTTGTACTGGACACAAGGAGACTATCTCGGCCTTGGACCTAGCGCCCAATCCTTCGTTGCTGGCGTTCGCTTCGGCAATATCGCGCATCTCGCTACCTATCAAGCCGCCTTGGCCGAAGGCCGCTTGCCTGTCCAAGACCGCTCCGTACTCACAGCGGAGGAGCAGCTTCGCGATGCGGTGATTTTCGGATTGCGGCTTGAGCGTGGTATTCCGACGTCGCACCTCAACCATCATGCCGTCAACTACAGTTATCAGCGGATCGTTAACCACCTCCATGCGACTCACCTGCTGGAGGAAGAGGGCGAACGCACTCGCCTATCCGCCCAAGGACGTCTTCACGCCGATAGCGTTGTTGAGAAATTGTTCTAGCGTCTGACCATCAGCACATGGAGAGCGGTGTCGGCCAAAATGCCGGCCCAGGCCGCGGCGTTGAGCCACCGTAGTGCGCGGTGAGAAGAGTTCCAGTGATATATCAGAGCCAGCAGCAGGCAAAGTTGTGTGGCCAGAGAAAAGGGCCTATGAAGATTCGCCGACACAGCGCCGCGCTCGCTTGTTACAGCAGAAACGGCGGCAAGAAGATAGCAGGTGAACGCCCCAACCTGAAGCCACCTCGCACGCGGATCGTGTCGGCCACGGACGGCCAGCACCAAGGCCCATGTGAGACAGACAATAACGATCAGCAGGAGAAGAGGAAAGAGTGGCCACCAGATTTTGGCATCGAGCATGGGCGGCGACTGTAACAAGGCCTTGACGGGAGGTCAATGTGGACTCGGTTGACATTCTGCTCCGACAGAAGAGAGACTAACAGGAGATTGGAGGACCTATGCCCGTCAACATGGACCCAGCAAAGAAGCGCCGCCGACGGTCAGCCGATACGCCGGTGCGATCGGACACTCCGCAAGGGTCACCGGCCAGGAAGCAATTCGGAGAGGAAACAGAAGAGGATCGACTCAAGGCGCTGGCGGATGCGGAAAACAAAAACCTGTGGGATGCGACAGAAGTCATCGACATGGACAGGTTCTAGTCGGGACTTTTTTGAAATACCACCTTTATCCGTGCGCCGGGAGGAAGTAGAAGGCAAGCGCCAGCATGATATAAACCCCCACCAGCATCACGCCTTCCATCCAATGTGATTCCCCGTCTATCGAAACAAATCCAACGATCACGACGGAGATTGTAACGGCAGCGACTTCAAACGGCGTAAAGATCAAATCCAGCGGCGTCCCGAACAGATAGCTGCAAAACACCAGAATCGGTGCGACCAGCAATGCAATCTGGAGACTGGATCCCACCGCGATACTGAGCGCCAAGTCCATCTTGTTTTTCATGGCCACTATGACGGCCGTGGAATGCTCGGCTGCATTGCCGACCAGCGCCACGAGAATCACGCCAACGAATACCTGCGTGAGGCCTAATGTGGTCGCCGCATGCTCGAGCGCTCCCACGAGTAGTTCGCTCATCAGGGCCACCAACACCGTCGAGACGGCCAGTACCGCGATGGCCCGGCGTTTACTCCAGAGTTTTTCCCCGGAGGCTGACGTGTCATGCTCTCCCTGATAGACATGCCGATGCGTCCTCAAGGAAAACACGAGACTCATAACATAAATGGCGAACAACACTATCGCAATCTCGAGGCTAAGCTCGCGCTCAATCGCCACGCCTCGGTCAGAGGCGGTGAGATGGAACAGGGCAGGGACGATCAGTCCTACGGCAGATAACAACAAGAGGCTAGCACCCAGACCGGCGGCGGTCTGATTGAACTTCTGGCGTTCATACCTTACACCCCCCGCGATCATCGAGGCACCAAGCACGAGAAGGATGTTCCCGAGAATGGATCCGGTGAGCGAAGCCTTCACGACATCGTGCAATCCCTCACGCAGGGCTGCGAGTGCGATAATGAGTTCGGCCGCATTGCCCAATGAGGCGTTCAACAGGCCCCCCACCCCTGCTCCGACATAAGCGGTCAAGTGCTCCGTCGCGCGCCCCAGAAGGCCGGCGAGTGGAATGATCGCAAGCGCGGCAGAAATGAACACCCCTAGGTGGTCCCGCTGCACGAGTGCGAGCATGATCGTGACTGGGACGAAGATCAGCAAGAGATCGAGCCAAGATGTTAGCACCGGCCGATTCATGGCGGCGCACGTTAGCATGAGCTTTGGGCTTTGTCGATGAAACTTACGGGATCTCTCGCTGAGCCAGCGACTGCGGGTCGGCTCCGGCGGGGAGAAAAGGCTTTTTCTCGAAGCAGGAAACTCTGTTAGAATCGCCCCCCATGGCCGACTCCCCCTCCCCTGTCGCGACACCGCTCGCGACTGAAACTCCCTCCACTGGAACGGGTGACGACTTTGAAGCCCGCGTTGTCGTGTACAACTGCGATTGCCACACCTACCAACAAGTCATCGCGTTGTTTTGCCAATGCATTCCGGGGATGACGCCGTCGAAAGCCTTCGAGTTAGCCTGGAAAATCGACCATCAAGGCGAGGCGGTGGTGTTTACAGGCGGCACGAAACAGGCAGATGAGATCGCCGGCAAGCTCGCAGGCGGCGGTTTACGCGTGACTGTCCAATAGGCGAGAGATCATTTTTTCTTATGCAGTTTGGCCTTCTTGGGCTTCGGAGCATGTTTCGGCTTGGACTTGACCGATGGGCTGGCGGGTTTCTTCTGTGATGGCTTGCGGTAAGTGGCACCCTTCGCGGCAGCCTTCGCCTGGGCGACTTCCGCCTGAAGTTTGTGCGTCCCCGCCGTGCGATTGAGTTTGCTCACCATGTCATTGTTGTAGACGCGTACCTGGTACAACTCGAAGAGCTTCGCGACCGCCTTTTGATCGCCTTTTTTGGCGGCGTTCAAAAGACGACGGCGCTGATTCATCTCTTCTTCTTCGGTGTGAGATGCGGCCCGTCGTTCCATGCCTTCCCCTTTGCCAAGTCTCGCTGCGGCAGTTCTCCCGTCCGTCATAAGACGGCAAGAGAAAAATTGCCGAACTATATCAGAAACCGTGTCTATTTGAAAATGCGTGCATCGTGGGACTGGCCATGCTCTCCATTGAGTGAAGCAAAACGCGGTAGGTATAATGGAAATCGCGCCAACTTTGACCACCTGAAGGAGACTCATCATGAAGACACAGACCTCAGACCAGCCAACCGTTGCCGATCAGCCAACAGCACGCGAAGCGCTGCGTCGTGCGTTTGAGAACACCGCACGGTGGCCGCAAGGCTTCAAAGGGTTTACTGCCGATCTCACGGTCAACATGAACGGGAAAGAGTTCCACGGACCCGTGACTGTGAAAGGACCTCGCGAGGTCTCCGTTCAGCTCGGCGATGTCGACATCCAGAAATGGGCACAGGAGCAGCTCGCCATGATTGCCGTCCACCGGGGACCGCGCACCTTTGAAGAATCTGACGGGAAATACACGCTGACGATGGAAGACGACGGTCATCCCCTCGGAGCCAGGCTGGACATTCATGGCTCACATTCGCACTACCGGCTCAAAGACAACCGCATCACCCAGATCAATCGCACCATGTCACATCCTGGCATGCCACCCTTCGCCTTTACGATCAACGTCGAGGAAAGCAGCGTCACCCAAGACAAGAGAAATCTCACGACTAAATACACCGTCTACTACTTCTCACCAGAAGACGGAAAATTGAAAAACGTCGAGAGCTTCACCGATACGCATGTGCGCGTGGGCGCCGCTGATTTGCCCGCCACCAGGCGCATTATTGCGTTCGAAAACGGTGCGGTCATTGTCAAGAGCATCGCGCTAACAGGTCATCAATTGCTCTAAGCCACGTGGACTTGAGACAGCAGTTCCCCCGGAGCATGCGCACGATGATGGGAGGCTATGCGCACCTGGCGCGTATGATCGACAAGTGCCGTGCCGTCCTTGCCGGGACGGAGGGAGAGTACATTTACCCCTGTCCGATGGACGAACGGCTAATGGATTTTGCCGGGATTACGAGCGAGCAATTCACTGCGGCGGTCAAGGCCAATCCAACCGACGAAGGTGTCGAGGCCTGGTTCCGACAGACGGCGAAGCCACATGAGCCGGTGGAATTAGACACCTGGAACAGACAACTCCTGGCACGAGGACCGAGTTCTCAGGAGAGCGCTGAGCGGTTCAAGAAGTATCGCGATGCCGTCGATCCGTCGCGGACTGACATCACGGCATGGGCCGATCTTCAAGATCTGGAGGAAGGCCGCAAGGTACCGCGGCGGTAGTTTACAGGTGCCCGCCCGCACAGGCACTGAGCGAAGCTCAAGCTCCCCACCGGATAATCCTCAGTACGTTGGAGAAATCATCTGACCACACGCCGACCGATTGTGACCGTGTCAGCGGAGTCCAACGTTGATCCGTGCCCAAAGGACCTAAGGCTTCAAGGCGCGTGGCCATTACGACGAGATCCGATCCGGATTTGTACGGCACGCCGTTCGCGTAGTCGAATTGTTTAATGGCCACGAGACCGAGCGTGTCAGCCAGGTTGCCGAGCACCGGTTCGAGGGCCAGATATCTGTTCGAAATGTGCGCCACGAGCAGTCCGTCCTGGGTCAATTTTTTGAGGTAGAGTTGCATCGCTTCCCTGGTCAACAAATGCACGGGAATGGCATCGGAGGTAAACGCATCTAAAATGATCATGTCGTAGGAATGGTCGCGTGCGGATTCCATCTTGAGTCTGGCATCTCCGATGACCACCTTGAGATCGGCGCCGCGGCTCCTGGTATCCTGATAATACGTAAACAGACGTTCATCTTGGGCAATCGCCACAACCTCCGGGTCGATTTCATAATAGGTGAGGGACTGCCCTGCATCGACATAGTTCGCCAGTGCCGCAATGCCTAGACCCGTGACAGCGATGCGGCGTTTCGCTTTTGCTCCACTGAAGGCGCTGAAGACTTGCCCATAAGGCCCTGAGGGATGAAAGTAGCTGACAGATTGCCGTCGCGCCTCGGGTTCCGTCCGTTGGATCCCATGATTGGTCATCCCGTGGATCAGCACTCGCGTGTTGTCTTCTTTGGCCTGCACGACTTTCAGCACGCCAAAAAACGTCCGGGTTTGATACAGGACGCGATCGCCGAACCATGCACTCATGGCAAAGGCCGTCGTTAGGACCACCGCCAGTCCGAACCCGAATCGTCGTGAATGTCCCACCGTGCCATACCACAAACCGAGTGAGGCCATCACACAGAAAGCCGCGACGAGAAACGAAGAACCTTTGAGCAGCCGCACCGTGCCCACGAACAGGACAGCGGACAGGACCAGCACGACATACAGCCAGAGAGGCGTGAAGTGCGTCGAGACACGATAGGGAGACCATCGCATCGTCCACAGACGATCCTGCTCCCCGAGGTGGGGTATCAACAGGGCGGTCAGAACCAACACCAGCTCGTACTCATAGGTATCCCTGAAGAGCAAGGGCGCCACCAGTGCATTGAACAACCCGCCCAGCGCGCCCCCTATGGACATCAACAGATAAAATAACGTGAGTCGGTCTGTTTCCGGACGGGAGGCGGCCAATTCTCCATGACAGACCAGCGCAATGGCACCAAGTCCTGCGAGAGGAAGAAACAGCTGCAGCCAATGCGGCAGATCGGGCACTCCTGGCATCACATCGAATGCAAGGAACAGCAGCAAAACCGGTAAGCTCACGATCATTGCGCGATGGTTAGCCGTCGGCCAATTCGCAAACACGAGGATAAAGCTCAACAGATAGATCCCCAACGGGACGACCCAGAGCAGGGGAATCGCGGCGACATTGAGCGTAATATGGGTGGTTGCCCCCAAGAGAAAGCTCGACGGGACGAACGCCAGAAGGATCCATCGAAGCATCGTCATGGTCGATACCGATGATCTCGTCGATGAATGGTCAGGAGCGTTGGGTGACACACCCGCCTTCACTCCGGGCTCAGAGCGAAGGACCCACCAGGCGCAGCAAGCAATGAACAAGACCAGCGCCCCATAGCCTGCGCTCCAGATCATCGTCTGGGTGAGCCATTGGGCACCTTTCAACGGAACCCAGGGCTCGATGAGCACTGGATAGCCGAACAGCGCGACCATGCTGCCCGCATTACTGGCGGCATAGAGAAAATAGGGATCGGCAGCTGAAGGATGATCCGACCACGAGAACCATTTCTGAAGCAAGGGAGCCGTGGTCGACAATAGAAAAAACGGAGGGCCGATCGCGACGCTCAACAAGAGCAGCACCCACCACCCCGGGTTGAGCTGGTCGGGCGGCGTCCATCCTGCCGGCAACCCGATAGGAAGCATGAGGAGAGGCAGGGCCAATATGGCCAGATGGATCAACACCTGACGACGCGGCTGGATACGGGACGTCATCAGGTGCACGTACGCATACCCGGCCAGAAGCGCCGCCTGGTAAAACAACATGCAGGTGTTCCAGACGGCAGGCGTCCCTCCCAACAACGGAAGGATCATCTTGGCCATCATGGGCTGGACAAGGAAGAGCAGGAACGCGCTCAGGAAAATCGTCCAGGACCACAGTAGCGCCATTACGGCCTCTGATTGATTATCGGTACCCTTCCCCGCTGGTGCCGCCACCAAAACCGCCCCAGTTTCCGCCGAAGCCACCCTGCCCCGTTCCCCAGTACTCACCCCGCTGAATTCGGCGATAGGGATGCCGCAGGTCGGGCCGGCTAATCCACCAGAAGAAAGCCATTGCGCCGATACTGGTAAAGAGCGTGATCCAAAACCCCATGCCTTTGTAATGTGTTCTCGAGGGCGTTCCCACACGGACGTCCTGGCTATGAGAGGCCAGCGCAACGACCGTCCGATACAGACCCTCGCCAAAATGACCACGCTCGATCGAGGGGTGCAAGTATTCGCTGCCGATCTGGCTCATGACCGGCGGCGTGATGACCGGCAACATCTGTCGGCCGAGCGTCAACGCCGCTTGGCGTTCCTCCACCGCAACCAGCACGAGGATGCCATGCTCCTGTTGTGCGGAGCCGATGCCCCATTTTTCGTAAATGGCCGTTGCATAGTCGTTGGCGGATCGAAAAGGTTTCACGGTGGGGACCGTCACGACGACCATCTCCACGCCCGTCTTCCGTTCTAAATCTTGCGCCACGGAACGAATTCTCGCCCGCCAGTCCTCCTCGAGGATCTTCGCGTGGTCACTGACATAACCCATCGGATCAGGCAGTTTTGCGGTAGGACGCTCGTAGGGACTCGCCGTCGTCATCGACGGAATGACGGCCAAGAGGCACACCATGAATAGCGTGAAGTGCCTGCTCATTGCCTGGTGGCCTCCGATAGCGCCGTGGCCGCTCTCAAATAACGATCGAACACCCTCGGAATTTCGGACGGTCCCGGGGAAATGATGCCGCGCTTCAGCATGAGCGCGTCGTCCAATCCCTGAAGATCGATCTGCAAGCGATCGGCGACATCCTTGATGACAGCGTCCGATTGTGTGAGGACAGGCCATCCGCGCATCCGTTGTATGCCTCGCAACAGCGGAACAGTCGACGTCACCGCAAGCGATAGCAGAATCATCACGGCATCATTCGCGCCGCCTGCTTCGGCGAACCGCTGGCGGAGCCTCAACACATGATTGGCCAGTCCCAGCCTCACAGCATCCCCGACTCTGCTCGTGTCGACGTGAAAACCCACGAAGGGGTCGCGTCCACCCAACACCCGATGATGTTCCTGAATTTCCAGAAACTCGAGCGGAAACAACGCCGAGGACGATCGGATCTCCTGATCAGTCAGAAACAGTGGAATAATGACCCCTTCCTTGCTCCAGCGCTTATGCAGAGGCTCATACCGTTTCAGCATCGCCGCATCGTAGCCGGTGACGATCAACAGCAGATTGAGGTTCGAGCGGCCCGGAAGGAACTCTCCCCGTACGGCACTTCCATAGATCAAGAGTCCTTCCAATTGATCGCCGAAGACCCCTTTGACGTCCTTACTGTAGGCTTGCAGGAGCTTCTGTGTCTCCCCAGGCAATCCTTCGATGATGCGCTCAGTCGTAGCCATGCGGCCTCGTCGCTGAAGATGTATGCGCAGGCGTCATCGTGAACAGATCCGGCAGGAATCCCGCTGCCACCACGCGATCGATCAACGAAAAAGGGGCCGTCTGGCGTAAGCCCGCCGTCGTCGAGAGCACTTGAGAGCGCAGCCGAGCGTTTCGATCCAAGGTACGAAAGACACGATCCCTGAGCCAGGCCACCAGTGGATTGCCCGTGTTCCAGTAAAATACTTGTTGGTCGGCCAAACGTTGAAGCATGGTGACCTGTGGTCGTCGCGCCGTCTCATAGAGGCTCAATCGCGACGCCGAGCAGTCGCCATCTGCCAAACATGACGGAATGAGGTCGGCCAACGTCATGGCGTCAACCATGGCCTGCATGCGTCCCTGGGATGCGTGAGGATTCATCGCGTGGGCTGCATCCCCGATGAGCGCTGCCCCATCCACTACCCAACGGGACGTCCGCACACGGCCTGTCGGCATATAAGCGGTTTGACTCCAATCGTTCATATTGGCGAACAGAGACGCATAGCGCGGAGCGATCGCCGTCCACGCTTGCTTCAGTACCGCCATCCCCTTCTGTTTGAGGGCTTCGTAGGATCCGCTCGGGATCATATAGAAGAGATACACCTTGTTGCCGGTGGCAGGAAAGAGTCCTAGAATCTGTTCGTGACCGACATAGTAAAACGATTCCGTCATCGTCTCTGCCGATTCGAGAATAGCGATCAAGTAGGCCTGGGGATACAAATGCACATCTGCTGGAATCGCGAGAGCTTCGCGCACTTTCGAAAAGGCGCCATCGGCTCCGACCACGAGGCGACTTTTGATGAGGTATGGCCCCTCCGGCCCCTGCACCGTCAGGCCTGTCACACGCTGCCCTTCCCTGATCAACCCGACAAATGACGTTCCGTAGCGAAGCGTCGCCGTCGGCTGGCTGTTCACCGCCTCGACGATGGCATGGTGCGCCACGTTCGGCATGGTCACGATGGCTCTGTTGTACGGTGGCGGCAGATCGCCGTAGTCGATGGAACAGAGCCGCTCGCCGCCTGCCCGGCAAAAATGAAATGTGCGGATCGCGCGCGTGGCGTCCTTGGGAAGCGCCTCCAGTACACCCAATCGGTCAAGGACCTGCTGCCCGTTCGGCTGCAAGAGTTCGCCTCTGAGGCCTTTCGGAGGGCCGGGCGCGTGATCCAGCACAATGGTCCGGATGCCTTTCTTGGCCAAGGCCAACGCCAGCACGGCGCCGCCACCACCGGCTCCAACCACCGCGACATCCGTCTCTTGGGACATCATCTGAAACACAGCCGCAGCATCGAGGCTATCCCTTCCATTCCGCAAAACGGACATGATCATTCCACATGGATAGGAATTGCTCACGGGCCTTCAGCGAAATCATGCGATCGGTAATGATATCCATGCGCTCGTCGTTGTATGAATTGCCGCTTGTCGTATGGTTCATCGACCCCGAGGCATTGATCTCATCATCGATCACGACCTGTTTGAGATGCATGAGACCCTCGTGCTGGTTCACGCGGATCGGAATGCCGGCCAGGCGCAATGTCTGCAAAGCGCTGTGCTGCTTGAACTCTTGGGCACGCTCCTGATCGGTCAACATCCGGACATCCACACCCCGTTTCTTGGCGGCGACGAGCGCTTCGACGGCTCGAGGATAGGTCAATCCATAGACGGACACGTAGATATACCGCTTGGCCTGTTGATAGAGGGTCACGATGCGATCCATTGGGGCATCGTGCGGCGCATAGAGCACCTCGACATTGGCGCCCTCAACCGCCTGTACTGGCAACAACATGGCCAGCGAGAACACAGCCGCCATGATAGAGATGGTGGTGCCCGTGATGTTCGACGAGGCTGACAAACAGATCATTCCAACTCAAAGAGCATCTTGAAATGTTCGTCGGTCGCCTCCCAGGCTTGAGGTGCCGCCCGGGACAACCATGAGCGCAGGTAATCCTTTTGGCCTGGTGTGAGCAACTGCTTGATTTGATGGGTACGTCCTTGTAAAGGCTGGAGAAACCCGACCCGCTTTTCAAAATCTAAAGTTGCGGTCCGTACATACATATTGGTAAAGGCTGCCGGTCGGTCGTCATCGCCGTCGCCCTGAATCCAAACGGACAAAAACTTCTCTAAGCGTAGGCCGGCACTATCCATCGCCGGGTCGGTTTCATGAAACAATTCGTTCTCGGATTCGTTCAGTGGAGACGCCTCCGTTGCCCTGAACATAAAATTGCGTTTCCACATGCCGAAGCGTCCCTCCAAAAGAACGGCATAGTGGCGGCGAGCGCGAGGCAAAGTCAAGCGAGGGCGCCACATGGTCCGTTACCTTGACAAGGTCGAAGACAGTTTGTTACTCTGTCCAAATTCTTTAATTATTGGGCCAAGTTAGGAGATTTCATGCAGCTGAAGATCAACGGCAAGTCTGAGGAGTTTCCAGGAGGCAGCGTGCTGGATCTCCTGAAGACCAAGAAGATCGAACCTCAGATGGTCGCCATCGAGGTTAACGACAGCATGGTTGAACGCGATCACCTGGCCACGACCCAACTCAAGGAAGGCGACCGGTTGGAGTTTCTGTTCTACATGGGTGGCGGCTCATGAACATGGTCATGCACAAAGAGATCACCGAACTGATTGGCCGGACGCCATTGGTCCGTCTCAATCGTTTGTCCAAACCCGGCAGCGCCACCATCTACGGAAAGGTTGAGTTTTTCAACCCGGGCGGGAGCGTGAAGGACCGTATCTGCCTGAACATGATCAATGAAGCGGAGCGGCAGGGCAAACTCAAGCCTGGCGGCACCATCGTCGAACCGACCAGCGGTAACACGGGTATCGGTCTGGCGCTGATCGCCGCTGTGAGGGGATATAAGCTGATTCTCGTCATGCCGGAAAGCATGAGCATGGAACGCGCGAGCCTTCTTTCGTCCTATGGCGCCCAATTGGTATTAACGCCGGCCTGGGAAGGCATGAAGGGATCTATTCGGGAAGCCGAGAGTCTTCTGATGCAGAATCCGTCATACTTTATGCCGGACCAATTCTCGAATCCGGCCAATCCCGCCATGCATAAGAAGACGACTGCGCCCGAGATTTGGGAAGCGTTAGACGGCAAGATCGACGCGTTCGTGGCTGCGGTCGGTACGGGCGGAACGATCACGGGCTGTGGTGAGGTCTTCAAGGAGCGGAATCCAAACGTCAAAGTAATTGCTGTGGAGCCAGCCGGCTCCCCGGTGCTCTCAGGCGGCGAGCCGGGACCTCATAAAATTCAGGGGATCGGCGCTGGATTCATTCCTCAGGTCCTGAATCGGAAAATTCTCGATCGCGTAATCAAAGTGACCGACGACGAGGCTTACCAAACAGCGAAGCAGCTTTCGAAGATGGAAGGGTTGTTGGTCGGGATATCTGCGGGAGCGAATGTGTTTGCCTCGCAACAAGTCGCAGAGGAACTGGGTCCGGGGAGGAACGTGGTGACGGTCCTTTGCGATACAGGTGAACGGTACATCAGTATCGAGAAGTACTTCAATATTTAGACTGGTATGGAATTCACGGAAGAACAAATAAATCGTTACAGCCGGCACATTTTACTGCCCGAGGTGGGCGGCAAGGGCCAGAAGAAGATCGCGAAAGCGAAGATTCTGTTGGTCGGTGCCGGAGGCTTAGGATCGCCCGCGGCCTTGTATCTGGCAGCCGCCGGGGTCGGGCGCATCGGGTTGATCGACAGCGACGTCGTGGATCTCACGAATCTACAACGCCAGATTCTTCACCACACTCCGGATGTGGGCCGGCCAAAGGTATTGTCCGGGAAAGAGAAAATTCAGGCCCTCAATCCCGATGTGTCGGTGTCGATGTACGAAGAGCGACTGACCGCCGGCAACGCCCTCAAGCTGTTTTCAGACTACGACGTCGTCATCGACGGAGTGGACAACTTCACGGCCAAGTTTCTCATTAACGATGCCTGTTTTTTTGCCGATAAGCCGCTCGTGCACGGCGGCATCCTCCGTTTTGACGGCCGTGTGACTACGATCATTCCCAGGAAGTCGGCCTGCTATCGCTGCGTCTTCAGGACCCCGCCTCCGCCCGGGCTCGTGGCCTCATGCCAGGAGGCTGGAGTCATCGGAGTGCTGGCAGGTATCATTGGGACGATTCAGGCCACGGAAGCGCTCAAACTCGTGCTCGGCATTGGCCGACCGTTGACCGATCGCCTGCTGGATTTCGACGCCCGGAAGACGCAGTTCAGGGAAGTCAAGGTCAAACGGAATCCTCAATGCGCGCTTTGCGGCGAACATCCGACGATTACCGAACTCTTCGACGACGGAGACCCCTATGCGGGTTGTGCCGTGCGACCGTAACAGAAACGAACGAGAGTCTATCCGTTTCCTAATCAGGGTGGTGCGACGATGGCCAAGATGAAAGCGCTTGTGTGCAGGGAATGCGGGAAGGAATATCCGACGAAAGCCATTCACGTCTGCGAAATGTGCTTCGGCCCGCTTGAGGTCAAGTACAACTACGCCGAAGTGAAGCAGATCATTTCTCGGAAAAAAATCGAGGATGGCCCACGGAGCATGTGGCGGTATGCCGACCTGCTTCCGGTGGAAGGCACGAATTACCTCGGTCCACATGCCGGATTGACGCCGCTCGTCCGGGCGAAGAACTTGGGCGCCTACTTGGGCATCGACGAGCTCTACATCAAGAACGACACGGTCAACCATCCCACCCTGTCGTTTAAGGATCGCGTCGTGGCGGTGGCATTGACCCGTGCCCGCGAACTCGGCTTCGAGACGGTCGCCTGTGCCTCAACCGGAAATCTTGCTAATTCAGTCGCTGCGCACGCCGCCGCGGCCGGCATGCGCTGTTACGTGTTCATTCCCGGCGATTTGGAAGCGGCCAAGGTCTTGGGTAACCTGATTTACAAGCCGAATGTCGTGGAGGTCGAAGGCAATTACGACGACGTCAACCGTCTATGCAGTGAAATCGCGGCCGAACATGGATGGGCCTTTGTGAACATCAACGTGCGACCGTATTATGCCGAAGGATCCAAAACGCTCGCCTTTGAAACCGTCGAGCAGCTCGGCTGGCGCACGCCCGATCAAGTCGTCATTCCGATGGCCTCTGGTTCGTTGCTCACGAAGATCTGGAAAGGCCTTCATGAGATGAAGAGCGTGGGCTTAATCAACGAGGTGCGCACGAAAATCAACGGTGCGCAGGCCGAAGGCTGCTCACCCATTTCGACGGCCTTCAAGGCAGGACGGGATTTCTTCAAGCCCGTGAAGCCGAAAACCATTGCCAAGTCTCTGGCGATCGGCAATCCCGCCGACGGATACTACGCGCTCAAAGCCACCGGCGAGAGCCAGGGTTCCATGGACCTGGTGACGGACGATGAGGTGGTCGAATCCATCAAGCTGCTCGCCCAGACCGAAGGTATCTTTGCCGAAACA
>Ga0081455_10002834_pt1 | contig 20409 bp, 23 predicted proteins | sample TabmetS3T2R1_FD_70207 | JGI IMG/M metagenome (GOLD analysis project Ga0081455, IMG submission 70207) | Tabebuia heterophylla rhizosphere microbial communities from the University of Puerto Rico - S3T2R1 | ecosystem: Host-associated > Plants > Roots > Rhizosphere ...
GTGGCGTTGAACACGCGGCCCAAGTACGTGGCATCGACCACGCTCACCGACCCGCAATGGGCGGACACGACCGTCCTCTCCGGTGACGTCGCGGCCGCCGTCGGCGAGCTGAAAGCCAAGCCGGGAGGCGAGCTGCAAGTGCACGGCAGCGGCAACCTGGTCCGCTGGCTCCTCGACAACCACCTGGTCGACGAGATCACCCTGCTCACCTATCCCCTGGTCGTCGGCCAGGGCACGCGGCTATTCCCCGCCACCGGGCCGGACACAGCACTCGAGCTGGTCGAATCGCGGGCCACCCCCAGCGGCGTCACGATCCAGGTCTACCGACCCAGCGGGCCCCCGCAGTACGCGACGGCTGCGGACTGACCAGTAGCAAATGACCTAGGTCCCGCTCGACCGCTTCGGGTTTCCCGTCAGCGCCTCGACGCCGGCGATCAGCGCGTCGAGGCCCAATTCGAACTCGGCGTCGCGGTCGCGAGGCGTGAAGGGTGGCTCGAGCCGCTGATCTTCGATCAGAGAGCCCCAGGCGTAGGCGGAGAAGGCGCGGAACGCGAGGCGCGCGGTCGCCTCGTCGAAGCCGACGGCGAGGTGGTGCTCCATGGCTTCCTCGGCGGCCTCGCCTGCCGGCGGGAGCTCGCACTCGAGCAGGAGCCGTGAGGAGTTCGGGTGACGCCTGCCGAGCTCGCGAAAGGAACGGACGATCGTCCGCACCGCTTCATCCCACGGGACTGAGCCGACCGGGGGGACCTCCACTTCCGCCGCGAGCGTTTCCACCATGCCGTCGAGCAGGGCGACCTTGTTGGGGAAGTAGTGGTAGAGGGACATCGCTTCGACGCCGAGCTCCGACCCGAGGTTGCGCATCGTCAGGCCTTCGACGCCGTCCCGCTCGACCAGGCGCAGCGCCGCCGAGAGGATCGTGGGTCGTGTCAGGCGCTGACGGGGCTGCCCGGGAATAGTCTCACCTCGCTCTTACGTTGTAAGGCATTAGGCACGGCCCTTACAGCGTAAGAGAGACGGAGGACCACATGAGCATCGATCCGCGAACCGGTGTGACGACCGTGGCGCCCGAGCGGGCGAGCCGGTGGGCGCCATGGTGGGTTTACGTGCTCGTCATCGCTCCGGCGAGCCTCGGCAAGGAGCAGCTCCTTCCCGCTGACACCGACTGGTGGCTACGGGCTGCCCTCACGACGACGATCGTGGCGGCGGGCATCGCCCTCGTCACGGCGGTCTACAGCGCGCGTCGAGATGAACGAATCCCGTAGGGCGCGCTTGGCAGTCGACATCCATTCGACTGGAACGTGGGCCGCGGCCGCGCGAGCCGCGGCCCACTCCGGTTCAGGGAGACAGCCGTGCTGATCGTTCTCATCGTCATCGCCGAGATCGGCTTCTGGCTGATGCTCCTCCTCGGCCTCGCAACCCGATACCTGCTCCGGCGCCCGCGGGCGGGCATGGCGTTGCTTGTGGCGACGCCTGCGGTCGATCTCGCCGTGCTCGTTGCTGCGACGATCGACTTGCGCCGCGGAGGCGAGGCGGCCCTTCCTCACGCGCTCGCCGCCGTTTACATCGGGGTCTCTGTCGCCTGGGGGCAGAGGATCATCAACCGGGCGGACGTTCGCTTCGCCCACCGCTTCGCCGGTGGGCCAGAGCCCGAGCGCGCTCCGCGCACGGGTCGCCGACACGCCGCCCGGGAGCGGCGCGAGTGGCTGCGCCACCTGACTGCGTGGGCCACCGGCACGGCACTCCTCGGAATCGGCGTGCTCCTTGTCGGCGACCTCGAGCGCACTTCGGCGATGCTCAACGTCGCAGCACTTTGGACGCTGATCCTTGTCATCGACTTCTTCGTCTCGTTCAGCTACACGTTCCGGCCGCGAAGGACGACCTGAACGTCAATGCGCGCCGCACGTTGGTGGCGCGGTCGCCAGGAGAGAGCCTGTATCACACCAAAGGGGTCGCCAGTTCGAGCGGCTAGCTCCATGAAAGAAAACCCTGGTGTCGGGGGTTTTCTGTTTCAAGTCGACCGCGCTCCGGCATACGATGATTCGCAAGTGAGCCATGACGCGTCGCTGGACGGGAAGCGCTTCCGCGTGGTTGCTATGGACGACCAGGGCGAGGCGAGCGCGGACACCGTCTTCGAGTATCACCAGGACGGGGATCTCATTTGGGCGACGTACCAGGGCGGCGGAGTCCGGCTCGGCTTCCTCGTCGGAACGCGTGACGCTGCCACCCTGAGCTTCCGGTACTGCCAACTGAACCAGATGGGCGAGACCGCGAACGGCTACTGCTCGACGACCATTTCCGTGTTGCCCGACGGCCGCCTTCGCCTGGATGAATCGTGGGCGTGGGAGTCCAAGTCAGGAGCCGGCGCAAGCGCGGCGGAAGAGATGCTCTAACCGCACGTGTAGCCGGGGGTCGACCGCGAGTTTCCGCCCTGCTTCCCTCTGAGCGTGTGTCAGCGACTTGACACTCGTTCCGTTGTGTCGCTGGCAGACACCAACGAGCGGCCGCTCTACGGTCGACGTATGGCAGACAACGAAGGAGGGAAACCATGCGGCGAAGGAAGCGTTTCAACCTCAGGCTCGTTGCTCTCGCGTTTGCACTCGCTGCCGTAGCAGCGCCATCGGCGCAGGCGATGCCGCCGCCGGAGGATCTTCCGGGCGATCAGGTGCGGGCGCTCCGTGAGGCGAAGGCGGCTCGAGCCCCGGTCCTCAAAGCGGTCAAGTCGACGCAGGCGCGCCTACCGCGGCGGCCGATCCGCGAATACGAGCCGGGCGAGAACGGCTAGACCGCTGAGCCACCCGCGGCGGAAGACCCGGGTGGCTCTGTGTCGTCGGCGATCACCGCCGCAAGCCGCGCCGCGCTAGCGCTCGAGTCGCGCCTGCTCTTCTGCCGTTCGTTCCGCCGTTGGGTGGGCTTCGAGCCGCTCGTCCGGGATCGGGTCGCCGCTCTCGAGCGAGAGCCCGTAGGTGCCGGCCGCCAGACGTTCCTCGGCCCGGCCCACGGCCGCAAGTTGCTCGTTGAGCTCGTCACGTAGCCCCTCGTCGAGCTCGTCCTCGTAGAGGTCGGTCGCCTGATCGCCGAGGTGCTGGTCCCGCGTCGTCAGCTCGCCGTCGTCCGTGTCCGTCACCGCTTCAAGAGCCCTCTGGAGCCTTTCGCGCTCGCGTCGAAGCAGCTCTTCAGCCCGTTCTCTGTCCATGCGTTCGGACTCTACGCCGACGGGTCGTCCTCGCCGAGCACCTCGCGCGCCGCGGCGAGGTCGTCCGCTCGAACGATGACCTCATGCGGGCCGCCCGTGGGCATGCCGTCGGACGCCCCCGCCCCGTAATTCGACTGCCGGTGGGTGCTGTCGATGCCTGCGTTCCTCAGCAGCCCGCAGATGAGCTCGGCCTCGGACTCCGTCGCGACCACATTGACGACCGCGAGCTCGGCCATCAGTACGCGCGCGACGACTGGTAGCGCGACGCAGCCGCGCGGCTCGTGTACGTCAGCACGTCGGCGAGGAACCCGAGCGCCACGACGATCCACTCGCCGCCGTCCACACCGACGACGGGCGACCAGACGAGCACGTAGGCGAGCGTCGTCCACGGCAGGAAGAGCAGGCCCAGCAGGGGCCAGATCCACGAGTCGAACGCGAGGTCGACCTTGTCACCGAAGATCCACCAGACGAGGAGGGCGATCCGCGGACCGAGGAAGCCCGCTGTCAGGACGAGACAGCACACAACGCGGGACTATCGCAACCTCGACGGTCGCTGTCCAGACGAGAAAGCGGGCCCGGGAGGTCGCCGCCGTGCCCGGGCCCGTTTCTCTCGCCGGCTAGAGGTCTCCGGATCCGGATCCATCGGACCCCGATCCGTCACCGGAGCCTCCGCCGCCGCCTCCGCCGCCTCCGCCGCCGCCCCGGTCTTCGGGGCAGTCCTCGCGGGGAGCCGGCTGATCGTCCCCTTGCTGGATGTAGGCCGCGGCGGGATCGGTACTTTCTCCGCCCGAGGACGAACCGCCCGCCGCGAAGGCACCTGAAGCCCACAGCGTCAGGGCGGCGCCGACGATCGCGGCGATGATTAGCAGCGGTCGCAGGTCGAGCTTGCGTGCGTCCTCCATTGCGTTCACCTCCTCTCGTTCGCTCACGGGATACGTCCGAACCAGAGCGCCGACAGTCCGGCGCCGAGCAGCAGGAACACGGCACCCGCGCCCGCGAACGCCGCCGTCAGCTCGCGCTCCTCGTCCTCCCAGGAGACCTGCGATCCGATCTCCTCGTAGACGGCCTGGAGGTCGGCCTCGGTCGGCGCCTCGAAGTAGCGCCCGCCCGTCTCCTCCGCGACCCGCTTGAGCGTCTCGCGGTCCGGAGGGACGTCGTAGGTCTGCGTCTCGCCGACGTCGTTCGTGATGTCGACCCTGCCCTCGTCCGTACCGAGCGCGATCGTGTAGACGGGGACGCCCGTTTTCTTGGCCTCGTCGAGGATGTTCAGCGGCTCGCTACCCGTCGAGTTCGCCCCGTCCGAGAGGAGGAGCACGGCGAAGAGCGGCTTGCCGCCGGAGAGTTTCTCCGCCTCTGTCGGATCGGGCGCGAGCCCGACCGACGTGACGATCGCGTCGCCGAGGGCTGTTCCGACGTCTCCTTCGATCCCGTCGAGCGACGACCTGACCGCGTTGCGATCGTCCGTCGGCTCCTCGAGCACCTGTACCGAGCTCGAGAACGAGACGAGGCCGACCCGGAAGCGCTCGGGGAGCTTGTCCAGGAAGGACGTCGCCGCTGACTTCGCCGCGTCGAGGCGTGACGGCGCGACATCGGTCGCCGTCATCGACGCCGAGCTGTCCATCGTGAGGACGACAGTCGCGTCGTCCCTGGGGACGGCGACGACGGCCTGTGGGCGCGCCATCGCGACCACGAGTGCGGCGAGAGCTGCCAGCGCCAGCATCGCGGGGATGTGCCGCCGGCGGCCCGGCGACGCGTCGACGACGTTGGCCAGCAGATCCAGGTTCGTGAACCGCGCCGCGTATTTGTTCCGGCGGCGCTGCACGAACCAGTAGACGAGGAGCCCGACCGGAACGATCAGCAGTCCCCAAAGGAGCACAGGCGTGGCGAAGCTCATCGCCGCCTCCCCTCGCGAGCGACGAACGCGGCGAACGGCCGGAGCCAGTCGCCCTCCGTCGACAGGACGAGGTGGGGGACACCCAGGCTGGCCAGCTCACGACCGAGCTCGGCGCGTTCGGCGGCAGCGACCTCGGCGAACCGCTCCCGAATGCGCTTCCGGGCGGTGTCGACGTGGAGCTTCCTTCCCGTCTCCGGGTCGACGAGCCAGATGTGGCCGACGTTCGGCAGCTCCTGCTCGCGCCGGTCGCGGATCTCGACCGCGACCACGGCATGTCGCGCGGCCAACCGAAGGAGCGGCCCACGCCAGTCGCGGGGACCGCGGAAGTCGGAGACGATGACGGCCAACGACCGTTGCCGCGCGAAGCGCGCCAGGTGGTTGAGCGCATCGCCGATCGACGTCGCGCCCACGCGTTCGGTCTCCGGCTCGCGGCGGACGGCGAGGAGGACGCTCAAGAGGCCGACGCGCCCTTGCCGCGGCGGCAGGCTCAGCGCGGGGCTCCCGCCGAAGGTCGCGACCCCGATTCGATTGCCGCGCCGCGACGCGAGGTGCCCGGTCGCCACCGTCACTCCCTCGGCGACGTCCCACTTTCGGCGATCGGCCGTACCGAAGCGCATCGACGGGGAGACGTCGAGCAGGACCCATGACGTCAACGCCCGTTCGGCGACGTCGACCCGAATCTGGACCTCGTTGGTTCTCGCGGTCGCGTTCCAGTCGATCCGTCGCACGTCGTCTCCCGGCTCCCACTCGCGGATCTGCGCGAGCTCGGTGCCGATGCCCAGCGCCGCTGTTCGGTGCTCGCCGGTGAGCAGACCGTCCACCCGTCGGCCGATGCGGAAATCGAGTGCACGCAGCAGTGCGTCCGGAATCGGGCCCGGACCGGGCCGGTCGGGGCTCCGCTCGGGGATGAGTGTGGCGGCGCTCACGCCGCACGCTCGGTCAGGTCGATCTCGGGCATCGGCACGGCGTTCAGCACGGCGTCGACGATCGAAGTCGGGCTGACGTCCGCCGCGAGCGCCTCGTAGCTCAGGACGATGCGGTGGTGCAGGGCGTCCGGCGCAAGCTCTCGGACGTCCTGCGGGAGGACGTAGTCCCGTCCTCTGATCAACGCGAGCGCGCGGGCTGCAGTCATGACCGAGATCGGCCCGCGCGGGCTGGCGCCGAACGCGACGTAGGGCTTCAGCTCCGCGAGCCCGACGGATGCCGGGTCTCGTGTCGCCGAAGCGATCTGAACCGCATAGCGCGACAGCGCCGGGTCGACGTAGACCTCCCTCGCGCGCCGCCGCAGCGTGAGGAGCTCTTCGACGTCCAGGATTTCGCGGACCTCCGCGAGCCCCTCCAGCGACCGCTCGACGACGGTGAGCTCGTCCTCCGCCGACGGATAGCCGACGACGACTTTGAGCATGAACCGGTCGACCTGCGCCTCGGGCAACGGGTACGTGCCTTCGGACTCGATCGGGTTCTGCGTCGCCATCACGAGGAACGGGCGCGGCGCAGCGTGTGTCTCGCGGCCGATCGTGACCTGGCGCTCCTGCATCACCTCGAGCAGCGCCGACTGCACCTTGGCGGGCGCGCGGTTGATCTCGTCGGCAAGCAGGAAGTTGCAGAACACCGGGCCGAGCTCGACGTCGAACTCGCCGTCGTGCGGCCGGTACACGCGGGTGCCGACGAGGTCGCTCGGCATCAGGTCGGGTGTGAACTGGATGCGGTTGAAGGTCCCGCCGAGGACCTGGGCCGTGGTCTTGATCGTGAGCGTCTTCGCGAGACCCGGAACGCCCTCGATCAGGAGGTGGCCGTCCGCGAGCAGGCAGACGAGCACCCGCTCCAGCATCGTGTCCTGCCCGGCGATGACGCGTTTGATCTCGAAGAGCGCGCGTTCGAGGGACTCCTGCTCGGAGTTGCGCGCATCGGCGACTGAAAGCTTCTGCATGTCGTCTCCTGTGAGTGGTGGTTGCGTTGAACCAGCCAGGAAACCGCCGGCGCCTAAGGAGGGTCTGAACGGCGGCTGTGAATTTGCTGTGAGTGTTTAGGCCCGCTCGGCGAGCGGCAGGCTGATTCGGAACGTTGCGCCGGCTCCGGGCCGCGACGATGCAGTCACGTTTCCCCCGTGGGCCCGCGCGACAGCCGACACGATCGAGAGGCCGAGACCGACACCGCCTGTCCGTCGTGAGCGTGAATCGTCCGACCGGTAGAAGCGCTCGAAGACGCGTTCGACCTCGTCGGGGCCCATCCCGGCTCCGGAGTCCTCGACTTCGATCCAGGCTTGCCCGCTGTTTCGCGCCAGTCGAACGCGGACGGGGGACGCCGCCGGCGTATGGATGCGCGCGTTCGCCAGGAGGTTGTCGACGATTTGCCGAAGCCGCCCGCGATCTCCGACGACGCGTGCCTGGTCGACCTCGAGTGCGATCGGCCGGTCGGGATCGACGGCCCTCGCGGTCTCGACCGCCTCCCGGACGACTTTCTCCAGCTGAACGGGCTCGCGCTCGAGCGGACGACCTTCGTCGAGCCGCGCCAGCAGGAGCAGGTCGTCGACGAGGACGCTCATCCGTTCGGACTCGCGCGTGATGCCTTGCATCGACCGTGCGAGGTCGTCCGGCCGGCGGTTGGCTCCACGCGTGAAGAGCTCGGCGTAGGCCCGCACGGCGGCGAGCGGCGTTCGAAGCTCGTGCGAGGCGTCGGCGACGAACCGCCTGAGCCTTCGCTCGGACGCATCCTTCGCCTGGAAGGCGGTCTCGATCTGAGCCAGCATCGCGTTCAACGCGATTCCCAGCCGGCCGACCTCGGTGTGCGGCTCCGCGCGCTCGACGCGCCTCGACAGATCACCGCCCGCGATCGCGGCCGCGGTCGACTCGATGGCGTCGATCGGCCGGAGCCCGATGCGCACGACCCACAAGCCGAGCCAGGCGAGGCCCGCGATGACGAGCGCGGTGACGAGCACCATGATCAGGAGCAGCCGACGGAGCGTGGCGTCGACGTCGTCGAGCAGTGTCGCGGCGACGACGATTGCGTCGCCGCCCTCCGCGAGCCCGGCGCTGACGCGATAACGGCCGTCGCCGTTCTCGGCAGGGACCGTGAACTGGCGCGAGGCGTCACTGTCGATCGGGATCGTCTCCGGAAGCCGAGGCGGAGACGTCGTCTCGGAACTGGGGTAGGCCGCGACTTGAAGCGCGCAGACCGCTTGCCCGTCGGAGCTCCTGAGCTGGAAGAAGTCCGACGGCGATCCGCCCGGCGGAGCCCTGCGGTCGTGGTCTGAACAGCCGCCGTCGAGGTCGTGCTCGGCAGCGCGGCGTAGGTCGGCAAGCGACTCGTCGGTCCGAGCGAGCAGGAACGACCTGAGCGACGTGTACGTGGCCACGTTCGCCGCCGCCAACCCGACCGTCGCGAGTGCGATGACGCCGAGGACGAGCCGCGCCCGCAGCGAGAGCCGCGTCAGCAACTACGCCTCGTCTGCCTCGAGCATGTAGCCCGCCTGGCGGATCGTCCGGATGACCGCAGGCCCGACGGCATGGAGCTTTCGGCGCAGATAGCTCACGTACGTCTCGACGACGTTCGAGTTGCCGCCGAAGTCGTAGTGCCAGACGTTCTGGAGGATCAGGCTCTTCGGCAGCACGCGCCGCGGGTTCAGCATGAAGAAGCGGAGCAGGTTGAACTCCGTCGCGGTCAGGTCAATGCGAACGTCTCCGCGAAAGACCTCGTGGCGCCCCTCGTCGAGAACGAGATCTCCGAAGCGTAGGACGTCGCCGGGAAGAGCACCGGTCGTTCGCCGCAGGATGGCCTGGGTCCGGGCCACGACCTCGGCGAGGCTGAACGGCTTCGTCACGTAGTCGTCACCGCCCGCCCGGAGAGCGTCGACCTTGTTCTCCGTCCCGTCCTTCGCGGTCAGGAACAGCACCGCCGCCTTGAAGCCCTGCGCGCGAAGCCGCCGGCCGACCTCGATGCCCTCGATGTCGGGGAGCATCCAGTCGAGAACGATCAGGTCGGGGTCGAAGTCGCGCGTGGCGTCGATCGCTTCGCGGCCGGACGCTGCTTCGCGCACCTCGAATCCCTCGTACCGGAGCGCCGTCGCAACCGCGTCGACGATCGAGGGCTCGTCGTCGACGACGAGAATCCGCTGCCCTTCCACGGCGGCATGGTTCCTGCGGTTCCTGTGAATCTTCTGAGAATCGGGTAAACGCGACCTAAGAGCGAGATACTCGTGACCACGGTGCTGTCGTTCGCGGACAAGGTCGTCCTGATCAGCGGCACGGCGCGCGGCTGCGGCGCCGTCCTCGCGGCGGCCTTCGCGAACGCTGGAGCCCAGGTAGTGGGGTGCGACGTGGATGCCGAGACTGGTGAAGCGACCGCCGAGAAGATCCAGACCGCCGGCGGTCGGATCGACTTCTCGGCGGTCGATGTCTCCAGCGAGGAGCAGGTTGAGGCGCTCGTCGCACGCACGGTCGCTTCGCACGGACGCGTGGACTGCGCGATCAACAACGCCGGCACCGAGGAGCTGACTGAGCTGGCCGACGGGACCGAGAGCGCTTTCGACGAGCTGATCGCGACGGACCTCAAGGGCCTCTTCTTCTGCCTCAAGCACGAGATCCGGGCGATGCGGAAGGGCGGAGGCGGCGCGATCCTCAACATGTCATCGGTGACGAGCAGCATCACCGCCGCGCCGGCCAACGGGCTCTACGCGGCGACGAAGGGCGGGGTCAACGGCCTGACCAAGGCGGCCGCGATCGAGGTCGGCAAGGACAACATCAGCGTCAATGCCCTGGCGTTCGCCGCGATCGACATCCCGGGCAGCATGATCTGGCGCTACCTCGAGGAGCAGAAGGTTCCAAAGGAAGCTCTCATGCAGGCGTTCCCGGTCGGGCGCATGGGCCGTCCGGAGGAGCTCGTCGCGGCGGCGATGTACCTGTGCTCCGACGAGGCCCGGTTCTGTACCGGCACGACTCTCGTCCTCGACGGGGGTTTCACCGCCCAGTAGGGCCGCGCGCCTCGGGGCGCCAAGGTCCGGACGCTACGCTGGCTCCCGATGAGCGATCCCGTCCCGACTCACGAGGTCGACTTCGAGCAGAGCGTCGAGGACGCGCTCGCGTCGCTGCCGCGCGAGCTGAGCCGGTACATGTCGAACGTCGCGATCGTGATCGAGGACGAGCCGCCGCGCGGCATGCCGCTACTCGGTCTCTATCAGGGGTTTCCCCTCAACCGGCGCAGCAGCTCCTACGCCGGAGTGCCGCCGGACAAGATCACGATCTACCAGGGCCCGCTCGAGCGGCTGTACGGCGCCGACCCGGCTCGTCTGCGCGCCGAGATCCGGCGCGTCGTGCTGCACGAGATCGCGCACCACTTCGGCATCAGCGACGAGCGTCTGGTCGAGCTCGACCGCTACTAGTCGTCCCAGTGGGTCGCGCAGTACCGGTCGCGCGCGGCCCTGCCGCCCAGGAGCGGGGGGTACTGCATCGTCGCCCGGATCAGGCGCGCCTGCGTCGCAGCGGTCGTCTCGACCTCCTGAGCGACCAGTTCGCGCGCGGCCGGGGTCGGCGCCGCAGCGAGCAGCTCTGCGTTCCTGAAGGCCGTCTCGCGCCAGCTGACGATGATCTGGAAGAGCGTGAAATCGTCGATCGTCGTCGGCAGGTTCGTGTCGTCGATCGTGGGGTCGAAGCGCCGGGCGACCTCGGCGATGATGTCGTCGGTCACGCGGTTGAGGATCTGGTTCACCCGATCGTGGTCGGGTTTCCGGCTGGTGCCGTCAGGTGCGACGAGGCCGATGCTGTAGAGCACGAACGGGAGGTCTCGCTGGACGTGCGCGTTGATGCCCAGGAGGAGATTCCCCATCCCGGAAACGGCTCGATCTCGCGCCGCGTCGAATGCGACTCGCCACGCCGGCGGGACCTCGCTCGTCCGCCCGGCCGTCCACGCGTCGTGGGCGGCGAAGTAGTAGCGCGCGAAGACGACGTCCTCGTGATTCACGAACGGGGTGTCGTCGAAAAACGTGGGCGACTCGACCGTCCGCCGGTACTCCTCGGTCACACGCAGGTACGTGAGAGCGAAGACGGCGTCGTGGTCGCACGAGGACGCGAGCGGATCCAGCCGCCTCGTCATCTCGCGAACGGTCTTGTCGACGCACTGCACCCGGCCGGCGATGCAATCGTCCGGGCTGGTCGCGTCGTAGGGGAGAGCGAGCCCCGGCAAGAGCGAGCTCCAGCCGACGAACGGCGGATCCTCCGCGGCGGCGGCCGCGGGCCACGCGAGTGCGATCAGAAGGAACGCCAGAAGCGCCCGCCGCAGACCTGATCGGAGCTCCATCTCCTGGCGCGATTCTGCCCGATCGCGACGAATCTGTAACCCCACCGGGTTTGCGAACGCGTGAGGGTGGAGAAAACTAGAATCCCCGCCTCTTCCAGGGGCTTGTTGTCTGTGGCCATCCCAGAGTCCATCCGAACGCGGGACCCCCTTGCCGGCGCCGGCGCAGGGGTCGGCGTCCGCGCGACGTTCGAGGCCGTGGAGGAGGCGATCGCAGCACTCGGCGGCGACCCGGGCCTCGTCCTGATCTTTCCGACCGGCGTGCTCGATCCTCGGGAGGCGGCGAAGCAAGCCCAGGCGGCTGCCGGTGCCGCACGGGTCGCCGGGATGACCGGAACCGGAGCAATCACCCGGGGCGGCGCGATCGAGACCGGTTGCGCGGCGGTCGCCTTTGACCGCGCACTGCCGGTCGGAGTCGGCACGAGTACCTCATCCGACCCCCGTGCCGCCGGGCGCTCCGCCGCTGCCGAGGCGCTCTTCGGCGTCGACCGCGACGCCGGTCACGCCGCGCTACTGCTGTTCGTCGACTCGGAGTCGGGCGACCAGGCCGAGATCGTCGCCGGAGCGTACGAGATCGCCGGCGGGCGCATCCCGCTCGCCGGAGGAGCCGCCGGCGGCGATGTCAGGGCTCAGTTCGCGGGCGGCGAGCCGCTGGCGGGGAGCGTGGTCGCCGTCGCCATCGTCAGCCCGACGCCGATCGGCGTCGGCATCGGCCATGGCTGCGTTCCGCGGGGGGCACCGTCACTCGTCACTCGATCGCGTGGTCAGGTCGTGCTCCAACTCGACGGCCGTCCCGCCGAGGCCGTGTACCTCGAGAAGCTCGGGATGGGCGATGTCCCGCTGAGCGACGCCGATTTCGAGGCGATCGCGATGGCACATCCCTTGGCCCAGCCGGAGCTGCGCGGCGATGTCCGTCCTCGCTACGTCCGCGGCCGCGTGGCCGGAGGCGGCCTCGTCTGCGCCACGCCCATCGAGGCGAACGCGGCCGTGGATGTCTGCGAACAGAAGCCCGAAGCGACCGTTCGGAGCGCGCTGGCGGCTGTACACGAGGCCCAGCAACAGCTCGCCGGCCCCGCGGAGGCCGTGCTGCTCTTCGACTGCGCCGCGAGGAGCGCGCGGTTCGGCAACCCACTTGCACCGCGCGAGGTGGAGTCGATCATCTCAGCCTTCGGCGATCCCCCCGCCCTTGCGGGCGTCTACACCCGCGGCGAAATCGGACGTGTCCGCGGGGCGAAAGGAGACCGCAACTATAGCCTCATCGTCGTTGCGCTCAGCTCAAATCGCTGAGCACCGCGATGAGCTGCTTCGGCGCTTCGTCGAGGCCGCACGCCGCGCGCAGATCGTCACGATCGTCAACCTCGCTCGCTCGGAGCCCGAGTTGGGCGAGCTCTTCACCGCGGAGCTGTGCGAGGCGCTCGAGGCCGAGATCGCGTTCGTCCTGGCCACGCGTAACGGCGGCGCCGCCACGCTCGTCGGCGCCCACGGCCTGACCGCTGAGCAGCGCGCAAGCTTGCTGGACGACGAACGGGTCGAGCGCGTCTTGACCTGTTCGGACACGCAGCTGCACGACAGCGATCTCCTCGGCATCAGGACGCCACAGCTCATGCTCGTAGCGTTCGTCGGTGAGGTGGCCGGCGTGGTCGGCGTCGGGCGACTCTACGACGAGCGTTTCGACGAGGCAGAGGTTGCGCTGCTCGAGGCCGTCGGGGAGAGCCTCAGGCACGCGTTGGAACGGATCCGCCTGGGGGAGGAGCGCGACGCCCTGCTCACACGCGAGCACGCGGCACGGCGCGAGGCAGAGGCGACGACGGATCGGCTCGTTCGGCTGAAGCGCATCACCGAGACGATCCTCTCGGACCTCCCGCTCGAGAGCATGCTCGCGGAGTTGCTCGAGCGGCTTCGCGAGGTCGTCACCGTCGACGCCACCGCGATCCTCCTGGACGAGAGCGATCACGCCGGACCAGAGGTCCGTGCTGCCTCGGGCAGCGGCGCCAGCGTCGAGTCGGCCGTCGACCTCGTCCGCCGAGAGCGGCTCACCGAACGGGTCGTCCACGAACGCCGCGGTGTCCACCTCGGCGTCGAGTCAGGGGACACGATTCGCTCGCTGATCGGCGTGCCGATGGTCGTCGAGGGGAGGATCATCGGCGTGCTGGTGGCAGCCGCTCAGACGCAGCGCTCCTTCTCCCGCGTCGACACGAGCCTGCTCGGGCTCGCTGCGGACCGGGCCGCAATCGCGATCGAGAACGCGCGGCTGTACCGGGAGGCCGAGGAGCGCGGGCAGGCCGCCCAGGTGCTCGGGTACGTCGCCGACGGCGTCTTCCTCGTCGACGCCGAGGGAGCCGTGCAGCTCTGGAACCCGGCCGCCGAGGCGATCACCGGCGTTCCGGCCAAAACCGTGCTCGGTCGTCCGATCGACGCTGCGATCCCCGGCTGGAGCGCACTGGCGCCGGCCGTCACCGTCGCCGGCGCCCCGATCGCGTCCACCCGCCGCCCGGCCACGATTCCGGTCGAGATCGACGGTCGCGAGCTCTGGCTTTCGGTTGCCGGGGTCGGCTTCGCCGATGGCACGGTGTACGCGTTCCGCGATCTGACCGAGGAGCGGCGATTGGAGGAGCTCAAGTCGGACTTCGTCGCCACCGTCTCGCACGAGCTGCGGACCCCGATCGCAGCCGTCCACGGCGCGGCGAAGACCCTCGAGCGCGAGGATGTCGACTTCACGGACGACGTGCGCCGTCGCATCCTCTCCGTCATCTCGGACCAGTCGGAGCGGCTCGTCCAGCTCGTCAACGACATCCTGCTGACGAGTCAGGTCGAGTCCGGCGAGCTCGTGCTCGCGAGCGAGCAGGTCGACGTCTCGGACATCGCGCGCGGGGTCGTCGAGGCCGCGCGGATGCACGCCCCGAAGGAGCTCGCGCTCGAGCTCTCGGCGTCGCCGGGCCTGAAGCCGGTGGCCACGGACCCCGACAAGCTTCGGCAGGTGCTCACGAACCTGGTCGGCAACGCCGTCAAGTACTCGTTCGGCAGCGGCCGCGTCGACCTCCGATTGGAGCCGCGCGGGAAGAACGTGCGCATCGCGGTCAGCGATCGAGGCGTCGGGATCCCGCAGTCGGAACAGCAGCGGGTCTTCGAGAAGTTCTACCGCCTCTACCCGAACATGAGCCGCGGAGTCGGCGGCACGGGCCTCGGCCTCTACATCTGCCGGGAGCTCGTGCGCCGGATGGGCGGCAGGATCTGGGTCGAATCGCGCGAGGGCGGCGGCGCGACGTTCTTCGTCGAGCTGCCACCCTCAGCGGTCTGAACGCCGGCTATCGCCGGAGGCTCTGGAAGGCGCGGAACGACGGCTTCCGCGCGCCGCGCGCCGAGACCACGCCCGACTGCCACCCGGACAGGCGCCGCTCGTCGCGAATCAGGAACCAGACGAGCATCTCGATCCGGCGCGTCTTGCGCGCGACCGCGAACGCCTGGTGGACGTACTTCGCCTGCGCCGCGAGGCGGACGCCGAACGCTCGGTCGGGCGGCCTGGTCTGGTAGCCGTACTCCGTGATCCAGAGCCGCTTCCGCCCGCCGTAGAGGCGATCGAGCCTCTGGATCAGCACGCGGATGTTCCCGAGCTTGACCTCCTTCTTCGAGCGCGGCACCGTCGTCGGCTTCTCGAAGCGATTGCTGTAGTACGGATGGTGCGCGTACGCGTCGAAGCGCTTCAGCCCCGCGCGGCGCAGCCAGGTCAGGAAGACGAGCGGTGAGGTCGACGGGCGCGAGCTACGCGGCGCGTCGTTGCCGCGAGGCCCGGTGGCGCCACAGGCGACCTTCTCGCCGCTGAGCCGCGTCGCATGGACTCCGGCGTAGATCGCCGCGCAGATCTTGGCGTAGTCGTACGCGCTCTGGGGCCGCCACTTGCCGCCGACGCGCTTCCACTGCGGCTTGAGGAAGACCGGGTTGTTCGGCTCGTTCCAGGCCAGCCAGTGTCGGATCGCGGGGAGCGTCCGAGCCGGCTCGTTCTCGTTCGGCTGGACGCGGTAGCGCCCGCTGTAGCGCTTCGCCGCTGCATAGGCGAAGAGGCGCAGGTCGGTTGTGCGCCTCGGCAGGCGGTTCTTCGCGCGGCCTGCCCAGCGCGGCGTCGCAACGATCGAGGCGAGGACGCGAACCTTGTTCCGCGCCGCGTGTGAGACGACGTTGTCGACGGCAGTCCAGTTGTAGGCGCGATCCGCGGGATCGCCCGGCGCCGTGGGCCGGCGCTTCGCGACGCTCGCCCAGTTGATCGTGATCCGGACGACGCCTGCGCGCAGGGTCTTCAGCTGGCGGAAGGCCCAGTCGGTCCGGCCAAAGACCTGTTCGTCGTCGTAGAAGCCGACGAGGATGCCGGATCTCTGCGTGGCGGAGCTCGAGCTGGGCGCGGAGTTGGCCGGCCCGCTCGTGGCGATTGCCACACCTGCTGCTGCAGTCAGTGAAGCGAAAACGATGGCGGCTTTTTTCAACATGAGGGCGAGGGTACCCGGGGTTTTGCCGGGCTAATCCCACCCTTACGAACGTTTTACGGCTCCCTCGTAAAACGCGCCGATTCCCGCACCGCTTCACCCATTCGAGTCATTGCTGCACCCGATTTCCGGAACTACGCTGCGTTCGATCCGCCTAGTCCGCCCCGGCCTGCGGCCCCCCAATCCGCCGAGGCGACCACTAGGCACTGCGGCAAGAAGGAGAGTCTATGAAGAAGGGGATCGCGCTGATCTTCGTGCTCTCGCTCGCCCTCGTGGGCGTGGCGCAGGGTGCTCAGAGCAGCGCCTCGAAGACGAAGGAGGTGGAGCGGCTCTGCGTGTGGGTCGAAAAGTCCGGCACGCCGGACACCCGCTTCGATCTCAAGTCCGTCAAGGCCTACACGGCCGTGCAGAAGATCTGCATTGTCGGCAAGCGCGGCAAGGTTGGTAAGGCCGGCAAGACCGGCAAGGCAGGCGCTCGCGGTGCACAGGGTGCCCAGGGAGCCGTCGGTGCCCAGGGCGCTGTCGGCGCTCAGGGTGCCAAGGGTGACCAGGGTCTCCAGGGTGCCAAGGGTGACCAGGGTGCCAAGGGTGACCAGGGTCTCCAGGGCATCCAGGGTGTAATGGGTCCCGAGGGTGCAATGGGTCCGCAGGGCCTTATGGGCACTCCTGGTGCTCAGGGAATGCCGGGCGCTCCTGGCCCCAAGGGTGACCAGGGTGAAACCGGAGCCACTGGTGCAACTGGTCCTCAGGGTCCCGCCGGAGCCACCGGTGCAACTGGTCCTCAGGGCCCCGCCGGAGCCGACGGCACGAACGGCGACGCGGGTGTCGATGGCAAGGACGGGCTCGACGGTGCAGCAGGCCCTGCAGGCCCCGCCGGCCCGAAGGGTGAGACGGGTGCCACTGGCCCCGCCGGCCCGAAGGGTGAGACCGGTGCCACAGGCCCCGCCGGCCCCAAGGGTGACGACGGTGCTCAGGGCCCGGCCGGCCCGCAAGGCCCCGCTGGACCGCAGGGTCCGAAGGGTGATGCGGGATTCAGCGGTCTCATCACCGTTGCAGGTGGAACGGCGTCCGGCGACAAGCAGTTCACCGTGAGCTGCCCGCTGAACACGTCGACGCCTGACCCGAACGACCGGCTGGAGGCGATCTCCGGCGGGTTCAACATCCAGGGCTCGGTCACCGCGGACTTCCGGAGCGACAGCACCGGTAACCCGATGGGCACCACCTCCTGGACGGTCAAGCAGTCCTCGGGAGCGAACCTCTCGGGGCAGGTGTACGTCTACTGCATGGCTCCGGCCGCGCCGTAGAACACCAGGCAGGGTTACGTCCCTGCCTGAGCTGTGTTGCGGGGATCGTGCACAGCTCAGAGAGGGACGTGACAAGGCCCGCAGGGGCGGCGAGCTGGAACCCCGGCAGCCTGAGGAGTATCTTCGGTCGAAACGGCGAGAGGAGGCCGCACGGCTGTCGCCGCTACAGCCGCGTCCGAAGCGCACTTGAGCGACGCGCAAGCGCCGCCGCGCCCGCTCGTGCTCTGGGCCATCGCGCTGGCCGGGTGCTCCGCGGCGGCATATTCGTTCGTAGCGGCGCTACAGAATCCTGCGGTTGGTCGCGATCTCGGCGAGCCGCTCGTGATCGCGCTGCTCTCCAACTGGCTGACGCTGTCCTACGTGCTCTGCGGCCTCTTCGCGTGGTGGCGCCGGCCGGACAGCCGCTTCGGCCCCCTGATGGTCGCGGCCGGCTTTGCGAACTTCATCTCGACACTGTCGTGGACGACGAACGACGTCACGTTCACCTTTGGGCAGGCGTTCGATCTTCTGCCGCCCGTCCTCTTCATGCATGTGTTCCTGGCCTTCCCGTCGGGACGCCTCCGGGGGCCCTTGGAAGTCGGGCTCGTGGCGGGCGCGTACGCGGCGGCCGTGGTGTTGCAGCTGATCCGCATGCCGTTCGGCGTTTCCTTTGGTCCGAACAACCTCCTCGAGGTTTCGGCCAACCCGGATGCCGCGCTGCTGACGCTTCGCGTTGCCCTCCTGACGATGAGCGCGTTCTGTCTCGCCGGTGTGGCTGTCCTCCTACTGCGTCGGCGCGGCCGGGGCCGGCCGGTCCGTCGCTCTCGCGTGCTAATCGTGGACGCTTTCGCACTCGGGCTCGTGATGATCGCGTGCCTGTTCGTGTCGGCTTCCTTCAACGGGCCTGCCGTGCCCCAGATCAGGTGGGCCACATTCGCCACGCTCAACCTCGCACCGCTTGTCTTCCTCGCCGCTCTCCTCAACGCGCGACTAGCTCGTTCGGCGGTGGCAGACCTGGTGCTGGAGTTAAGGACCGATCCGGCTCCGGACGACCTTCGCGACGCGCTCGCCCGCGCACTCCGTGATCCCTCCCTCGAGCTCGCCTACTGGCTGCCGGACTTCGGCGTCTATGCCGATCTCGACGGCCGGCCGGTCGAGCTCCCTGACCTGGAAGGCAGGTCGACGACGCTGATCGATCGCGACGGAGAGCACATCGCGGCCCTTATCCACGATCCCGCCTTAGACGACGAGCCTGAATTGCTCGAGGGGGTGCAGGCAGCCGCGGGAATCGCCCTGGAGAACGCGAGGCTGCACGCAGAGCTGCGGGCGCGCCTCGAGGAGCTCAGGGGCTCGCGGGCCAGGATCGTCGAGGCGGCGCAGCAGGAGCGGCAGCTGCTCGAGCGCAACCTCCACGACGGCGCGCAGCAGCGGCTGATCGCCCTGTCGCTCGACCTGAGCCTGCTCGAGGGCCGCATCGACGGCAATTCCGAAGTAAGGGCCGGGCTTGATGCGGCCCGTCGCGAGGTCGCCGCGTCGCTCGCCGAACTGAGGGAGATCTCCAGCGGCCTGCACCCGGCGGTCGTCAGCGGTCATGGGCTCGGTGTCGCTCTCGAGCAGCTCGTCGCGAGGTCGCCGGTGCCTGTGCAGCTGACGGTCGAGGTCGAAAGGCGGCTGCCGGAGCCGCTCGAGGTGGCGGCCTACTACGTCGTCTCGGAGAGCCTCGCGAACGTCGCCAAGCACGCTCGTGCGAACACGGCGCGCGTGGACGTCCTCATGGAGCAGGACGAGCTCGTCCTGGAGATCGTCGACGACGGCGTCGGCGGCGCCGACAGCGAGCGCGGAACGGGACTCCGCGGCCTGGCGGACCGCGTGGAGTCCCTGGACGGGCGGCTGCGTGTCTGGACACCGCGCGGCGGCGGGACCCGTGTCCGGGCGGAGATCCCGTGCAAGTAGCGATCGCCGAGGACAGCGTCCTGCTCCGCGAGGGTGTCGCGCGGGTACTGGACGACGCCGGATTCGACGTCGTCGCGCAGTGCGAGAACGCCGAGGACTTGCTGCTCAAGGTGCGCAGCTTCCCGCCGGACGTCGTCATCCTGGACATCCGCCTGCCTCCGACACACAAGGACGAGGGGCTTCGCGCGGCGCTCCAGATCCGTTCCGGCAATCCGGAGGTCGGGGTCCTCGTCTTGTCTCAGTACGTCGAGGTCGGGCTGGCGCTGAAGCTCTTGGCCGACTCGGCTGAGGGTGTCGGTTACCTGCTCAAAGACAGGATCAGCGACGTCGACGAGTTCGTCGCGGCTGTGCGGCGCGTCGCCGAAGGCGGGTCGGCGCTCGATCCGATCATCGTGTCGACGCTGCTCGCGCGTGAACGGCCGGACGATCCGATCGGCCAGTTGACGCCGCGCGAGCGCGAAGTGCTCGAGCTGATGGCCTCAGGGAGCTCGAACCAGGGGATCGCAGACAGCCTCGTGATCACCGTTCGGGCGGTCGAGAAGTATGTCTCCAGCATCTTCAGCAAGCTCGGCCTGCCGTCGACCGGCAGCGAGTCGCGCCGCGTGCTCGCGGTCCTGCTCTACCTGCGGTCTTAGGGCGCAAGAACACCAGAAAACCGCCCCCCGGGCTGCAAGTCCCCCGTCTTCACATTCCGAGCCCTCGGTGCGAGTCTCGGACACATGAAGACTCGAATCATCCAGCCCGTGCCAGAGCCCGAGCCCGGTCCCACGGCCGCCCCTGCCGAGGACCAGACGCCGACTGCCGACGAGCGCGAGACCTGGCTTCGCCGAGGCTTCCTCTTCCTCGGCGTCATCGGCTACTTCGTGATCGGCGCGGTTCATCCCGACGACGTCAAAGTCGGCGACGAGACAACGCTCTACCTCTGGATTCACTTCCTCCAGCCCGTGCTCATCCTTTTGCTTGCCTGGGGCGTCTGGCTCCTCGTCAAGGACCTCCCGGGGCGCGCCGCCCAGGTCGCGCGCGTCGCGATCGTCCCCTACGCGATCGCCTACGCGATCTTCGACGCGATCGCCGGGATCGCCATTGGAACGGTCGTCCGCGAGGCGAACGGCATGAGCGCCGCCGAGGGGGCCGTCGTGCAGCGGATTTTCGACGACGCAGACGGCGTCACCGAGGCCATCAGCGCCGGCGTCTACGTCGCGGGCGGCCTCGCGTGGTTCGTCATGGCCTTCGCCGCCGCCATCGCCGTCAAGCAGATCGGCGGGTTGGGCCCGACACTGCTCATGACGATCGGCGCCGGGATCTTCGCCGTCGGCCACCCCT
>Ga0081455_10002835_pt1 | contig 20403 bp, 18 predicted proteins | sample TabmetS3T2R1_FD_70207 | JGI IMG/M metagenome (GOLD analysis project Ga0081455, IMG submission 70207) | Tabebuia heterophylla rhizosphere microbial communities from the University of Puerto Rico - S3T2R1 | ecosystem: Host-associated > Plants > Roots > Rhizosphere ...
CGTAGCACGACCACAGCGTCTCCACCGCCTGGCGCGCCTGGCGCACCGCGTACGCGTTCTGCGCGCGCCAGCGCAGCTTGGTGTCCAGGTCCGGTACTTCATTCTTCTCGGCGTACTCCTGGAATCCGAGGCCGGACTGGCGCATCAGATGCCGCGCCGAGTCGATCAGCACGCGCGCCTCGGCGAGCTTGATCTGCACCGCCTGGAACTCCGAGACCTTGGCGCCCGTGTACGTCCCGATTCGCTTCGTGAAGTTCTCTTTCACCGTTTCAAACCCACCCTCCGCGGCGCCGAGCGCAGTCGCGGAAAGCGGATGTCCCGCCGAGGCGACTATGGGAACGCGAAAGAGCGGACCGCTGTTCAGCTCGGCCCCCGGATGCTCGAGGCCGCCGCGGCAGCGCGCCAGCGCGAGCGCGCGGCGCTCGGGCACGAACACCTCCTTCACCTCGATGTCCTTGCTGCCGGTGCCGACCATGCCCATCGCGTACCAGGTGTCGATGATGGTGTAGTCGGACTTCGGCACGATGCAAAGGCGCCAGTCCACCGGCGTCTTGTCCTCGTAAACCGTGACGGCGAGCATATTCCACTGCGAGTTGTCCACGCCGGAAGAGAACGGCCACTGCCCGCTCACGACGAATCCCCCATCGACCTTCCTGCCGCGTCCCGCGGCGAGCGCGATGGACGACGCAATCAGCGCATCCGGGTTCTCGTCCCACACCTCGTGCTGCGTCTTCGGCTCGTAGTACGCGAGGATCCAGTGGTGGCAGCCGAGGTTGCCGACGTTCCACGCGGTCGAGGGGCAGCCGCGCGCGAGCTCGGCGACGATGTCGACCACCGCAATGAACGGAAGCTCCATGCCCCCAAAGCGCTTGGGCTGGTGGAAACGGAAAAGGCCGGTCTCGTGCAGCAGCTTCTCGTTCTCCGGCAGCAGCACGCGCGCGTCCTCGCACTGCTGCGCGCGCTCCCTGAGCACCGGTACGCACTCACGCGCGCGGCGCATTGCTTCGTCGTAGGTGACGTTCGAAAAGCTCATCCCTTGAAGCTGCCCATTCTAAAGGTGTCGAGAGCGGCACCACTTGCCTATTGCGGAAGTACACCACGTCGCTCACCCCGTGGTTCTGCAGCCCGATGAAGCCGCGGCGCAGCCGCGTGCCGAGGAAATCCACGATCACGCGCTGCCCGTTGAGCATCACGTTGTAGGTCTGACCGACGGCGCGGATCACGAAGGCATTCCACTGCCCGGGCGCGCGCGAAGCCGCAAGCAGCGGCGGCTGCACGCCATAGATCGCGCCGGTCTTGTGGATCGCCGCCCCGTCCGGGGCGCCCAGATCGTCGATCTGCACCTCGTACCCCTGGGCCACAGCGTTCCTCGGTTCTCCGAGCGGATCCGGGAAGCGCACGAACACGCCCGAGTTGTCCGCGCGCCTGGTGGCCTTCCACTCCAGCGTCAGCTCGAAATCGCCGCATTGCGCCGCCGAATACCACAGCAATCCCATGCCGCCCTGCGTGTGCAGCGCCCGGTCTTCGACCGTGAAGCTACCGGGGCCGGCCTGCGTCCAGCCGTTCAGCGTCGCGCCATCGAAGAGGACCACGCCCGGCTACTTTTATGCGAGGAGCTCCACGTCCCTGAGCAGCGGATCTTCCGCCACCGCGATCTCGTTCTCGATCGCGAGGCCGCAGCCGGGGCAGCAGTGGATAGGAATTTTAAACGCCCTTTTTCCCCCACGCAAGCCGTACCCCCCAGCGCGCTGCGCCGGCCGTTTCCCTCGCCGGTGCACCTCCCCTCTTGCCCGCTCCATGCCACCGGGAGCGCCTCCAGAGCGCTCGCGCCCCGCGGCGGCCGCCTTGGACCGCTCGCACCGGCCGCTGGCCCTATGGGACGAGACCCCATTTGAGGTGTTGTGTTTCCCTCTTTCCATTTAGAACTGGCACTTTGTCATGAAAACGGCCCAGAAATCGTTTTTTTGACTTCAGAAGGCGGAAAAAGGGCCGGTTCCTCTCGACAGGGGAAATTTCCTCTTCTCTTCCGTATGAGCATGGAACAGCTTGCGTATCAATGTGATGGGGAAAATGAGGTATTATCACACGCTCCCTCCTGTACGGCCATTATTTGATGAGACGATGTTTATTGAGACGGCAATCTGAGACGCCTGGAGGAGCTTACAGACACTTTTGGCAGCACTTGGGCAGTGTCTCGTTTAAGGGTCGTTTTCGCAGACACCTACAAGTCATTGTGCAGTGAGGAGTAACTCCTTAGCATTAGATATTTCTCCATTCCTACCGGAAAGCGAAGGGAGCACTTCCGAACGCCCTTCCTTTTTCCCGAGCTTCGAATGCGGCGCCTACCAGATTCGTGAGCCCCCAGTCCTATGTCGCGCACATGCGTTGTGTACCTCCCTTAACGGATGAACCATTGATTCACAAGCCATTTTTTCCTGATAAGGCTATATTTGCAGGGTATTCGGGCAGTTTTGCCCCATTTCCCATTATCAGCGGCACCATGATGATAAAGCCGTTATATCCCTGCTACCATGCGCAGTCAACAATCTAAACCGCTCCATGAAATCAGAACATGGCTCTCCAGGAGCAACATGTTGTTTTATAAGAGAAGGATGTGTCTCAGAAAACCCCCAATTTTTGAGACTTCTCTATACGTGATTGGTGTCTGTAAATATGGCTATATACCTCAACTATGAGGACAGTCTCAAAAAATCGTCTCATTAATCAACGTCTCAGTTTTGCAAAGTTGGTGAGGATATGAGACAAGATTAGTAAGGTGACCTGAGTGGGGTGAGCTTCCCTTTTTCTTAGCCCGTTTCGTATTCCACAGGTGGGTTGAGAGCCGGTGCTACCCACGCTCCCACACTAGCGTAATCGGTTGAGATCCTGCTGCATGAGCTTTGTGCGCGACTGATCCTGCAGGAACTGCATCTGTTGCTGGAGTTCGAGCTCTCTGAGCTGTTGCTGTCGGCGCAATGGGTGTGGTTCCCGTGCGATGTCGTTTAGTTTCAGGTCCTGCTGCACACGATTGAGCTGTTGCTCAAGCTTGAGCTGGTCCAACTGCTTTTGCGTCTCGTGCAGCTGCTGCGCGCGTGGCTGTGCGGCGAGACCGGGGCGACTGGCGGCCTGGTTCCGAAGCTGGTCAAGCTGCCTTTGTGTTTGATTGAGGTCCTGGGCGCGCTTGAGATCCTCAAGTTGTTCGCGCTGGGAGAGTTCGTTGACTTGTTGCTGCTGGGTCGCGTGCGTGCGCTCTTGTCGGAGCGGGTCGGTCGCCGCCCAGCGGGCGGTATGAGCCAGAAGCAAAATGGACAGCAGCAGACTTGCAGTCACGGGCCTGAGCAGGGTCACCGGCGCACCTCTGTTTTGTTTTGCACACCCTCAGAACAATCGCAAGAAGCACAGCGCCAGGCAACGTTGCCTGCGTGGGCGGGCTCACTGTAGCGCCTTGCAAACAGTAGAGCTTGGGCTTGCAACCACACACTGGTACACAAGCCCGTTTAGTATTCTACCTTAAACGTCGGACTCTCTTCCGGCCGACTCTGCCGGCGATCATAGAGACGCGTCGTGGCAATGTTGGCATGCCCCAGCCACTCCTGCACTTTGGCAATGTCCGCGTTGTGCGCGAGGGCATTGGTCGCTGCGGTGGCGCGCAAGGAATGCACGCAGAAGCCGTGCACATCGGTAGCGGATAGGAATTTGAAAAGGCATTTCGGCCAGCACCTCGAGAGTGCGCCCTCCAGAGTACCGCAGCGCCACCCACCTGCGGACCTGCCTCCCCCGGGGTGTGCACGCACCCAGTGCGGGGCGGCCGCACCCTGCGGAGCACCCCCAGAGCCCGGGCGGGAGCGGTGCCGCGCTGCTCGTGCTGAGGTTGGACACACGTTTTTGCTGCCGCTCAGATATGTTCCGGCAATCTCTTCCCTACCTTCTTCTGCTATCAATCCTGACGCAGCCTGTGTCGGTAATGCACCAGTGCATCCAGCGGATCAGGTATAAGGACATACTCGGCTAATAAGGCTACATTCAGGTCTGGTAACAACACACTGTTGGGAACACTCTCATACTGCTGCCCCCGCAGGTGATAGATGACAAACTGTTCGTGGCGCCAAAACCATACTTCTTTTACCCCTAAGCGTCGGTAAATTTCCAGTTTATCGATGCCTTCACTCGTTAAAACCACTTCAATGGCTAGATCGGGGAATTCCTTCTCTTCACCAATGCAATAGCACTCGTCGGGTTCTGTCCCCCCTTGTCTAGCCTGTCTACGAAACGTTGTGGACCCGAGTCCCCAAAAGCGGGTGTGCGTCTCTTCAAAATACGCCTCCAGGAGTCGGCTGATATTTTTCTTCCACACTTCGTGGCGACGACTGGGGGACATGATTTCCAATACTCCTTCCAGGTAGGTTACCCGATACCGAGAACGGTCCCCGAGTTTTGTGAGCAAGTCCTCATACTGGTTCCAACTCACCCCAGTCGTGAGAAATTTTTCTTCCGGGTCATCTGCGACAAACTCCAACTCCATCGCACCATCTTTCAGCACAATGGTAGTCATGGCGCATGGTCCTCCACACTGGCGCATGATGCAGGTACTTGAACCTGGACGTGCATCAACAACGACACACCTCTTGGCAGTCTTGCAGAGCAAAGGATACACCACCAATCATGTCGAACGCACCTACACCCTACATTTCTGCCCGGCACCTCGGGAGTGCGTCTTCCGGAGCACCACAGTGCCACCCGCCTGTGGACACGCCTCCCTGTGCACGCACGCGCCCAACGCGGGAGCGATCGGGCTGCTCATCATGGCGCGAATCGAGCAGACATTCTGGGGGCGCTGATGAACGAGGGCTGGAAGGACGACGCTGGGAAGCCGCGCCTTGACCTTCTACCGTCGGAGTTGGTGCTGACTATCGCACGGGTGCTGACCTTCGGCGCCACGAAGTGTGGGGACCGGGATTGGGAGCGGGTGATAGCGTGGGGCGCGTGTTCGGCACCGTTCAACGCTACTTGTGGGCGTGGTGGGGCGGCGAGGACACCGACCCCGCGATGGTCTACTCGCACCTCTCACGGCGTGCGGGATCTCGTTGTAGAGTTCGGGGCTGGCAAGATGGCATCGTCAGTTGCAGTGGCAGCCGGCCGTGAAACGTGGTATGTTGGAGCAAGTCTTCTCTCAAAGCAAAGTGCCTCGGCACAAACCATCTGGCGCAGGAGACGTATCATGCCAAAGATCAAGCACATTGCCCTTTCGACCCAGGATGTTGACGCCACTGCTAAGTTTTATATTGAAGTGTTCGGCATGAAAGAAATTGCCAAGCTCGACGGTCCTGGCGCGAAAGGCTACTACCTCAGCGACGGGGACATCAACCTGGCCATCCTCAATTTCAAGAATGACGTCGTTGCTGGTGTTGAACGCGGTAAAGACTACAGTGGCATCCACCATATCGGTTTTCAGGTTGAAAGCCTGGAAGCGATTGCTGAGAAGCTGGCAGCAGCTGGTTCGCAGCCGCGTGACGACGTCAACCAGGCGCTCGGTGTCGGCCATGGTCGTACGAATCATGGCAATGTCGAAGTCAAATACAGTGGCCCGGATGGGGTGATGCTGGACGTCTCCCAGACAGGCTGGGTGGGCACCTCTGGACTCGACTATTAACCCGTATCGGCGCGTCTCGTGGCTGCTTTAACGTTCTCGCACACCGAGCCTACGGTGGAGCGCCAGAGTCTGTTCCAGGGGTATCATAGCCCGATAGGAGCTTACGAGGAGGCCTTTGCCGCGCCAGGCATGCCGCGTCCGCACTGGGAGCGCGTTGTGCAGATGCTGGACAGCCTGGGGGTGGAGGAGCTGACCCGGCGCTGGGAGCAAGCTAGGAGACTGATCCGTGAAAATGGCGTAACCTACAATGTCTATGGCGATCCCCAGGGCATGCAGCGGCCGTGGGAGCTGGATGCTGTGCCCCTGGTGATCGCTCCTGAGGAGTGGGAACGCTTGGCGGCGGCGCTGGCACAGCGCGTACAGGTCTTGAACGCGTTGTTGGCTGACGTCTATGGGCCACAAACGCTCCTCAGTACTGGTCTCTTACCCCCTGAACTGGTCTTCGCACACCCTGGTTTCCTCCGACCCTGTCATAACATACGGGTACCGCAAAACCACTACCTGCATCTCTATGCCGCTGACCTCATCCGGGCACCTGATGGCCAGTGGTGGGTCCTCGCGGACCGCACACAGAGCCCTTCAGGGGCTGGGTATGCTCTGGAAAACCGCCTGGTGCTTTCGCGTACGCTGTCCGATGTCTTCAATGAGGGCAAGGTCGAGCGTCTGGCGCCATTCTTTGATGCACTCCGCAAGACGCTGATCAGCTTGGCGTCCGCGCACCGCGACAATCCTCGCATTGTGCTACTCACCCCCGGGCCATATAACGAGACGTACTTTGAGCATGCCTATCTGGCGCGGTATCTGGGCTATACACTCGTGGAAGGGGGCGATTTAACCGTCCGCGATACGCGCGTCTTTCTGAAAACGCTGGCCGGCCTGGAGCCGGTAGACGTCATTGTACGGCGCCAGGATGACGCCTTCTGCGATCCACTTGCGTTACACCAGGAGTCTGTCCTGGGGGTGGCCGGGCTCGTGCAGGCCGTGCGCGCCGGCCATGTAGCCGTGGCCAATGCGCTGGGTAGCGGCTGGCTGGAAACGCCAGCGCTGTTGGCCCTGCTCCCAGATTTGTGCCGCCACCTCCTGAGCGAAGAATTAAAGCTGCCGTCTGTGTGTACCTGGTGGTGTGGACAGCCGGAGGCGTTGGCGTATGTGCTGGGCCATCTTGAGCATGTGAATGTGAGTGCCGCTTTTCCTGCCAGCACACCTGAGGCCGTGTCTGGTGCTATGCTCAGCAAGGCCAAACGGCAACGTCTTATCACACACCTGCGGGCCCGTCCGTACGCTTTTGTGGCGCAGGCACCTTCTGTCCCATCGACAGTGCCCGTGTGGCATCCTGTGGGGGGTGTTGAGCCGTGGCACCTGGTGTTACGCACCTACGTCGTGGCCACCCCTGACGGATACACTGTCATGCCTGGAGGACTCACACGCGTCTCGACGGTACCAGATACGCCGGTGGTGTCCATGCAGCAGAAGGGTGGCAGCAAGGATACCTGGGTGGTGTCACACACCCTGCCACTGCAGTTTAGCCTACTGCCACCGGCTGGGCAGCCGATCGCGTTGCGGCGTAGTGGCTATGAGCTCCCGAGTCGTGTTGCAGACAATCTGTACTGGCTTGGACGCTATGTGGAGCGCACCGAAGGGGTAGTGCGTCTGCTGCGTAGCATTGTGAGTCGGCTGACGGCAGAGGCAGGGTTGGCTGGCACAGCTGTGTTACCGGCCTTGCTCCGTCCTCTGCGTGCGATGTGGCACCAGGCGGCGATGGCGGATGGCACAGAGGCGTCACTGCCAGCTCTCGAGCACGCCCTGCTCACGGTCATGTTTGATGCGCAGTCGCCCGAGAGCGTGCACGCCACACTGGCGGCTATGCAGCGCGTCGCTTCGACCGTGCGTGACCGCATGTCGCTCGATGCCTGGCGTATTCTGTCGCGTCTGCGGCAAGATTTTACGCCTCCAGTGTCCGCCAGTTTGCCACCGTTGAGTACGGTGCTGGAGTTACTCAATCACACGATCATAACCCTGGCGGCGTTTAGTGGCTTAGGCGTTGAAAACATGACACGTGGGCCAGGCTGGCATTTCCTCGATATGGGACGGCGCCTGGAGCGTGCCGTGTATACGGTTGACTTGCTGCGCAGTCTGCTGGTTGACGTCGGCGAACATGAAGCGACAGTGTTAGAGACCTTGTTGGAGATCGCGGACAGCTCGATGACCTACCGCTCGCGCTATCTGACCACTCTGCAGTGTGCCCCGGTGCTGGACCTGCTGCTTATGGATGAGACCAATCCCCGCTCAGTGCTTTATCAACTCATGGCCCTGGCTGAGCACGTCGAGCACCTGCCGCGCGACCATGCCCGACCATCCCTGAGCCCTGCGCAGCGCCTGGCGCTGATGGCACTGACTAGTCTCAGGCTGGCCGAGATTGACGTGCTGTGTAAAGTCAGGGAGGACGGTCGCCGGCCGCATCTCGAGGCCTTGCTGACCCGTCTGCGCACCGACCTCCCAGCCCTGTCAGACGCCATGACCCATCACTACTTGAGCCACGCTGAAAGCTCACGACATCTGGCGGCCAGTGCTCTTGCGAGTCCTCAATGATCTACCAGGTGCAACACACCACCACATATACCTACCCTGGCACCGTCTCACTCTGCCATAACGTTGTCTACCTCAGGCCGCGTGATAGCGCTCAGCAAGTCTGTACCTGCTATGAACTCGTCATACTGCCGGAGCCAGGCGTTTATAGCCATTACGTGGACTTTTTTGGTAATGCCGTGACCTTTTTTGCCGTACAGGAGCCACACCGAACGCTGACAGTGACCGCCAGGAGCACGGTCGAAGTCACACCCCGCGCTGGGCTTCAGCCTGACGCCACCCCAGACTGGGAAGCAGTGCGCGACATGCTGCATCACGAGCGCAGCGCTGCAGTGCTGGAAGCAGTCCAATACCTCTTTGCGTCCCCCCACGTCCCGTGTAGTGCGCGCCTGCGACGTTATGCTGCACCGTCATTCCCGCCTGGCCAGCCATTCCTCACGGCGGTGCTCGATCTCACTCGACGCATCCATACCGACTTCTTATATGATCCCCAGGCCACCTCTGTGAGCACGCCACTGCACGATGTCCTGCGCGCTCGGCGTGGTGTCTGTCAGGACTTTGCCCATGTGCAGATCGGCTGTCTGCGGGCGCTGGGTCTGGCAGCGCGCTATGTCAGCGGCTATCTTGTCACGCAATCACCCCCTGGTCAGCCGCGCCTCGTGGGCACATACGCGTCGCATGCCTGGGTGTCCGTCTATTGTCCGGGATATGGCTGGCTGGAGGTAGATCCTACGAACAACATTGTACCGTCGGATCGACATATCACGATCGCCGTAGGGCGGGATTACAGCGATGTCAGCCCCATCAAGGGGGTGCTCCTCGGTGGGGGTCAGCACACCATGCAAGTGGCAGTCGATGTGGTTCCCACAAACATGTGACAGCAGTGTTCAACTTTCTGATGCCCTCTGTCAACCGAACCAGCGAGTGCTACGTTTCTCTCAGCAAGGAGGACAACCCATGTCACGTCTGCGTCACCTACTTCTCATCCTGGGAGTGGTGTTGACTATCGCAGGTACGTTGAGCCTGTCTGGCTGTACATCAACGGATCAACAGGCCACAGCAGATGATGTGAATAACAACGCGTTTACTTTTCCGAGTGGAACAGTGTTTCATCCTGCTCTGACCGGCGCGACGACCCTCGAATTCACCAACAACGCCAATGCCTTTACGCTCTCCTCTAATGGTGGCTGTCTCCCCAAAGGAGTATGTATAGCCGCAGGGAGCAACCATTTCGGCTCGTGCATTTTGACGGTTGACACCAGTACTTATGCCCCCGAGGCAGGCCCACAAGTGAACGATGTGATAACGTTGAGCCCTTGTGATTTTGATAGCACCAACAACACCCTGACGGTCTCGAATGGATCGATCACAGCCACCTCGAACCCTGCCATCGCGCGTCTCGTGAACGCCACCGCCAGTGATCTGAATAATCAAACTTTTCTGTTTGCAAGCGGGGAGGTTTTTAATCCCGCGCTGGCGAATATACAGGTGACCTTGGAGTTTACTAACAATGCCAATGACTTTACGCTGACTTCCTCTCAGAATAATACTCAAGCGAGAGGAAACAACGCCTTTGGCTCATGCACGCTGACGGTTGGTCAAAGTGGATTTAGGTCCGGAAGTGGGCCTCAAATAAATGACGTGATCCCTTTGAGCCCCTGTCTGTTTAACAGTTCCACTGGGGCGCTCACTATCACAAATGCCACTACAGGTATAAGTATCACTTCGTCATAATTTGGTCATGATGTACTGATCCTTAACGCGTCTTTAGAGTGTCTCTGTGTCACCATCTTTCCACTGACCTGTGCGCAGGTAGCGGATGGCTGCGAGCGCGGCTGTCGCCCCATCTCCGGCAGCGGCGATGAGTTGTCGGGCTGAATCGCCGCGTACATCGCCAGCAGCCAGGACACCGGGCACTGCTGTACGCATCCACAGGTCTGTGAGAATCTGTCCACGCGCGTTAAGCGGTACGAGGCCATTGAGAAACTGCGTATTGGGGGTGAGACCAAGGTACGGAAAGACCCCGGCCACGTCGAGTGTAGACCGCTCACCGGTCTTGACCTCTGCAACCTGGAGGCGCTGCACGACGTCCTCCCCTTCGATGGCTCGCACCACCGTGTTCCAGCGAAACGTGAGCTTCTTGTTCGCCTGCGCGCGTTCCTGTAAGAGTCGACAGGCACGAAGCGTATCACGGCGGTGCACAATGGTGACCTGCGAGGCGTACTGGGTCAGGTAGAGGGCCTCGTCCAACGCGGCATCGCCCCCACCGATCACGGCCACCGGCTGCTCCATGAACATGGCGCCATCACACGCAGCACAGTGAGACACACCGCGGCCGAGGAAGGCTTCCTCCCCCGGAACCCCAAGCGGCGTAAAACTCGATCCGGTCGCAATGATCAAGGCACGCGTCCGCACGTCACCGTCACCCGTCTGCAGCACCTTCAATCCTTCCTCAAGACGCACGGCCTCGACATCTGCGAGACGCAGGCCTAATCCAAGTTGCATCGCCTGTTGCTGCAACAGGGGACCCAGCGTATATCCCGCCACTCCGTCGGGAAACCCTGGGTAATTCTCGATATGCTCGCAGTTAAGCACTTGTCCACCGGCCGCCAGGCGCTCAAGTAAGAGCGCCTGGCAACGGTCTCTCGCAGCGTAGATTCCGGCCGTGAACCCGGCCGCTCCGCCGCCAATAATGACCATGTCGTATATCTCAGCCATAGATCTCCTTCAGCCATCAGTGGATGGAGAGGTCGGCTCGTTTGCCTCAGCCATGCCCGACTACCCCTTGCCTTGCTTCGACAGTGACGCCAACATATACTCACGCTAACGTCTATCCCAGCCATGAGGAGGAAGAATAATGTCAACGACTATAGGCAATCCCCTTTCGGCAGTCCACGCCAATGTGAGCCGACCGCGGCGGCTGCATCATGCCGCCTGGGTAACGCGTGACCAGGAAGCCACGCGCCACTTTTACGAGGACATCCTTGGCCTGCCCCTGGTGGCGACCTGGGCAGAGCGAGCGCCGGCCACCGGCCGCGAGTATTGCCACACCTTCTTCGCGTTGGGCGATGGCGGCGCTCTGGCGTTCTTCCAGTACGCGGACCAGGACGAGCATCCCGTGGATCTCAACTCACCCGGCCATATCGCCTTTGAGTGCGACACGGAGACCCAGCAGGGCATCAAGGCGCGGCTTGAGGCCAATGGCCACCCGGTGCGCGTGACCGATCACGGCTACTGCGTGTCGCTATACGTGACCGATCCCAACAACTTGCGGCTGGAGTTCACCGTCGACCATCCAGAGCTGGAGCGGATCAACGCTGATCAGCTCGCCCATGCACATGAAGCGCTGCAGCGCTGGCTCTCAGGGGACCACACGCCGAATAATGACTTCCGGCCCCACTAGTACTGCGTACCGCAATTACCCCGCCAGTTTGGCGGGGTGCATGCTTTATAGCAAAAGCAACTGAAGGAGGCTAATCACGGTATCAGGAGGACTTTGCCCATCGTCTCGCGATGCTCAAGCGCCGCCTGCGCTTTGGCTGCCTCTGCCAGCGGATACTCACCCCAGATGTGGACCTTCAGCTTGCCGCTTCCGACCCAGTTAAAAATGTCGCCTGAGCGTTCCTCGAGTTCCTGGCGCGTCGCCGTGTACGTGCCGAGATTCACCCTGGTGAGGTAGAGGCAGCCCTTGGTGCTGAGCAGGCCAGTATCAACCGGTGTGACTGGGCCACTGGCCTGCCCATAGACCACCATCATGCCACGCGGGCGCAAGCAGTCCAGGCCCTGGGCGAAAGTCGTCTTGCCAACACTGTCGTAGATGACATCAACGCCACGACCATCCGTGAGCCGCTTCACCTCCGGGGCGAAGTCGACCTGGTTGTAAAGGATGGTCTCACTGGCGCCGGCCTCCCGCGCTGCCTTGGCCTTGGTCTCGGTGGAGACTGTCCCAATGACCCGCGCGCCGCGTTGTTTGGCAATCTGGCAGAGCAACAGACCGACGCCGCCAGCGGCCGCATGTACCAGACAGGTGTCGTGCGCCCCGAGGGGGTACGTGCTACAGGCGAGGTAGTGTGCCGTCATCCCTTGCAACAGCACGGCCGCTGCCTGCTTCGTGGTGACGTTGTCAGGGACGCGCACGAGGCGCGCCGCCGGAGCCACGGCTTTTTCGGCATACGCACCAGGGACGCCGTTGAAAGCGACCCGGTCCCCAATTTTGAACGCCGTGACACCTTCCCCGACCTCCACCACAATGCCGGCGGCCTCACCGCCAATGGGCATTGGCAGCGATGCCGGATCCGCGTCCCGCCGCCGGTTGACTTCGGCGAAGTTCAGGCCGATGGCCTCAACCTTGACGACCGCCTGACCGGCCCCTGCTTTTGGCTCTGGAACATCCTCATAGACCAGGCCTTCTGGCCCGCCTGGCTTGTGCACCCGTACTGCTTTCATAGCAACCCTCCTTCGTCGATGAAACCCATTGTCCCGGGTGGCTCCGGCACCACCCGGTTCTCCAGGTAACCAATGCCTTCCACCTCCATGCGCACCACGTCACCTACCTTGAGCCAGCGCGGCGGCTGCATGCCTGCGGCCACACCACTACACGTACCGGTGGCGATCACATCTCCCGGTTCGAGCGTCCACGCGGTGGAGGCGTATTCGATCATCTTTTCCCAGTCATGAATCATGTTGCCGGTGTTGTCGTGCTGGCGTACTTCACCGTTGACAGTCGTCCAAAACCCCAGGTTGTGCGGGTCAGCGATCTCATCTGCGGTAACGATCCAGGGACCGAGCGGGCCATGCGTGTCCCAGGACTTACCCAGGTTGTTGTGGACATGGCGCTGGTAATCGCGCACCGAGCCGTCATTGAAGATGGTGTAGCCCACCACAACCAGTGGCACCTGCGCACGCGTAATCCCCCGGCAACGTCGCCCTATGACAGCGGTGAACTCCAGCTCGTAGTCGAACTGCTCTGACTTGCTCGGCAGCCACATATCGCCGTATGGCGCGTTGATACAGGTCACCAGGCGGAAATTCAGCGGCGGATGAGGTAGTGTCTCCCTCCCGGCCTCTGCGGCGTGCTCCTTATAGTTGATGCCAATAGTGATGAGCTTGCCCGGTCGCTGCACCGGTGCTTCGAGCCAGACATCGCTCAGTCGCAGCCGGGCAGCGCGGTTCGCCAGGGCCCGCCGCGCGGCGTCGAGGGCTGGCTGGCCGGCGCGCAGAAAGGCGCACATCTCCTGTGGAAGGTCGGGAACGGCAGTCGCCAGATCGACGATCTCGCTGTCGTCCACCAGGCCAATCCGCGTCCGTCCCGCCTGCGTAAAGGTTGCCAGCTTCACCGTAATCCTCCTCATTGGTAAGCCGTTCAGTGTGTTCCGCAGCTTTTCCCGTCCCGCGCTGCTCTTAAGCGCCTCTAGCGAGTCCTACCATACCCTGTCCTGCGGTGCGTGTCCAGTTCCAGCGGTGAGAGCGCTGTGCCACACCAACCCTAAGTCCAATGCGCTTCGAAAGGGTCGCAACCTGCTGGCGATCACGCCGAGCAGTGAGACGAAACGTAGCATGTGGTACAGTAGTACCCGAGGGCTGCTACACCGCTGGCCAGATGGTGGCACCCTGGAGGCGATGCTGCGGCGTAGCCGGGCGACGACAGAGAGGAGGAGTATGTTATGACGGCAGGGACAACCTCAACCACCGCCATTGTCACTCTGGCTGATTTGCTGGAGCAGCTCGGCGGTATTGCTCCCGCTCGTGTACGGTTTCGCCCAGTGCCAGGGGCCGCCACCGAAGAGGACATGCTTGCGATCCACGACCGCGAGGGTCGACTGTACGAGTTGGTCGATGGTGTTCTGGTGGAGAAGGCTATGGGTTTGCGTGAATCGTATCTAGCCATTGTGTTGAGCACCATCTTATGGAACTTTGTGCAGTTACGCAACCTGGGGCTGGTGACAGGTGAAGCTGGCATGATGCGGCTCATGGCTGGCCTGGTGCGCATCCCTGATGTGGCCTTCATCTCCTGGACCCGCCTGCCTCACCAGTGTGTGCCAACCGAACCAGTACCAGATCTGGCTCCTGACCTGGCAGTGGAAGTGTTAAGTGCGGGCAATACTCCAGGAGAAATGGCCCGCAAGCGCCAGGAGTATTTCGCGGCTGGCGTGCACTTAGTGTGGCAGGTAGACCCCAATGCGCGTACCGTCGAGGTATTTACGGCTCCTGATCAGTCCACAGTACTCCACGAGGCACAGACACTGACAGGCGGTACGGTATTACCGGGCTTCACGCTGCCGCTCCAGGAACTTTTCAGCAAGCTTGACCGCCGAGGAGAGCGCTGACCAAACAGCCGTTCAAAGAGTTGACAGGGGACTATGCCATACCTCAGGAGAAGCCCATGACCCGGCCCACAGGGGAAATAGGCCCCTTTGAAGCTGACCGCCATGGTTGCTCTCCCGCGCCATTCACCTCGGATGACAGGAGGAGATCATACCTGAAATCGTGCAGGAGTAAAATGCGCGACAAAACCCGCCAGAATCCCTGGCCTGACATCGAGTGCGTCTCAGGGGGACGATCTAGCGAAAAGGTGGGGCATACAACAGGCCACCTGCCGTCCAGAGCGCGTTCATGCCACGGACGAGGTTGAGCGGGCGCAGATTGCGGTCGAAGATTTCCCCATAATTGCCCACCTGGCGAATGACTGACACCATAAAGTCATTACGGAGGCCAAGCATAGACCCCAAATTCCCTTCGCCCCCGAGCAAGTAGCGGATGGCGGGCGCGGTACTCGTACTGAGTTGCTGGATGTTGTCAGACGCCACCCCCTGTTCTTCAGCCTCGATGAGGCCGAAAGCAACCCATTTGATGACATCAAACCATTGATGATCATCCTGACGCACCACCGGTCCCAGAGGCTCCTTGGACATCACCACATTCAGGATGGCGTGGTCATTCGGCTTGGTGAGCGTAGTTTTATGGGCTAAGAGCTGCGAGATATCGGAAGTGATAATCTTGCAGCGGCCGCTGTTGTAGGCCGCAAAGGCCTGCTCAGGCGTTTCGAAAACTACGGGGGTGAACGTGATATTATGACGTCGAGAGAAATCCGCCAGATTCAATTCGGTCGTTGTTCCTGCCTGCACACAGACCGACGCGCCGTTCAGGTCCTGTACGGTAAGTTGCGGCCCGAGTGTGAGTCTGGGGCCAGAGCTCCCGAGTTTCCAGTGCAGCTCAACAGGCATCATTATCCCTTGCCCGTCATAGAACAAGGTCGGGCCAAAGTCGAGCCCGAGCGAGGCGTCACGGCTGAGCGTCCAGGTGGTATTCCGGCTCAGCACGTCGATCTCGCCAGACTGCAAGGCGCTAAAGCGGTGCTGGGCGGAGAGAGGACGGAATTCGACCTTACTCGCGTCGTTGAAGATCGCGGCTGCTAAGGCACGACAGTAGTCCACGTCGAAGCCGCGCCACACGCCGTCAGACCCGCGGGCAGCGAAACCAGCCAGCCCGGTATTCACCCCACACACGAGTTTGTCACGGGCGTTCGCCTTTTCCAGGGTGGTTTGTGCGAAGACTGTGGTGGTAAGCACGAGCGCGCTCACGAGGACGAGTGTGCACAGGCATTGCAGACGCATGAGACCTTCCTTCTCCAGCAGAACGTGACAGTTATGGTTGTCAACATACCAGCCGCGCGGCAGTATAGACCTCTCTATCGGGCAAGGCAACACGTCGGAGGGCCAGGGTCATTTAGTTTGCGTAAATTGGCTGAGGCTGTAGAACTGGTGGCTCTGGGGACGTGCATCCCGTCACTACGCGTGTGTGTCACCTAGAAAAAGCGACGAGGTCTTGCGCAGCACTGAGCACCTGGAGCTGGCAGGCCGTGCATGTGCCATGTTACCCTAAAGGGTACTGGAAAGGAGGCGAGGATGAACATCGGTATTTCATTGTTCTCTGGACGACAGCCTATTGACACAGCCGTGGTGGCGCAGAAGGCGGAAGCGCTGGGCTTTGATTCCCTCTGGTTGGGGGAACACCCGGTCATACCCGTGCACAGCAGTTCATCTGCTCCTGGTACCTCTGGTGGCAGTATCCCTGATTTTTATAGCCGACTCGTGGACCCCTTCGTGGCACTGGCCCGGGCCTCGGCAGTGACAACGAGGCTCAAGCTCGGCACCGGCATTACGCTGGTCCCGGAGCGCAATCCGCTCCTGCTGGCGAAAGAGGTTGCAACACTGGACTACTTCTCCAGGGGCCGGTTTCTCTTTGGCATTGGCGCCGGTTGGAATAAAGAAGAGACGGAGATTATGGGAGGCAATTTCGCCCACCGTTGGACGCAGACGCGGGAGGCCATTGAGGCCATGAAGGCACTCTGGGCCAATGAGACGGCTGAGTATCACGGCACCTACTACGACTTTCCGCTCGTGCGCTCCTTCCCACGGCCGGTGCAGCAGCCCCATCCGCCCATCTTGCTGGGCGGCGTGGCGCAGCAGGTGTTCAAACGCATCGTCGCCTACGGCAATGGCTGGATGCCCACCCGCAGCACCCCGGAGCTTATCCGGCAGGGACGTGCCGTCCTCAATGAGCTGGCAGTGGAAGCGGGGCGTGACCCCAAGTCGATCACAGTCCTGGCCTATATTGCGCCTGCCGAGCGCGCGGTGCTTCAGTCCCTGGCAGAAGCCGGGGCGAATGCAGCGGTAGTGCGGCTCGAGGGCGAGTCAGAAGCGGCGGCGCTGGCGCAGCTGGAACAGCTCGCTCAGCAGGTCCTGTGAGGGTGCACGGGATAGAGAGTAGGGGATAGGGGTGTCCCTACTCCCTATCCCCTCGAATCTATAACCTTTCAGGTGATATGTGCACCACGCGTCTCCACGTACACTGCATAGAGGGATTGGCTCGCGGCCATAAACAGGCGATTGCGCTTGGTCCCGCCGAAGCAGAGATTGCCGCAGATCTCTGGTAGGCGGATCTGGCCGATACGGGTGCCGTCGGGCGCAAAGATATGCACGCCGTCGTAGCCATCGCCCACCCATCCCATGCCGGCCCAGATGTTACCGTCCTCGTCGCAGCGGATACCATCGGCGAAGCCGGTCTTGCCGTCGAGTGTCATCTCGGCGAAGGCTTTGCCATTCTTCAGCTTGTCGCCGTCCACATCGTACACCCAGATGATGCTTTTGGCGTTGGGGTAGTGCGATTTCCCAGTATCGGCGATGTAGACCTTCCTGTAATCGGCGCTGAAACACATGCCATTCGGCTTGAACGGCTCGTCAGTGACTTTGGTCACCTTGCCGCTCTGGGCGTCGATCCGATACACAGCCTCCTTAATGAACGGCTGCACATTGTCGGTGCTATAGCGTTTGCCTTCGTAGTTCATAAGCGCGCCATAGCCGGGGTCGGTAAACCAGATGGCGCCGTCGTTTGGATGCACCATGCCATCGTTCGGGGCGTTGAACTCTTTGCCCTCATCGTTCTTGGCGGCGAGGACGGTGACGCTGCCATCGTGTTCGTACCGGCGCACGTCACGCGAGCCGTGACAGAAGCTGATCTGCCGACCGCTGTAGTCGAAGGTGTTGCCGTTGCTGTACATTGACGGAGAGCGGAACATCCGGCTGACGTGGTCGTCCTCCTCAAGGTAGCGCAAGTTCTCGTTGCGCGGGATGTCGCTCCACACGAGATAGCGACTCGCGCCGTTCCAGGCGCAGCCCTCGGCCCACAATGTGCCGGTATAGAGGCGCTGGATCGGCGTATTGCCGAGCTTGTACTTGAACCGCTTGTCGAGGGCGATGATGTCTGGATCGGGATATCGTTGCGGCTCGGTGTTGGGACCAAAATTCCGTGCAAACGCTGCCGGGGCCATTGCCGTCACGACGGCGAGCCCAGCGGCCCGTTGCAGGAAACTGCGGCGTGCCAGCGCCTGAACATTTGCTTGTTGTGCCAGATGTTCTGCTTTGTCCAGCGGTTGTTTCATAGGGACTCCTCCGATATCGGCATCATAAAGAGGATGCACAAAAGGCTTCGAGAGGGTTGAAAGAGCGCAGAGTTTTGCTTGGGGCGATCCGCTATTGTGGCATGATGCAGATGGGCAAGTAAAGCTACCGTCGTCTGGTAGACGCGTGGGACGTTCTTGACGTCTCTGTGGGGAAGGGATACAAATACTCTCTACTATCAGAAAACCTCATAGTCAGAGGGAAGAACTATGCAGAGCACACGTAAGGATCAGCGCAAACTCTATGTCGGCATGCACGACGGGGTGTGTGCCTTGATCAGCGCCGACGCGGGCAAGACGTGGCAGCAAGGCCAGGTCACACCGCTGGCCCATGCGGCAGCCCGCCTCAGCACCAGCGCAGCGGCACCGCAACGCGCCTATCTCGCGGCGTATGAGGCAGGAGTGTATCGCACGGATGACGGTGGCCTGACCTGGAGACATCTGGCATCCTATCCATCGGATTATGCGCACAGCGTCCTGGTACATCCCCAGGACGCCCAGACCGTGTACGTTGGCAGCGAACCCGCAACCGTCTTTTGCTCCCACGATAGCGGGGAGCACTGGGAAGAGTGTGCTGGCTTTCGAGCCGTACCAGAGGCGCAGCAGTGGTTTTTCCACGCTGAGACCCGGCATTCGCACGTGCGTGACTTGCGCATGGCTCCGCACGATCCCCGCTGTCTGTATGCCGGGATTGAGGTAGGAGGCGTGGTCCGCTCCCGCAATGGCGGCGTTAGCTGGCAGCAGTTGCCTGGCACGCACGACGACATCCACTGTATCAGCCTGAGTAGGGCACGAGCGCAGACCGTGTACGTAGCTACTGCCAGAGGCCCCTATCGCAGTAACGACGAGGGACAGCACTGGGAACTCATCAATCATGGCCTGCAACGCCCTTACGCCTTGCACATCAGCGCAGCACCCGATGACGCCGACCTGGTCCTGGTGACCGTCTCCACAAATGCTCGACGGCAACAGCCGCAGCTCTATCGGTCTACCACAGGAGGCCATGAGTGGCAGCACATGACGTCCGTAGGATCAGACGACGATATGGTAGTAGCCATCGACTGGGATCCCAGCGACCCACAACGGGTCTATGCTGGGACCGATAAAGGCGCAATCTTCTGCAGCTACGACCGTGGTATCTCGTGGGAGCCTTTGCCGATAACCTTGCCCACTATCGCCGTGGGGGCACTGGTCGTTGGGCTTGTCTGATCGATGGGTCGCCAACAGGAGTCTGACATCGCGTTCAAGAATTTTTTCCGAGGGCACTACCATGATGGTCGACTTAGTCAACGTGACAACGCGTGATGGCATACGCCTTGACGGCACCTGGCGTAAGCCCTCAGTGCAGCGTGCCTCGCAGCTTGGTGTAGATGTGGTCATCTTGCACCACGGCGTTGGCGGCAACTTCTATAGCCCTGGCATGTTCGAGCAGTATAGCGATGCCCTCCTGGAGCAGGGGTGCGCGGTGTTGCGCGTCAATAACCGTGGCCACGATCCTATGAGCCGTGCCGTCGTTGGCGAAGACGTCAAGCGGCTCGGCGCTGCCTACGAAGGCATGGAGGACTGCACGTACGACTGGGCGGCCTGGGTGGACTTTGCCCAGACGGCCGGCTATCAACGGATTGGCCTGTGGGGACATAGCCTGGGGGCCACGAAATCAATCTACTATATGGCTACACAACGTGACCCACGGGTGCAGTGCGTCGTCGCCGGCTCGCCACCACGATTTTCCTATACTGCGTACGCCGCTCTCGATGGCGGCGAGGAGTTCAAGCGCATGGCTGCCCAAGCGCAACAGCATATGGACCGTGGCCATCCGGATGCCCTCATCGACACCGTCTATCCTATACCCCTGCTGGTGACTGCCAGGGTGTTTATGGAGAAGTATGGGCCAGAAGAGACATACAACATTCTGCGGCATATCCCTAAGGTCCAATGTCCTTTGCTGATCATGGTAGGGACTGCAGAAGCGCGGACGATGATGGCTTTTCAGGGCCTGCCACCCTTGCTTGAGAAGCTGGCTGGGACCATGAGCAACATGACCTTCGCCTCTATCCCTGGCGCCGATCATGCCTATACTCATCAGCGCGACTATGTCTGGGGCGTGGTACGCCAGTGGCTAGAAAAAGTCTAAGAGGGGCAAGAGAGGAAGAGCTTGCGTGAGAGATGGAGGAGTGGTACGGTGAACACGTTATGCGCTCTAACGTGG
>Ga0081455_10002836_pt1 | contig 20400 bp, 18 predicted proteins | sample TabmetS3T2R1_FD_70207 | JGI IMG/M metagenome (GOLD analysis project Ga0081455, IMG submission 70207) | Tabebuia heterophylla rhizosphere microbial communities from the University of Puerto Rico - S3T2R1 | ecosystem: Host-associated > Plants > Roots > Rhizosphere ...
CGAGGTCCACGGGCTGGCGACGGCACGCCTCGCCGAGCGCGACACCGCGCTCATCGTGGCCCGTGCCGGCGACTCGCACGTCGCCATCGAGGCCGAGACGGCAGCCCTGCTGCGCCGGCCGATCACTGGCATCGACCCGACTCTGGCCCTGGCCGAGGTGTCCGGCGAGGTCGCCGGTGCCCGGGACCTCGGGCCGGTGGACTGGCGGGCTGCGGTGGCCCTGGGGCAGCTCGCCCTGGGTCACGAGCTGGTCGGCGCTGCGGGACGCATCCTGGACCTGGCCCGAGAGCACGCCCTCGAACGCATCCAGTTCGGCCGGCCCATCGCCACGTTCCAGGCGGTCCGTCATCGCCTCGCCGAGACGCTCGTCGCCATCGAGGCCGCCGACGCGCTGCTCGACGCCGCCTGGCTGGACCGCTCGCCGCAGTCTGCGGCGATGGCGAAGGCGGCCGCGGGGCGGGCCGCCCGGGCGGCGGCACGCCATTGCCAGCAGGTGCTCGCCGGGATCGGCTTCACCACCGAGCACCCGCTGCATCGCTACGTGAAGCGGGTCCTCGTGCTCGAGCAGCTCCTGGGATCGACACGCGGGCTCACGCGCGAGCTCGGCGCCGACATCCTCGAGCGCCGTCGACTGCCGGCGCTGCTCCCGCTCTAGTGCCGCGTGCCGGCGGCTCGCTCGCGCAGCGCGTCCTTGAGCACCTTGCCCGTGGCGGAGACCGGCAGCTCGTCGGTGAGCTCGACGACGCGGGGTGCCTTGTAGTTGGCCATCCGCTCCCGCGACCATCCGATGATGTCGTCGGCGGTGGCGGTCGAGGTCGGGCGGGGCACGACGAACGCCATGCCGACCTCGCCGAGGCGCCGGTCGGGGATCCCGATCACGGCCACCTGCTGCACGTCGGGGTGGCCGAGCAGGACGTTCTCGATCTCCGCGGGGTAGGCGTTGAACCCGCCGACGATGAACATGTCCTTCAGCCGGCCGACGATCCGCAGGCAACCGGCGTCGGTCAGCTGGCCGATGTCGCCGGTGCTCAGCCAGCCGTCGGGCGACAGCGCCTGCGCGGTGGCCTCGGGGTCGTCGAGGTACTCCAGCATGACGCTGGCGCCCCGCAGGAGGATCTCCCCCGCCTCGCCGTGCGCCACGTCGTTGCCGTCGGTGTCGACCAGGCGCAGCTCGAACGTGGGCCGCGGCCGGCCCACCGTGGTGGCCAGCGTCTCCGGGTCGTCGTCCGGCCCGGTGCCGCAGGCGGTGCCGCCCTCCGTTAGCCCGTAGCCGGAGATCATCACCTCGTACGGCAGCTCGTCGAAGATGCGGCGGATCAGCGCCACCGGGATGTCGGCGGCCCCGATCGTCCCCGCCCGCAGGCTCGACAGGTCGTAGCGATGGCGGTCGGGATGGTCGAGGATCGCCTGGTAGAGCGTCGGGGCGCCGGGCAGGACGGTGACCCGTTCCGCCTCGATCCGCTGTAGGGCGCGGCCCACGTCGAGGACCGGTTCCGGCAGCATCGTCACGCCGGCCGCGAGCGACGTGAGGATGCCGGCCTTGAGCCCGAACATGTGGAAGTACGGGTTCACCTGCAGGTAGCGGTCGCCGGGCACGAGGCCGGTCATGTCGACCCAGTCGGTCGCGACCAGGAGCGTGCGGCTGTGGGTGGACACCACGCCCTTGGGCACGCCGGTCGTGCCGGACGTGAACAGGATGTCCGACGGATCGTCGGGCGCGACGGCGGCGCGGCGCCGGTCGACCTCCGCACGGCTCTCGGCCGTCGCCAGGGCCAGGAACCCGGCCCAGCTGTCGGTGCCCTCCGGCGCCTTGCCCCGGGCCACCACGATCGTCTGCAGGTCCGGCAGGTCGGGGGCCGCCGCCCGCAGCATGGCGACGTAGTCGGTGTCGAGGAAGTCGGTGACGGTGACCAACGCCCGGACGCGGCTGCGCGCCAGGATGTCGCCCGCCTCGCCGCCCTTGAACCGGGTGTTGACCGGGACCAGAACGGCCCCGGCCTGCCACAGGCCGAGCGCAGCGACGATCCATTCGACGCTGTTGAACGCCCAGATCGACACTCGGTCGCCGGGTCGGATGCCGGAGGCCACGAGTGCGGCGCCGAACGTGCGGGCGTCCTCGAACAGCTCCGCGTACGACAGCCGGTTGTCACCGTCGACGACGGCCAGACGGTCCCCGAACCGCTCGGCGGCCGCCGCCGTCATCGCCGGGATGGTCTCCGCGCGCCGCACTGCGTCGTCCCTCGCTGCGTCGGTCATGGCCCTCCCCAGGTGGAGAACGTTCTTCTCGGGAACTGTAACCGCGGTTCAGCACCGTGGACCGGTGCGGAAACGATCCTCTCTGATTGCGAGACTGGTGCTATCATCAGGTGTCGTCGCCTGCGGAAGGACGCAGCAGATGCCGCACTTCGCGAAGCCCGCCGAGGGGAGCTGGACCGAGCACTACCCCGACCTCGGCACCGCCCTCGTCAACTACGAGGACTCGATCTCGCCCGAGTTCTACGAGCTCGAGCGAGAGGCGATCTTCCGCCGCACCTGGCTGAACGTCGGCCGGGTCGAGCAGGTCCCCCGGGTCGGGAGCTACTTCACGAAGGAGATCGGCGTGCTGGGCACGTCCATCGTCGTGGTGCGCTCGGCATCGGACCAGATCCGGGCCTTCCACAACATCTGCCGCCACCGCGGGAACAAGCTGGTCTGGAACGACTTCCCGCGGGAGGAGACCAGCGGCATCTGCCGGCAGTTCACCTGCAAGTACCACGGCTGGCGCTACGGCCTCGACGGTGGGCTCACGTTCGTCCAGCAGGAGGGCGAGTTCTTCGACCTCGACAAGGCCGACTTCGGACTCGTCCCCGTCGAGTGCGACGCCTGGGAGGGGTTCATCTTCGTGAACTTCGACCGCGACAACGCGACGCCACTGCGCGACTACCTCGGCGAGTTCGGCCGCGGCCTCGAGGGGTACCCGTTCGGCGAGCTGACCCAGGTCTACAAGTACCGGGCGGAGGTCGGGAGCAACTGGAAGCTCTTCGTCGACGCCTTCGTCGAGTTCTACCACGCACCCGTCCTGCACGCGAAGCAGGCGGTGGCGGACGAGTCCCAGAAGCTCCAGAGGTACGGCTACGAGGCGCTCGCCTACCAGCTCGACGGGCCCCACGGGATGGTGTCGTCGTGGGGCGGCATGTCACCGCCGAAGGACGTCAACATGGTCAAGCCCATCGAGCGGAAGCTGCGGAGCGGCCTGTTCGGTCCCTGGGACGACTACCTCGACGCCGAGCCGCCGCCGGCGCTGAACCCGGCGCGATCGCCGGTGTGGGGCATGGACTCGTTCCACTTCTTCCCCAACTTCATGGTGCTCCCCTACTTCCCCAACTGGGTCATCACCTACAACTACTGGCCGACGTCCTACAACAGCCACATCTTCGAGGGCGCCCTGCTCTTCGTCCCGCCGAGGAACGCGTTCGAGCGGCTGCAGCAGGAGCTCACCGCCGTGACGTTCAAGGAGTACGCGTTGCAGGACGGCAACACCCTCGAGGCGACCCAGACGATGCTGGAGTCGCGGGCGGTCTCGGAGTTCCCGCTGAACGACCAGGAGATCCTGCTCCGCCACCTGCACCGCACGGCGCGCCAGTACGTGGCCGACCACCAGCGGCGGCAGCCGGGCACCCCGGTGCAGATCTCGGCAGTGTCCTGAGAGGCCGATATGCCCACGCTGCCCCCCGAATTCGCCGACCTGGAGCCGTTCACCGACTGGTGCTTGCGGACCGAGGCCGAGCGCTACGCCAAGCGGCTCGCGAGCTCGATGGACGAGATGCAGGCGTTCTACGACGCGGCCTTCCCGCGCCTCGAGGACGCGTACACCTACCTGAACCAGTTCGACCTGCATGCGCTGCCCGAGGACGCCACGCAGCTGCTGTGGCTGTACTACTCGCTGGTCAACGTCTCGTTCCCCGTCGAGGTGTGGCGTCAGCCCCGCGTCCCCGACAGCGGCGCCGCCAGCCTGGACGCGGTCGTCGAGCCGGCGGTCTGACCCCTACCAACCGTCGCGGGGCTCGATCCGGAGCACGTCGCGGGCGCGTTCGACCCAGGCGTCGAGGTCGGGGCCCGCGTCCCATGCCGACTCGAGCAGGAACAGCGCCGGCGTCGGGCAGCTGCACCCGATCTCGGACAGGACGGGCTTGAGGGTCAGCTCGCCCGCCAGCGCGTGCTGCGGCGCCGCGCCCAGCATGAGCGCGACGGCCGTCGTCCCGTGCAGCTCCCCGGCGGCGAACTGCTCGAGGAACAACTTGAGCAGCCCCGTGTACGTGGCCTTGTAGGTGGGCGAGGCGAAGACCACGAGGTCGGCGTCGATGACCGACCGCTTGGCGGCCGCCACCGCCGGATCGCCCGCCTCGAGGAGCGCCGGGCCCAGCTCGGCGAGCTCGATGACCGTCGTGGGCGGCGTGCCCGTCAGGCGCTCGGCCACCAGCTCGGCCGCCGCGCGCGTCCTCGAGGCGGGCTTCGGGTTGCCGACCACGGCGACGACGTTCACCGGCGAACCTTACATGCGGACCATGTTGACGCCGATCTCGTAATCCGAGAACAATCTTTCCGATGGCGACGCTGCTACATGGGGGGCTGGAGCGGGCGGCGGACACGCACGGCGATCGGGTCGCCGTCCGCGCCGGCGACGACCGCTGGTCGTTCCGGGACCTCGACGGCCTGGCCAATGCGTTCGCCCGCCACCTCGCGGCGCGGGGCGTCGGCCCCGCCGACCGGGTCGCGGTCATGACGTCGAACCGGGCCGAGTTCGTGGCCGCGGTCCACGGCATCAGCAAGGTGGGCGCTGCGGCCGTGCTGCTGAGCCCGGCATGGAAGGCCGCCGAGGTCGACCATGCCCTGGACGTGACCGGGGGGCCCCGCCACGCCGTCGCCGACGGCGCCGCGGCCTCGCTGCTCGCCGACCGCCTAGGCGCCGACGGCGTGACCGACCTCGACGACCCGGCGGCGACGGACGCAGCGTTCGGCCACAGCCACGCCCGGCCGACCGGGACCGAGGCGGCCGTGACCGACGACGCGATCCTGGTCTTCAGCTCCGGCACGACCGGGCTACCCAAGGCGGTGCGCCACACGCACGGGTCGATCGGCCGCGCGACGTCGCACTGGTGCGCGGCCCTCGGCCTCGGTCCCGACGACCGGTTCCAGGTGGCGACGCCGCCGTCGCACATCCTCGGCCTGCTCAACCTCCTGGCCGCCGCGGAGGCGGGCGCGACCGTCCGGCTGCACCTGCGGTTCGACCTCGACGAGGTCCTGCGCCGGATCGGGTCCGACCGCATCACCCTGGAGATGGCGGTGGCGCCCATCGCCCTGGCGCTTGCGAACCACCCGCACCTCGAGGACTACGACCTCTCGTCCCTCCGCTACATCATGTGGGGTGCGACGCCGGTCACCGAGAGCGTGGCCAACGCCGTCACCGAGCGCACCGGCGTCCGCTGGCTGCCGGCCTACGGCGCCAGCGAGCTTCCGGTGATCGCCGCGAACCCGGTCGCCGATCCGGCCGCCTGGCGCCTCGACTCGGCCGGCCTCCCGCCGGCGGACGTCGAGCTGCGCGTCGCCGATCTCGACTCGGGCACCCCCCTCGATCCCGGCGGCGTCGGCGAGATCCAGGCCCGCAGCCCGTCGCTCATGGCCGGCTACCTGCCCGCCGAGGCGACCGCCGACGCGTTCGTCGACGGCTGGTACCGCACGGGCGACGTCGGGTGGCTGGAGCCGGAGGGGTGGGTCCACCTCACGGACCGCTCCAAGGAGATGATGAAGGTGAACGGCTTCCAGGTGGCGCCCGCCGAGGTGGAGGCGGTGCTCCACGGCCACCCGGCCGTGGTCGACTGCGCGGTGTTCGGCATCCCCGACGCGAGCGCCGGCGAGGTGCCGGTGGCGGCCGTGCAGGTGGACGCCGGGCACGCGATCGACGAGGGCGAGCTGCGGCGGCTCGTCGCCGACACCCTCGCGACGTACAAGCACCTGCGCCACGTGGTCGTGGTCGACGCCGTCCCGAGGCTGCCGTCGGGCAAGGTCCTGCGCCGCACGCTGCGCGACGAGTGGGCGCCGCGCCTCGCCGCCGAGCAGGCCAACGCCTGAGCCGTCGAACTTGCGGCGTTTGAGGCCCCTATGGGGGCCCTTCCCGCCGCAAGTTCATGCGGTCGAGGTTCGCGCGGAGCTCGGGTGAGCCGAACGACCGGTCCTCCGCGGCCAGGGCGAAGTCCAGGGTGGCGAGCACGGCCCGCTCGAGGTGGATGTTCATGGCGCGCCGGGTGTCCTCGACGGCCCGTCGGGGCAGCTCGGCGATCCGGCGGGCGCAGCCGAGCGCCTCGTCGACCGCCTGCCCCTCCGGGCACACGTGGTTGACCAGGCCGATCGCCGCAGCCCGCTCGGCCGGTATGCGGTCCCCTGTCAGGGCGTACTCCTTCGCCAGCTGGAGGCTGGTCAGCAGCGGCCAGGTGATGGGCCCCCCGTCGGCCGCGACCAGTCCGATGACGACGTGGGGGTCGGCCAGGTAGGCACCCTCCGCCATGTAGGAGATGTCCGACAGCGCCACGAGGCTGCAGCCGAGCCCGACGGCGGGCCCGTTCACGGCGGCGATGATGGGCACGCGGCAGCGCATCATCCCGGTCACGATGTGGCGAGCGTCGGTGAGGCTCTCCGCGCGGAGCCCGGCGTCCCCGGCCAGGTCCTCGAGGTAGGGGATGTCCCCTCCGGCCGAGAACGCCCGACCGGCGCCCGTCAGCACGGCGACGCGGGCGTCGCCATCGGCGTCGACCTGCGGCCACACGGTCGCCAGCGCCTTGTGGAGGACGTGGTTGGTCGCGTTGAGCTGCTCGGGACGATTGAGCCGGACAACGCGCACCGGGCCGTCGACCTCGACCTGCAGCTCCGGGGGAAGGTCGTAGGCGCTCATGACGACGGGAGGCCCAGCACACGGCCGGCGACGAGGTTGCGCTGGATCTGCGACGTGCCGCCCATGACGCTCTGGGCCCGGCTGTAGAGGTACACGTTCAGCCAGGTGTCGTCGCCACCCCCGCGGCCCGCGCCGTCGAGGGCGAGGGCGGCGTGGCCCACGGCCTGCTCCGCCTCGGTCATCAGGAGCTTGTCGACCGAGCCTTCCGGCCCGCCCGATCTCCCGTCCAGCCGGTCCGACAGCCGCCGGCAGACATGCAGCCGCAGCATCTCGGCCTCGACCATGGCCCACGCCAGGTCCCGCACCTGCTCTGTGCCGAACCGGCCCGGTTCCTCGCGCACGGTGCCGGCCAACTCGTTCACCACCTTGGCGTAGCGGGCGACGTACCCCAGCTCGCCGGGCTCCCGCTCGTGGCTCACGACGGTCATGGCGAGGGCCCATCCCTCCCCCGGCTCGCCGATCATGTTGGCCGCCGGGACGCGGGCACCGTCGAAGAGCACCTCGCCGAACTCCTTGGTGATCCCGTTGATCATGCGCAGGGGCCGCTGCTCGATGCCGGGCTGGGGCATGGGCACCGCGAAGGCGGACAGCCCCCGGTGCTTGGGCGCGTCGGGATCGGTGCGGGCGAGCAGCAGGCACCAGTCGGCGGCGTCCGAGTAGCTGGTCCACACCTTGTGGCCGTGGACGACGTACTCGTCTCCCGCCGGGGCGGCGCGCGTCGTGAGTGAGGCCAGATCGGAGCCGGCGTCCGGCTCGCTGAAGCCCTGGCACCAGCGCTCGCGGCCGTCGACGATGCCCGGCAGGAACCGCCGCCTCACGTCGTCGCTGCCGTGGCGGAGGATGCCCTGCACCAGGTAGCCGAGGCTGGGCCGCGGGGGCGCGCCGGCACGCGCCAGCTCCTCGTCGACGATCACGTCGTACACCGCCGGCAGCTCCCGGCCACCGACCTCCTTGGGCCAGGACAGCCCGAAGAACCCGGCGTCGTAGAGCGCCCGATGCCACGGCGCCTGCCCGGCCCAGTACTCGTCCGACGTCGACGACGCCGGCAGCCCGGGATTGTTGTCGTGCAGCCAGCCGCGCAGGCGGCGCCGGAAGTCGGCCTCGGCCGGCGAGTCAGCGAAGTCCATCCGAGCCTCCGATCCCGTGGTGCTCCAGGACCCGCGCCAGGCTCGGCCCGACCCCGCCGAGCAGGTCGATCGACAGCAGCGCCCGGCGCAGGTAGACGTGGGCCAGGCAGTCCCAGGTGTTGCCGATCCCCCCGTGGACCTGGATGGCGGCCTCGCACACGGTGCGGGCGGCACGCGCGCAGTAGGCCTTGGCCACCGCCGCCGCGGCCAGCGCCTCGGCCGCCGGCAGCGCATCCACGGCCCAGGCTGCGTACAACGCGACGCTCCGCGACCCCTCCATCGCCACGTAGGCGTCCGCCAGCAGGTGCTGGACGGCCTGGAACGAGCCGATGGCGGCACCGAACTGCCGGCGTGATCCGGCATAGTCGCACGCCAGTCGAATGGCGCCGGCCATCGTGCCCACCAGGTCGGCGCAGGCGAGCCCGAGCCCGAGGGCGGTCCACGCCTGGAGGTCCGCAGGGCCCAACGTTCGCTCGCCGGCGACGCCGACCGGCGTCGCTCCACGCGCCACCGGCACCCCGGGTCGGGTGAGATCCATGCCGCCCGCCGGGCCCGGTGCGACGGGCAGGGCCACCCCGGCCAGGGCGTGCCCCCCGGCCAGCGGCACGAGCACGAGCGCCGCGCCGGAGTCCCGGGCGTCGACGGCCACGGCGCCCGGGCCGAGGCCGCCGCCGGTCGCGCAGGCCGGGGCCGAGAGGTCCGGCGCGAGGGCGACGGTCTCCCGGGACGCAGTCGGCGGCGCACCGGCGAGGCGCCGCAGTTCCGCCGCCAGCGTCGGGCCGAGGAAGGCGACGTCGGCCAGACCGCGCCCGAGCTCCTCCGCGACGATCGCGGCCTCGACCGCGGACGCCAGCGGGCCCAGGCCCGGCGACGAGGCCGACCGGAGCTCGCGCCAGCCCGACGCCTCGACCGCGGCGTCGAGCTTGGCCGTGCGCTCGGCGTCGTCGAGGTCGCGGACGGCCGCCGGCGCAAGGCGGTCGACGACCTGGATCGCCGAGTCACGCAGGGCCCGCTGCTCGGGCGACAGGCGAACGTCCATCGCCCGGCAATGTAGTGGCAATCTAGTTCTCCGAAACGGACAACCGCGTTGGCGGGCCGCCGCGATCGTTCGCTACGGTCGGCGACCACGCCGGAAGGAGGGGGACGTGCGGCAATCGGGCAGCGTCGGCCGGGACAGCTGGGACCTGCGATCGGTGGCGCCCGAGCTCGCCGGGCGCTACCGCGCCGAGGGCTGGTGGAACGACGCCACGCTGGGGACCATGGTCGCCGACGGCCTCGGCAGCATGGCCCAGGCCGGGTTCCGCGTGCACTCGAAGGTGCGGCCGTGGGCGGGAACGTTCGCCGACGTGGACCGGGCCGCCCGGTCCCTGGCGGCGACGCTTCGATCACGGGGCATCGGGCCCGGCGACGTCGTCGTCTGCCAGCTGCCCAACTGGGTGGAGGCCGGCATCTCCTTCTGGGCCGCCGCCTACCTGGGGGCGATCGTCGTCCCCGTGGTGCACTTCTACGGGGCCAAGGAGGTCGACTACATCGTCCGGGCGACCCAGCCCGACGTGGTGGTGACCGCCGATCGCTTCGGCCACGCCGACCACCTGGCCGTGTACGAGGACCTGCTGGCCGACCACCCGGCCCAGCTGTGGTTGGTGGCGGGAACGACGCCCGCCGGCGAGCTTCCGGGGGCCGCGACGCCGTTCGCCACCGCCCTCGAGTCCGAGCCCGTGCCGGCGCCGGCCGCGGTCGACCCCGACGCCCCGTCGCTCATCGCCTTCACGTCGGGCACGACCCGCGACCCGAAGGGCGTGGTGCACTCGCACCGGACGATCGGCTGCGAGACCCGCCAGCTCGACCACATGTTTCCCGGCGGCGGGCCGCCGCCGATCACGGGCGCGCCGGTGGGCCACTTCATCGGCATGCTCAACGCGTTCCTGGTGCCGCTGCTGCGCCTGCGCCCCGTCAACCTGATCGACGTCTGGGATCCCGGGGAGGTGCTCCGCCTGATGGTCGACGAGGGCCTCGGCGTCGCCGGCGGCGCCACCTACTTCCTCACGAGCCTGCTCGACCACCCCGACTTCACCGACGAGCACCTGGCGCACATGCCGTTCGCCGGCCTGGGCGGCTCGACTGTGCCGGTAGCGGTCATGGAGCGGGCGACCCGGCTGGGCATCAAGGCGTTCCGCTCGTACGGGAGCACCGAGCACCCGTCGATCACCGGCTGCCTGCTCGACGAGCCCGAGGCCAAGCGGCTCACGACCGACGGCCACCCGCTCCCGGGTGTCGAGGTGCGCCTCGACCCCGACGGCCAGATCCTGAGCCGGGGGCCCGACTGCTTCGTCGGGTACACCGATCCCGACCTGACGGCCGCCGTCTTCGACCCCGAGGGCTGGTACCGGACGGGCGACGTCGGCGTCCTCGACGACGACGGCTACCTGACGATCACCGACCGGGTGTCCGACATCATCATCCGGGGCGGCGAGAACATCAGCGCCCAGGAGGTCGAGGAGCTGCTGCTGCGGATCGACGCCATCGCCGAGGCCAGCGTCGTCGCCGCCCCCGACGAGCGCCTCGGGGAGCACGCCGCCGCAGTCATCAGGCTGCGTGACGGCGCGGCGGCGCCGACGCTCGACGACGTGCGCGAGCACCTCGCGACCGCGGGGCTGGCCCGCCCGAAGTGGCCGGAGTCGCTCTACGAGGTGCGCGAGTTCCCCCGCACGGCGTCCGGGAAGGTCCAGAAGTTCCGGCTGCGCCAGCAGATCCGCGACGGGCAGCTCGGCGGCAGGGAGCCGGTGGCGTGACCGCACGCAGGCCGGCGATCGTCACCGGCGCCGGATCGGGCATCGGGCGCGCCATCGCCGAGCGGCTGGCCGGGGACGGGCACGCCGTCGCGGTCCTCGACCTCGACGAGGCGGCGGCCGAGGCCGTGGCCGGCGAGCTGCGCGAGAAGGGGCACGAGGCGGTCGCGTTCGGTGTCGACGTGTCGGACCGGCCGCAGGTGAACGGCGCCGTGCAGCGCGTGCGCGAGGCGCTGGGACCGGTGCTCGTCCTGGTCAACAACGCGGGCCTCTCCGGCTTCACGCCGTTCCTGAAGATCAGCGACGAGCTGTGGGACCGGATCATGGCCGTGAACCTGAGCGGCCCCTTCTACTGCACGCAGGCGGTGCTGCCGGACATGATCGAGGCGGGCTGGGGCCGCATCGTCAACATCTCGTCGTCCAGTGCCCAGGGCGGCCAGCAGTACATGGTCCACTACGTGTCGTCCAAGGCCGGGCTCATCGGGTTCACCAAGGCGCTGGCGCTCGAGTTCGGCCCCAAGGGCATCACCGTGAACACCATCCCGCCGGGGTTCATCGACACGCCGATGCTCCGGGCGTCGGAGGAGCAGGGGCTCCTCGGAACCAGCGTCGACCGCATCGCCGAGGCCACCCCCGTCCGGCGGGCGGGCCGCCCCGGGGACATCGCCGCCGCCTGCGCCTTCCTCGTCTCCGACGAGGCCGGCTACATCACCGGCCAGGTGATCGGCGTCAACGGCGGGCGCAACACCTGACGCGGTCCGCCGCGGTCAGAACGCCTCGTACTCGACCGTGACCGACCGGCCCCGGGGCAGGGCCTGGCAGGTCAGGATCCACCCCTCGTCGACCTCGTCCGGCGTCAGCGCGTTGTTGGCGCGCATGGTGGCGGAACCCTCCCGCAGGACGGCCATGCACGTGGCACAGTTGCCCGCCTCGCACGAGAACGGGGCCGGCAGCCCACCGCGGCGAGCGGTCTCGAGCACGGTGTCACCCGGCCGGTACCCGATGGCGGACTTCCTGCCGCCAAGGATGACGGTCACGGTCTCGGGCACGTCGGCGTCGATGGCCGCAACCCCGGGGGCACCTGTAGGTGCCACGCCAGGGGATGCGGCGCCGGGGGGTGCGGCGGCGCCGGGACCGTCGAAGCGCTCGACCGCGATGCGCGCGGGGTCAACGCCCGCGTCGAGCAGCGCCGCCTCGACCAGGTCCATGAACGCGCCGGGCCCGCAGATGTAGAAGTCGCCGTCCCGGCCGGGCGCGGCGAACTCGCCGACGGCGCCCGCGTCGACGAACCCGCCGTCGGTGTCGAAGTGGTGGCGCACCTCGAGCCGGTCCCCATGGCGTGCGAGCAGCGACCGCAGCTCGCCGTCGAAGATCACCGAGCGGCGGTCGCGATTGGCGTAGAGCATTCTGACCGGCCGCCGCGTGGTCGCCAGCACGCTCTTGGCGATCGACATGACCGGCGTGACACCGCTGCCCCCGCAGAACGCCACGATGGGGCGGCGCCCGTCGCGGACGCAGAACACGCCGGCCGGCTTCGTGACCTCGAGGACGTCGCCCGCCACCACGCAGTCGTTGAACCAGTTCGAGACCACACCGCCCGGCACGCGCTTGACCGTGACCGCGAGGTCGCCGTCGGTCTCCGGGGCGCTCGACATCGAGTAGCTCCGCACGTGCTGGTCGTCCCCGATGCGAACCCGGAACGTGCAGAACTGGCCGGCCCGGTAACGGAACGTGTCGGCGAGCTCGTCGGGGACGTCGAGCACGTAGGACCGGGTGTCGTGCGTCTCCCGGACGACCTGCTCGACCCGGAGGGGGTGGTAGCCGTGTGCCCGCCGGACGTCGTCGCCCATGCCTTCAGGCTATCAGAACGCCGTTCTCCAATCGCGAGAACTATGTCCTCAGACTCGGGCAGGCTCGGAAGCCGGCCTCTTGGCAGTCGAGATCGACCCTCTCAGATGAAGCGGGTATGGCTCGCGCACGAGGTACGCTCCCCGTATGGCAAGGCGCGAACCTGCGGCCGAGGCCGCGGCCGATCGTCCCGGCACCTGGCGGGAGCTGGCGGTGGCGCGGTCGCTGGACCCGGCGCGGTCGCGGGCCGAGAAGCGGGTGCAACGCTTCCTCGACGCGGCGACGGACCTCATGAGCAACGAGTCGAGCAAGGACTTCACGGTCCAGGAGGTCGTGGAGCGCTCGGGCCAGTCGCTGCGGAGCTTCTACCAGTACTTCGCCGGAAAGCACGAGCTGCTGCTCGCCCTGTTCGAGGAGTCGGTGCGCTCCACGGCCGACCACCTGCGCGGCCTGATCGCCAACGTCGACGACCCCCTCGAGCGCCTGCATCGCTTCACCGTCGAGTACGACCGGCTGTGCCGTGCCGCATCCAAGGGCCGGCCGACCAAGAAGCAGCCGACGCCGGCGCTGGTCGACTTCGCCCAGCAGCTCCTCACCGACCACCCGAAGGAGGCGTCGAGGGCGTACGTGCCGCTCGTCTCGCTGCTCGAGGAGCTCCTCGACGACGCCGCCGAGGCGGGCGCCATCCGCGCCGGCCTCCCCCACCGCCGGATCGCCGGTGTGGTGCTCCAGGCGATCAGCTTCAACGTCTTCTCCATGACGATCAGCGGCCTCCCGGCGCGCGACGGCGGGCGCGGCGCCGAGGACCTCTGGGACATCCTGATCCACGGCATCGGTGTGGAGTCGGCGTAAGGCCAGCACCCAGGCCGGGCCAGCGCGGTACTGGGTCGAGTATGGGACATCGGAAAACCAGGTCGAATTTATTGACACGCTAACCCGGGGCAGTGCAGCCTAAGACGTGAAGGCGGACAGTGTCTTCGGCGGACCGGCGGATGGGGCGGATTGTTGGTTCGCGTCAACGCACTAGGGAGGCGGGCAATGAAGCGTTTCTTTATCGTACTTCCGATATCGCTTGTGGCGGCTATCGGACTTGGCGCTGGCGTTGCGGGCGCCGGCCAGCCGGCAAACCAAGCCTGCGTCGGCGAGAGCCTGTCGGCGCTGGCCTCCGATCAACCGGAGCCAGGTACGTTCGGGCAGGCAACCCGTGGTTTTGCTCAGCTCCCCGGTCCCCACGGCGGAAACATCCAGGCCTTCCAGGCGGGTGTGGTTGGCGACGACGTAGTGCCAAACACCTGCAACGACTAGCCCTCGTTACCCTGAATAGGTGAATAAGGCGTACGACTCGGTCTAGCAAATTCGTGGTTGCATTCCGTGTCCCGAATAGGTTGCTCAGCAACCAATTCGGGACACGGAACCAGCCGCTGGTGGGTCGGACCGATCTACCGTGGAGGCGTGCCTGTGGCACCGCGGACGCGTTACACGAAGAGCGGCGACGTCAACGTGGCGTACCAGGTCATAGGGGACGGGCCGTTCGACCTCGTCTTCGCGCCAGGCTTCGTTTCCCATCTCGAGGCCGCGTGGGAGATCCCGTTCATGGCGGGCTTCCTTGGCCGCCTCGCGTCGTTCTCGCGACTGATCGTGTTCGACAAGCGAGGCACCGGCCTCTCCGACCACGGCGCGGGGTGGCCGACGTTCGAGGAGCGGATGGACGACATCCGCGCGGTCATGGATGCCGCTGGGAGCGAGCGGGCCGCACTCCTCGGCGTCTCCGAGGGTGGCCCCATGTGCATGCTCTTCGCGGCGACCTACCCGGATCGTGTCTCCTCGTTGATCGTCTATGGCTCTGGGCCCCGCATCGCCCACGGGCCGGACTGGCCGTGGGCAGCGTCGCCGGAGACGCAACGGTCGTTCGTCGAGTGGGCCGAGAGGTCGTGGGGAACCGGCAAGGTCCTCCCGACCTTCATCGACGGGTTGGCGCCCGACGAACGCCAGCGGGAGATCGTCGGTCGCTACGAACGCAATGCCGCCAGCCCCGGCGCGGCGCGCACCATGCTGGCCATGAACTTCGAGATCGACGTTCGCGCCGTGCTGCCCGCGATCCGGGTGCCGACCCTCGTGATCCATCGCGTGGGCGACCCGATGATTCCCGTCGGCGCGGCCCGGTACACGGCAGAGCACATCCCCGACGCCCGGCTGCTCGAGCTGCCCGGCGATGGTCACCTCAGCGCCCGCCCCGGCACGATCGCCGAGGTGCTCGATCCCGTCGAGGAGTTCCTCACCGGTGCCTGGCATCACCACGAGCTCGACCGGGTCCTCGCCACGGTCCTCTTCACCGACATCGTCGCGTCCACCGAACGAGCCGCAACGCTCGGCGATGTCCGCTGGCGCGAGCTGCTCGACGAGCACGACCGCACGGTCCGCCGCGAGATCAACCGATTTCGGGGCCGGGAGATCAACACGACGGGCGACGGATTCCTCGCGGCGTTCGACAGCCCCGCCCGAGCGATCCGCTGCGCCCAGGCGATCGCCGACGGCGCGCAGGACATGCGGCTCGAGATGCGCACGGGCGTGCACACCGGGGAGTGTGAGGTCCGGGGCGACGACCTCGCAGGCCTGGCCGTGCACATCGGCGCCCGCGTGGCCGCGCTTGCCGACGCCGACGAGGTGCTCGTGTCCAGCACGGTCAAGGACCTGGTCGTTGGCTCGGGCATGGAGTTCACCGACCGCGGTTCGCACGCGTTGAAAGGGGTGCCAGGCGAGTGGCGCCTCTATGCAGTCAGCCGTTGACCCGCCGGCAGCCGAAGTGGCGTAGAAGTCGGTCCCGCACAGGTGGCTGTGGTGGGTCAAGTCGCCGTATCGAGATGCATCCGTAGTCCCATGCCGAACGGGGTGGGGACCTCGTCCTCCCCGCGGAAGCCGACCCCCTCGTAGAAGGCACGAGCGTGGAAGTTGGCCGTCACGACGACGCGGCGGACACCTCGATGCTGAGCGATGCGCACGACGTCGCGGATCAACGCGCGCCCCACGCCTTGCCGCATCCAGCCGGGGTCGACGAACAGGTCCTCCAGTTCGATCCCGTCGTCCGTCTCGGCAACGCTGGCGAAGCCAACCACCTCGTCGCCTGCCGTCGCGACCCGGGTTCGACCCTCGCGCACCGCGGTGTCCGAGAGGTCGAGGACCTCGGGGTGGGCGAGGAGCGCCGCGCGGTCGTCGACGTTCGAGAGCGACGACTCCCGAAACACTCGCCGGAGCGATGGCAGGTCGCCGAGCGTGGCGCCGCGAATCGTGACCGCACCCACCCCGTCAGCTTCGCCGCTCTGTCCGTCGTGGTCATGGCGGTTGCCCCGCTACCGGACACCGCTCCGACCGCCAAGCCCGGCGCGGCGGACCGGTTCGACCGTTCTACCGGCGCCGACCAGCGATCGCAGGGAGAACTCGCTCGGCGGCGATCTCTGCCGCCATGACCGGCTCGTCTCCGGGGGGCACGTAGATGATGTTCTCGGTGAACCCAGCCTCGATGTAGGCGTGCAGCAGGTCGACCATCGCAGCGGGGTCAGCGGGATCGAAACGCGGCTGCACCGAGCGCTTGATCTCCGTGGGATCGCGACCGATGTCGGCACAATGCTGATCGAGCACGGAAGCCTTGCGCACGACCTCCTCGACAGAGCCGATCACGTTCCACACATCGGCATGCTCGGCGACGACGCGCAACGTCAGCTTCTCGCCCCCGCCGCCAACCCAGATCGGCGGGTGGGGCCGCTGGAGCGGCTTCGGGTTCGAGACTGCGTCGGTGAGCGTGTAATAGCGGCCGTCGAAGGACGCACGCTCCTCGGTCCAGAGCTTGCGGCAGACGGTGAGCGCCTCGGCGAGCCTGCGGATGCGCTCACCGGCCGTATAGAACGGGATGCCGAGCATCGCGTGCTCGACCTCGGCCCCGCTCGCCCCGAGCCCGAACTCGAGGCGCCCGCCGGACAAGTGGTCGATCGTGGTCGCCATCTTTGCGAGGACGCCTGGGTGGCGGTAGGTGTTCCCCGCGACCATCAGCCCGATCCGCACGCGCGAGGTCGCCTCCGCCATGGCCGCCAGCAGCGTCATCCCCTCGAAGACGTCCCCGGCTACGTCGGAGAAGATCGGGTTGAAGTGGTCGAAGCCCCAGAGATGGTCGAAGCCGGCCTCGTCGGCGATGCGCCAAACGGCACGCAGATCCCCGATTGCGCAGTTCTGGGGCGACAGCTTGATGCCGAGCGACGGCATTCGCCGAAGCTACCCTACGGGCGATTCAGGCGGCCTGGTGGGGGGTTGCCGACTGCAGGCGCTCGCCCCATTGCAGACCCTGCGTCACGGCCAGCGGGTACACCTGACGCGCCCGATCGGCATCGAAGAGGGCGAGCGGGTGGCGGCCGGCCAGGCGGGCGATGGCACTGTTGGGTCGGATCATCGTGATGGTGGCGTCCGGGTTACGGGTGCGCCAGGTCTGCAGCTCGCGACCAAGTAGGAAGCCGGCGGCGCGGCCGATCGGTCCGAGGACGCGACCGGCGATGGGTGCCACAACGATGACCTGCTGGGCGTCGACCGCGGCGTCGATCGACGTGGCCGACCACATGCCACCGTCGATGTAGGGGCGGCCCTCGATGCGGTGCGGCGGGAACAGGCCGGGCACTGCGGACGACGCCGCGACGAGGTCGGCCAGGGGGTAGCGGGCTCCGTCCAGGATGTGCCGACGCCGGGACCGCAGATGGATCGCCGACGCGGCCACCAGATGGTGCATGGAGTCGCCGAACAGCGACAACGCCGCTTTGTAGAGGACAGGCTGACGGGTCGGCAGCGCCGGCGACCGCATGCCTGCGAAGTCGTCGTAGGTGAGTCCGACCACGACCGCAGACGCCACCCACGCACCTGCCGAGGTACCCAGCGATGGCGCGCTCGCCACCGGGATCCCCGACCGGGCGAGCCCGTGCGCCACACCGGCCCCGTAGCCGATGCCGAAGACACCGCCGCCGCCGTAGACCATCGACAGCGAGTGCGGCCGCTCGATGACGCTCGGAACCCCCTCGAGATCGACCTTGCCAGCAGCGCTGTGCTCGTGCCGCCCGACCATCGTCCTCTCCGTCTTCTCGGGGTCGACCGTGTTGCCGGCCGTGTAACAAGTTCAACCAACGGATGAACGTCCCGATTCCTGCCTCCGCGCGCGTTCAGGCCCCAGGTCCACCTCCCTGGAGCGTGCGTCCGCTGCCCCTGGCGCGGTCACCGCGACGCGCGGACGGGAGCTGGCTTCGTGGCCGAGCGGGCGGCCCGGGGCCGTCGGTCGGATCGCTGGCCCTCGCGTGGATGCGGGCGCCGAGCCAGGCGTCGCAACGTCTTCACCGCGCCGTCGACGCCGTCGGCGAGGACGTCGATGTCTGGGGTCGTGTCGTAGTCGCCGGTGATCCCGAAGCGGAGCCGGCCGTTGTACGAGAGGATCGCGACGCCGATGCGCACCCCGGGCCCTAGCGGGACGAACGGCAGGTACTCGAGCATCTCCCGCCCGGCGGCGTAGAGCGGGAACTGCGGGCCGGGGACGTTCGTGGTGACGGTGTTCATCGTCCGCTGCGGTACGTGCGACATCAGCCTCGACGCGAGCTGGGTCGCCCGGGCCGTGAGGGTCGGTGGCACTGCGGCGGCGAGGTGCGTGAGCGCCTCGCCGGCCTCGGGCTCGTGCGACTGCTTCAGGCCGTCCATCTGCTCGTGGACCGCGCGGAGGCGCTCGAGCGGGTCCTCCAGCTGCACGGGCAGGTCGAGGAAGATGGCCGAGACGCGGTTGTCGTAGACGCCGCGGCCCGTCTCGTCACGGACGGACACGGGGACGAGCGTGCGCAGGGCGACGTGATGCGGATCCTCGCCCCGGGCCACGATGAGGTCCCGGAAGCCGCTCGTGACGGCCGCGAGGACCACGTCGTTCACCGTGCCCCCGAAAGCGCGGCGGATCGCGCGGACGTCCGCGAGGCTTGCGCCGGTGAACGTCCAGCGGCGGTGGGGCCCGATCGTCCCGTCGAGCGACGTCCGGGGCGTGGGTAGGAGGGCCGAGCCGTAGCGACGGAGCCCGCTGGCGATCGTCCAGCCCCGTTCCAGCGTGCGTCGTGGGGCGCGAAACGCCCTCAACGCCTCACCGAGAAGCTGACGGGGTGCGGTGACCAACTCGACTGCCGCGTCCAGCGCGAGCTGCAGCCCGGACGGCTCCGGCTGGGCTTCCCAGTCGTCGGCGACCGCCGTCTGCGTGGGCTCGCGGTCGAGGTCGAGCACGGCCGCGACAAGGTCCACCCCGGCGACGCCGTCGACCATGCTGTGGTGCACCTTGCTCACGGCTGCCCAACGCCCACCGGCCAGGCCCCCGACGATCCACGTCTCCCACAGCGGCCGGTCCCGGTCGAGCTCCTGGGACATCAGCCGGCCCATGAGCCGGCACAAGGCGGCCTTGTCGCCGGGCGGGGGCAGCGCAGTGTGGCGCACGTGGTACTCGAGGTTGAAGTGCGGGTCGTCGACCCAGACTGGGCGGCCGAGGTCCATCGGCACGAAGCGGACGCGCTGCCGGTAGCGCGGCACCAGTGGCAGCTTCGACGCGAACAGCGCGATCAGGTCCTCGTACGGGGGTTCCGGCCCCTCGAATATTGCGCACGACGCGATGTGCATGTGCGCCGTGCCGTCCTCGAGGTACAGGAACTCTGCGTCCAGCGGGTTCATCCGGTCCATCGCGCACCTCCGTTTCCGTCAGTAGACGCCTCGAGCGGCGCCCTCGGCAGAGGCGAAGGTCCAGAAGAAGGGACCTTCGGCCCTCGTGACCGGCGGCGGATGGGGGGATGCTGGGCGAAAGGAGGTGGGCCGTGAAGGAGCTCGTGTTCCACCGAGGGTTTCTGCCGGCCATGGAGCGCTGGGACACGAAGGTCGGCTTCCACGACGGCGACTACCACGGGACCTTCGCCGAGCATCGCGACCGCGTGCTCCGCCTGGCGGACGCGTTGCGGCGCCAGCTCGGCGTGCGCCGCGGTGACCGCTTCGCCGTGATGTCGGCCAACAACCACCAGTTCCTCGAGCTGTACCACGCCGCGTTCCTGGGCGCCGGGACCGTCAACCCCCTCAACCTGCGCCTCGCGGGCAAGGAGCTGCAGTTCATCCTCGCCGACTCGGGGACCGAGGTGGCGTTCGTCGACGCGTTGTTCGCCGACCACTTCGCCCGCAGCATCGCCGAGGTCCGAGACCAGCTCCCGCTGCGCCACGTGGTGCTCATGGGCGACGGCGACGTGCCGCACGACGTGCGCTACGAAGACCTCCTGGCGGCCGGCCACCCGGCGGTTCCCGACGAGCCGGAGGAGGACGACCCTGTCGTCCTCATGTACACCGGCGGCACCACCGGCGTCCCCAAAGGTGTGCTCCTCGACCAGCGCGCCGAGATGCTGAACCTCTACCACATCGGCATGACGGTCGGGTTCCACGACAACCGCATCTACCTGCACCAGACCCCGATGTTCCACGCCGCCTCGATGGGGGCAGTCCTCGGCGTCCCCGTCACCGGCGGCCAGTCCGTGTTCGTCCCGCTGTTCGAGCCGGGCCAGGTGATGGAGCTCATCGAGCGGTACCAGGTCAACTGGACGGTGATGGTGCCGACGATGCTCGCCATGGTCTTCGATCACCGCGACTTCCGGCCCGAGCGGCTCGCGTCGCTCAGCGACCTCGTGTA
>Ga0081455_10002837_pt1 | contig 20397 bp, 17 predicted proteins | sample TabmetS3T2R1_FD_70207 | JGI IMG/M metagenome (GOLD analysis project Ga0081455, IMG submission 70207) | Tabebuia heterophylla rhizosphere microbial communities from the University of Puerto Rico - S3T2R1 | ecosystem: Host-associated > Plants > Roots > Rhizosphere ...
GGAACGGTCGGATCGGTGGCGCAGGCGGCGGCGACCAGCCCCGCGACCAGCGCGAAACCGACGATCCGACGTCCCACGGTTGCCCTTCCGCGAAAGTGGCGTACTTCCAGGGTTCGGCGCATGATACGGGGTCGTTTTCAGCCGGATAAGGGGGGGCGGGGTGTCCGACTTCGACCGCATGTTCGCCGAGCGGTTCAACCGTCGCGGATTCATGCGCATGGCAGGGACCACGACGCTCGGCGCGGCCGTGTTGGCGGCCTGCAAGCAGGCCGAGGAGACCAGCGGGGGCGCGACGACCGGGGCCGCCGGGGCGGTGCAGCATCCGCCGATCGAGCAGGAACCGGGCGACCTGGCCGTCATGGACTGGTCCGGGTACGGCAATGGCGACTACTACCCGAACAAGGAGCGCGCGGCGCTCTGGCAGGCATACACGGACCAGACCGGCGATACGCCGGTCTTCAGCCTGTTCGAGAACGACGATGCCGCCTACAACAAGGCGGTTGCCGGCAGCGCGGACTTCGACGTCGTGCATCCGTGTGGGTACAAGTACAAGGACTGGGTCGACCTCGGCGCCATGCAGCCATGGGACACGTCGCTGATCCCCAACTACAGCCAGCTGAACCCCAAGCTCCTGGAGTCGGGCGTCGTCGACGGGCAGCAGTACTTCATCCCGCTCGACTGGGGGTTCATCGCCCCCCTCGTCAACACGGACCACGTCGACGTGCAGGAGGAGACCTTCGGGATCCTCTTCGACGACCGATACGCGGGCAAGATCTCCTGGGTCGACACCTCGAACATGATGTACATCGGCGGCTTGACCCTTGGCGTATCCGACCCGTTCAACATGACGGACGACGAGCTCGGGGAGACGCGGGACTTCCTGATCGCCAAGAAGCCTCTGGTCAAGTTCATGTGGAACCAGTCCTACGACTTCTGGTTGTCGTTCAAGAAGGAGGAGGTCTGGATCGGCTATTCGTGGCCGGACACGGTGGGGTACGCGGACGCCGCCGGCATGAACTACCAGTACATGACGCCGAAGGAGGGGCGCGTGTCCTGGGTGTGCGGGATGGGGCTGGCCAAGGACACGGAGAACTATTTCCACGCGCATGACTACGTGGACTCGTGGGCGAGCAAGAAGGCGGCGGAGTTCCTGATGGCCTGGTACTACTACGGCCACACGAACACCACCGCCGACCTGTCCGTCGTGTCGCCGGGGATCGTGCAGGCCCTCGGACTGGACGACCCGACCGTGCTGGACCCCCCGAACGCCATACCCGAGTCCTACATCCCGCGGCGAGACGTCTACCAGCAGTACTGGACCGAGGTGAAGTCCGCCTGAGGGCCCGGACCGCCGAGCGCCGGTAGCGACGATGGCGACGGTGGTGAGGAGCGAGGCCGCGGTATCCGCGAAGCGGTGGGGGCGGCGCGAGCGAGGCGTGACCGCCGCCCTGTTGTCGGCGCCGCTGCTGTGGCTCCTCCTCTTCTTCATCCTTCCGGTCGCCTACGTCGCGCTCTACAGCCTCGGCGCGATCAAGATCCTCCCCACCGACACGGGCGTGATCTCGCTCGACACCTGGAGCCGGTTCCTCGGCGGCGGCTCGATCTACATGAGCCTGTTCTGGAAATCGATCCGGATGTCGCTCACGGTCTCGGTCGCGGTGGTGCTACTGGCGTACCCGATCGGCTACTTCCTCGCACTCGTGGTCCGCAAGCTCAAGTACGTCCTTCTGCTGGTGATCATCGTTCCGTTCCTGACGAGCTTCCTCCTGCGCGTCCTCGCCTGGAAGGTGATGCTGGGCGACAAGGGCGTCTTCAATTCGCTGCTCGTCTCGCTCCACCTGCGCGGAGCGAACGACCCGATCGAATGGCTGCTGTACAGCCAGTTCACGGTCATGCTGGTCCTTGCCTACGCGTGGATCCCGTTCGTCGCGCTACCGATCTTCGTCAGCCTCGACAACATGGACCGCAGTCTGCTGGAGGCGGCCAGCGATCTCGGCTGCAGCAGGATGCGGACCTTCTGGCGCGTGACGCTGCCGCTCAGCCTCCCCGGCCTGGTTGCCGGCTTCGTGTTCGTGTTCGTGCCGACGATCGGTGAGTTCGTGACGCCCCTGCTCGTCGGTGGGACGAGCGGCTACATGTACGGGAACGCGATCCAGGACCTGTTCACGCGCAGCCAGGACTGGCAGACGGGCTCGGTGCTTGCCATATTCCTGTTAGCCGTGGTCGCCGGCCTGATGCTGATCTTCGGCCGGTACATCCAGGTGCGTTCGGTGGCGGCGGACTGATGGAGATCGCGACCTCTCGGACCGGGCGCTTCCTACTCACCGGGTTCTTCTGGCTGCTCGTGCTGTTCCTGTACCTGCCGATCGCCGTCCTCGCGCTGTTCTCGTTCAACGATGGCGACCCATCGTTCCCGCTGTCGGGCTTCACCACGCACTGGTACGGCGACGTCGTGTCGAACCACGTGCTGGTGACCGCGCTCGGGCGAAGCGCGGTCGTCGCGACGATCTCCAGCCTGATCGCCGTGGCTCTGGGCGTGATGACGTCGTTCGCGTTGATCCGGCGTCGGTTCTTCGGCAAGCCGATCGTGTCGGCCCTGGTGTTCTCGCCGCTCGTGATCCCCTACCTGGTGTTCGGGATCTCCCTGCTCCTGATCTTCACGCTGGTCGACAAGGTGCTCACCGAGACGATGGGCGTGTACTTCGGCCTCGGCCTGCACAGCGTGATCATCGGGCATGTCGTCGTGGCGCTGCCGTACACGATCCTGACGATCCTGCCGCTGCTCGAGCGCCTGAGCGTGAACCTGGACGAGGCCGCCAAGGATCTGGGGGCCAATCCGCGCGAGACCTTCCGCCGCATCACCCTTCCCCTGCTGATGCCGGCGCTCGTCTCGGCGTTCCTGGTGGCATTCACGCTTTCGTTCGATGAGTTCGCGATCGCGTCCTTCCTGGCGGGCACCCAGGAAACGTGGCCGGTGTACCTGTTCGCACAGCTCCGTGTTCCGCGCCTGCTACCGCAGCTGATCGCGGTCTCCTCCGTCGTCTTCCTCGGGTCACTGCTCCTGATCATGTCCGCCGAGATAGGACGTCGGCTCGCCCAGCGTCGGTACGGCGCCGAGTACACGGGCGGCGGGTTCGCAGCGTAGCCACCGGCCTCCGGCCTTCGTGGGAGAGCCGGTAGGCTGGGTGGGCGTGCCCGCTTCGACGATCGGCGAGCTGCGGGCGGCGGGGTATCCCGACCGCACCGTGAAGGAGGAGCTCCGGGCCAACCTGCTCGAACGCCTCGGCCGCGGCGCGCCCCTGTTCCCGCAGGTGGTCGGGTTCGGCGACTCGGTCCTCCCGGTGCTCGAACGCGGGATCCTCGCCGGCCACGACCTGGTGATGCTCGGCGAGCGTGGACAGGCCAAGACGCGGCTGATCCGCCAGATGGTCGAGCTCCTGGACGAGCGGGTCCCGGCGATCGTCGGCTGCGAGGTCGCGGACCACCCGTACCGCCCGATCTGCGCCGCATGCCGCGCGCTCGTCGCCGAGCAGGGCGACGACACGCCGGTCCGGTGGATCGACCGCGACGACCGATACGCGGAGAAGCTCGCGACCCCCGACACGAGCGTGGCCGACCTGATCGGCGACGTGGACCCGATCCGCGTCGCCGAGGGCCGGTACCTGGCCGACGAGCTCACGATCCACTACGGCATGATCCCCAGGACCAACCGCGGCATCGTCGCGATCAACGAGCTCCCCGACCTGCCCGAACGCATCCAGGTCGCCCTGTTCAACATCCTGGAGGAGCGCGACGTGCAGATCCGCGGGTACCGGATCCGGCTCCCGCTGGACCTGCTGCTGGTCGCCACCGCGAACCCGGACGACTACACGCACCGCGGACGGATCGTGTCGCCGCTGAAGGACCGGTTCGGCACGCAGGTGCGCACGCACTACCCCGAGTCGCTCGAGGACGAGATCGCGATCATGGAGCAGGAGGCCCATCCGGCGGCGGGAAACGTCCCGCTCCGCGTCCCCGTGTACCTCGAGGAGATCCTCGCGGCATTCACGGCCGAGCTCCGCCGCTCGCCGCACGTGAACCATCGGAGCGGCGTCAGCGTTCGGTATTCGATCGGCAACCTCGAGACGCTTTCGGCGGCGGCCGTTCGGCGCGCCGCGCGGACCGGCGAGCCCGAGGCGGTCCCGCGCGTGTGCGACCTGCCGGCCGTCGTGGAGGCGGGGCTCGGGCGGGTCGAGTTCGACACGATCGAGGAAGGGCGCGAGGAGGAGATCCTCTCGCGTGCCCTCAAGACGGCCGAGCTGCAGGTGTTCCGGCGTCGGCTGTCCGGGTTCGACTTCCAGCCGATCCTGTCGCGGTTCGCGCAGGGCTTCGAGGCCGAGACCTCGGACCTACTGCCGGCGACCGAGCTCCTGTCGCAGTTCGGCGAGCTGCCCGGGCTGTCCAAGCTGCTCGGCCGCCTCGGGGTCGAGGAGGAGTCGCCGGGCGTCGCGGCCTCCGCGCTCGAGTTCGCGCTGGAGGGCCTGCACCTGTCCCGGCGGCTGAACAAGGACACCGCCGCGCGCACTGGTTCGAGCCGGTACAGCTCGTCCGATCCGGCCGCGTAGTCGGCCGGGCGCTCGCCCGAGGCCCGTCCTCGGCCGCGGGCTCCGTCGGCCCCGTAGGATGCGCCAGCCGTGACCGCCATCCACGAAGTCGTCGGGTTCGTCGTCGTCGGGGTCTTCACGATCGGGTGGCTGTTCGGCCTGGTCCTGTGGGTCGGGCGCCGAAACGCGGGCGACTGGTTCTGGCGTTGGCTGGTAGCGGCCCAGGTGATCGCGATCGCCCAGGCGCTGCTCGGGATCGTTCTGCTGATCGCCGGGAAGCGGCCGAGCACGTGGCTGCACTACGTGTACGGGTTCGGGCCGCTGGTGATCTTCGCGATCGCTCACGCCCTGGCCCGAGAGGAGGCGTTCTCGTCCAAGCCGTGGGCGCCGTTCGCGATGGCCGCGTTCATCTCGTTCGGGCTGTCGCTCCGGGCGCTCATGACGGGGCTCGGCATCGGCTGAGGGGATACGCTCGGGGCGTGGACGAGGACCTCACCGAGTTCGCCAACACCTTCAGCCGCTTCATGCACGCGATGTCGAACGCGGCCGGCGGCACGACGCCGTCCCCGATCCGGGACCTGCTCGACGGCCATCTCGGAGCCGACGCCTCGGTCCTGCCGGTCGTGTCCGAGGGGTACGCCGCGTACGACCACGCCAACCTGCAGGTGGCCCTCGACGCCTACGTCGAGGGCGACGGGCGGACCTCGGAGCTGATCGGCCTGTCGGGGCAGCAGCGGCGATGGATGTCGCTGTCCGACCTGGTCGCCACCGCCCACCACTCGGGCGTGGGCATCGGCTCCGTCGACCTCGTCAACCTGCCGATCGGACCGGACGTCACGCTCGCGTGCGTCGCGTTCGGCCTGTACCTGATCGAGGACCGGGGCACGAAGCTCGCCGCGCTCGTGCGGGCCGCCGACGAGCAGTCGGGCCATTCGGACCTGACCCTCGAGATCGTGTGCGCGGATCGCGAGCACGCCAGCGCGATGCTCGGCGAGCTCCGGCAGCTGATGGTCGAGCTCAACGTGTTCCGGGGACAGATGATCTCGTTCGGCGAGACGCACATGGGGCACATGGGCGTCGGGCCCATCGTCTTCCACGCTCGTCCCGACGTGGGACGCGACGCGATCGTGATGCCGGACGGGCTGCTGGATCGGGTCGAGCGGCAGGTGTTCGGCATCGCGGAGCAGCGCGACCGGCTGCGGGCCGGGGGACAGCACGTCAAGCGCGGCCTGCTCCTGCACGGCCCTCCCGGGACCGGCAAGACCCTCACGGTCCGGTACGTCGCCGGCCGCTCCGCCGACCACACGGTCGTCGTGCTCACCGGTGGTGGCCTCGGGATGATCCGGCCCGCCTGCTCGCTGGCCAGGATGCTGCAGCCATCGATCGTCGTGCTGGAGGACGTCGACCTCATCGCGCAGCACCGCGGCTACGCCGACACCAACCCGCTGCTGTTCGACGTCCTGAACCAGATGGACGGGATCGACGAGGACGCCGACGTGTCGTTCCTCCTCACGACCAACCGCGCCGACCTGCTCGAACCCGCGCTGGCGGCCCGCCCCGGTCGCGTGGATCTCGCGCTCGAGATTCCGCTGCCCGACGACGAGGGACGGCGCCGGCTGATCGGGCTGTACGGACGCGATCTCGACCTCAGGCTGGCCGATCCCGATGCGATCGTTCGGCGGACGGCCGGCGTGACCGCGTCGTTCGTCAAGGAGCTGGTGCGCAAGGCCTCGCTGTTGTCTGCCCTGGAGGCGGACGGCGACGGGGCCCCCGTCGTCACGGACCGCCACATGACGCTCGCGCTCGACGAGCTGCTCGTGGACGAGAGCGAGATGACCCGGGCGCTGCTCGGCGGGGCGCCGAGCTCGGGCGACTCGGGGACCGGATGGCTCCTGCCCGGCCCCGCGCAGCCGGCGCCGCTTCCCGACGAAGGCTGACCTCAGACGGCCTTCGTCCCCTGGGGGCGTACGCTGGTCGGGTGGTGCGTGCCCGCTACTCCCGCTGGGACGACACGCAGGACCCGTTCGGGCCCGAGGTCTCGGCCGGCGACCTGCTCGACGAGCTCTCCGACGACATGCTCTCGGGTCTCGGCGCCGAGGGCGCGCTGTCGCGACTCATGCGCCGAGGGATGCGCGGCAGCTTCAGCGGCCTGGACGCCCTGCGCGCCCGGCTGCGGCAGCGGAGGGCGCGCGAGCAGGAGAACCTCGACCTGGCGGGGCCTCTCGAGGAGCTCCGCGAGCGCCTGGACGAGATCCTCGACCGCGAGCGCTCGGCGCTGTCCTTCCGGGCCGACGACGGCGCTCGGATGCGCGAGTCGTTCCTCGATGCCCTGCCGCCGGACGTCCCCGGACGGGTCGGCGAGCTGACCGACTACCGCTTCGTCGATCCCGAGGCGCAGCGCGAGTTCGACGAGCTGATGGAGCACCTGCGCGAACAGGTGATGGGCGCCTACTTCCGCAACATGGCCGAGGGCCTGCGTTCGATGTCTGCGGAGGACATGGCCCGCTTCCGCGACATGCTGGCCGAGCTGAACGACATGATCGAGCGCCGCGAGCGGGGCGAGCCCTACGACTTCGACGGGTTCATGCAACGCTACGGCGACTTCTTCCCCGGCAACCCGCGGACGCTCGACGAGCTGCTCGAGCAGATGGCGGCCCGCATGGCCGCGATGTCGCGGCTGCTGGCCTCGATGTCACCCGAGGAGCGCGCCGAGCTCCAGGCCCTCGCCGAGCAGGTCCTGCAGGACATGGACCTCGCGTTCGAGGTCGACCGATTGGGCGCGAACCTGGCCGGCGCGTTCCCCGAGATGCCGTGGGGGGAGCCGGCGATGGCTGGCGGCGAGGAGCAGATGCCGCTGTCCGCCACGATCGACGCGATGGAGCGGCTGCACGACCTCGAGGAGCTCGACCGCGCGCTGCGGGGCGACTACCCCGGAGCGTCGATCGACGACGTGGACGAGGAGGCGCTGCGGCGCGCGCTCGGCGAGGACGCCGTCGGCGACCTGCGGCAGCTGAAGGAGATCGAACGCGCGCTGGAGCGCGCCGGCCTGGTCTCGCGCGAGCGGGGACGGCTCGAGGTCACGCCGAAGGGCGCACGCAAGCTCGGGGAGCGGGCGCTCGTCCGCGTGTTCGAGGAGCTCCGCCGGGATCGCGAGGGCGTGCACGAGGCCCGCGACGCGGGCGGCCTGGCCGAACCCACGGGCGCGACCCGGCCCTGGCGGTTCGGCGACTCTGGCCAGATCGCGGTGCAGCGCAGCGTGTTCAACGCGGTCGTCCGCGGCGGCCCCGGCGAGCGCGTGCGCCTGCGGCCCGACGACCTCGAGCTGGTGGAGGCCGAGCAGCGAACCGAGGCCGCGACCGCGCTCCTGCTGGATCTGTCCTTCTCGATGCCGCTGCGCGGACACGACGTACACGCGAAGAAGATGGCGCTGGCCCTGCACGCGCTGATCGAGGGCCGCTATCCGCACGACACGCTGTACCTGATCGGGTTCAGCGACTACGCCAGGCAGATGCACCCGAAGGACCTGGCCGCCTCCGGATGGGAGCGCGTGTACGGGACCAACATGCACCACGCGTTCAACCTGGCCGGACGCCTGCTCTCGGAGCACCCGAACGCGACCCGCCAGGTCATCATGGTCACCGACGGCGAGCCGACCGCACACCTGGAGGGCGACCGCGCGCGCTTCTCGTGGCCACCGATCCCCAAGACGATCCGGCTGACGCTCGCCGAGGCGACCCGCCTGGCCAGGTCGGGCGTGACGCTGAACGTGTTCATGCTCGAGGACTCGCCGGGGCTCATCGCGTTCATGGAACGGCTGGCCGAGCTGACCGCCGGCCGTGTCTTCCTGATGGACGACACCGAGCTCGGGACGTTCGTCCTGCGCGACTTCGTCCGGCGTCGCGCGGCGTGAGGCTCCGCCCGCTCGCCGGATCGCCCTGAGGCTCCGTCCGCTCGCCGGATCGCCCTGAGGCTCCGTCCGCTCGCCGGATCGCCCGGCGTCTCAGTCCGGCTGCGAGATCTCCCCGAGCACCTCGTCGGTGTGCTCGCCCAGGAGGGGCGGGGGCCGTCGAACGGGCGGCCTGCCGCCGTCGACGCGGATCGGATCGGCGACCAGGCGGAGGAGGCCGCGGACCGGGTCGTTGACCTCCTGGAGGGTCGCGGCGCCCTCGGGCGAGGCGAAGACCTCGTCCATCGTTCGGACCGGGGAGCAGGGTACCGACGCGGCCTCGAGCCCCCGCAGCCACTCGTCCGCGGTGCGGGTCGCGAACGCCTCGGCGAGGATCGGGATCAACGCCTCCCGATGACGGACGCGGTCGGCGTTGCTGACGAAGCGATCGTCGGTCGTCAGCTCCGGCCGCCCGATGACCTCGCAGGTCCGCTCGAACAGACGGTCGTTGCCGGCGGCCACGATGAAGGGTCTGTCGGAGGCTCGGAAGAGCTGGTAGGGCACGATGTTCGGGTGGGCGTTGCCGAGCGGCTGGGGGACGACCCCGCCGAGCAGGTAGTTGGCGGCCTGGTTCACGAGCGCCGCGACGCTCGCGTCGAACAGCGACACGGTCACGCGGGCGCCGCGGCCGGTGGACGCCCGCTGGAGCAGCGCGGCCTGGATCGCGTTCGCCGCGTAGAGCCCGCAGATCACGTCGAGGAGTGCGACGCCGACCTTGGTGGGTTCGCCGCCGGGATGTCCCGTGAAGCTCATCAGGCCGCTGAGCGCCTGCACGATGATGTCGTAGCCCGGCCGCGCGGTCGCCGCCTCCTCCCCGAACGCGGTGAGCGAGCAGTAGACGAGGTCGGGGCGTTCGGCCCACAGGGTCTCGTGGTCCAGGCCGAACCGCTGCATGAGCCCGGGCCGGAAGTTCTCGACGACGACGTCGGAGGCCACGGCCAGTCGCCGGGCCGCGTGGCGGCCCTCCTCGGTCGACAGGTCCAGCGTCACCGATCGCTTGTTCCGGTTCAGCGAGAGGAAGTAGGCGGCGTCGCCGCCCTCCACGAACGGCGGCCCCCAGCCCCGGGTGTCGTCGCCGGTCTCGGGCCGCTCGATCTTCACGACGTCGGCGCCCAGGTCCCCGAGCAGCATGGTCGCGAGCGGCCCCGCGAGCACCCGGGAGAAGTCGGCGACCCGGATGCCGGCGAGCGGCAGGCCGTTCGGGGCGTCCTCGGCCGGTGGCAACGAGCTCCTCTGGAGGGGGCCGGAAAGAGTGGCGCCGCCGGAGCCCGAAGGCTCCAGCGGCACCAACGGATTTGTACACCGGGGCTCAGCTCGCGGTCAACTCGGGGAGGCGTTTTTGTCACTCTTTGTCCTCCCGGAGCCCGGGGGTGGCGGATGCACGCCGAATCCGACACGATGTCCGCGTGAACGAGGAGAGCCTTCAGCGGGCGAACGCGTTCCTCGCGGCGGTCGCGTCCCGGGCGACGCCGGGCGAGCTGATCGACCTGTCGCCCTCCGAGCTCGGTCGCGAGATCGGGGTGGCCGAGCCGCTGGCGGCCGCGCGGGCGGTTCGGGCCCTGCTGGCCAGGCGGCGGCTCGAGGCCGTGGACGGCCGCTACCGGCTGCTGGACGCGAGTCCGATCGAGGCCGGGGAGCGCGAGCAGGTCCCCAGACCTCGGCGCGCGGCCCGGCGCGAGCCCAGGCAGGCCAAGCAGCCATCGAGCGGCCGGGCCACGTACTCCGAGATCGGGCGCGAGGTGGTCGAGCGCACGATCGAGCTCGGCCGGGAGGTGGGCACGCTGCGCGGCGCCCTTCGGACCGCGCGCGAGGAGGCGCGCGAGTCGCGCGAGGCGCGCGACGACGCCGAGCGCCGGGCCCAGCAGCTCTCCAGCCGGGTCAAGGAGCTCGAGGCGCGGGCGGAGATGGCCGAGACGAACCTGCGGACGCTCCTGGCGGCCGCGAGGGGCACCGGGCGCGATGCGCCGCTCGGAGACACGGAGATGGAGGCGATCCTCGGCGTCCTGAAGGCCGACCACGAGGAGGAGGCCGACGGGCCGGCGGACGGTCCTGCGGTCAACGCCGCCGACTCCGACGAGGCGGACCGGATCGCCGGGCCCTGACCCGAACGCGGTCAGTGGGTCCCGGCCGACGCCGCGTCGGGAACCATCCGGTCCTCCCGGAACCGCGTCGCGGCGAACGGCGCGATGAGCTCGGGCGTTCGGCCGGTCGCGATCAGCTCGGCCATCGTCTTGCCGAAGATCGGCGCGCCCTTGAACCCCCACGTCCCCATGCCGGCCATGACCCAGAAGCGGTCGACCTCGGTGGCGCCCAGGATCGGTGAGGAGTCCGGCGTCATGTCGCACAGCCCGGTCCACTGGCGCAGCAGGCTCGCCGTCCTCGTGAACGGCAGGATCTGGATCGTGCGCTTGGCGGCCTCGCACGCGAAGTCGAAGGTCGAGCGCGTCGAATAGGTCGGGTAGGGCAGCACCTCGGCGCCGACCAGCAGCTCGCCGCGCGCGGTCTGCGACACGTACACGTACAGGTCCATCGACGAGACGAGGCCGTCGAGCACCGGCCGGTAGGGCTCGGTGACGAACGCCTGCAGCGCGTAGGTCGAGATGGGCAGATGCACGCCGGCCATGCCCGCGACGATGCTGCTGCTTCCCGCGGCGGCGCTCACGACGTGGCCGGCGACGATCTCGCCGGCGTCGGTCCGGACGCCGACGCAGCGGCCGTCCCGAACGTCGATCCCGGTCACCGCGACGCCCTGATGCACGTGGACGCCGAGGCGGCTGGCGGCGGCGGCGTACCCCCACACGACGGCGTCGTGCCGCGCGAACGACCCCGGCGGGTGGTACGACGCGCCCAGCACCGGCAGCTCGCCGCCGCCGGCGAGGTCGACCAGGGGCGAGACCTTCGCGATCTCCTCGGGAGAGAGCACGTCGGTCTGCACCCCGAACGCGCGGTTCAGCAGCGACTTCTCGCGTTCGACCTGCAGCGAGTCGTGGGTGTGGCACAGGTCGAGCTCGCCCCGGTTGCTGAACTGCACGTTGAAACCGAGCTCCTGCGACAGGGTTCGGTACATCGCGAGGCTGGCCTTGTACAGGGGCACGGTCTCGGGCGTGTTGTAGTTCGCGCGCAGGACCTGCGTGTTGCGTCCCGAACCGCCGGAGCCGATGTACGAGCGCTCGAGGACCGCGACGTCCCGGATGCCGTGGTGATCGGCCAGGTGGTACGCGAGAGACAGGCCGTTGACCCCGCCCCCGACGATCACGACGTCGTAGCGCGGCCGCAGCTCGTGATGTTCGAGGAAGGCCGTCGTTCGAAGCAGGCCGGTCACGACAGCAGCTCCCGGCACTCGTCCTGGATGCGTTCGCGCAGGTGCGCGGCGAGCATCGACGGCACGAGAAGGTCCACGCGGTCCCCTTCGACCAGCACGCGAACGCCGATCCGGGCGACCGCGCCCTGCACGGATCCGGAGGCCGGCAGCTCGAGCTCGGACAGGCGGGCGAACGCGTCCCGGGCTCTCTCGCCCGAGATCGTGTGCATCGCCCAGCCGTCCGAGACGTCCCGAACGACCGCGTCCGGATCGATCCGCTGCACCGCCTGCCGGAGCGCGGTGATCGATGCGTCCCCCACGATCGTGACCTCGCCGGGCGAGATCGGGCAGGCGCCCGGAAGGGCGCTCACGCGCTCGCACGCGTCCGGGGACGCAAGGACTGCCGTCACGGTGGGGGCACTCGTCGAGAGCTCAGCCACGCAGGCGTGCCCCCTCGGGGTCGTAGAACGGCGTCGGCACGACCGAGGCGGTCGCGTCGCCGGCCGTCAAGGCCGCGGGCAGCTCGCCGTCCCTCGTGCGGACCCACGCGAGGCCGATCGACCGCACCAGGGCCGGCGAACGGCCGGCGGAGGTGACGCGTCCGACGATCTCGCCGCCGGCGCCGACGGGCATCCCCCGGAGCTCCGCGGCGTCGGCCGGCCCGCCCTCGAACGAGAGTCCGACCAACCGGCGACCGACCGGACCTCTCGCCAGGCGCTCGAGCGCGGCCCGGCCGACGAACCACGACTTGCCCATGTCGACCGCGCGGTCGAGCCCCAGCTTGGCCGGCGTGTCGTCGGGCAGCGTGTCCTGGCCGATGTACGGGTGGCCCTTCTCCAGGCGCAGCAGCTCGAGCGCGTCCATGCCGAACGGGCGCGCGTCGACGCGTTCGCCGGCGCGGATGAGCTCGGCCCACAGCCGCGGACCGCCGGAGCGGGGATGGTGAAGCTCGAACGCGAGCTCGCCCACGAACCCGGTTCGCAGCGCCGTGCACGGGACGCCGGCGACCGTGATCTCGCGGAGGCCGCCGTGCGGCAGCGCGGCCGCGTCGATCGCGTCGTCCGACAGGGATCCGAGCAGGTCGCGCGCGTCCGGGCCGGCGACCACGATCGCGCCGAGCTCGGAGGTCCGGTCGAGCAGGTGGACGTGCAGGCCGAGCCGGAACGTCCACTCGCGCAGGCGCGCGTCCATGCGTTCGGCGCCGCCGGAGGTGGAGGTGAGGAAGAAGGTCCCGTCCCCGAGCGCGCCGAGGATGCCGTCGTCCGCCACGTACCCGGCCTCGTAGAGCGCGAGCACGTACCGGGAGCGCCCCGGCGCGAGGTCGGCGACCCGGCCCGGGAACACGCGGTCGACGAGCGTCGCGGCGTCCCGGCCGGCGATGAGGATCTTCCCCAGCGTCCCGACGTCCATCAGGCCCGCGCGTTCGCGGACGGCGGCGTACTCCTCACGCCAGTCGCCGTAGGCGAACGGCCGCTTCCAGCCGCTCGACCATCCGAGCCTCGCGCCGGCGGCCAGGTGCGTGTCGTGCAGCGACGTCCGCTTCTCGATCACCTCGTGGACCGATGCCGCCAGGGCCTCGAGCGCCACCGGCCGGACCGGCGGGCGCGCCGCGGTCCGAGGCGCGGCCGCCCGGTCACGGCCTTCCGACCGGCGCGCGGCGAACGCCGCGAGCGCGCGGCCGCACATCGCGCCACGGCACGGCCCCATCGTGGCCGTCGTGTAACGCTTGAGGATCTCGGCGGACCGGAACCCCTCGGACCACGCCTGCTCGAGGTCGTGCGCCGAGACGTCCTCGCACAGGCAGACGTATCCGCCCGAGACTCCGGGGGCCACGCCGTCCCCGAGCGCCGCGTCGCCGACGAGCTCGACCGGCTCGTCCGGCGAGGCCATCCGCGCAAGCTCGTCGCGCGGCGCGAGCCCGGTGGACAGGACCAGCGCGTCGCAGGGGATCCGTCTCTGCTCTCCTCGCTCGCGGAGCGTCACCGAACGGACGCGTCCGCGTCCGCCGCCGCTCGCCGAGATCAGCTCGCCGTCGGCGATCGCCTCGGCCGTGGGAGGCACGTCGTCCAGGAACGCGGAGGGCACGACCGCGGCCACCACGTCGACCCCCGCGCCGACGAGCGTCCGCAGGTGATCGAGCCCCTCCTCGGTCGAGGCCACGACGACGACGCGACGACCAGGATGCACGCCGTGCAGCCCCGCCATCTGCGACGCGGCCCGGCCGAGCCACACGCCCGGAAGGTCGTTGCCGGGGAAGGCCTCGTGGGTCTCGGTCGCCCCCGTCGCCAGGACGACGCGTCCGGCATGAACCTGGACGAGCTCGTCATCCGAGGCGAGCGCCAGCGTGGGGCCGTCGTAGACGCCGAGCGCGGCGTGCCGGTCGACGATCTCGATCGCGCGCTCGGCCTGGACCTCGGCCTCGAGCGCCCGGATCCCGTCCAGCGCCGGGCCCGGCGGCATCCGCGAGCCGATCGGGAAGGCGTCGCAGAGCAGCACGCGGTCGCCGGCCCTCGCCGCCTCGAGGGCCGCGGCCAGGCCGGCTCCTCCCGCGCCGACGACGGCCGCGTCGACGTGCACGTGCCGGGCCGTGAAGCGCGATGGATCGCGCCCCTCGGGCAGCCGTCCCGAACCCGTGGCGCGCCGGATCACGCGCTCGGCCAGCGGCCAGGCGAATCGCGGCCGGACGAACGTCTTCATGTAGAAGCCCACCGGCATCAGCGGGTGCATGAGGTCGGTGACGTGCAGGAGATCGTGCTCGGCGGACGGCCAGCCCCGGCCGCGTTCGACGCGCATCCCGGCCGCCGCATCCGTGACGCACGACCGGACGCCCGGGACGCCGTCGACCGTGACCATGCAGTTCGGGCACTCGCCGGTCCCGCAGTACAGCCCGCGCCGCCGCCGGCTCTTCAGCGAGCGCGAGAACGTGCGCACCCCGGCCCGGAACATCGCGGACGCGACCGTGTCCCCGTCCTGGATCGGGATCTCGCGCCCTTCGAACCGCAGCGAACCCGGCCTCATCCGATCCTGTTCGTCGTCGCGTCGCGCGTGAGCTCGAACCACGTCCGGCAGCCGAGCGCGTGGAACCAGCGTTCGCGGGCCGAGCCGGGGTCGTTGTCGGGCAGGAACACCCGGGCGAAGTCGGCCTCGTCGTCGGGCGCCTCGTGGAGCCGCGCCTCGCCCCCGAACGCGAACTCGGTGTGCGGGCGCTCCCCGCAGTTCGGACAGGGGATCCGAAGCGTCACGAACGCCGCCGCCGCTTCAGGTCCTTCAGGACCGCGCCAGACGCGACGGTGCCGGGGGCGCCGGTCACGCCGCCGCCCGGGTGCGTCCCGGCGCCGCACAGGTACAGGCCGTCGATCGGCGTCCGGTAGCGCGACCACTCGGGGAGCGGGCGCATGAAGAACAGTTGATCCACGTTGAGGTCGCCGTGGAAGATGTTGCCCTCGGTCAGGCCGTAGGTCCGCTCGAGGTCGAGCGGCGTGACGACCTGCATCGCGCGGATCGAGCCGGCCACGTTGTCCGAATACCGCGAGATCGTCTCGAGGACCTTGCGCCCGAGCTCGTCCCGCCGCTCGTCCCAGGTGCCCGAACGCAGCGCGTACGGCACGTACTGCACGAACGCGGTCATCACGTGCGTGCCGGGCGGCGCGAGCGTGTCGTCGACGTTCGACGCGGTGACGCAGTCCACCCACAGCTCGTCCGGGATCTCGCCCCACCGATGCTGGTCGTACATCCGCTGCGCGCCCTCCATCGTCGGCACCAGCGTGGCGAGCGACCGGCGGTTGGGGTCCGCGTCCTCCGGCATCCCGTTCCAGCGGGGCTCGTGGTCCAGGACCATGTTCACCTTGGCGCACGGGCCGGCCATCGTGATGGCCTCGACGTCGGCCCGGAAGCCCTCGGGGAGCTCGGCCTTGTCGACGAGGCCCAGGAACGTGCGCTTCGGGTCGGCGTTCGAGACCACGACGCGCGCGGCGAGCTCCGTGCCGTCCTCGAGGGTGACGCCCACGGCCCGGCCGTCCCGAACGTCCACGCGAGCCACCGACGCCGAGGTCCGGATCTCCGCGCCGGCCTCGCGCACCGCCGCGGCCATCGCCTGGGTGATCGAACCCATGCCGCCGATCACGTGCCCGTTGAAGCCCTGGATGTGGTGCTCGCCCCCCGAGAGCATGTGGAAGAGCAGCCCGATCGCGGTCCCGGGCCGGTACGGCGGCGCGTGCATGCCGTAGACGTTGTTCGCCAGGTACAAGCGACGGACCTCCTCGGACTCGAAGGACCGCTCCACGAAGTCGCCGAGCGACCCCGTCGCGAAGCGCACCAGGTCCGAGAGCTGGTCGCCGGTCAGGCGGCGGAAGCGCCGGAACAGCCGCCGCCCCTCGCGCACGCGCCCCCAGCCGCGGGCGTACAGGTTCGGCGGCTCCTCGAGGAAGAACGGCTGCAGGTATCGGGCGAGCTCGTGGAGGCGCTCGGTCACCCGCCCGAACGCCTCGGCGTCGTGCGCCGAGATCCTCCGGATCTCCTCGGCCGTGCGCTCGTGCGTCGACCACCAGGGGAGCACCCGGCCGTCCTCGAACACGACCTGGAGCCCCGGCTCGCACGGGACCATCCGCAGGCCGTGCCGGGCCAGGCCGAGATCGGCGACGACCTCGGGTCGGAGCATGCTCGCGATGTAGGAGGTGGTGGAGGCGCGGACGCCGGGCGCGATCTCCTCGGTGACGCAGGCGCCGCCCACGATCTCGCGCCGCTCGAGCACCAGCGTTCGAAGGCCCGCGCGCGCGAGGTAGAAGGCGGCCGTCAGCCCGTTGTGGCCGCCGCCGACGACCACGGCGTCGTGGCGCTCGGTCACGCGCACGATCCCGGGGGGGTCCGAGCCATCTCGCGCAGTCTCCCACGGGTCGCGCGCGCGACGTGCCCAGGTTCGGTGACCTCGGGTCGAGGGGCGAGGATCAGGAGGACGCCGTCGGGACCGCGTCGTCGCGGCTTGCCGCGGCGAGATGGCACGCGGCGAAGTGCCCCGGACGAAGCTCGAGGAGGCCGAGGTCCTCGCCCCGGCACCGGTCCTCGACCCCGGCGGCGGCCGCGGCGCCCGAGACGACCTCGGGGCACCGCGGATGGAAGCGGCATCCCTCGGGGATGCGCGTGGGGTCGGGGGGCTCGCCGGACAGGTACGGCCGGTCCAGGCCGCCGGCCTCCGGGACGACCTCGAGGAGCGCCTTCGTGTACGGGTGCAGCGGCCGGGTCAGGACGTCCTCGGCCGGGCCGATCTCGACGATGCGTCCGAGGTACATGACGGCGACCCGGTCGGCGATCGTCCACGCGAGGCCGAGGTCGTGCGTGACCACGAGCATCGCGATGCCGAAGTCGTCCCGCAGGCCGAGGAGGAGCTTGAGGATCTCGCCGCGCACCGACGCGTCCAGGCTCGAGACCGGCTCGTCGGCCACGATGATCTCGGGCTCGAGCACCAGGGCGCCGGCGATCACCACGCGCTGACGCTGGCCGCCCGAGAGCTCGTGCGGGTACAGCAGGAAGAACCGTTCGGGCGGCCGGAGGCCCGAACGTGCGAGCGCACGCGCCACGAGCTGCTCCTCGGACATGCCGTCCTGGGCCGTGACGCCGTGGATCCGCAGGCCCTCCGCCACCGACTCGTAGATCGTCTGTCGGGGGTTCAGCGCGGCGGTCGGGTCCTGGAACACGATCTGCACGCGGCGGCGGTACTCGCGGAGGACCTTCGGGCTCTTGCCGAGCGGCTGACCCTCGAAGCGGATCTCACCCTCCTTCGGGGTCTCCAGACCCATGATCGTGCGGGCGAGCGTCGTCTTGCCGCAGCCCGACTCGCCGGCGAGCGCGAGGACCTCGCCCCGGTGGAGCGCGACGTCGACCCCGTCGACCGCGCGGGCGACCGCGGCCTTCTTGCCCGCCACCCCGGCGCCGAGGCCGACGCGGCCGGCGAAGCTGACGTGCAGGCCGCGGACCTCGAGGACGGGCTCGGCGTCGGCGGCGGTCGCCGCGGGTTCGCTCACGTCGGCACCCCGGCCTGGTCCGGTACCAGCAGACAGGCGGCCCGGCGGCTCTCGCCCGCCTCGTACAGGTCGGGGACGACCGTGGGGCACTCGTCGAACGCGACGGGGCACCGCGGATGGAACGAGCACCCGGAGGGGATCGCGTCGGGCTGCGGCGGGTCGCCGCCGAGCCCCGACGGCGCCATGCGGAAGCGCGCATCCCCGATCGCCGGGAAGGCGGCCGCGAGCGCCCTCGTGTACGGGTGCGCCGGGTTCTCGAACACCGGACCCGAGGGCCCCTCCTCGACGATCTTGCCCGCGTACATGATCGCCAGGCGATCGCACACCTCCACCAGCACGGACAGGTCGTGCGTGATGAACAGCATCGCCAGGCCCATCTCGTGCCGAAGCTTGTTCAAGAGGCTGAGGACCTGGGCCTGTACCATCACGTCGAGTGCCGTGGTGGGCTCGTCGGCGATGATGAGGCTCGGGCTGCACGCGAGCGCCATCGCGATCATCACGCGCTGCTTCTGCCCGCCCGAGAGCTCGTGCGGGTAGTCGCGCAGCCGCCTGGGCGGCAGACCCACCTTCTCCAGCAGGTCGCCGGCGCGCACGATCGCCTCCTTCTCCCCCGAGAGCTTGTGGATCACGATCGACTCGGCGAGCTGATCGCCGATCCGCTGCACGGGATTGAGTGCGTGCATCGCGCCCTGGAACACCACCGATGCGCCGGTCCATCGGACCGCGCGCAGGCGTCCGGCCTTCATCGTCAGGACGTCCTCGCCGTTCAGCAGGACCTCCCCGGAGGTCTTCGCGCCGACCGGGAGCAGGCGCAGGATCGCGTTGACGATCGTGGACTTCCCGCACCCGGACTCGCCGGCCAGGCCGAGGACCTCGCCCTTCTCGATGTCGAACGACACACCCCGCACCGCGGGCAGCGGACCCGCCTGCGTGGCGTACGCCACCTCGAGGTCTCGGACCGACAGGACGCTCATCGTTGACGGAGCTTCGGGTTCAGGATCTCGTCGAGCGCGAACCCGCACAACGTGAACGCGAGGACGATGAACACGATGGCCAGGCCCGGCGGCACGATCCACCACCACTGTCCGGCGTAGGCGGCCCCAGACCCGAACGCGTTGTCGAGCGTCGTCCCCCAGGAGACCGAAAGTGGGTCGCCGAGCCCGAGGAACGCGAGCGTGCTCTCGGACAGGATCGCGATCGCGACCGTCAGGATCGTGTTCGCGAAGATCAGCGGTCCGACGTTCGGCAGGATGTGCCGCGTGTTCAGATGCCAGCCGCTGGCCCCGAGCGCCCGCGAACGCTCCACGTAGGGCCGCGTCTTGACCGAGAGCACCTGGGCGCGGACGATGCGGGACGTCGACGGCCACGACGTGATGCCGATCACGATGATGATGACCCCCAGGGAGGGGCTCAGCACCGAGGCCAGGACGATGGCCAGTGGCAGGAACGGGATCACGAGGAACCAGTCGGTCAGGCGCATCAGGACGGTCTCGGACGCCCCGCCCTTGTAGCCGGCCACGATCCCGATGAAGGAGCCGATCACCATCGAGATCGCGGTGGCGAGGAGCCCTACGGTGAGCGAGACCCGGGTGCCCCAGATCGTCAGCGTCAGTACCGACCGGCCGTAGTTGTCGGTGCCGAGCGGGTAGTCGAGCGACGGGGGCGAGAAGGGGATCCCGTTGCACGGGCACGTCGCCTGCAGGCCCTCCTTGTTCGCGAGCAGCGGCGCGAAGATCGCCACCAGAGCGAACAGGATCAGCACGGCCAGGCCGATCATGCCGAGCGTGTTCTTCCGGTAGGTCCTCCAGATCCTGCCCGCGGAGGCGCGCCGCCTGGTCCAGGCGATCTGACGCGGGTTCCGGGGGATCTCGGGAGGCGGCCCCGGCTCGAGCTCGGACCCGGTGGGCGGACCCTCTTCGTAGGTGGGCAGAGCCTCCGGCGGGCGCATCAGGCGGCCCTGACCCTGGGGTCGAGGTACGAATAGAGGACGTCCGCGATGAGGTTGGCGATGATGACCGCAGCCGAGAACAGCAGGAACAGGCCCTGGAGCAGTGGGAAGTCCTTCGAGCCGATCGCCTGCACCTCGAGCAAGCCCAGTCCCGGATAGGAGAAGACATATTCGATCGTGATCGCCCCGCCGAAGACGAACCCAAGCGACAGCAGGACGACCGTGAACGTCGGCAGGAGCGCGTTCGGCACGACGTGGCGCCACAGGATCTGTTTCTCACGTACCCCCTTCGCCCGGGCCGTCATGACGAAGTCGTCGTTCATCACGTCGATCAGCGAGTTGCGCATGATCAGCGCGTACTGGCCGAGGTACGCGATCGTGAGGACGAACCACGGGAGCGCGAGATGGTTGAGGACGTCGGCGACGTAGGCAAAACCGCTGAGGTCCGCTCCCGGGGTGGAATACCCGCCTGCAGGGAAGAGGGACGGGAACGGGCCGACCCCTCCCGCGAAGGCCATCAGTACCAGGATCCCGAACCAGAACTCGGGCATCGAGTAGACGAACAACGTGAACCCCTGCGAGCCTACGTCGAACCTGCTCCC
>Ga0081455_10002838_pt1 | contig 20395 bp, 16 predicted proteins | sample TabmetS3T2R1_FD_70207 | JGI IMG/M metagenome (GOLD analysis project Ga0081455, IMG submission 70207) | Tabebuia heterophylla rhizosphere microbial communities from the University of Puerto Rico - S3T2R1 | ecosystem: Host-associated > Plants > Roots > Rhizosphere ...
ATAATGTCACGCCGATCGAGATGCCGTTCGGCGGCATGAAGGAGTCGGGCATCGGCCACGAGAACGGACAGGCCGCGATCGAGCACTACACGCAGTTGAAGAGCGTGTTCGTCGAGCTCGGTCCGGTGCAGTGCCCTTACGATTGAGGCGGTCAGTAGACTCGGTGGTAAGCCATGAATGCAGTTGAAGAGTACGACTATATCATCGTCGGGGCGGGCTCCGCGGGATGCGTGCTCGCCAACCGGCTTAGCGAGGACGACGGGGTCAAGGTGCTGACGCTCGAGGCCGGGCCGCAGGACTGGAGCATCTTCATTCACATGCCCTCGGCCTTCGCGTATCCGCTGGCCGGCACCAAGTACAATTGGCACTACGAGACGGAGCCCGAGCCCTTCATGGACGGGCGGCGGATGCATTGTCCGCGCGGACGCGTGGTCGGCGGCTCATCGTCGATCAACGGGATGGTTTATATCCGCGGTCATGCCTTCGACTATGACGCGTGGGCGAGGAAGCAGGGGCTCGAGAACTGGTCGTATAGCCACTGCTTGCCCTATTTCAAGAAATCCGAGACCCGGCTCAAGGGCGGCGACGCCTACCGGGGGGATCAGGGGCCGCTTTTCGTCACCACGGGATCGAGCAAGAACCCGCTCTATCAGGCGTTCATCGAGGCGGGACGGCAGGCCGGCTATCCCGTGACCGAGGACATGAACGGCTACCAGCAGGAAGGCCTCGGCTGGATGGACATGACGACCTACAAGGGTAGGCGCTGGAGTGCGGCGCGCGCCCACCTTCGCCCGGCCGAGCGGCGTGGGCGTGTCGAGGTGAAGACGTGCGCGCTCGTCACTCGCGTCGTGTTCGAGGGCCGCCGAGCCGCCGGCGTCGAGTATCTCAAGGCCGGCCGCGTCGCCACCGCACGGGCGAGGCGCGAGGTAATCTTGAGCGGCGGCGCGATCAACTCGCCGCAAGTGCTCATGCTGTCGGGGATCGGCGACGCCGACTCGCTCAAGGCGCTCGGCATCGCCGTCATCCAGCACCTGCCGGGCGTCGGCGAGAATCTGCAAGACCACATCGAGGCTTACGTCCAATATGCCTGCAAGCAGCCGATCACGCTTTACGGCGCGACAAACCCGCTCGCCAAGCTGAAGATCGGCGTCGAATGGATCCTGACCGGCAAGGGCCTCGGCGGCACCAACCATTTCGAATCGGGCGGCTTCATCCGCAGCGAGCCGGGCGTTCTCCATCCCGACCTGCAGTACCACTTCCTGCCGATGGCGGTGAGCTATGACGGGTCGTCAGCAGCCGAAGGTCACGGCTATCAGGCGCATGTCGGCCCGATGCGCCCGACCAGCCGCGGCTTCGTCAAGCTCAAGTCTAAGGATCCGCGCGAGCACCCCCGCGTGCTGTTCAACTACATGCAGACAGAGCAGGACCGCCGCGAGATGCGCGCCGGCATCAGGCTGACGCGCGAGATCATGCAGCAAAAGGCCTTCGATCCCTTCCGCGGCGATGAGCTGGCGCCAGGGCCTGCGATCGCGACAGACGCCGGCATCGACGGCTTCGTCCGCGACAAGGCGGAAAGCGCCTATCACCCCTCATGCACCTGCCGCATGGGAACGGACGACATGGCCGTCGTCGACGGCAGCGGGCGGGTGCATGGCGTCGAGGGCTTGCGCGTCGTCGATGCGTCGATCATGCCCGATGTCGTGAGCGGCAATCTGAACGTGCCGACCATCATGATGGCGGAGAAGCTGGCGGACGCGATCCGTGGCCGGCCCGGGCTCCCGCAAGAGAAGGTTCCCGTGTGGGTGAACCCGAACTACGAGACACAGCAGCGATAAGAAGGTTCTGTTGAGCGGCCTACGGCGACCGAGTGCCAGCGCTCGAGAATCCTACGCAGCCGCAGCCAGGTTTCCTGACAGCGCCGCCTCGAACAGCTTGCGGCTGCCCTCCTTGGTGAGAGGAATGGGATTGCCGCCCGCGGTCGGGTCGACGACGGCCATTTCGACGATGGTATCGGTCTTGCTGCCGTCGACTTTCAGCCCGCGCAGATCGTTGGGGACGCCGGTCGCTTTGCGCAAGGCGAGCACCGCGTCGAGGAAGCCGTCGAAGCCGCCTTTGATGCCGAGATAGCCGGCAAGCCGCGTAATCTTCGGCTCGATCGCCGAGCGGTTGAACACGAGCACGTAGGGCATGAACACGCCGTTCGTTGTGCCGTGATGGGTGTGGTAGAGCGCGCCGACGGGGTGCGACAGCGCGTGGATCGCGCCGAGCCCCTTCTGGAAGGCGGCGGCGCCCATCGCCGCAGCGCTCATCATATGGGCGCGCGCCTCCAGATCCTTGCCGTTAGCCACCGCCTTCGGCAGGTTCTCGAAGATGAGCCGCATGCCCTCGACCGCGATGCCTTCGGCCATGGGGTGATAGCTCGGGGCGCAATAGGCTTCGAGGCAATGCGCGAGCGCATCCATGCCGGTGCCGGCGGTGATCGCGGGCGGCATGCCGACGGTGAGCTCCGGATCGCAGATGACGATGCGGGGCATCATCTTGGGGTGAAAGATCACCTTCTTCGTCTGCGTCGATTCTTGCGTGATTACGCCGGCGCGGCCGACTTCCGAACCGGTCCCGGCCGTCGTCGGCACGGCGACGACCGGCGCGATCTTGTCGGCATCGGCGCGGGTCCACCAATCGCCGATATCCTCGAAATCCCACAACGGGCGGCTCTGCCCGGCGGCAAAGGCAATGACCTTGCCGGTGTCGAGGCCCGAGCCGCCGCCGAAGGCGACGACGCCGTCATGTTTTCCGGCGCGGAAGGCGGCGATGCCGGATTCGACGTTTCCCTCGAACGGGTTCGATTGAACGTCGGCGAATAACGCGACTGGAAGCCCCGCATCTTTAAGAAGCCCGAGCGCTTGTTGCGTGATCGGAAGCGGCGCGAGCCCCGCATCGGTCACGAGCAAGGGCCGTGCGATGCCGGCGGCGCGGCAGGCATCGGCGAGTTCCTTGATGCGGCCGGGGCCGAAGCGAACGGCGGTCGGGTAGCTCCAATTGGCGGTCGGTGTGCTCATGGCAGGCGTCCGGGGTGAGGGAGATCAGACTTCGCGGAGGTGGTAGCTCTTCGGCTGGGTCAGCGTTTCGAAACCGAGTTTCGACAGGCTCGTGCCGCGGCCGGTATCCTTGACGCCGGTCCAGGTGAGGAAGGGGTCGAGATAGTCGCAGCGATTCATGAACACCGTGCCGGTCTCGATCCGGCTACCGATCTCCGCCGCGCGATCCATGTCGCGCGTCCAGATCGACGCCGTCAGTCCGTAGGGACTGTCGTTCATCAGCATGACCGCCTCATCGTCGTCCCGCACCTTCATGATACCGACGACAGGGCCGAAACTTTCCTCCCGCATCACCTCCATCTGGTGATTGACGTTGACCAGCACTTCCGGCGCGAGATAGGGCGAGCCGGACGCATCGCCCTTCACTTTCATATTGATGAGCGGGGTCGCGCCCTTGCGCTTGGCCTCGGCGACCTGGGCGCGCACGGTGTCGGCGAAGGACGCGCGCGCCATCGGGCCGAGCGTGGTCGCCTGTTCGAGCGGATTGCCCACCACATATTTGCGGGTGAGATCGGCAAAGCCCTCGACGAAATCGTCATAGACCGAGGCATCGACATATATACGCTCGATGCCGCAGCAGCACTGGCCCGAATTGTAGAACGTGCCGTCCACGAGATTTTCGATGGCGTGGTCGAGCTTGGCGTCGGCGCGCACGTAGGCCGGGTCTTTACCGCCGAGCTCGAGCCCGAGCGAGGCGAAGGTGCCCGAAGCGGCCCGCTCGATGGCGCGGCCGCCGGCGACCGAGCCGGTGAAATTGATATGGTCGACGCGGGCCGAGCCGATCAGCTTCTCGGTCTGCTCATGCGAAAGCACGAGATTGTGGAACAGGCCCTTGGGCAGGTTTGCGCGCCGGAACGCCTCGGCGATGCGCTCGCCGACGAGCAGCGTCTGCGCCGCATGCTTCAAGATGACGGCATTGCCGGCCATGAGCGCCGGCACGATCGTGTTGATCGAGGTGAGATAAGGATAGTTCCACGGCGCGATGACCATGATGATGCCGAGCGGCTCGCGGGCGATATAGCGCCGGAAGCCCGGCTTCTCCGGCGGGTAGTAGGGCTGAAGCGCCTCCTCGGCGAGCGCCACGATGGCGCGGACTCGCTCCTCCGCGCCGCCCTTTTCTCCGCCATAGCGCACGGGCCGCCCCATCTGCCAGGCGAGCTCGGTGGCGATGTCGTCATTCATCGCAAGAAGCGCATCGAGAAAGGCGAGCATGTAGCGGCCGCGCTCGGCGACCGGCGTCGCCCGCCATTGTGGCAGCGCCGCGCGCGCGGCCGTGAGCGCCGCCTCGACCGCGGCATCCTTCGCAATCGGGCGCTCGGCGTAAACCGAGCCGTCAACGGGGGAGATGATCTTCACGCTGTCGGACATTTTTTCCTCTGAACTCACGACCGCTCGAAACCGCGTTTCAATTCCCAGTCGGTGATGCGGCGGTCATACTCGAATTGCTCCCATTCGGCATTATGAACATAGTGATCGATGACGTCGTCGCCCAAGGCGGCGCGCAGCATTTTTGAGTCCCGCATCAGCGCGGTCGCCTCGCGCAGCGTCTTCGGCACCTCGGTCAGCGCCTTCCCGACATAGGCATCGCCGACGAAAGCCGGCTCGAGCTTCATTTTCTTCTCGACCCCGGCAAGGCCCGCGGCGATCAGCGCGGCGAAGGCAAGATAGGGATTGAGGTCGGCCCCGCCGATGCGGCACTCGATGCGAATGCCTTTGGTGCCGGCGCCGCACAGGCGGAACCCGGCCGTGCGGTTGTCCATCGACCAGATCGCCTTGGTCGGCGCGAACGTCCCGGCCTGGAAGCGCTTGTACGAATTGATGTAAGGCGCAAGGAACCAGGTGATCTCGCGCGCGTAGGCGAGCTGCCCGGCGACGAACTGGCGCATCAATTCCGACATACCGTGCTCGGCCTTGGGATCGAGGAAGAGCGATTTCTTGCCTTCGGCATCCCACAGCGAGGCGTGGATATGGCTCGAAGACCCGGCGAGGTCGTAGCGCCATTTGGACATGAAGGTGACAGCCTTGCCGAGCCCGTAGGCGATCTCCTTGCAGCCGTTCTTCAAGATAACGTGCCAATCGGCCATGGTCTGCGGATCGGCGTAGCGGACGTTGACTTCCTCCTGGCCCGGTCCCCACTCGCCCTTGGAGTTCTCGACCGGGATGCCGGCGCCTTGCAGGCCGTTGCGGATGGCGCGCATCACATCCTCTTCCTTGGTCGTCTGGAGGATGTTGTAGTCCTGGATATAGGTGCCGGCGGTCTTGAGGTTGTTCCACAATTTGTCCTGCGCCGACTCGTAGGTCTCGTTGAACAAATAGAACTCGAGCTCCGAGGCCATGAGGCACGACATCTTCATGCCGGCGAGCCGCGCCATCTGCTTCTGCAGGATCGCGCGCGGGCTGTGGGCGAGCGGCTCATGATGGTGGTGGTCGAGCAGGTCGCAGAGCACGAGCGCCGTCGCCGGGAGCCAGGGGATGCGCCGCAGCGTCGAAAGGTCCGGCTTCAGGATGAAATCGCCGTAGCCCTTTTCCCAGCTTGCGACCGCGTAGCCCGGCACCGGCTCCATGTCGATGTCGTCGGCGAGCAGGTAGTCGCAGCCGTGGGTTTCTTCATAAGCGCCGGCGATAAAGAACGCGGCCTGGAAGCGCTTGCCGATGAGCCGCCCCTGCATATCGGGGAAGCAGGCGACCACCGTGTCGATCTCGCCGGCGTCAGAGGCCGCCTTCAACTCTTTCAAACTCAACAAACCAGTCATGTACACACGCCCTATGAAAAGTACCGCCTATTGGCCTGTGCCCGCGCAAGGTCTTACCCCGCGCGGGCACAGCACGTCACCCGAGTTGCCTCAAATCTCGCCGACGGCTTTTTCCGCCGCCAAGATCTCAGCTTGGCGCTGCTTGATCATGTCACCGATCGGCGGTCCTTGGAAACGCTTGTTCTCGAATCCGAACCAGACGATTGCGGTGAGAATGAAGAAGCCGACCGTGATGTAGAGCGCCCAATCGTTCGGCGGCTGGATGCCAATGACGAAGATCAGGATCATCGACAGGATCGACAGAATGGCGAACAGCGAAAAGACGCCGCGCCCGAGATCCCACGGTCCCATCTTGTCCCATTTCGGCGTTCCCCAGTTGAGGAGCCCAAGCGTAATCGGGACGGTAAATGACAGGAACAGGAAGATGACCGTGCACGAGACGACGATCGTATACGCCGACGTGCCGGCGATCGACACCAGTGAAGTGCCCCAGACGAACAGCACCGACAGCGCAGCGCCCGTCCAGATCGCCGCGACCGGCGTGCGATAAGTCGGGCTGACCGTGGCCAGCATTTTCGATCCCGGTAGTCCGCGGTCGCGGGCAAAGGCGAAGATCATCCGCGATGCCGACGTGACCGTCGCGAGTCCGCACAGAAGCTGAGCGACGAATACGATGATGTAAACGATCTCCTTGATCCCCGTGCTGACGCGCTGGTCGAAGCCCCAGAAGAAGACGTTCCAGCCTTGCTTGGCTGCCTCGTCCATACTGGGGATCATCAACACGAAGGCGGTGAGGAAGAGATAGCCGAACAGCGCCGACCAGACGACGGACATCACCATCGCCCGCGGGACGGAATGAGCGGCCTTCAAGGTCTCCTCGGAGGTGTGGGCCGAGGCGTCGTAACCGGTGATCGTGTAGATCGGCAGCAAGAGGCCGAGCAGGAACACCCACGTGTTCGACACTTGCGGCCACACATTGGCGCCCGCTTCGCCGGAGTAGTTGGTGAAGGTAAACAGCCGGCCCAAATCCCAGTGCTCGGCCGCGATGAGGCACACAATCGCAATCAGGATCGAGCCGCCGAAGATCAGCCAGCCCGAGAAGTCGGTCAGGATTGCCGTCAGCCTGATGCCGAGATGATTGATCAGCGCCTGGGCGCCGGTGATGATGATCAAGAAGATCGTCTGGTTGGTCAGGTTGTTCTCGATGCCAAGGGTCGCACCAAAGGCGCCGATGAAGAACGTCCAGGTGCCGACGTTAATGGCGCCGAGCACGGTGATGAGGCCAAGCAGGTTGAGCCACGCCGTGACCCATCCGGTGGCGCGGTTCCCGAGAATCGAGCCCCAATGATAGAGGCCGCCCGCGGTGGGGTAGGCGGAGGCAATCTGCGACATCGCGACGGCGAACACGAGACTGACGAAGCACCCCACGAGCCAGCCGACGCCGATGCCAATGCCGCCGGCGCCGGATGTCGCCTGCGCCAGCGAGTTGATGCCGCCGGAGAGGATGCAAATGATCGAGAACGACACCGCGAAGTTCGAGAAGCGGCTCAATCGCCGTTCCAATTCCTGCGCGTACCCCATGCCATGGAGGACCTTCATGTCCTCCTTCTTGTCGACGTCGGTGTATGCAACACCCGACGCCACCTGTTGCCTGCTGGTCATCGTCCAACCCCCCTAAGGTAACGGCATCGTTGCCGGCCAGGATTCATAGCATAGCTGTTATCCGCCGGGCAGCGTCATTCACAGTTTGGAGAGCCGCGCCCCGAGCGCGCCTTGAGCGCGCCTTGGCGATTCCGCAGTGCGGCATGGAGAGGCCCGCGCGAACGGCGCGGGCCTCTTTGTTGTCCCGACTTGGGCGTTTGCAGCGTGTCAGGTCTTATCGCGATGCTCCATCGCGAACTCCTCTTCCGGCGAAAGAATCATGCGGTGCCGGGCAAAGAGCGCGAAGTAGAGGATGCCGATCACGAACCAGCAGGCGACCGCAATCACCCCGTTCCGATAGACCGGGTCCGCAAGCTGGTAATAGATCGTCACCAACCCGATGACTATCGTTACCACGGCGCCGGGAATGCCAAGCGGGCTGCGATACGGCCGGTCGATGTTCGGCAGGTTGCGGCGTAGCAGGATGAACGACACGGCTTGCAGGATGTAGGAGAACATGGCGCCGAAGACGGCCATGTTCAAAAGCGTCCCGCCGATGATGGCGGAGCCGCGGTCCGAACCCACCCCGAACCACACCGCGAACATCACGGCCAACGCCACGAGCGCACCCACGATCATCGCGACATGCGGCGTCTTGTAGCCCTCATGCGTCACCGACAGGTTGGTCGGGAAATATCCCGCCCGCGACAGCGAGTAAATCTGCCGGCCCTTGGCGTAGATGATGGTGTGGAAGCTTGCGATCAGACCGATCACGGCCACGAAGGCGAGGACTTTCGCCGCCGCACCGCCATAGATGGCGCGGAAGCCGTCCAGAAGCGGCTCGCCGGATTTGCCGAGCGCAAATGAGCCGACGCCAATGACCGAGGGGTTGAGCCACACGATCATCGCCGCCGATATGATCAGCGTGAGCATGCCGAGCAGAATGCCGGGCGGCATGTCGCGCTTGGGATCGATGGATTCTTCCGCCGCGAGCGGCAATTGCTCGATCGCGAGGAACAGCCACACGGCAAAGGGCAGCGTGGCTAGGACGCCGTGAATACCGAACGGAAAGTACGGGCCGTTGCCTTCTGGCAATTCCGTGCCATCCGGTGCGATGTTGAGCGCCCAGCGGCTGAAATCCAAATTTGGAAGGGCGCTGAACCAGAAGATGACGAGAACCACCAGCGCCGCCAGCGTCACCGCCAAGGTGACGCGGAACGACAGTTCCACGCCGACGATATTGAGGGCGAGGAACACTGCGTACATCAACACCCACCATATGGGCTGGAAGTTTGCCGGTGTCTCGAAAATACCCCCCATGTAAGAGCCAATGAAGAAGACGATCACAGCGGGCGTGAGAACGTATTCGACATTCTCGCATAACCCCGTGATGAAGCCGCCCCAAGGGCCCATCGCCGAACGTGCGAAGGAATAAGCTGCGCCCGTATGCGGAAGCGCCGGCGCCATTTCGGCGATGCAGAACACGAGACCGATATACATGAGCATGATGAGGATGCCGGCAACCAGCATTCCGCCCCAACCGCCCGTGGCGAGTCCAAGGTTCCAGCCTGAATAGTGGCCCGATATGACCGCGCCGACGCCGAGCGCCCACAGTGACCAAACACCGGCGAAGCGCCGGAACCCTCGCTTTTCGAAATAGCCCGCCTCCGCCTTCCGGTAGGCGACGCCGGCGGTCCCCTTTTTATCTGCCATTGCACCCTCCCTTTGCCCCTAGTTCCTCTGCACGAATTCCGCGCGCCGCGAGATTAGACCGCGGCGCGGCTTGCTCCAACCAGCGTTCGTTCCGCGATGGCGAGAATACCGGCCAAACGGTCGGCCCATTTTCGTTCGCCCGCGCGATCGCCGATCTCATCGTTGCGAATCTCGATCATGACCGCCGGCAAGGCGCCCGGTCCGGCATGCCGCTCGACCGTGTAATAGACCTGGTCCCCCGGCGAATAGGGCTGGTTGATGCCAACGGAAAGCTCCGGGTCGGCCTCGAGCTCGCGGATGAGAAGATCGGACAAGCGGCGATCCTCGCCGAATACGATTCCCACCTGCCAAGGACGGGCCTTGCCGAGGTAGACCGGCGTATAGGAATGCACCGCGACGAGCGCCGTCGGCTGTCTCCGGGCGAGGCGGCGCTTCAGACAGGCATCGATCGCGGCATGGTAGGGGGCGTGGATTTGGTCGAGCCGCCTCGCGCGCTCCGCCTCGGTGAGCCCGAAATTCGCCGGCACGGGGCGCCCTTCGCTTTCGCTCACGATCAGGCTTTTCGCCTCCGGCGCGCGATTGCAGTCGATGATGAGGCGGGAGGCGTCGGGCCAGAACAGCGGTCCGTCGAATCGCACCGCGAGGCGTCGGGCGACCCCGAGCGCCCCGGGATCCCAGGCGATGTGGGTCGAAAGCGCGTCTTCAGCGAAGCCGAAGGACATATACGCCTCAGGGATGCGGTTCGAGGCATGGTCGCAGACGAAGACGAAGGGCCCGGGACCGTCTGGATTTTCGGTGACGATCAAGCCGCGCTCCCCAACCCCGGATTCCGGGTCGTCGCCCACTCGTCTCCCCACCCGGGTAGCGAAGATTTGGCGAGCTCGCTTCGAATCGGCATGGCCGCTTGCTCGATCTAGCGTCGATCATGCGCCCCCTTAAGCGGCGGCGCGCCAATGAGCGCCCGATCATAGTCTTCGAAAGCGAAGTCTCGCAAATCCCTAATTGCACAGTTTTCATGCGGCATGAGCCCAAAGCGGCATCAAAACCTGTTTTTGACTATGGCAATTCGGCCACAGCCCAAAGCTGTTTTTATAAACAGCCCGGTTTTTCATTGCGCCCAGGATGGGCGGGCATATTCTTGTCATTAACGGGGGACTTTGCACCGCAAAGCGCGAAAATCGACCGCGGGCGAATGTCCCAACGGGACAAAAACGGGGGACAAAAATTATGGCTCGGCGCAACAGGGAAGTGGGCTTCGTCAAGTCGTGCGTTCTGGCTTCGGCGCTCATCGCGAGCTTGGCGCTGCCCGCGCAAGCCGACGACAAAAAGCTGACGCTGTCGGCGACGACTTACATCGCCACGGACTATATGTTCCGCGGCATCTCCAACACGAATCAAAATCCCGAGGCGACGGCTGAGTTCGACATCCTCTACGGCATCTTCTACGCCGGCATGTGGGGATCTAACACCGCTTATGGGGAAAATATTGAGATCGACTACTATGCCGGCATCACGCCTAAGTGGGGACCCGTCACGTTCAACTTCGCCTTCCTGTATTACAGCTATCCGGGCGCCAACAGCGAGATCGGCTATTACGAGGTGAAGGCTGCCGCGGCTTACACGACAGGGCAGTGGACGTTGGGCATCGGCGACTGGTGGTCGCCCGACAACTTCCAGGTCTTCGGCAACTCGAATGCGATCGAGGGATCGCTCGCCTATGCCTTCAAGGGCAAGCTGTTCAATTTCTTCACGCCCACGGTCAGCGGTATCCTTGGTTACCAGACCTATGAGGACATTGCTGCCGATTACACGTACTGGAACGCCGGCCTGACCCTCGGCTTCATGGACCACTATTCCTTCGACGTCCGCTACTGGGATACGGACTATAACAGGACAGAGTGCCTTATTCAGAGCGGCGCAAGGCCAAACTGCGACGCCCGGGCAGTGGGAACACTCAAGGCGGTTTTCTAGGTTTCAGAACTTCCCCAAAAAAACACTTCCCACCTCAAAGGGGCGCCCGAGCGGCGCCCCTTTTTCTTTGTCGCCCCTGGATGCTTCACCAACCCACATCCTGCGGAGGGTCAAAGTGGGCGGTAGGTGATAGTCTGGAACGCTAAGCTTCCAGGCAGGAGAGGAGTTACGAGGATGTGGACGATCACGGTGCTCTTCGGAGCCTTAGGCGTGGCGCTAACAATGTTTGCCTCTGATGCGAACGCCGAAACAACGGTGACTAGGTCAAACTGCGTAAATGGAGGCGGAAAGTGGCTATGTAAACACCCCGACGAACCCTACACGTGCTATTGCGTCACGCCGGGTAAGCCGAAACCGAAAGAAGAGCGACCTCCTCGTTAACTCGCAAAGTCTCCTAGCCGCGCCTTCCCTGTCGAGGCCTTCTTCTCTTCGGGTGCGGACGGCTTCACCTTCTCGATCCGCGCACCAACGTAGCGAAATTCAGGCTAAGGAAGTTCCGCCGCTTGACTTGCCATCCGCGCTTGCCGGCGGGGCGATGCAGAGCGGCTGCGGGACGACACCCCGTCGATGAAGGCGTCGACCGAGGCGCTGAATGCGGCATCGCAGTCGAGCCCGCGGAAGGCGGGGATGAGGGCGCGCGTCGCCGGATAAGCGAGCGGGTCGAGTGCGGCCAATTCCACCTCATCGTCGTCGCCGATCCGGCGCAGGAGTCCCTCGGCCTCCGCCAAGGCGTAGCCGAGCAGGAAGGCGTAGAACGCAAGCCCGAGACCCGCGGCGTCGGCATCGGAGAGTCCGGCGCGGCGGAGCGCCCGGTAGACCACCTCGCTCGAGGCATGATCGGCGGGTCCCGTCGCATGGAAGCGGAAGTGCAAATGGAAGAGGCGAGGGTGGCGCTGAGCGAGGTCGCGATAGGCCGCGGCGACGCTGCGAAGATCGGCGCGCCAGTCCTTGCTCGGATGGGGCAAGGCGACGGTCGCGAGCGCCCGGTCGGCGATGGCGCGTAGGAGCTCGTCCTTGGACCCGAAATGATGCAGCACCGTCATGGGGTCGACGCCGATGCAAAGTCCAAGCTTCCGCACGGAAAAGCCGGATTCACCTTCCTGCGACAGCATGGCGAAGGCCGCATCCAGAATGGCGCTGCGGTCGAGGCCCCGCCGCCCGCGCGGCCGGGGCTTGGTACGGGCTGTTTTCCTTGACAATTCTACACCGTAGCCAATAAATTCTCCACTGTAGCCATACTCGTTCACGGCCCCCTGTCAAGGTTAAGGGGCCTGAGATTGTGGAGGTTCTACGTGTCCGGTTCACGATCGATCTTGGAGATCGTGCGGCGGAACGCGGCCGTGGCCGCGCCGCCGAGCGTAGCGGTCTCAAACGGCATGAACTCGAAGCTGCGCCTGCTCGTGCTTTGTGCCCGGATCGGCTATACGCCCCACGCCTGCCTCTAGCGCTTGTCGGCGCCCCATTTGGGCATCGTTTCTGCTGGAGGCTTGTCCCGTGACCAACACATACCAATCCGCACAATTGAGAGAGCTCGACGCTCTTCACCACCTTCATCCCTTCACCAATCACAACTCGCTCCGCTCGGGTGGCGCGCGCGTCATCGTCCGCGGCGACGGCCCCTACATTTGGGACAGTGAAGGCAACCGCATCCTCGACGGCATGTCGGGCCTGTGGACGGCGAATATCGGGCACAGCAGCCAGGAACTGGCCGAGGCGGCCTACCGGCAAATGCTCGAGCTGCCCTACTACAACACCTTCTTTCGCACCACGCATGCGCCGGTCGTGCAACTCGCGCGCAAGCTCGCCGAGATCGCGCCCGAGAATCTCAATCAGGTTTTCTTCGGCTCGTCGGGCTCGGAATCGAACGACACCGCCATCCGCCTCATCCGGCACTATTGGGCGCTGAAGGGCGAGCCTAAGCGCCGGATCATCATTTCGCGCACGAACGCCTATCACGGCTCGACCATCGCCGCGGGCTCGATGGGCGGCATGAGCCATGTGCACGCGCACTCCTACCCGTGCTACGAGGGCTTTCGCCACATCATGGATCCCTATTGGTACGGCGAGTCCGAGCCGGGCGAGGCGCCCGAGGCCTTCGGCCTTCGCGCCGCGCGCGCGCTCGAAGACGAGATCCTCGCGGTCGGGCCCGAGAACGTCGCCGCCTTCGCCGCCGAGCCGGTGCAAGGGGCGGGCGGCGTCAAGATCGCGCCTGCGACCTATTGGCCCGAGGTGCAGCGCATCGTCGACAAATACGGGATCCTGCTTTTGGCCGATGAGGTCATCACCGGCTTCGGCCGGCTCGGCGCCTGGTTTGCATCGCAATATTACGGCACCAGGCCGAACATCATCACCTTCGCCAAGGCGGCAACCTCCGGTTATCTCCCGCTCTCCGGCATCATCGTCGACGACATCATCGGCGATGCGCTGATGGCCCATGACGACGATTTCCACCACGGCTACACCTTCTCGGGTCACCCCGTGTGCTGCGCCGTCGCGCTCAAGAACCTGGAGATCATGGAGCGGGAGAAGCTCGTCCCGCGCGTCAGGGAATACACCGGGCCTGCGCTCGCGAAGATGCTGGCGAAATTCACCGATCATCCGCTTGTCGGCGAGGTCCGGTCGGTCGGGCTGCTCGGCGCCATGGAGCTTGTGGCCGACAAGCGCACGCGGCGGCGCTTCGCCGATCCCGGCCGCGTCGGCCTGATCTGCCGCGATCACTTCATCCGCGAAGGCTTCATCATGCGCGCGGTGTTCGACACAATGGTGACGGCGCCTCCCTTGATCTGGACCGACGCCCAGTTCCAAGAGGCGGAAGCCGCGATCGGCCGCGCGCTCGATCTGACGATGAGAGATGTCGCCGGAGAGATCGCCGCATGAGCCGTCCGATCGTCGTCATTCCGACTTGCACCAAGCTGATCGACGGTGATGTCTTCGACGCGGTTGGCCGCAAATACGCGACCGCCGTGGCCGAAATCGCCGAGTGTCAGCCGCTGCTGGTGCCGGCCGGCATGGCGGATATCCCGACTCTGCTCGACATTGCCGACGCCATCCTCCTGTCGGGGAGCCCGTCGAACGTGGCGCCGCTTCACTATGGCGACGAAGCCCCTCTGATGGCGGACAGGCTCGATCCCGTGCGCGATGCGCTGACCCTTCCGCTCATCAGGGCCGCGGTCGAGCGCAAGAAGCCGCTCTTCGCCATTTGCCGTGGCTTTCAGGAGCTGAACGTGGCGCTCGGCGGCAGCTTGTACCAGGCCGTCCACGCCGTGGATGGGCACCGAGATCACCGCGCGCGAACCGATCTTCCTTTCGAGGAGCGCTACGGGCCGACGCACCCCGTCACGCTTCGCGGCCGGTTGCGCGACTGGATCGGCAGCGACGAGATCATGGTCAACTCGCTGCATTGGCAGGGCATCGCCCGGATCGCCGACGGGCTGAAGCCCGAGGCCTTCGCCGAGGACGGGCTGATCGAGGCCGTGCGCGGGCCTGACGAGGCTGCGTTCTGTCTCGGCGTGCAGTGGCACCCGGAATGGGCGGCAAAATCCAATCCGGTCTCGACGGTTCTCTTCCGCCGCTTCGGCGCGGCGGCGCGAGGCGCCACGACATGAAGGGTACCCGGCTCACCATCGATGAGGTGAAAGCGTTTCTCGATGCAAACCCGGGCGTGCAGTGGATCGATGCCTTCCTTTTCGACATGAACGGCATTCCCCGCGGCAAGCGCATGCGCAGGTCCGATCTGCCGGGCGCCGTCGCCAACGGCATCATGATGCCGACCTCGGTCTTCATCATGGACCCGCTCGGAAATTGCGTCGAGGAGACCGGCCGGCTGTGGGAGACCGGCGATTTGGATCACCAATGCCACTTGCTTTCCGGCACGCTCCGTCCCGTTCCCGTCGGCGACGGCAAGCACGCGCAGGTGGTCATGACGGTCGAGGACAGGGACGAACTCGATCCCCGCACTGTGCTCGCCGATCAAGTCGAACGCTTCGCCCGCGCGGGTCAGGTTCCGGTCGCGGCCGTCGAGCTCGAGTTTTACGTCTCGCGCAAGCACAGCAATGGCAGCTTCGCGCTTCAATCCCCGGAAGGCGTCTCCGGCGATCCCGGCCAGCCGCTCACCTTCGGTTTCGAGGAGATGGACGCGCTCTCGCCTTTCATCGACGACATCTACCGCATTTGCGAAGCCCAGGGTCTCCCCGTCGACGCCGTCATGAAGGAGTCCGGTCCCGGACAGTTGGAAATCAATCTGAAGCATCGCCCCGACGCCGTCGCCGCCGCTCTCGACGGGCTCCTGTTGAAGCGCGCGGTCAAGGCCGCCGCGCGGGCGCGCCAGCTCGAAGCCACGTTCATGCCCAAGCCCCACCACGACTGGCCGGGTTCCGGCATGCACGTCCATCTGAGCCTGCTCGACCGCTCGGGGGTGAACCTCTTCGCCGGCGAGCCCATTTCGCCGCTCTTCCGTCACGCGCTTGGCGGCATGCGCGAGACCATGGCCGACTTCATGGCGATCTGGGCCCAATCCGCCAACGCCTATCGCCGCTACGTGCCCAAGTCCTATGTGTCGATGGCGGCGCATTGGGGCTTCAACAATCGCACCGTGGCGCTGCGGATTCCCCGGGGGCACGGCAGCGCGACCCGCATCGAGCATCGAGTCGCCGGCGCCGACGCCAACCCCTATCTCGTGATCGCCTCGATGCTTGCCGGCATAAGTCACGGGGTCGCCAACGGTATAGACCCCGGCCCGGCGGTCGAAGGCAATGCCGAGGCGATCGAGGCGCCGCCGCTCCCGACCGCCTGGGTCAATGCGCTTGACCGTTTTCAGCGTTCGGGCGTTGTTCGCAGCGCCTTCGGCGCATCGTTCCAGGAGGTTTTCTCCCGGTTGAAACACGCCGAGCGCTGCAATTTCGAGCGCATCGTCACGCCCCTAGATCACCTCTGGTATTCGCGCGTCGCTTGAGGCCATCGATGAACACGTTTGCATCTTCACGGAAAGTCGTAAGATCGGTCCTGATCGCACCAGGCGAGAGGAGGGTACCGTGAACCTGATCGCCAAGAAATTCCCCAACGCGGCCCTGATCGACGGCAAGTGGGTCACCTCGAACAAGACCTTCTCCGTGCTCGATCCGGCGACCGGCGACGAAATTACGACCGTTCCCAATCTCGGCGCCGAGGACGCGACCCGCGCCATCGATGCGGCCGCCCGCGCGCTCCCTGCCTGGTCGGCCAAGACGGCGAAGGAGCGGGCCATCATCCTCAAGCGCTGGTTCGATCTCGTGACCGCCGAGACCGAGAATCTCGCCCAGTTGATGACGACCGAGCAGGGCAAGCCGCTCGCCGAGTCGCGCGCCGAAGTGGCCTATGGCGCCGCCTTCATCGAATGGTTCGCCGAGGAGGGGAAGCGCGCTTACGGGCGGACGATCCCGACCACGGTTGCCTCGAAGCGCTACATTACGATCAAGCAGCCGATCGGCGTCGTCGCCGCGATCGCGCCGTGGAATTTCCCCATCGCCATGATCACGCGGAAGGTGGCCCCGGCGCTCGCCTCCGGCTGCACCATCGTGGTCAAGCCCGCGGCGGAAACCCCGCTCTGCGCGCTTGCGCTTGCCAAGCTCGGCCTCGACGCCGGTCTTCCGCCCGGCGTGCTCAACATCGTGACCACCAAGGGCGCGGCCGCCGTGGGCCGGGTCTTCTGCGAAGACGGCCGCGTGCGCAAGCTCTCCTTCACCGGCTCGACCGGGATTGGCAAGCTGCTCTACCGTCAATGCGCCGACACGGTGAAGAAGCTCACGCTCGAGCTTGGCGGCAACGCGCCTCTGATCGTGTTCGACGACGCCAATCTCGACCAGGCCGTCGCCGGCGCCATGGCCTCGAAATATCGCAACGCCGGCCAGACGTGCGTCTGCGCCAACCGCATCCTGGTGCAATCGGGCATCTACGACCGCTTCGCCGCCGCCCTCGTCGAGGCGGTCAAGAAGCTTGCCGTCGGGCCCGGGCTCGAAGCCGGCACCAATATCGGCCCCTTGATCAACGGTGAGGCGATTGCCAAGGTCGAGAGCCTTGTCGATGACGCCGTCAACAAAGGCGCGAAGGTGCTTTTCGGCGGCAAGCCCGACAAGGCGGGACCGCTGTTCTACCGGCCCTCGGTCGTGGGCGATGTGAGCCCCGACATGAACATCGTCCGCGAGGAGATTTTCGGCCCCGTCGCCGCGCTCGTGCGCTTCGAGACCGAGGACGACGCGGTCGCGCTTGCCAATGACACGCCGTTCGGGCTCGCCGCCTATCTCTTCAGCCAGAACTTGAGCCGCGCCTGGCGCGTCGCCGAGAAGATCGACGCCGGCATGGTCGGCGTCAACGAAGGCATCTTCTCCAATGAAGTCGTGCCGTTCGGCGGCGTCAAGGAATCCGGCCTCGGCCGCGAGGGCGCCGCCGAAGGCTTGGAGGAATATCTCGAAATCAAATACATCTGCCTGGGGGCCATCGATGCGTGATCGGCGCAAATTCGCCGCGACGATCAAGGGAATGTGGCTTTGCGCGCATGGCACAACCGGCCATACTCGCATTGGCAGGATCCTTAACAGTGAGGCCACGCTCAAACGGAGAACGCGATCAAACTGTGGTGTAAAGGAGAACAAGTATGACCGACCAACGCATCAAGCCCCTCACGTCCCGCCGCTCCATCCTGCAAGGTCTCGGAGCCGCCGCTGTCGGCATCACGCTCTCGGGTCCCAGGACATTCTCGGCGCTCGCCGAGGAAGAAAAGAAACTCAATTTCTATAACTGGGACACTTATATCGGCGAAACCACGCTCGAAGATTTCGCGGAAGCAAGCGGAATCGACGTGAATATGAGCTTGTTTGCCACCAATGACGAGCTCTTCGCCAAGTTGCGCGCGGGCAATCCCGGTTACGACGTCATCGTTCCTGGCAGCGAGTTCGTCGAGCGCATGATCCAGGCGAAACTGCTCGAGCCGCTCGACCACGCCAAGATCCCCAACATCAAGAACATTTCGCCCGAATTCATCGAAAATGCGCCGTTCGATCCGGGCCGCAAATTCAGCCTGCCCTATACCTGGCTCGTGATCGGCATCGGCTATCGCAAGTCTAAGGTCAAGGAAGCCCCCAACAGCTGGAAGTGGCTGTTCGATTCCGACGCCTACAAGGGCCGCATCGCCGTGATGTCCGACGCGAGCGAGCTGTTCCGCAACTGCTTCAAGTATCTCGGCAAGTCGTTGAACGACGCCTCGCCCGAGTTGCTGAAGCAGGCCGAGGCGATGCTCACCAAGCAGAAGCCCAACATCAAGGCCTTCCATGAGGACAACGGCCAGGATCTGCTGCTGTCGGGCGAAGTTGACCTGGCGATGGAGTACAACGGCGATATCGCCCAGATCATGAAGGAAGACGACGACGTCGACTTCGTCGTGCCGCAGGAAGGCGCCATGAGGCAGCAGGATACGCTCGCCATCCCGAAGGGTGCGCCGCATCCGGAGAACGCGCTTAAGTTCATCAACTACATCTTCGAGCCGGAAGTCGGCGCCGGGATCACCAAGACGATCCTCTATCCGTCGCCGAATGCCGCGGCCGTCGCGCTGATGCCGGAATCCTACCGGAACAATCCGGTGATCTTCCCGCCGGCCGATGTCATGGCGAAGTGCGAGTATCCGAACTATCTCGGGCCGGATTTCTCGCGCCTGCTCGACGAAGCGATGACGCGGCTGCGCGCGTCGTGACGCTGCGGAGGTGACCTAGAGGAAGAGCGGCGGTGGCGTCTCAAACCCAAGAACGTCGGCTGGCCTTCTTGGCCACGGCACTACCACCCATTGCCTGGGTGGTAGTGTTCTTCCTCGCGCCGCTCGGCATCGTCTGGGCCTACAGCTTCGGCCAGAACGTCAGCCTGACCGAGATCGACATCAGCGGCACCTTCGCCAACTATTTGCGGGCGCTGGAGCCGCTTTATCTCGGCATCTTCGCCAAGTCGATTTTCGTGGCAGGCGTGACCACTTTGCTCTGTCTCATCATCGGTTTCCCGGTGGCGCTGGCGATCGTCTTTGCCAGCGAGCGTTGGCGCCCCTGGATGCTGCTCCTGATCATGCTGCCGTTCTGGACCAACCTGCTCATCCGCACCTACGCGCTGATGTCGGTGCTGCGCACCGAGGGCTACGCCAATTTCACGCTCGAATGGCTGTGGAACCAGTCGAGTTGGCTGATGACGCTGGTCGGCTTGCAGCCGCTCGGCGACTTCACGCCGCTACAGCTTCTCTACAACAATTTCGCCGTCGTTGTCGGACTCGTCTACGTGCATCTGCCCTTCATGGTGCTGCCGCTCTATGCCGCGCTCGATCGGCTCGACAAATCGCTCATCGAGGCGAGCCTCGACCTTGGCGCCGGCCATATGCGCACCATGTTCTCGATCGTGATCCCGCTGGCGATGCCGGGCATCATCTCGGGCATCATCATCACCTTCGTTCCGGCGCTCGGCGCCTATCTCACCCCCGATCTCCTCGGCGGGCCCGACAGCCAGATGATCGCCAATGTCATCGAGCGCCAGTTCAAAAAGGCCAATGATTGGCCTTTCGGCGCCGCGCTCTCCTTCCTCTTGATGTACGCGACCTTCGCGGCCATCGCCTTTCGCGCCTATTTCAGCCGCGGCAAGCCTGCCGCCGGGCACGAGCACGGGATCTGAGTCATGGCCGAGCGTCGCGCGCCCCTCGAATACAACCGTCTGTGGCAGATGCGCGCCTGGCTGTTCGGCGTCTTCTTCTTTCTCTACGCGCCGCTGATCGCGCTCATCGCCTTCAGCTTCAACGACTCCAAGCGCACCACCGTTTGGCGCGGCTTCACCCTCAAATATTATGAGAAGCTGTTCGGCAACGAGAGCCTGCTCACGGCCTTCGGCAACTCGCTGACGATCGCCCTTGTCGCCACGCTCATTTCGCTCGTCATCGGCGCGCTCGCCGCCGTGCTGCTGTGGCGCTACCGCTTTCCGGGCAAGGTCGCCGTGGAGGGCGCCTTCACCCTGCCGCTCGTGGTGCCGGAAATCTGCATGGGCGTCGCCATGCTGCTGTTCTTCACCCGCGTCATACCCTGGCCCAACAATCTGTTTTGGCCGCTCAATCTCGGCTCGATCATCATCGCGCATGTCTCGTTCTGCTTCCCCTTCGTCGCGCTCGTGGTGGGCGCCCGGCTCGCGAGCTTCAACAAGGAGCAGGAGGAGGCGGCGCGCGACCTC
>Ga0081455_10002839_pt1 | contig 20393 bp, 17 predicted proteins | sample TabmetS3T2R1_FD_70207 | JGI IMG/M metagenome (GOLD analysis project Ga0081455, IMG submission 70207) | Tabebuia heterophylla rhizosphere microbial communities from the University of Puerto Rico - S3T2R1 | ecosystem: Host-associated > Plants > Roots > Rhizosphere ...
CGTTTGCCCAATGCCTTGACGCGGTGCACGGTACGGTGCACATGGTTGTTGCCTTCCCAGTGGACGAGAAACGCATCGGAGCCAGCCTCCGTAAACTCGTCCAGGAACAAATCCGGGTCCGAGATCATCAGATGGATTTCCAATGGCAAGCGTGTGACCCGCCGGAGTGACGCGACGATCGGTACCCCCATCGAAATATTGGGCACGAAATGTCCGTCCATGACATCGATGTGGATGCGATCGGCCCCGGCCTGCTCCGCCTCGCCCACTTGCTTGCCCAAGTGGGCAAAGTCAGCCGAGAGGATGGAAGGGGCAAGTTTAACGATACCCTTGTCCATATCGTAAATCCCTCTTTGTCATAATGCTCGGACCGTTCGCGTGGTCCGACCCCTTTATCCGACTCCCCTCCGATGCTCCGCTCATCGCCTGTTTAGGTGTTGGACGCCTCAAAGATACTCTGCACGTAGGCATCCAGTCGGGCGTTGAACTCCGCATCGGGTTGCTGCGCCGTCAGCCCCTCGACCAGCGCCCGCGAAAAGCTCGCCACGATGCCGTGATTCCGGCGCAGCCGCTGGTTGGCTTCCTCCCGCGTATACCCCCCCGACAGCGCCACCACCCGCACGACATTGGGATGACTGACACACGCGGCGTAGCCGTCGTCGTGCTCCGGGAGCGTCAACTTGAGCATGACCAACTGCTCCCCTGGCAGGGCGTTGAGCTCCTCGAGGAGGGCCGCTGTGAGCACCGCTTCGGCCTCGGCCTTGTCCGGGCAGTGAATGTCCACTTCCGGCTCGATGATCGGCACGAGGCCAGCGGCGCTGATCTGCTCAGCGACGTCGAACTGCTGGCGCACGATGTCCTTAATGCCGGCGGCATGGGCTTGCTTGATGAGCGAGCGCATCTTGGTGCCGAAGATGCCCTGCGCTGTGGCTTTGGCGAGCAGCGCCGCCAGCGCGGGCATGGGCTTCAGCAACTGGACCCCCTCCTTCTCCGCGCCCAGGCCCTGGTCCACTTTCAGAAACGGCACCACCCGTTTGACGTGCCACAGATAGTCCGCGGTCGGCTGCCCCGCGATGTCCCGGTCCATGGTGTTCTCGAACAGGATGGCGGCCAGAATGCGCTCGCCGCTGAAGCTGGGGCTGGTGATGAGGCGTGTGCGCATCTGATGCACGAGCGCAAACATCTCCTCCTCATTGGACCACGCCCCGTCTTTGATCCCATACAGACGCAGCGCGTTGGGTGTGCTCCCACCGCTTTGATCCAGCGCCGCAATGAACCCGGGTTGGGTCTGCATTTTCTGCAGTTGTTGCTCGTTTAAGCCGAGGGCTGTCATAAAGCCTCCTTCAGTGTCCGGTAGCGCTGAATTAGGTTGTTCGTTGAGCTGTCATGGGCGAGAGCAGGTTCGCCTTGGCTCTCGAGTTCCGGGAGAATGCGCTGGGCTAACACTTTGCCCAACTCTACCCCCCACTGGTCAAACGAGTCAATATGCCAGATAACGCCCTGGGTGAAGACGCAGTGCTCGTAGAGCGCGATGAGCTTGCCGAGCGTTGCCGGCGTGAGCCGCTCGGCGAGGAGGGTGTTCGACGGGCGATTACCCTCGAACACGCGGTGCGGCACCAGCCAATCCGGCGTGCCCTCGGCCTTGACTTCCTCGGGCGTCTTACCGAAGGCCAGCGCCTCGGCTTGCGCGAACACGTTCGCCAGGAGCATGTCGTGGTGCCGGCCAAGCGGGTTGAGCGTCTGGCCAAACCCGATGAAGTCACAGGGGATGAGCCGGGTCCCCTGATGGATCAACTGGTAGAAGGAGTGCTGGCCGTTGGTGCCCGGCTCGCCCCAGTAGATGGGGCCGGTATCGTACGCGACTTGAGTGCCGTCGAGCGTGACATGTTTGCCATTGCTCTCCATGGTCAACTGCTGCAGATAAGCCGGGAACCGCTTCAGGTATTGCTCGTACGGAAGGATCGCGATGGTCTCTGCGCCGAAGAAGTCGTTGTACCACAGCGCCAAGAGTCCCATGAGCACCGGGAGGTTGCGCTCAAAGGGAGCTGTGCGGAAGTGTTCGTCCATCTGGTGGAAGCCGTCCAACATGGCGCGAAAGTGCTCCGGGCCAATGGCAAGCATCGTCGAGAGCCCGATGGCCGAATCCATGGAATAGCGCCCGCCGACCCAATCCCAGAACCCGAACATGTTGGCGGTATCAATGCCGAACTTCGCCACTTCCGCCGCGTTGGTCGAGACTGCGACAAAATGTTTGGCGATCGCCTTTTCGTCGCCCCCGAGAGCCGCCAGCAACCAGTCGCGAGCCGTGTGGGCGTTGGTCATCGTCTCCAGGGTCGTGAAGGTCTTCGAAGAGTCGATGAAGAGGGTCTCCGATGGGTCGAGATCCTGGACGGCTTCCGCGAAGTCGGTGCTGTCGACGTTGGAAACAAATCGAAACGTCATGGCCCTCTCGCTGTAATGCTTCAGTGCCTCATAGGCCATCACCGGCCCGAGGTCGGAGCCGCCGATGCCGATGTTAATGACATTGCGAATGCGTTTGCCGGTGTGCCCCTTCCACGCGCCGCTCCGCACGCGGTTGGAGAAATCCGCCATCTTGTCGAGCACGGCGTGGACTTGCGGCACGACGTTCTCGCCATCCACAACGATACTTGCCCCTCTCGGCGCACGTAGGGCCACGTGCAAGACGGCGCGGTTTTCCGTCACGTTGATCTTCTCCCCCCGGAACATGGCGTCGATGCGCGCGCGCAGGCCGGATTCCTCGGCCAGTTGCAGGAGGAGCGTGAGGGTGTCGTCCGTGATGCGATTCTTCGAGTAATCGAGGTAGAGGCCCACCGCCTCGGCCGTCAGGCGCTCGCCGCGGGTGGGATCAGCCACGAAGAGCTGCCGCAGGTGCAGCTCCCGGACTTGCTCATAGTGGGCGGCGAGAGCTTTCCAGACCCGGCGTTCAGTGAGTGGTGCGCTACGTGTGCTCATGTGTATGCTCCTTGCGTTGCTTCGTGCGCCTCGGGAGGCTGGGAGGCTCTCGAGGGCTGGCTGCCCTCCCACAGGCGAAACCCTCCCAGGAACGCATTGGCGTTGTTGCCCGCTCGGCAACCTGGAGGGAGCTCCTCCAGTTTCTTGACGTTGCCTCCTCCCAACACCACGTCCTCGGGTTCCAGAGCGGCAATGAGGCGGGCGATTACGTCCGCCACGTGCTGCCGCCATTTCTTTTTGCCCAGCCGCTCGTATCCACGGACCCCGAGATAGTCTTCGAAGGTGCCCTTTTTGTAAGGCAGATGGCCAAGCTCCATGGGTTCCACAATACCGTCCACGATCATGGCGGAACCGAGACCAGTCCCCAATCCCAGGAACAGCATCTTGCCACCCTCGTAGCTCCCGAGGGCTTGCATCGCGGCATCATTCACGACCTTGACTGGACATTTAAACGCCGCTTCAAAGTCATATCCCCGCCACCCGCGTCCGAGGTTATACGGGTCCGCAAGCGGTCGATTGTTGATGACCGGCCCGGGATAGCCGATCGCTACCGCGTCATACTTCCAGTCTCCGGTGAGCTTCTTGACGCCGGCAACCATCTGCTCGGCGGTCAGCGTGGGCCCGGAGGGAAATTCCCGCGCGGCGTTTTGTCCGGTAGCGAGGATCTTCACGTGGGTTCCGCCGACATCGACAACCAGCACATGCATGATGCAACCTCCCCGTGTCTACCTGGCCTGCGCCAGGGTGGCGCTCTTGGCAGCGATGACACCCATCAGCTCGTTCCAGGAATTGACGAATGATCTGGCCCCTTCGTCCTGGAGCCTTACGGCCAAGGCATCGACGTCGATGGCGGCCTTGGCGAACTGGGCCAATACCGCTTCGCAATCGCCGCCATCGGCCGACATGATGTCGCTGAGATCGCCGTGATCGGCGAGGGCTTTCAATGTTCCCTCGGGCATCGTGTTCACCGTGAAAGGCGCAGCAAGCGCCTTGATATAGAGGACATCGGAGGCCTGCGGATCCTTGGTGCCCGTACTGGCCCACAGCAGGCGTTGCGGACGGGCGCCAGCGTTGTAGATGCGCTGCCAGCGTGGCGACCCCAGCAGGTCGCGGGCCGCCTTGTATGTGCGCTTGGCGATAGCGATGCCGAGCTTGTTGTTCAGCGCGGCGGGCACCTTGCCGGCGACTGCAGCGTCCCAACGACTGACGAACACCGACGCTACGGAACCGACCTCGGGCGTGAGCCCGGCATCGATGCGCCGCTCGATGCCGCGCAAAAAAGCCTCGGCCGCTGCGACGTAATGCTCGCGGGAAAACAAGAGCGTCACGTTGACAGGCACGCCGGCAAAGATCGCCTCCTCGATGGCAGGCAGACCTTCCTTGGTGCCTGGAATCTTCATTAACAGGTTGGGACGACCTGCCCGGGCGTGCAGACTTTTGGTCGCGGCGATGGTGCTGGCCGTGTCATGAGCCAACAGAGGCGAAACTTCTAACGACACCCACCCGTCGACGCCGTTGGTCCGGTCGTAGATGGGTCGGAACAGATCGGCGGCCCGCGTGAGATCCTCGAGTGCCAGCTCGAAGAACAGTTCCTCCCCCGACTTGCCCTCCTTAAGCTTCCGGCGGATAGCCTGGTCGTAGGCCGTGCTGTGCTTGATAGCCTGGTCGAAGATGGTTGGATTCGAGGTCAGCCCCGTCACCGACAGCTCGTCGATGTAGTGCTGGAGCGTGCCGTTGTCCAGCAAGTCGCGCGTGATGTTGTCGAGCCAGAGGCTCTGGCCCAGGTTGTGGAGCAATTGCGTTGCTTTCATCGTGTTATCTCCATAGTAGAGGGAAGCGATCGTTGATCCACAAGCAGGCGGTTTGAGGTTTGCGTCAAGTCCCGTAGCCATTGCCAGGCCGGCGCGGACAGCATGTCTTCGGTGCAGCGCCAGCGCCAGTTCCCTTCGGCCCGACCGGGCACGTTCATGCGCGCCTCGGCCCCCAGGTTGAGCACGTCCTGGAGTGGAACCATGGCGAGCGCCGCCACGGACGACCACGCCAGGCGGATCAACTCCCAGGCGGCCTCGTCACCCTTGCCACCGGGGCGCTTCAGGTACTTCCACAGGTGCTGCCGCTGGCCATCCGGCAATGCTTCGAACCAGCCGCGCGTTGTGGCATTGTCATGGGTACCGGTGTACACCACCGTATTGGGGATGTGGTTGTGAGGGAGGTGTGGGTTATCTGCAGCGCCGTCAAAAGCGAACTGCAGGACCCGCGTCCCGGGCACGTGAAATTGGTCGCGGAGTGCGCTAACGTCAGGCGTGATCAACCCCAGGTCCTCAGCGATGAACGGGAGCGTGCCTAACTCTCGCTGGAGAGAGCTGAAGAACTCGGCGCCGGGACCTGGCAGCCATTGGCCAGATTGGGCCGTTGCTGCCCCGGCCGGTATGTGCCAGGCCGCCGCGAAGGCCCGGAAATGATCCAGCCGAACCACGTCCACGTGCGCCAGCAGGGCGCGCACGCGGTCGATGCACCAGCGATAGCCGGTGCGACGCAGGGCGTCCCAGTCATACATGGGGTTGCCCCAGCGCTGTCCCTGGGCGCTGAAGTAGTCGGGAGGCACACCGGCGACGACGCGCGGCCTGCGCTGTTCGTCCAACAGGAATAGTTCCGGGTTGGCCCACACGTCGCTCGAGTCGGGGGAAACAAAAAAGGGCAGGTCACCGATCAAGCGCACACCCCTGGCCCGAGCGTGTGCCTTCAGGCGTTCCCCCTGACGGAATAACAGGAATTGTGCAAAGCGCACCTGATTGATCTGGTATACCAGGTCTCGTCGGGCCTGGGCCAGCGCTGACGGCATACGCTGCACCAGCTCTGCCGGCCACTCGAGGTAATAGGCATTGTTGTACCTGACTTTCAGGGCGCGGAACAGGACATAATCGTCCAGCCAGTGCTCCTGGTCGTGGCAAAACTGCTCAAAAGCGAGCTGCAAATCCGGGCGCACGCCGCTGCTGAAGTTGCTCCATACCGTTTCGAGCAACCGGTGTTTGAACGGGATGACAACGTCGTAATCGATGGCAGTGGCGGAGAAGGCGTGGGCCTGGCAGTCGCGGGCCCGCAACAGTCCGTCCTCGATCAGCCAGTCCGGGCTGATCAGGAGCCCATTGCCAGCGAACGACGACAGGGATTGATACGGCGAGTTGCCATACCCCGTAGGCCCCAGCGGCAGCGCCTGCCACCAGCTCTGGCCGGCCTCATGGAGGCGGTCAACCCACGCCAACGCCGCTGGCCCCACATCGCCAATGCCGTATGGCGAGGGCAGCGACGTGACGTGCAGCAGCACGCCAGCGGCGCGGTATCCCGGCGGGAATGGGGAAAGACTTCTTGGCTGGCTGTTGTCACTCATCGTCGTCCCTCTCGCTACCTGCGGCCTGGACCAGAGGCTTGTAGGGCATTGTCCACGATCTGCTGGGCCTCGGTGTGTAGATTTTGTAGATGTGCTCGGTGCCAGACAGCCAGGCTGCGAACCAGCCGCTGGGGGCCACCATGCAGGGGGGCCATGATATGAGAGCCTTACACCTGCCAGAGAGGAGCATGGGACATCCCTTCATGACTACCAGCCCCCGCCCAGGGTTTTGTAGAGCTGGACCAGCGCGCGCAGTTCATTCCGTTCAGCGTACGCCAGGCTCAGTTCAGCGTCGAACAGGTCACGGTCTGCATCAAGTTCCTCCTGTGGCGTGCTGATACGCGAACGACAGAGAGAGCATTTTCCGTGCCAACGCTGGCCCTGGCCCGCTGCTCTTCCGCCATGTGGTGTGCCCTCACGCCCGGCGCTGTAGGCGACAGGCGGTGAGGGGGGGTGGTTACACGAACCGCCCCGGCAGACAGTGACGACAGGTGGTGATAGGTGCCGACATATCGTCACGGCGGGTGGGGGGAAGGGCCGCAGGACACCCCCGGCAGGCGCTCCGCACCTCCACGAACACACAGGTCTCGTGATTGGCACGGAAGTTGTATAACGCGTCTGCAGAGGAACAGCGGGAGAGGATGCACAAGGCTCATCAGGAGAAAGATGTGCAGCAACACATGGTCAGCAAAGCGATGAGCGGCGGCTCGCTCGGCTCGGCACCCTGGGGCAGATCCTGTTCGTGTATGGGGTGGCAACCCTGATGACGTACGCTGAACCCAGAGCAGATGGCCGTGGACATTGAGCAAGCGGGCGAAGCTGAGATAGATCACTACCGAATTTCCTATACTCCTTGGCAAACTAGACGAGTGGGCTCTGAGACTTAGCCAAGTCGCCCACGACGAGGAGAACGATGACGGCCGAGAACGAGAACGAGGCCTGGGTCGCGCCCCGGCCGACCAGCAAGCTCGACCAGCTCCCGTTAGTCGGACTGTTGCGCACCTACCGGCGCGAGTGGATCGGTGGAGATCTGCGCGGCGGCATCAGCGCGTCCCTAGTGATGATCCCGTCGGTGATCGCCTATGCCGAACTCGCCAACCTGCGGCCGGAGTATGGACTCTATGCGGCGTTGATGGCAATGCTCGGCTATGCGTTGTTTGCCAGCTCGCGGCAGGTGATCGCGGGACCCGATGCCGCCCTCACCCTGCTCGCGCAGGTCGTGGCGGAACCGCGCGTGGCGCCCCAGTTCATCATCACCTGTGACCCAGCCGTGAGGCACCTGCTCACACCACTCGTCGAGCATCTCCAGGCATTGATCATGCCGGCTTTGATCCTGCACCGTCTGTGGCACATGGCACTCCTGACGCCGTTGCGGGTCCCGCGCTCAGTTACACCTACGGCCTACATGTCCCAAATCTGTTTGCCGTTTTGATAGAAGGAGATCAGCCCGTCTTCGCTAATCTTGAGCGCTCTGCCGAACCGTGACGCCGCAATGGCCGCGGAGGCCCGCCCGCCTTCGATGTTTTCAGGATGGAGCTTCGCCAAGTCGGGGTAATGTAAGATCGCCCCAAACGCCAGCAAGTTGGCGTCGGTATCTAAGATGACGGCGCCATCGATGCGTGCGATGGTCTCGAGAATCGTCGTCGGCAGCGTGAGCACGCACTTGTCACGCAGCAAATAATGAAATTGATCCTTGGACGCATGGCCAGGGGCAGGGTGCGGGCTGGGCGTCGAGCTCAGCAGATCGGAGTGGGAAATGAGCCGGCCAACGGCGTGCGGGTCATCGAGCACCACCAGCAGGCCACCCCGGCGCTCTTCGGCGAGGTTCAGGGCGGTCACGAATAGGCGTTCCGCTAAGGGCGCGTTGCGCAGCCCCTGCTGCCACAGCCGATATTTTTCCAAGGCGTTGGTGATCCGCCAGCGCCCATCCAGAAAGCGAAAGACTTGGACGCCGTCGGCGAAGATTTTCATCTCGCCCGTCGCCGTCAGGATGAGGCAGATATGCCCGCCGCAGAGCGTCGCGCGACTATGCGCCGCATAGCCCGCGGGACTGGGCACGGGGACAGGAAGAGTCCCGTAGGGGGCGGACCACTGCTGCATATCGATGACGTCAATAAAGAATCCCGCTTGATCCACTAAGGCGAGGGTGGTGAGACCATCGGAGAGCCGATGGAAACTCCGGGCGCGCGTGAGGGCGGCAGAGTACCGCAGCGGGTGGGGTGGCGCGTCCGGGAGCGCGTGACAGGGATCCGGGGCGGTGCCCAACAGCAGCGCGCCGGTCGAGATGCGGCGGTTCTCATAGGTGGTCAAAGCGCTGGTCCGTAGCACCGCAATCGCCTCGGCGATGCGGTCGGGGCGCGACTGGACTCTCGCGGCATAGGGCCGCCGGTCCAGGAACGCCGACACGTAGTGGTCCTCTGGTAAGCCCCAAAACCGCTCGACATCTAAGCCGTTGCGATCCGCATCGCGCAGCATGTGGTACCGCGCCGTGAGCACCGCGCGCACGCTGTCGAGCATGCGCAGATCGTGTGCCGTGAATGGCACATGGTTGTGGAACACATACTGCGCGCCAAGCCAGGGAAGGCGCAACACCGATGTTGCGGCGTTCCCATCCATGGCCTCTTCCTGCCCAGAAGGGTCCGAGCCAAGCGGCTGGAAGGTCGCGAAGGGAAAGAAGTACTGCAATCCTCGTTCGAAGAATTCTTCGTAAAGCCGATTGATCTGAAATGGTGTGTCGTTTTTATCCAGCATTGTAATAGTACAATCTGATTTTTGGTCGTGTGCCACTTCACTACCGGACAGGTTTCCCAGTCATGATGGCCCAATAATTGAAGAGGTGGCCGCCTTGTATACTTCCTGTTGCGAGCGCAACAGAAGGAGTATGCGATGAGTGACAACCTCCGCCAGTATCGTGCCATACGGGATGCCTTAACACAAGGATATCTCACATTCTGAGTCGGGGGTCAACTCGTGAGCCTACTCTGTGTCGCGATGTACGAACGGACGCGCACCTCCGTCTCTACCAGAGGCAGATGGAAACCTTGTGAAAACACGCTTAGACCTGGACCAGTCTGGTTGCCCAACAAATCCTGCGCAAACTGGACGCGCCCTGCCTGTAACAGCATGACCACTGTGCTACTACCAGGACGAAACACACTCTTGGGTTGTCCAATCTTCAGGAACATTCCCGAGAGGATTTGCTGAGGCTGCTTATATTTGACTTCGCTATAGCACTGCGTGACATTGCCCCCCATTAAGGCCACCACCTCGATCATGGCGACAAGGCCGACGCCAGTACCATAGGCCACGTCGGTATCGATGATGGTAACCACCCTCCTGTTCTTCGATAAAGGCGTGGCGAGGGCAACAGTGGCAGCAGGATGGCAGGAGTGATACGCACCAGGGAGGTCATAAATGTCTCGCACGACTCCTGAGGCCGGGCAGTGCGTGTAGTGGTACTTTTCTGGGGTGAGCCGGCAGATAACCACATCCCCCCCAGCAAATGCCTGGAGCCAGCGTTGCTGATGCTCGCCGAAGAGTTCTTCATAGTTAAAAAACTTCCCCTTGATGAAGAAGTGTGACTGCTGTTGTAGTGAGCCAAGCACCAGGCGAGCATCGGCCGGTGCGACCACCGTCCCAGGGGTCTGTGGCATGGGACGACACTCCCAGTAGCGGATTTGTCGTTCGAAGATTGCCCGTGCTGTCCTCGTGGTAATGTCCGGGTCCACACATTCCTGGAGGTTGATCCCGCAGGACTGCAGAAACCGCACGATGCCAAACCGTTTGGCACTAAAAGGCAGATCGAAGTTCAGCAAGGCAAGGAGTTGGGATGACAGGCTGTGACTGGTTAAGAGCCGAAAGAGCCAGGCAGCCTTTTCTCGGACAGGTTCGGAGTAGAGGAATTGTATGAACCTATCGCTGCATAGCATCTCAGTGCACAGGCGTCCAGTATCGCGCTCAACATACTGATGCTGCATGTTGTGTATCATGTTGCTTCCATTAGTCCCCATCTTATGTCAAAGGGTGCTTATCTGTTACATGCTAGCTCTGTGCTATGAGGCAGGTTTTACAGGAAGATTAGTAATACATGAGGCGTAGGGCTGCAGTGGCGCCTGACTTGTGGCTCAGGCGCCATCCTCGCTAGCATTGAGAGCACAGTCGAAGATGCCACATGCGGCATCGAGTTCAGACTCTTTGCCCCTTTCTGCTCAAGGGTTGCAGCAGGGTGCGGTAATACTCAAGACCAGGAACCTGCAAACCAGGTATCTTCGCGGCATCATCCAGACGGCGCAGCCATACAGCCTCGCACCACCACCCCCAACGCTTGAAATGCTGCACTTCGGCTGCATCCATGACGCCACCCTGCAATGCCAGACTCTGGACTGAGGCCGGTGATAACTGTTGCTGATACTGGTCATCAACGGTGCACAGATAGCGTTTAGCCGCCACGTGCAAGCGGATGGGCTCCGTGACGGCGATCGTGAAATGTCTGACCAACCAGGCCGCCCCGATCTCTTGATGCTGCCCATCCACTCCGAGCGATGCAATGTCTTCCGGCATGCCATGCAGCAAATGCCCAATATCATGCAGCAGGGCCGCGACAATCAGGTAATCTGGGGCGCCTCTCTGGTCCGCCAGATGCGCGGTTTGCAGCGCATGCTCCAGTTGTGACACCGGCTCACCAAAGTAGGCGGCATGCCCACGCCGCTCAAATAACGTGAGGATCGTATCGACAATACTCATACCTCTACACCTTTTTTCCTGGAGTTCGTGTGCTCCCTATTGTTGAGCCACCAGACGTTTGGAGGTTTCATTCAGCTCGCGGATCACCTGATATTTTGCGTCGTCGACTTTTTGAAAGCCACCGACGATAGAGCCCGCCGCGGCAAACACCTCAGGGTGTTTCTCCTGCATCGCTAGCAGCGAGTCCTGGATAGCCTGACGCAGGCTGTCCGGCAGGTCCTTCCGCACGACGATAGGATCGTTGGGAATCAGTTTGGAGACCCAGATGATGCGTAAGGCACCGCGTGGCACCTTCCCTTCCCTGGTCAGTTGCTGCACGTCAGGGAGGTTCGTCGACGCCACCTCGACCTTTTTGTGCATCACCGCCAAAATAGACGCCTCGTGTGAGCCTGAGAAGGTGAGTTTGGAGAAATGTTGCTTCGGGTTGATGCCCATCTCGTTGAGGAACATCGTCATTGGTACGAGATAGCCCGAAGTAGAGTTGGGGTCGTTGAAGGCAAATGTTTTACCACCGATATCCTCAGGGCTGAAGATGTCCGAGTCGGCGTGCACGATGAGACACGAGCGGTAGCCCAGGGAGCCGTTGCTATGGCGGATCTGCACGACCGGCTCGACATTGGCATAGTTATCGTTGGTCGCCTCAACGTAGGACTTGGGTCCCAGGTGACCAACTTCCGCTTTCTTAAATTTCAGCGCCTCAATCGTGCCGCGGTAGTCGCTGGCCATGACGGGTTTAACCTTGACACCCAGGTCCTTTTCGAGCTGCGCGAGAATCGGCTCCCAGCGGCGTGTCACTTCAGGAGCTGATTCGGTCGACAGGAGCGCAAACGTCAGTTCCTTAGGCCAGGTGGAATCGGCAGCCTGCGTCAGGCCCGCCCAGGCGAGCAGTGACAAGACCATAGCGGTACACACTTGGAAGGCGTACATGATAAAACCTCCTCGTTAGATGACGGCCCGCCGGAGGCGGGCCGAGATGACATCAATACCCATCACCATAGTGACGATAAGCAGAATCACCGTGGCCGCTTCACGATCGTTAAAGGCGCGGATGGTATCCCAGAGGTAGAAGCCAATGCCACCACCACCGACCATGCCAATGACTGCTGCCGAGCGGATATCAGACTCAAAACGTAACAGGGTGTAGGAGAGGAAGTTCGGCAGCACCTGCGGCACCACGCTCAAGCTAATGATGTGGAGCCGTGAGGCCCCAACCGCGGCCACTCCCTCGACTTGCCCTGGATCAATAGCCTCGACAGTTTCACTGAGCAGTTTGCCGAGCACGCCACCGGTATGCACGCCGAGGGCCAGCATGCCGGCGAAGGGTCCGAGCCCGACGGCCGTGACAAACATCAGCGCGAAGACGAACTCGTTCACGGCCCGGAAGATGTCCATGAGCCGGCGCGCGCAGTGATAGAGTAGTGGATGCGGGGAGAAGTTCCGCGCTCCCAGCATACCCAACGGGATGGCAATAGCAAGCGCCAGCACCGTGCCCCACAGGGCGATGCACACTGTCACCAGGCACTGCCAAGCGTATTCATGCAGATGTGCAAAGGAAGGATGCAGGTAGCCCTTGAGAAAGATGCCAATGTTACCGATATCACGCAGCAATTCGAACGGACGTAGCTCCACAACCTGGGCAGCGTAGCCGAATACAATGGCGATGGCCACAGCAGACAGCAGGTTGCGTCCATACCGTGTGGGATACGGCGGTGGCTGTGGCGCTGGTCCGGTATAGGGGTGTACTCTCATGATGACACGACCCATGCGGTTTCTGGTGTTGCTGTTGGTGTAGGCTGTTCAGACTGTAATGGTGATTCGCCCAAGAGACTCCGGAGTGCGGCGTCAGTGAGCGCGGCAGGAAAACCATCAAACACCAATTCCCCAGCCCGAAGCCCCAATACACGGTCGGCATAGCGCCGTGCATACTCCACGTGGTGCAGGGTGGCAATAACGGTGAGTCCTGTCTCAGACGCAACGCGCCGCAGCGTGTCCATCACCAGCGCACCGTTCATCAGATCCAGACTCGCCACCGGTTCATCGGCCAGGATGACCTGTGGCTGCTGGGCCAGCACCTTGGCGATAGCGACACGCTGCTGCTCGCCGCCAGAGAGCGTGTCGGTGCGTTGCCAGGCCCGATTCAGCAAGCCGACATGCTCCAGACAGCGCAGAGCAATGTCACGATGGACCGCGGGGAAATAGCGCCCGAGAGCCAACCACCAGGCCACGCCGCTGAGATGGGGGACACGCCCGACCAGGACGTTGTCACACACGTGGAGGCGCTTGACCAGGTTAAACTGCTGATAGATCATGCCCACACGTGCCCGATGTTGGCGCAGCATCTCGCCGTGCAATGATGCGAGGTCACACGTGCCAAAGTGTATGCTCCCTGCTGTCACCGTGGTCGTGCGCGACAGACAGTGGAGCAGAGTGGTCTTGCCCGCCCCGGAGCGACCGATGATGGCGACGAATTGTCCAGGCGGAATTGTCACTGACACGTTATGGAGTGCTGCAGTACTCTCAAAATGTTTGCTTACCCCTTCTAACGTAATGATCGGAGAGACTGGCACTGTAGCGTCAGCCCAGCCGGGCTCTCCTGGCCCTCCTCGATAAGACGCGCGCAGCATTAGGAGTCTCCTGGGACTTACACTTCTGGACTCAAATCGACACTATAAATCTTCTCCCCACGCAGATTGTGCAGGGAGACAGTCATCACCTCATCTTTGCCGCTGATTGTGACCATGCCGAAGAATTGCAGGCCGTCACTGGGTGACCGATTGGGTTTCAGATCATTGGGGATACTGAGGAACTTGACCTGAGGCCCAAAGGTGTTATCGAGCTTGTTAGGGCCAAAGGTTCCGGCGTGCAGGGGACCAGCAACGAATTCCCAAAAGGGGTTGAAGTCAGTGAACTGGGCTTGCGCCGGGTCGTAGAGATGGGCTGCAGCATAGTGTACGTCAGCCGTCAGCCACACAACGTTCTTGATGGCATTGTACTTGATGAATTGGAGCAGGTCTGCCAGCTCCAGTTCGCGGCCAAGCGCCGGGCCATCGCCGTTGGCCCAGGCCTCAAATCCTAGAATATCAGGTACTTGCAGACCAAGTGGCATGTCACTGGCAATCACCTTCCAGGTGGCCCGGGAGTTGAGCAGGGCGCGTTTCAACCACTGCACTTGGCCCATGCCTAGAAAGGCCGTCTCAGCACCACGGGTCTCCTGGCGATTCGCCGAGTTGGGACCGCGATAGCTGCGCTCGTCGAGCATGAAGATGTCGAGGGAAGGGCCATAACTGAAGGCACGATAGATGCGCTCAGGGTCATGGGCGTCGAAACGTATGGGGGTGTATTCGCTAAAGGCGCGTTTGGCATAGGCCGCTAAGAGGTCATGACTGGTGACGGTATACTGCTTGAAGCGTGGATTGCGTTCGTCAATGACACCACCCGGGAACCAGTTATTCGTGGTCTCATGATCATCCCACTGGACCAGTTGGGGCACCTCAGCATTGAAGCGGCGCACATGTTCATCTAGCAGGTTGTAGACGTAGTTGCCACGGAACTCGTCCAGTGTCTCGGCGACCTTGGCCTTTTCCGGGATGATGACATTCTTCCAGAGCGTGCCGTCTTCGAGCTTGACTTCTGCCTGCATAGGATTATCGGCATAGATATAGTCGCCACTGTGGATGAAAAAATCTGGCTGCAGGCGGCGCATCTGTTCGTAGAGCCGCATACCACCCCACTCTGGATTGATGCCCCATCCCTGGCCGGCGGTATCCCCGCCCCAGACAAAGGTGATATCACGGTGCTGGGCAGGTGCCGTGCGGAAATGGCCCAGGGTCGGTGCGCTTAGGATTTTGGGGGCAGCGAGATCCTGGAAGAGGACGCGGTAGAAAATCTCTTGTCCCGCTGGCAAATTGGTCAGCTCGACGCGTGCCGTAAAGTCGCTGACGGCAAGAGCGGCTGGGCCTTGTACCCATCGAGTATGGGTGAAGGAGTCCGTGGTGGCATATTCCACCAGCATGCGGCTTGGTTTATTGGCACGACTCCAGATAATGGCCGCGTCGCTGGTCACGTCACCACTGGCTACACCGTAGGGGATGCTCGGACGTGCACTGTCAGACGTCACAAGCGCTGGGGCAGTGCCCTGCGCCCAAGGCCCACGCTGGCTGACGCCTCTGGCGAGGACGCTCGCGCCGGCCAGAGCCACGGACGATAACAAGGCCCGACGACTGATGAGAGCCATACGCCTTCCCTCCTGAACAGGCAAGATCTTCTCTTGTGCCTATTTAAGCGGTATTGCCAGGCACGCATGCGTTGTGCATCTGACATCAGAGTATCCGAGTGCCGTGTGAACTGACGATGAACAGGTAGTGAAATTTTTCGCCCATTGCCCCGTAATCACTGACGACTTGACACCTCACCTATCGAGGTATATGAGTACTGCATAGTACAGAACCTATCGAGGTATTGAGATCATCCATGGGGCAGTACGGAAGTCTCATAGGCTGTTACGGCAAGAGGAGAAGAGGGCATGGACACACTCACTCACGATGATATCCGCGCTGCAGTCCGCGCCCGGTAGAGTAAAACGTTCATCCGCGAGTGGGTCTCGGGCACCAACATCGCCGACTACTTGGTATCGGCGACCATTGAAGCCGTCAAGCCCTGGAACGCCAATCAGTGAGGAGATGGTTAGGCAGCGTACGTTCTGAGAGACGGCCTTTTGGGAGACCGAAGCGATGCAGCACTTGCGGCCAGTTGACAGGCTCGTTGTGGATGTAGTGCTCGACAATATGAGCGACAACTACTCCAGTAAGCCCCCTCATGTCTCGCCTGAGTTCAACAACGTCATGGCGGCCGGCGCCAAGGAAATCTCAGGTAGCACGCTGTGCTGCGCACAGCTCGGTCTGGCGCTCGTCCTGACCGCATATGTCGGCCAGCGTCACTACAAGTTGCTGTTCGATGCTGGCCCCGAAGGGACGCTCTTTCTCAGAAACTGCCAGAATCTTGGGGTATCGCTGGCGGATGTAGAAGCCATCGCCATCTCACACGGACACTGGGATCATATGGGTGCGCTCCTGGACGCGCTCGACCATATGACGCGGCACACCCAGGGGCACCAGGTACCGTGCCACGTAAACCCGGGGATGTTCCTGGAGCGCGGTGCGCGCTTGACGACTGGGCAGATTGCGCCGTTTCAGAAAGTCCCCTCACTAGAGGCACTCGCGGCGCATGGCGCGCAGGTAGTTAATAGTGGTGACCCACGATTGCTCTTAGAGGACTGCTTCTACCTGAGCGGCGAAATTCCCAGAGTATCGAGCTTCGAAACGGGCCGTCCGGATCATCTCTGCAAACGGGCTGTGGATCAGCCATGGGAGCCTGACCCCCTGATCCTGGACGAACGCTATGTGGCGGTCAACGTGCAAGGGAAGGGGCTCATTGTCTTCAGTTCGTGCTCGCATGCCGGCATCGTCAATGTCCTGCTGAATGCCCGCGAGGTGTTTGCAAATGTCTCACTATATGGCGTACTTGGCGGCTTGCATCTGGCGGGTGCAGCGATGGAGCGGCTGATTCCCGACACCATGGCGCATCTGCAACAGTTCGCGTTGCAGCAGATCATGCCAGCGCATTGTACCGGATGGCGTGCCCTCTGGGCCCTGTTGAACACCTTCGGCGAGTCAGTAGTCACGCCATCCGCAGTCGGCAGCCGCTTCACGTTCTGAGACGGCTGCCATTGGTCGTGCGCTAGCTGCAAGGTCGACTCACCCCGCCAAACTGGCGGGGCAACTAACCGTGCGCAGCACCTAGACGCGCAAGGCGTCGTAGCAGAGCCGGCTCATCTGGGCGATGAGGTTGTGAGCAGTCGTGTGCCCCGGTGTGCTGTCGGGCAATTCCAGCGGCACCTCGTCGGTGTAGGCGCTCAGGATAAAGAGCGGCTGATTCCCCTGGTAAATAATCCCGGCATCATTGTAATTGCGTGCGGTAGTCCCCGTCTTATGCGCCACTTTGGTGCCGAGGGGTAAGCGCGCCGGCAAACGATTCCGCAGGCGCTGCCAGCTCAAGATGTCCAGTGCCAACTGGCACAGCCCTGGCGTACTGCCGAGCTGCGCTGCAACCGCGGGGTCTTGCGAGCCCTGGAGGATGCGCTCTAGCAGCAACCCGACGTCAGCCGGGGTGGTGGCGTTGGTCTCAGGAGCCGGGCGGTACCCGGCCATTCCCGCCGGTGGGATGCCGTAGCGGTGCGCGGTGCCCCGCATCCCCACAGCCTGGGACAGGGCATTAATCGCGTCGAGTCCGACCATGTCGACCACGGTCCCGGTGCAGGTATTGTCGCTGACGATGATCATCATCACTAGCACGTCACGCAATTGGAGGGTAAAACCGGGCTGCAGATGCTGGAAACAGCCTGAGTCGTTGTTCTGATACTTGGCCTGGATGGTCACTGGCTGATCCAGGGCCAGTTTGCCCTCGTGCACGGCCTTGAGCGCGGTCATCATAATGGCGATCTTGCGGGTACTGGCTGAAGGGACCACTACGTGGCCGTGGCGGTGGGCTGTGTCGCCCGTGCGCAGGTCTTTCAGGTACCAGCCAGTGTGAAACGGCAGTTCGTCGCCGAGCTTGTTGAGATCAGTAACCAGCATGTCTAACATGATGTTTCTCCTGTGCGCAGGTCTAGAAACAGAAGGATTGGCAGATGTCGATATCAGACGGTATCATAGCACAGTACTGCCCTGGCTTCGCGCCTCTAAGGCATAGCCAGAGAGTAAAGTGTAAGCAGCTCAGCCAGGAGAGGGAAGAATGGAAATAACCGTCCTTCTAGAAGCTAAACAAGGGCACGGATATCGTGCCACCAGCGGCCCTCCGTTGGTGGCGGAGGCTGAAGGCATCTCTCGCGAGGAGGCCCTGGGCAACCTACGGGCGCAGATCGAGAACAAGATACGATCGGGCGCTGAGCTCCTGACGCTCGAAGTCGGTAAGCCCGCGCATCCCTGGACCCAGTTCGCCGGGACACTGAAGGATGATCCCCTGGGCGAGGCATGGGTCCAGGCTATGGCCGAATACCGTGCGAGTATAGATAACGATCCCAATACGCCATGAGTCTGTATGTTCTTGACACCGACATGATTACATTGTACCGGCGCGGTCACGAGTCGGTCATGCGTCATGCGCTCACGCATCCCCCTGAAGACTTAGCGATTACTGTCATCACTGTCGAAGAACAGCTCTCTGGCTGGTACACACTCTTGCGTCGAGTAAAGATCTCTACGGATTTAACGCACGTCTACGACCGTCTTGTGGAGACTGTGATGTTCCTCAGTAGCACCCATATACTCTGGCGCGACTGTGTCGGCGCAGGGCGAAGCCCTTCCTTTACAGAGCCAGCCGTTGCTCAATACGAGCAGTTGAGGTCTATGCGACTCCGCATCGGCACCATGGATCTACGCATTGCTGCCATCGCCCTCGCCTATGGCGCTACCCTCGTCACGCGCAACGTGCAGGACTTCCAACGCATCCCTGGCCTGATGATCGAGGATTGGACAGCATAGCGTAAGTGCGCTCCTTGCATAAGGTGGGATTACAGGCCCTCACGAGATGCGACTGAGACGGTCTTGCTCCTCGCGTACGGCTTGCGCATGCGGCCAGGCCAGGAAGGTCTCCCTGAGCGCAGGGTCTGGAATCCGTGCCGCTACCGCATCAATGGTCTCAACAGCGAGTTGGACAGTGGCGAAGGCCGCCTCCAGGTTGTTCTGCCCGGCCTGCGACCGGGCGAGCAGGTGAGCGGCCTGCCAGGTCAGCGTCGGGTAGCTGATCTGCCGGGCGATACGCAGGGCCTCGCGGCAATCTGCCTCAGCCTGGCTCCACTGCCGGGAGGCCAGAGCGATCTCGCCGCGCAATGCGTGAAACTTCGCGATGTACTTCATGGAGCCGGTGGCTCTGGCCTCGATGAAGCCTCGCTCTACCTGGGTCAGTGCCTGGTCGGGGTTCCCCAGAACCAGGAGGGTATTCGCGATACAAGCGCACAGGTGCATGGCCCAACGCCATCGGTGTGCCCCAAAACCCTTTTCGGCGCGGCTGAGCGTGGTTTCCAGCAGGGCGAGGGCCTTCTCTGGTTCACCCAGATGCAGATAGTCAAACCCCAGATTGATCAAGGCGCTGATCTCGACGTTGGAGTTTTTTATGCGCTGGCCAAGATCAGCGCTGTCGCGGTCATATTCGATGGCACGCTGGAAATCGCCCAGTTCCTGGTGCAGCCAGCCCAGAGTGTTGGTAAGCCGCCCCACAATGAACGTGTTGTCGCGGTCCCTCGCCTTGGTGATGCCGTCGTTGATCGCTGTGATGGCCTCGGCGTATTCTCCCAGTCCGATGTAGGCGAGGCAACGGCCAGCCTGGTTGAACAACTCACTGGCGCCGTCGTACCTGTTTGCTGCTGCTCGTTCCCCTTGCCAACAGAAGGTAATTGCTCTCTGGAACTCTCCACGCCAGTTCGCCGCAGCTCCAAGGGACTCTAGGGTCAGAGGGATGACGTCCTGGAAACCTCTCGTCTCACCGATGCGCAGGGCTCGTTCGAGCTTAGCGTCTCCTTCGAGGAGTTTCCCGTGCACTTGGTCCACGGCGCCCAGGCAAGTAAGACTCCTCGCCACCACCTGCTCGTCACCAGTTTCCTGGGCCACGCCCAGAGCCTCTTCACCCAATTGCTGCGCCTGCGGGATGTGCTCCCACGAGAACGTTGCAAAATGATAGAACGCCAGATCGGCGAGGGCCTCGCCCTCGCTCTGCCTATCCCCCGCCGCGCGCGCGCTGTCACGCATACGTTCCGCTTCAGCAATCGCCTCCGGATAGCGCGATAGGAGCATATAGACCTGGCCGCGCCGCTGATAGATCTCTGTGATGCACCTGACCGGTATGAATGGCACAACCCGTGGAGCCACTGCGAGGGCACGGGCGTAGAAGTCGAGGGCGGTCTGGCTGGCGTAGGCATTCTTCGCCTTGTCACCCGAGAAGACCAGGTAATCAAACGCCTTCTCCCATGCCTCGCCTTGCACGAAGTGGTGGGCTAACTCTTCGTAGTGGTTGGCGAGCCGGTCAGGGTACAACTCTTCGAGAGCATACCCCACAGCCCGGTGTAACTCCTTACGTCGTTGCACGAGGAGACTGTGATAAGCGACATCCTGGATGACGGCATGCTTGAAGATATAGGCCGGCTCCTGGAGGAGCCCCAGTTCGTAGATAATCTCTAAGGTCTTGAGCTCCTGTAAGAGCCCTTCAAGCTGCCCGGTGAGTCCGACGATGCGCTCCA
>Ga0081455_10002840_pt1 | contig 20393 bp, 20 predicted proteins | sample TabmetS3T2R1_FD_70207 | JGI IMG/M metagenome (GOLD analysis project Ga0081455, IMG submission 70207) | Tabebuia heterophylla rhizosphere microbial communities from the University of Puerto Rico - S3T2R1 | ecosystem: Host-associated > Plants > Roots > Rhizosphere ...
CAATCCGACGATGGCGGCACCATCCGGAGGCGTCGCCAGTGCCTCGCCTGCGGCCATCGCTTCACGACCTTCGAGCGGCCGGAGGCGGTGGTTCTCATGGTGATCAAGCGTTCGGGAGACCGCGAGCCGTTCGACCGTGCCAAGGTGATCGCGGGTCTCAACGCCGCGGTGAAGGCCCGGCCGGTCGCCGAAGGCGAGGTGGAGGCGCTCGCCGCCGCCGTGGAGGACGAGGTGCGCCAGCAGCCGGGTTCCGAGGTGACGAGCGAGCGGGTCGGCCGCGCGGTCCTCGAGCACCTGCGCGAGCTCGATCCGGTTGCGGCGGTGCGCTTCGCCTCGGTGTACAAGGGCTTCGACGACCTGTCCGACTTCCAGCGAGAGCTCACGCTCCTCACGAAGCGCACGGCGCCCAAGGCCCACTGACCGGGGCGGCCGGGGCCGGTGCTCGGGCCGGCCGCCCACCTGGTCGACCACCTAGTCGATCGCTTGGTCGATCGCGTGGTCGATCGCGGCGTGATCAGCCTTGGTCGCGCGCCCTGAGGTAGCGCAGGAAGAGGTAGTCGTCCTCGAGGAGCACGCGGTCGAGGGTCATGCGGTGGGGCGCGTCCATTTCGAGCCCGCTGACGATCCGCAGGACGTCGCCCGCGACGAGTTGGGGGGAGATGGTGAGGCAGAGCTCGTCGACGAGGTCGGCCGCGAGCAATTGGGCGTTGGTGGTGGGGCCACCCTCCACGAGCAGGACGCCGGCGCGGGCGGTCGAGCGCAATGCCCGCAGGGCCGTGCCCCAGTCGACGGATTGCTCTCCCGCGACCACCATCTCGGCGACCATGGACAGGTCACGCGCGTCGGTGGCGCCGTGGCCGCGGACGCGGTCGAGTCCCGCGGTGGTGGTGATCACGATGGGCCGGTACTCGTCGCTCGCATCGCGGAACATCGGGAGATCGAGATCGAGGGCCAGCGAGCGTGTGACGACCGCGATGCGGGGTTGGGGTGACTGCCCGCGTCGACGCCGGATCTCCTCGAGTGCGGGGGGCAGGCGGGCGGGACCGTAGCGCTCCGTGCGAACGGTTCCGGCCCCGGCCAGCACGACGTCGGCCACCGCCCGGATGGCCGAGAAGACCCTGAGGTCGGCCGGTCCGCCCAGTCCCGCGGAGCGGCCGGTGGGGTCGGTGGCCGCGCCGTCGATGCTGGCGATCATGTTGGCGAGGACCCATGGGCGGTCGCCGACAGGCTTGCGGCTGTCGGCCCCGTAGACGACGGCCGGATCGACGTCGGCTGGATTTCTGGAGCGCTCGGCCTCGCCGCCGCGTGGGGTGGGCCACAGCATGCGCACCGACGGGACGCTACCGGGACCGGGGCCCGCGGTCGCCGATCCCAGCCCGCCTGGATCTGTGGACGGGAGGCCAAGAAATCCACCCGTAATTCACAGCCTCGTCCTCTAGCCGTCCACAAGCCCGGCCCCATAGCTTGGCGAGGGTCAACGTGCCCCGGCGCGGACGAGCGGAATGGTGGCTGTCGCTTCCGTGTCTGTGGTGGGCTGAGCGACTCCTTGAGAGGTGGGAAAGCGGTTCGCCGCCAACCGGCGGCGACCGCCGTCCACGGCTCAACCTGCGAGTCCGCGCCGGGCACGTTCCGACGGTCCCACGGGGCCGCGGTACACGGATCGGTCGCCAGGGAGGCTGGGGGAGGAGGACGGTCCGCACGCAGCGGGCCGGGAAGCATGAGCCCTCCCTAAGCGTTGCTCAGACGAGGCCAGTCGGTCGGCCCAGTCACCCATCGAGTGACGACAAGGCCATTGACGGGTGTAATTACACGTGCTGTAATTACGTCCCACATCTTGGGGTTCGAGGGTCGCTCGGCGGCTTCAGGCCCCAACAACTAGTGGTCAGGCCCCTCGGTCCTGTCTCCCCAACCAGCTCGACCCACTGACCTGGAGGAACTCATGGCTTTCGCTCCCGAGCAGGCGGGCATCGGCCTCGGTCGGCACTTCACGATCGAGGGTGTACACCCCTACGACGAGCTCGAGTGGGAAAGGCGCGACGCCCGGATCACCAACTTCCGCGACGGCTCGGTGGCCTTCGAGCAGCGCGATGTCGAGTTCCCCGTGTCCTGGTCGCTGAACGCCACGAACATCGTCGCCCAGAAGTACTTCCGGGGCACGCTCGGCACGCCGGAGCGGGAGTGGTCTTTGCGCCAGGTCGTCGACCGGGTGGCGGACACGATCACCCGGTGGGGGGTCGAGGGTGGCTACTTCGTCGACGAGCACGAGGCCGACACCTTCAACGCCGAGCTCAAGCACCTGTTGGTCACCCAGAAGGCGGCGTTCAACAGCCCGGTGTGGTTCAACATCGGCGTCAACGGCGTGCCGCAGCAGGCCAGCGCGTGCTTCATCCTCTCGGTCGACGACTCGATGGACTCGATCCTCAACTGGTACCGGGAGGAAGGCATCATCTTCAAGGGCGGCTCGGGCGCCGGGGTCAACCTGTCCCGCATCCGCTCGTCGGTCGAGTTGCTGCGCGGCGGAGGCACCGCCTCGGGTCCCGTGAGCTTCATGCGGGGCGCGGACGCCTCGGCCGGCACGATCAAGTCGGGCGGCAAGACCCGGCGCGCCGCCAAGATGGTCATCCTCGACATCGACCATCCCGACATCGAGGAGTTCATCTGGTGCAAGGCGCTCGAGGAGCGCAAGGCCCGGGTGCTCGAGCAGGCCGGCTTCGACATGGACCTCGACGGCCGCGACAGCCACTCCATCCAGTACCAGAACGCCAACAACTCGGTGCGGGTCACCGACGAGTTCATGCAGGCGGTCGTGGACGACGGCGACTGGAGCCTGCGCGAGGTCACCTCGGGTGCGGTGTACCGCACCGTGAAGGCACGCGAGCTGTTCCGGCAGATCGCGCAGGCGGCGTGGGAGTGCGCCGATCCCGGCATGCAGTTCGACACGAGCATCAACCACTGGCACACCGCCGCCAACACCGGGCGGATCAACGGGAGCAACCCGTGCAGCGAGTACATGCATCTCGATGACTCGGCGTGCAATCTGGCGAGCCTCAACCTGCTGAAGTTCCTCGGCGACGACGAGAGCTTCGACGTCGACGGCTTCCGTCACGCGGTCGAGATCATGTTCACGGGCCAGGAGATCCTCGTCGGCCGCGCCGACTACCCCACCGAGCCGATCGCCGACACGTCACGGCGGTTCCGCCAGCTCGGCCTCGGCTACGCCAACCTCGGCGCGCTGCTGATGGCGCTCGGCCTGCCGTACGACAGCGACGCCGGCCGGGCCTACGGCGCTGCGATCACGTCGCTCATGACCGGCCACGCCTACAAGGTGTCGGCCCGGACCGCCTCTCGCATGGGCCCGTTCGCCGGCTTCGCCGAGAACCGGGAGCACATGCTGCGGGTGCTGGGCCAGCACCAGGAGGCAGCGTCGAGGATCGACGAGGAGCTCGTCGAGCCCAACCTGCTGTCGGCCGCCCAGGAGAGCTGGGACATGGCCTGCGAGCTCGGCGAGCGCTACGGCGTGCGCAACAGCCAGGCGTCGGTCCTGGCGCCCACGGGCACCATCGGCCTGATGATGGACTGCGACACCACCGGGATCGAGCCCGACCTCGGCCTCGTGAAGACCAAGAAGCTGGTGGGCGGCGGCACGATGTCGATCGTCAACCAGACCGTGCCCCGGGCGCTGGAGCAGCTCGGCTACGGCCCGGGCGAGATCGACGACATCGTCGCCTACATCGACGAGCACAAGTCGATCCTCGGCGCCCCCCACCTGTTGACCGAGCATCTGCCGGTCTTCGCCTGCTCCATGGGCGACAACACCATCCACTACACCGGCCACGTGCGGATGATGGCGGCGGTCCAGCCGTTCATCTCGGGGGCCATCTCCAAGACGGTCAACATGCCCGAGGACGCGTCGGTCGAGGACGTCGAGAAGCTGCACATCGACGCCTGGCGGATGGGCGTCAAGGCCATCGCCATCTACCGGGACAACTGCAAGGTGGGCCAGCCCCTCTCGACGACCAAGAAGGAGGCGGCGATGTCGCCCACTGCGGGATCGGGCACGACCCAGGTGGTCGAGAAGGTCATCAAGCAGCCCGTGCGCGAGAAGCTTCCCCGCAACCGCACGTCGAGGACGTTCGAGTTCCGGGTCGCCGATTGCAAGGGCTTCGTCACGGTGGGGGAGTACACCGACGGCCGCCCGGGCGAGATCTTCCTGAAGGTTTCGAAGCAGGGCTCGACCCTGGCCGGCATCATGGACGCCTTCTCGATCTCGGTCAGCTACGGCCTGCAGTACGGCGTTCCGCTCCGAAACTTCGTCGAGGCGTTCACCAACACCCGCTTCGAGCCCGCCGGCATCACCGACGATGCCGAGCTGCGCATCGCCACGTCGATCCTCGACTACATCTTCCGCCGCTTGGCGGTCGACTACCTCAGCTACGAGGAACGGGCCGAGCTCAACATCCTCACCACCGGCGAGCGGACCCAGCCGACGCTGCCGGGCGTCGAGGAGACGGTCGTGGAGACGCGCCAGGGCCAGGACGTGCCCGCCGACCCTCCCTCGATCGACTCGTCGTCGCCGACGCTCTTCGACAGCGATGGTGCGCCCAAGGAGCCGTCGCTGCTGGAGCGGGCGGGTGTCACCGACGCCGGCAAGCCGGGGAACGCCAACCCGGCGATCCGCCCGGTGGTTGCCTCCAACGTCGACGCTCCCTACTGCATGCAGTGCGGCGTGCAGATGCAGCGGGCAGGCTCCTGCCACGCCTGCCCGTCGTGCGGCAGCACCAGCGGCTGCAGCTGATTCTCTGCGGCCCGCACGAACGCCCCACGAGTCAGGGGCTGCGAAGACGAGCGCCACGCACGGCCGCGGTCATCGGCGGCCCGCGAGGTTGAGTGCCATGAAGATGGTGAGCGGTTCGAGCACCGTGTTCGCGGCCTCGGACCCGTCGAACGCCTGAACCTCGACGAAGCCGAAGGCGCGGTACATCGCCCGGGCGATGGTCATGAACCGGAGGGTCTCGAGCCTGACGGTTGCGTAGGCCTGTGCTGTCGCGTCCTGCAGGAGCCGAGCGACGATCGCACGGCCCACCCCGAGTCCCTGGGCTGCGGGGCGGACGTACACCCGCTTGATCTCGGCGGTCGTCTCGTCGACGGGCTTGAGCGTGCCCACCCCGACCGGGTCGCCGCCGAGGCGGGCCACGAGCAGGCGGCCTCGCGTGCCGAGCAGGCCCGGAAGCTCGGCACGGAACGCATCGTGGTGGCGGGCGAGGTCGGCATCGGAGAAGGTGATCCGGACGTCCTGCCCGAGGCGGAGGGCGACCCATTCGCCGTACTCGCGGAACAGCGGCTCGACCACCTCTGACACGTCGATCGCAGTGGCGGTGGTGACGGTCAACGGTCGACCGACCGTGTCGGATGCGGTATCCATCGGTGTCTCCAATACTCCAGTCTTGAGTAAGCAGTAACTCAAGAGTGGAGTATTGTCAACGGCGTGCCGCCCCGACCGACGACCAGCACCTACGCACTGCTCGGCCTCCTCGCCATCCGGTCGTGGAGCGCGTACGAGCTGACCCAGCAGGCGACCCGCAGCCTGCGCTACGCGCACCCCCGCACGGAGAGCCACCTTTACGAGGAGGCCAAGCGGCTGCTCGTCCTCGGCTGGGCGACGACCCACACCGAGCACCACGGGCGCCGACAGAGAACCATCTACGAGATCACCGGCGACGGGCGCCTGGCGCTGCACGCCTGGTTCGCGACGCCACCACGGAACCCCCAGTTGGACTTCGAGGCGCTGCTCCGGCTGCTGTTCGCCGATCAGACCGACAAGGTCACCCTCGACCGGTGCCTCGAGGAGACGGCCGAAGGTGCGCGCCAACTGTTCGACGATGCGATCGAACGGTTGATCCGCCCGTACGTGACCGATGACCGCGCGCCGTTCCCCGAGCGCCGGCACATCGCAGCGCTCGTTGCGGCGTTCGTCGCCGACTACCTGCACCTCATCGAACGGTGGAGCGAGTTCGCCCGCGACGAGGTCCGCAGATGGCCTCGCACCGACGGGCTCGGCATGACCGACCGAACGCGCGAGATCCTCGACACGGTGCACAACGGCAAGAGCGTCCTCGAGCCCGGCCGCTGATGATGGCCCTGACACGACCGGCGCGACGCAGCCTGGCCCGGTTGGTCGCGGCCGCCACCCTCGCCATGGCCGTGGCGACGATCGTCGGCGCGGAGACCGTCACCACCGCGGTCGTCGACACGCAGACACCCGCGGCGCAGGCGTCGACGTTGTTCGGGGACGTTGCCACCCACGGCACCGAGACGGTCGGCGTCCAGCCGTCACACGCCCCGGCCGTAGGCCGCGCCGCCAGCGTCCCGGCGGTTCGATCGTTGGCGCTCGCGGTTGCGGCGGTGGCCGCCGGCCTGGCGTGCGTGGGTGCGTACCGCCGGTCCCACCGGCGTGCGGACGACCGGCTCTCGGCGCGGGTCCCCCGGGCGTGGGCCGGACCGGGTGGCCGGCGCGCGCCGCCACTCGTGCGCGTCGCCTGACCCCCGCCGCACTGCCACACCGTCCACCGACGGGCGCGCCGCGCCTCCCGCGAGCCCGCGCCCGGCGGCGCGGCTATCGCGATATCGACCGCACGCAACGAGAGGACCCGCAAATGAGCAACGAGATCGAGGAACAAGAGCTGCCCGGCATTGGCCGGCGCTACCGGCTCGCCGGCCGCGACGGCGGATCCGCGGTCGTCGTCATCCATCATTCGGGCCGGCGCGACCTGTACGTGATGGCCGCCGACGCGGAGGCGCCGCAGGCGACGCTGGCGCTCACCGATCGCCAGGCCCGGACCCTCGGCGCCGTGCTGAGCGGCGCCTACTTCACCCCGGCCGTGGTCGAGGAGATGGAGGCCGTGATCGGTGACATCCTCATCGACTGGGTGACGCTTCGCCCCGATTCGCCCGGCGCCGATCGGAGCATCGCCGAGCTGGAGATCCGTCGCCGCACGCGGATGACCGTGGCGGCCGTGGCACGCGACACCGGCACGATCATCGCCCCCGAGCCCACCGAGGTGCTGCGCTCCGGCGATCGCCTGGTGGTGGTCGGGCGTCGTGAGGACCTCGCCGCCTTCACCCAGCACGTGATAGGTGCCGCCAGTGGGTGAGACGCTGGTCGCCGTCGGTGGCGCATTCCTGGCCGCCGGGCTGCTGGCTCGCCTCGGGCGGCGCATCGGGCTGCCCACCATCCCTTTCTTCATGGTGGCCGGCATCCTGTTCGGCCCCGGCACGCCCGGCGTGGTGCTGGTCGAGGACCCGGAGGACCTCGAGCTGCTCGCAGCGCTCGGGCTGGTCCTGCTGCTGTTCCACCTCGGGCTGGAGTTCTCGCTCGACGACCTCATCGGCGGCGGGCGCAAGCTGCTCGCGGCGGGGGCGGTCTACCTGGTGCTCAACGTCGGCGGCGGACTGGCGCTCGGCTTTGCGCTCGGGTGGGGGACCCGCGAGGCGTTCGTCATCGCCGGGGCGGTCGGCATCTCGTCGTCGGCAATCGCCACCAAGCTGCTGGTCGAATTGCGTCGCCTCGCCAATCCCGAGAGCCGCCTGATCCTGGGGATCATCGTGGTGGAGGACATCTTCCTCGCCTTCTACCTGGCGATCCTGCAGCCGGTGCTCGGGGAGAGCGACGGGTTGGGCGACGCCGCCCTCGAATTCGGCAGGGCCTTTGCGTTCCTGGTGCTGCTCGCGGCCATCGCCCGCTGGGGGGCGCGCTGGGTCGGCAAGATCGTCGACGCCTCCGACGACGAGCTCCTCACCGTCTGCTTCGTAGGGGTGGCCGTGCTGGCCGCGGGCGTTGCCGAGGAGTTCGGCGTGTCGGACGCCATCGGCGCCTTCATGGCGGGTCTGATCCTCGCCGAGACCGCCGCCCACGAGCGCATCGAGCGGCTGGTGCTCCCCCTGCGTGACGCGTTCGCGGCGTTGTTCTTCTTCGCCTTCGGGCTGACGGTCGATCCCAGCGACGTCGGCTCGGTGGCGCTGCCGGTGGCGGTGGCCGTGGTCATATCGCTGGTGCTCAACCTCACCGCCGGCATCATCACCGCCCGCATGCACGGCTACTCGCGGGGAGCCGCCGCGAACGTCGGGCTCACCGTGCTCGGTCGCGGCGAGTTCTCGCTCATCCTCGCGACGCTGGCCGCTGGTGCGGGGCTCGATGACCGGATCGGGCCGTTCGTCGCCGAGTACGTGCTCGTCCTGGCGTTGGCCGGACCGCTGCTGGCCTCCCGATCGGGCATCATCGCGCGCCGCATTCCGCCACGCTTGGTGGGTGAGAAACCGCCTACGGAGTCCGGTTCGCTTGACACCCACTCGATGAGGTAGGGCTTGGGGGGTCACAGCGCCGCGTCGCCGCAAGGAGCCGCTCGTGCCGTTGCTCGAAGTGTCAGGTCAGCCGGTCCACGTGGCCGACCGCGGCGCTGGCGACCCCGTCGTCTTCCTCCACGCCTTCCCGCTGCAGGCGGCCATGTGGGACTACCAGGTCGACGCGCTCGAGGGGTCCTTCCGCTGCCTGGCGATCGACATGCCCGGGTTCGGGCAGTCGCCTGCGGAGACCGACCCGGGGGCGACCACGATGGAGCGATGGTCGGGACTTGTGGACGGCGTGCTCGATCAGCTCGACGTCCCGAGCGCCACGATCGTCGGCTGCTCGATGGGCGGCTACGTCGCGATGGCGCTCCTCCGGCACCACCGCTCGCGCGTCGGCCAGCTCGTCCTGTCCGACACCAGGGCACGCGCCGACGACCCGGCGACCGCCCAGCGCCGGGCGGCGCAGCAGGACGAGCTCCGGTCGGGGGCCGAGGTCGGCTCGCTGTCCAAGGGCCTGGTGGAGGGGCTGTTGTCGGGAGACTCGATGAGCCGGCCTGAGCTGGTCGACTACGTGCACGCCCTGGCGGACGGGGCGACACGGGAAGGATGGATCGCCGCGCTCGAGGCGATGAAGGGCCGTCCCGACTCGATGCTCGTGCTCCGCCAGGCCGACGTCCGTGCCCTTGTCATGGTGGGTGAGCTCGACCGGCTGGCGCCGATCGCCGAGGCGATGAGCATCCGGTCGCTGCTGAAGGGCGACCTGGTGGTGGTGCCCAACGTCGGCCACCTGCCCAACATCGAGGATCCGCTTGCGTTCAACGACGCGCTCCTGGAATTCCTGGCGCCCCCGTCGTCATAACCCCTGTTCTCGCCGCGAATCGCCCGGGTGGCATGTGTCACCCCGGCATTGAAATTACATCGATGTTGTTTGTCATACCCCGTCGGCACCATGGACTCCGTCCATCGGGGCAGTTGCCCCGCACGAGGAGGAGATGGTGTGGACCGGCAAGCTTTCGACGAGCTGGCGGCGATCATGGATCGACTGGCCCAGGGCGACGAGGCGGCGGTGGTGGCGTTGTACGAGCGTTTCCGTGGGCGGATCGCGGGTGCGGTGCAGCAGGTGGCGGCGCTGCGGGGGACGCCACTGCGGCCCGACGACCTGGAGGGCGTCGTGGTGGAGGTGTGCTTCGAGCTGGCAAGGGTGGCAAGCGCCTGGTCGCCCGACGGTGGGGCGCTGCCGTGGGTGTGGGCCCGGCATCGGGTCGCCAATGTCGTGGACCGCGAGCTCGGCCAGTGGACCGAGCCGCTCGACGAGCAGCAGCTGGCACACGTTGCCGACGCCGCCGATTCGGCTCCCGACACCCCGCCGGCGCCCGACCGTGACACCCCCATGTGGCCGGTGCTCGAGCGCATCGCCGCCGACCACCACGGTGCCCGCCTGTTGCTCGACGCCCTCGAACGGTCCGGCGTCAGCCGGCGAGATCGGGAGTTGTGGCTCGAGTACGTGTGCGAGAAGGCCATCGGCAACCCGGCGCCCGCGACGACGGTCGGGCCCGTCTTCGAGATGCGGGAGCCGACGGTGCGCCAGGCCGCGCGCCGGGTGCGCAAGCGCGTGCGCTGCCTCGCGACCACCGACGATCGCTACGCTCCCTTGGCTGGCCTCCCCGCCCTGGCGTGACGGCGGTCGGTCGCGGGGGGTTCCTCGTCCGGGCCGTTCGGCTCAGGGGTTCTGGTAGATGCGAGTCGGCGTGACGAGCACGGCGACGCGGCGCTCGGCCGCCACCACTCGGTCGTACTCGGCCCAGTCCTCGTGCACGCCCCCGGCCGCTTCGTAGATCTGCCGTAACAACAGGCGCAGGGCCTCGTCGTTCAGGCCGGCCATGGGGTCGTCCGGTCCGAAGAGCTCCGCGGCGCCCTCCACGGTCGCCCACGCCCAGCCCGCCCGCCACAGCAGGGTCGTGCGCGGGTCCCGCCGCAGGTGGTCGAGCTTGCGCGTACCGCCGCGTGCGACGAACGCGGCCACGGGCTGCCCGTTCACCGGGTGAGGTATGACGCCGGCGTTGACCACAGTCGACTGCAGCGACCCGTCGGGCCGAGCGATCGACACCGACGCCAGACCGTGATCGAGTGCGACCAGCGTGCGCACGTCATCGATCGACGCCACGCCGCTCAGGCTATGTGCCGAAGGAGCGCCGCGGCGGGTTGCACGACGCGGTGAGTCCGATGTCGTCGAGGTTCGGCATCGTCGCGGGCTCAGGTGTCGTTTGCGCCGTTGAGGTAGGCGAGTACGGCGAGGACGCGGCGATGGCCGTCTTCACTCTCGGGGATGTCGAGCTTGGTGAGGATGTGGCGGACGTGGGCCTCGACGGTGCGTTCGCTGACGACGAGCCGGTTGGCGATGCCGGTGTTGGTGAGTCCCTGGGCCATGAGCTCGAGCACCCCGCGTTCGCGCTCGGAGAGCCGGTCGACGGGCCCGTGGTCGGTCGGGGAGACGAGGTTGGCGACGACGGTGGGGTCGAGGGCGGAGCCGCCGGCGGCGACGCGTGCGGCGGTGGCGAGGAACTCGGCGACTTCGAGGACGCGGTCCTTGAGGAGGTAGCCGAATCCGCCGTGCGCGACGAGGTTGACGGCGTGGGTGGTCTCGATGTGCTGCGAGAGCACGAGCACGCCGACGTGGGGATGCTGTTCCTTGATGGCGCGGGCGGCGCGGGCGCCTTCGTCGGTAAAGGTGGGGGGCATGCGGATGTCGACGATGGCAAGGTCGGGGTGTTCGTGGGCGACGGTGGCCACGAGCTGGTCGGCATCGCCGAGCGCCGCGACCACATGGTGGCCTCCGTCTTGGAAGAGGCGGGCGAGGCCTTCGCGCAGCAGCGCCTGGTCTTCCGCGATCACGACACGCACGGGAACTCCGCCACGAGTGTCGTACCGCAACCCTCGCTGCTGTCGATGGTCAGGGTGCCGCCACGAGCTGCGACCCGGTCGGACAGACCGGTGAGCCCGGAGCCGTTGCGGGCAGCGGCGCCGCCGATGCCGTCGTCGACCACCGACACGACAAGGCCGTTGTCTCGGCTGCGCGTGCGAAGCACGACCTTGGTGGCGTTGGCGTGCTTGACGGCGTTGGTGAGCCCTTCGCAGGCACAGAAGTAGGCGGCCGTTTCGATGTCGATCGGGAAACGGTCGGCGGAGACGTCGACCTCGACCGGCAGCGGCACTCGGCGGGCCAGGTCTCGGAGGGCGGGTGCGAGTCCGGCGTCGAGCTGGGCTGGTCGTAGCCCGCCCGCGAGCTGGCGCAGCTCGTCGATTGCGACGCTGATCTCGGCCACAGCGTCGTCGAGGGTAAGGCTGACGTCGGGGTCGACGGCCGTTCCGAGGGCGTGTTGGGCGTGGCGGAGCGCAAGGCCGATCGACACGAGACGCTGTTGGGCGCCGTCGTGCAGGTCCCGCTCGATGCGGCGCCGCTCGTCGTCGGCCGCGGCCACGATCCGCGCCCGTGAGGCCTCCACCTCCTCGAGCTGGCGCCGCAGCCCGACCCTCAGCCGTGCGACCTCGACCGCCAACGCGCCCGCGTCGAGCACCTTGGGTACGAGCGACCCGCGCTGCGCGAGATCCGCGGGGGCGACGACCGTGCCGAGGGTCGTGCCCGCGTGGCGGATCGGCCACTGCTCCCGCCCGTCGGCGCCGGGGTCGTCGACCACCGGCGCGCCGGACACGTCGACGGCGAGACCCGTGCCGGGCAGCGAGAGGCGCACCTCGAGGTCCTCCACCCCGAGCGCCTCGCGAAGGACCCGCTCGACGTCTTCGGGCGAGGCGCGGCCAGCGCGGAGATCCTCGAGGAACCGCGACATCTGATCGAGGGCGTCGAACCGGGCCCGGTTGAAGCGACGATCGACCGCGTCCTGGAGACGACGCCTCGCTGGTCCAAACGCAGCGGCGACCGCCAGGGTGGCCCCGGCCGTGGCCCACGCCGAGCTGCGTCCCACGGCGGCACCGATCAGCACCACCGCGACGGCGTAGGTGCCGGCCAGGACCACCGTCAGCGCGCTGTACGCGACGGTACGGCTGATGACGAGGTCGATGTCGTAAAGCCGGTAGCGGAGGATCGCGACGCACATCGAGATCGGCAGCGCCGCCAGGGCGAGCGCGATCGCGACGCGCACGACGGGCGCTCGGTCCCAGAGCACGGCGCCGACGGGAAGGACCACCACGCTGACGGCCGCGGCGAGCGCGACCCACTTCACCTGCTGGCGCTCGACGCCGTTGGACCGCCGGAACCGCACCACCAGCGGCACCACCGACGCGACCATCGCCGCAGCCAGCAGCGTCATGCCGATGCTGAACATGGCCCCGGTCGGTAGGGCGGCGACCGCGTACGGGTTGACGCCGGCCACGAACTCGGAACCGGTTCCAGGTGCGAACGACCAGCCCGGGGCGGCGAGGGCGACCCCAGCGGCGGCGACCCCGACGACGATCAACCAGCGACGGCGGAGCAAGCGGCCGTCGGGGAACAACACGAACGTCAACACCAGCGCGATCCCCTGAGGCAACCAGCTCGACGTGGCGATCCACTCCACTACCGTCCCGGCCGGCCATCCCGTCACGGCCGCCCTCAACCCGTAGCCCTGGGCGAGATCCCCGGCGAGCGCGTTCTCTACGCCGATCGCGCACAGCAGCCAGCCGATCGGGTTGCGAGGTTGACGCGAGGCGATCAGCGCCCCGGCGCCCGTCATCGCCCCGGAGAAGACCACGTACAGCAGCGTGTCCCAGCGCGGCTTGAGGCCCCACGACAGGACGACGGCGCCGACCTCGGCGACGAGCGTCGCCGCGAACAACCCGGTCGCCAGCCACCTCAGATGCGCCCGCCTCACCGCATCGATTGTCCCAAGCACCGTCGGGGCCGGCAATCGTGCTGGCGCGCAACGACCGTACGTGCTGGCGCGTACGTCAGATTCCGCACCAGCGCCGATGACCCGCCGTCACTCCGCTGCGTACAACGGCACCGGCCAGACCAACCGATCACGGAGGATCACCATGGCTCGACCCGACCCCGACTCGATCCGACAGCGTGCCGCCCTGTTCATTGTTGCCAGCGGAGCCACCGCCGTCGCCGGTGCGGTGCTCTTCTTCGGCATCCAGCCCTCCACCGACATCGCCGACGACATGTGGCGCTACCCCTGGTCCAGCAGCGGCGCCTTCGTGGCCTTCTCGGTCTTCAGCGCCACCGTGCACGCGCTCGTCGCCGTCGGCATCGTGGCCCTCGGCCGCAGCGGCGCCGCCGGACGATCACGAGCCGCCACCAGGGGCGTCGCGCTCGCCGTCGCCGGGACGGCGCTGCTGTTCGTGGGCGAGCTCGTTTCGATCCCCATCCGCGATGCCCAGATCGACGACACCAGCGCCACGATCGTCGGCGCCGTGTTCGGAGTCGCCAGCATCCTGTCGGCCATCGGGTTCCTCGTCCTCGGGCGGGCCACGCTGCGCGCCGGCGTGTGGCACGCCTGGCGGCGATACACCCCGCTCGTCACCGGCATCTGGATCAGCGTCATCACGATCTTCGGCCTCGCGCTCCCCACGGCGCTGCACGGCATGGTCGGCGTGTACGGCCTCTGCCTCCTTGCGATGGCTATCGCGCTCTACACCGACCCCACCCCGGCTGCGGCCGGGGACGTCCATGAGTTGCACTTGGAGCGGGCGTGACGAGTACGGCCGTACCCTCGGCAGGCCTCGATCCCGCACGTCGTATCGTTGCGACCCGCGCGGTCGTCGATCTCGGGGGGGATGTGGGGGCACGAATGTCCGACGGGCCTGACCCGGTGGAGGCGTCTCGCCGCTATGCGGAGCTGGCGGCGACGTACGAGCGACGAGTGCGCCTCACGAGCCGCTGGCGCCCGGGCGTGGTCCGCCACCTCGGGCTGGCGCCGGGCGACCACGTGCTCGACGTTGGCTGCGGTACGGGGGCGAACCTTCCCCACCTCGTTGCAGCTGTCGGTGCGAGCGGTCACGTCACCGGCATCGATCTGAGCGAGGCCATGGCCACTCGCGCACGTGCCCGTGTGGCCGAGAACAGGTGGGGCAACGTCGACCTCGTCGTCGGCGACGCCGCGACCGCACCACTGCCCGCGACCGTGGACGGTGCGCTGTTCTTCCTGGTGCATGATCTGGTGCGCTCCCGCCCCGTGGTCGATCGCATCGTCGATGCCTGCCGCCCCGGAGCCCGCGTCGTGGCCTTTGGCCCCAAGTGGGCCTCCCGTTGGGCTTGGCCCCTCAACGCGCTAGTCCGTCGGGGCGTCAGGCCCTACGTCACGACCTTCGAAGGCCTGGACACCCCGTGGGATCTCCTCGAGCGGCGGCTCGACCAGTTCTCGGTCAGGCAGCTCGCACTGGGAACGCTCTACCTCGCCGAAGGGTCGGTCGCGAGCTAGCGCTATCGCTCCTCCGCAGGTCGCAGATGAGGCGTGTGGGCGCCGGTCGCCGATCAGAAGTCGGAACCAATCACGTCGCCGCCCTCGGGTGTCCCCTGGGCGCCCCACGTGCTCGAGCTGATCGACCGGGTGCCCGTCGCCTCGACCATGGCCGATGCAAACTCACCGATGTCGACGTCTCGGTTGGCCCAGCCGTCCACCCGGCTGCCGATCCACTCAGTCATGGCCGACCCGAATGCACTGATGTCGACGTCTGGGTTGGCCCAGCCGTCCACCCGGCTGCCGATCCACTCAGTCATGGCTGACCCGAATGCACTGATGTCGACGTCTGGGTTGGTCCAGCCGTCCTCGCGGCTGCCGATCGCCTGAGTCGTGGCCGACCCCAGGTCATGCGAACCGATGTCGGGTTTCCGGTTCGTCCAGCCGTCCGGCTGGTGGTCGGCCGCCTCGGCGCTGGCCGGTCCTAGGAACGTCCCGATGGCCGCGGCCACCGTCACGAAGGCCGTGATGCGGGCGAGGAGCCGTCGTGTCTTCACGTCGCTGCATTCGATGCTGATCAAGGTGCCGGATGAACGAGCCGCAGATGTGTGCCGATCGGTGTGCCGCGGTGTGTGAGACCGGCGTCGCCGAGAGCCCGGCGGCGCGAGACTTCGGTTCCATGGGGGAGTCGACCTACACCATCAAGGCGCTCGATCGGTCGACGTGGCCTGCATTCGCCGCGCTCGTGGAGGCCAACAACGGCATCTTCGGCGGCTGCTGGTGCATGGGCTTCCATCCCGACGACACCAGAGACGCGGCGCTGAACCGCGAGCGCAAGTCGGAACGCGTCCGTGCCGGAACTGCGCATGCCGCTCTCGTCTTCGAGGGAGACGACTGCGTCGGCTGGTGTCAGTTCGGGCCGCCCGACGAGCTGCCCCGCATCAAGAACCGGGCCGCGTACGAGCGGGGCGGTACGGCACCGCCGGACTGGCGGATCGCCTGCTGCTACGTCGGCAAGGGCCACCGCCGGCAAGGCGTCGCGTCCGCGGCGCTCGCCGGCGCGCTCGATCTGATCGCCCGATCGGGCGGAGGGACCGTCGAGGGTTACCCCGAGCCCGCCGGCTCCGTGCCTGCCGGCTTCCTCTTTAACGGGGCGCTGTCGACGTACGAGAAGCTCGGGTTCGCCCGCGACCGCAAGATCGGCAAACACCGTTGGGTCGTCACCGTCGACGTTGCGCCCTCCTAGCAGCCGTGGGGTTGTGCCATCACCCCCCGATCGCGTCGTGCAATCGGTGCGCGGTGGGGTGGCCGGTCGGGCTGGACCCAGACGACGTTCACGACCATCATCGGCCGTGGTTCCCCCAGATGGCTGCTAACCCAGTCCGACTTGGCTAGCGGTTCCCCCGCTCGCGGAGGTAGATGCGGATGAACATCGTCCTTGTCCACGGTGCCTGGGCCGATGGCTCCAGTTGGAGGGGCGTCATAGGACGACTCCAGCAAGCCGGCCACGACGTCATGGCCCCGCAGTTCCCCCTCACGACCCTGGCGGACAACGTGGCGCGGCTGCGTCAGGTGCTCGCCCTCCAGGACGGGCCGACCATCGTCGCCGGCCATTCCTACGGCGGCCAGATCATGACCGCCATGGGCACGGACGCCCCGAACGTCGTGGGTCTTGTCTACGTGGCCGGCTTCGGGCTCGACGAGGGCGAGTCCATCGGCGCCCTGCTCGGCCAAGGCGAGCCGACGCCCGCCGTGGCGCACATCCGCGTCGACGATCAGGGCTTTGCCTGGTTGCCACACGACGACTTCCTGGCCCACTTCGCCCCGGACGTCGACCCGGCCGACGCCAACATCATGTACGCCGTGCAGCAACCGTTGACCATGTCCGCCTTCGACGACGTGATGGGGACGCCCGCGTGGAAGAACCTCCCGTCGTGGTCCGCAGTGGCACAGCACGACGAGGTGATCCCGCCCGACGCCGAGCGTCAGTTTGCGCAGCGCATGGGGGCGACGGTGGTGGAGCTCGACTCGAGCCACGTCGCGATGGTCTCCCACCCCGAGGAGATTGCCGACCTCATCGAGGCTGCCGTCCAAGGCGTGACCGAGTAGCGCCGGACCGCCCTTGGCGTCGTCGCGAGCAATGACGGAGAACCAGGAGGTCATGGAGGCGATCCGGACGCCGGACCAGCGTCTGCGTGTCTTCGTGAGCTCCACGCTGGTCGAGCTCGCAGACGAGCGTGCAGTGGTGGCACGCGCCATCTCTGCGCTCGGGCTGACGCCCGTGCTGTTCGAGCTCGGTGCGCGGCCGTACCCACCTCGCGAGCTCTACCGCGCGTACTTGTCGCAGTCGGACATCTTCATCGGCCTGTACTGGCAGCGGTACGGCTGGATAGGTCCCGACATGGACATTTCCGGTCTGGAGGACGAGTTCAGGCTCTCCGGATCCATCCCGCGGCTGCTGTACGTCAAGACTCCGGCGCCCGAGCGGGAGCCCCGGCTCGTGGCGATGATCAAGGAGCTCCAGGCCGAGGGGACCGAGTCCTACCGGTCGTTCCGCACGCCACGGGAGCTCGGACGTCTGGTCCGGGACGACCTCGCCCTGGTCCTGAGCGAGGCGTTCACGAGGCCAGGAACCCGCGCCGGTGGCACCGCACGGGCTCCCTCCGAGCGCGACGGGCGTGCTCCGCGGTCGCTGCCGGTGACGTCGACGTCGTTGATCGGACGCGAGCACGACATTGCCGAGGTCTCCGAACTGCTGCAGTCGCCCGAGGTGCGCTTGGTCACCCTCACCGGCCCTGGCGGCGTTGGCAAGACGCGGCTCGCCATCGCGGTCGGCGAGCGACTGGACGACCGCTACCCGAAGGGGACGGCCTTCGTGTCCCTCGCTGCGATCGACGCGCCCGAGCTGGTCCTGCCCCGAATCGCGGATGCGGTGGGTGCGCCGATGGTGGGCGAGCGGCCGGCTCTCGACGTCCTGATCGACCACTTCGCAGCCGACCCCGCGCTGCTCGTGCTGGACAACCTGGAACAGATCGTCGGCGTCGCGCCCTCGCTCGATCAGCTCCTGGCCCGCTGCCCCGGCGTCGAGATCCTCGCGACGAGCCGCACCGTTCTGCGCCTCCGGGCTGAACACGAGTACCCGGTCGACGCGCTCACCGTGCCTGCCTACCCGGAAGCTCCGCAGGTCGACGAGTTGGCGTCCCTTCCGGCGGTGCGGCTCTTCGTCGATCGCGCGCAGGCGGTCCGCCACGGCTTCGCCCTGACGGATGACAACGTCGACGCCATCGTGGAGATCTGCCGGCTCGTCGACGGTCTCCCGCTGGCCATCGAGCTGGCCGCCGCCCGCACCCGGTTGCTACCGCCGGCTGCGTTGCTCGCGCGACTGGAGCAGAGCCTCGACGCATTGGGCACCGGCTCGGTCGACCTCCCCAAGCGGCAACGAACGCTGCGTGCGACCGTCGAATGGAGCTTCGGGCTGCTCGACGAGGCCGAGCAACGGATGCAGGCCACGTTGTCGGTCTTCGTCGACGGATGGACGGTCGAAGCGGCCGTCGCTGTCGCCAACCTCACCGAGGACCGGACCCTCGATCTGCTCGACACCCTCGCCGGGCACAGCCTCATCGCCGTCGACGCCATCGACCCTGAGCCGAGGTTCCACATGTTGGCCGCCGTGCGGGACTTCGCCAGGGAGCGCCTGGCAGACAGCGGGGAGGTCGCCGACGTCGAGCGGCGACACGCGGAGCACTTCGGTGCGTTCGTTGCCGGCGCCGACTGGCCCGCCGAAGGACAGGCCGAGTGGGCCGAGCGGGTTCGGGCGGACGAGGAGAACATTCGGGTCGCAGTCCACTGGTTCCTCTCGCACGACGTCGGGCCACTCCCGCACATGTTCCGCATCCTGTGGCTGTTCTGGCAGATGCGGGGACGCATGCCCGAGGGCCGTGCCTGGATCAACGAGGCGCAGGACAGGGCCGGCGCCTTGGACGACCGCGCCCGAGCCGAGCTGCTGTTCGCCTCCGCCATCACGGCCGTCGAGGTCGGCGATGACGAGAGCGCCCTGGCCGCCGTCGACGGGCTCAACGGACTCGTGGGCCACATCGATGACCCCTACCTGGAGAGCGCGGCGCAACTGGCGATCTCCTGGATCCTGCCCATCGTCGACGACTTCGACGGTGCGCTTCGTGCCGCCTCGATCGCGCTCGATGGCTTCCGTGCGCTGAACGATCCGTTCGTGGCGTTCGCCGCGCTGACCGTCGGCATGGTGGAGATGGGGCTCGGCAACGACGATGCGGCACGTGGACACCTCACCATGGTCGACGAGCTCGGCGGCCGGTTCGACAACGTCTGGCTCCGATCCACCGCCCGCGCCCAGCTCGCGTCGCTCGAGGTGCGGGCTGGTCGCCTCGACGAGGCTCGGGCGCTCCTCGTGCGGTCGGTGGACGCCGACGACGACGCCGAGCTGAGCACCTTGACCGTGAGCTTCTCGCTCGTCATCGCCGCCCAGCTCGCACTGGCCGACGGCGACGCCCGGCGCGCGGCGGTGGCGCTCGGCGCCGCCGACGGGCTGCGCCGCCGTGGGGGGCTGAAGGCATGGCCGTCGACCCGGCGTCGCGAGGCCGAACTGGTCGCCCGGGCGCAGGCGGCCGACTCCTCGGACTTCGAGGAGGCGCGTGCGACAGGCGCCCAGCTCAGCCACCGCGAAGCCGTCAGCTTCGTCCGCGGTAGCGCATGAGCACATGAGCGCCGCATCAGCGGCGTGAGTTGGTCACAATGCCTGGATGAGCGACGTGATCCTGCGGCCGATCCAGGACGCGGACCTGGACGATTTGAGCCGATACTCGACCGACCCCGAAGCGGCCGGCGTGTTCGAGTGGACGGGCTTCGACGACGCCAAGACGATGCGGCGACGCTGGGAGGAGGATGGCTGGCTCGGTGCGGAGCACGGGCGGCTGGCGGTGATGAGCGCAGACTCGCTCGCCGGAGACGTGAGCTACAAGGACCGGTCGCCGGGGGCGACCAAGGGGGCGATCTACGAGATCGGGATCGCACTGTTCCCCGCGTATCGCGGCCAAGGGGTGGGGACGGTCGCTCAGCGCCTGCTGGCTCGCTACCTGTTCGACACCATGCCGGCGCATCGGATCGAGGCGTATACCGAGGTCGAGAACGTCGCCGAGCAGCGGGCGCTGGAGAAGGCCGGCTTCGAGCGTGAGGGCGTCCTGCGGGGGACGATATTCCGGGGTGGGAAGTGGCGCGACAGCATCGTGTACGCGCTGCTCCGCGACTGACCGACCACCCGGCGAGGTCGCATCGCCGCCGCGTCGACTCCGTCGGGCACCGGCATCTCAGGTTGCCGCCGCGACGCTGGGCTCGCGCTTGACGTGAGCGAACATGCTGCGGGCGTTCCAGCTCGGGAAGCCTCGGACCAGCCATGCGGGGCCGTCGAGGCGGATGCGGGAGTCGCGGGTTGCCTCGGCCCAGGTGAGCTGGCCGGCGTGCCACTTGACGAAGGCGTCGGCCTCGGCGGTGATGAACAGGTCTTCGTCGAGACCGGCGTACGTCTTGCAGATCTCGGTCTCGCCGCGCTCGAGCAGCAGCCAGTACCGCTCGTGGGGCCGGAATCCTGTGAAGTCGAACCGGATGACGACGCGCTGGCGGGGG
>Ga0081455_10002841_pt1 | contig 20392 bp, 27 predicted proteins | sample TabmetS3T2R1_FD_70207 | JGI IMG/M metagenome (GOLD analysis project Ga0081455, IMG submission 70207) | Tabebuia heterophylla rhizosphere microbial communities from the University of Puerto Rico - S3T2R1 | ecosystem: Host-associated > Plants > Roots > Rhizosphere ...
GGCCGCGCGGCGCTGAATCCGCCGCACCGGACGCGGCACATTTTCGACAATGTGCCGCGTCCCCCACCCCCGGACGCGGCACAATCTCGACAATGTGCGACCGCCGGGCGCGGGGTCAGGCCGGGAAACCCTTGCGCCGCCGGACCTCGTCGATGATCCGCCACCGCTCGAGGTTGAACCGGGCGTCGGCGAGGGCGTCATGCGCGTCTCGGGGCGGGAGGGGCAGCTTCGGCTTCCCCACGTCCTCCCAGCGCTGCCGCAGATCACGCGTGAACCGCGGTAGCTGGCGGGGTAGTTCGGGCATCGTGCCCCAGAGCTGGGCGAGCGCGACGTGGTCGTAGGCGGCGTACCAGGCCCACAGCTCGATGCCGCCGGGTGGCCGTCCGAGGAACGCCAGCAGATCGGCCCGGATCCGCGCCCGGCTCCGCCATGCCTCATCGGCCGGCGAGGGCAGCTTCGGCAGCACGTTCTCGCGCACCCACGGGCCGGCCTTCGCGGGGTCGAAGTCGGTCGAGACCGCGTAGAACTCGCGCCCTCTTTCGTCCACGACACCGATCGACACGAGGTCGATCGTCACGCCGTCTTCGATGAATTCGGTGTCGTAGAAGAAGCGCACCGTGGCACCCTAGTCAGCCACTCAGCCGGCCTTGGTCTGCGGTACCCGGTCGGTGTCCGGCACGCCACTCTGCGTCGGCACGACGGCGCTCACGCCGGCGGCCTCGGCGGCGATCAGTTCCTTGGCCTTCGCGGCGTAGATGTCGACATACTCCTGGCCGGACAGCTCCATCAGGGCGTACATGATCTCGTCGGTGATGGACCGCTCGACGAACCGGTCGCCGGACAGGCCCGCGTACCGCGAGAAGTCCAGAGGCTTGCCGAAGCGGATCTCCAGCCGGCGCGGGATCCACATCTTGGAGCCGATCGGGTTGACCTTGTCGGTGCCGATCATGGCGACCGGGACGACCGGAACTCCCGCTTCGAGCGCGATGCGCGCGACCCCGGTCTTGCCCTTGTACAGGCGCCCGTCGGGCGAGCGGGTGCCCTCCGGGTAGATGCCGAGGAGGTTGCCCTCACGCAGGAGCCGGATCGCCGTGTCGAGCGCGGCCTGTGCGGCCGAGCCGCCCGACCGGTCGATCGGGATCTGGCCGGCGCCGGTGAAGAACCACTTCTTGAGCGTGCCCTTGAACCCCTTCTCGGTGAAGTACTCCTGCTTCGCCGGGAAGGTGACGCGGCGCTTGACCCGCACCGGCATGAAGAACGAGTCGGCGACCGCGAGGTGGTTGCTCGCGAGGATGGCGCCACCGCTGTCCGGGATGTTCTCCACCCCGGTCACCCTCGTGGGCCACAGGACCCGGAGGATCGGCCCGATCAACACGTACTTCAGCAACCGGTACAGCACGCGGCACGCCCTCCTAGCTGCCCAAACTGCCTGCCGGGTCCAGAGTAGGAAACGGCGTCCAACCGCACAACGGCCGGACTCGCACTGGGCGGGAGGTCACAAGCCGGCGAAGTGGAGAGTCACCGGGCGGTGGGCCGGAGGGTCACAGCAGGAGGACGTCGTGCGACCGGCGGTCCCGCTGCCGGGCCGCGGCATGCGACGATGGGGCCCGCGTTCGGATGAGAAGGGCGGATGCCATGCCTGTGCTCGCCGGTGCGGAACCGTTCGCGCACACCGGTTCGGCCGAGGTCGGGGTGCTGTTGTGCCACGGTTTCACGGGTACGCCCCAGAGCCTGCGGGACTGGGCGGAGTACCTGGCCGCGCGGGAGTTCACCGTGCGACTGCCCCGCCTGCCGGGACACGGCACGACGTGGCAGGAGATGAACAGGACCGGCTGGCCCGAGTGGTACGGGACCGTCGAGCGCGAGTTCCTCGAGCTGCGGGAGCGGTGCGAGTCGGTGTTCGTGTTCGGCCAGTCGATGGGCGGCACGCTCGCGCTGCGGCTCGCCGAGCAGCACGGGGACGCGGTCGCCGGGCTGGTGCTGGTCAACCCGTCGGTCACGCGGCTGAGCTGGGACACCAAGCTGCTGCCGGTGCTGTCTCGGGTGGTGCCGTGGTCGCGCGGGGTGGCGAACGACATCGCCAAGCCGGGTGTCACCGAGCTCGCCTACGACCGGGTGCCGGTGCGGGCGGCCGCCAGCCTGGCGCGGCTATGGAAGATCGTGCGGACCGATCTGCCGCGGGTGACGCAGCCGCTTCTGCTGTTGCATTCGCTCGTTGACCACGTGGTGGAGCCCGAGAACGCCCGCATCGTGCTCGGCGGCGTCCGCAGCGCCGACGTGACGGAAGTGGTGCTGGAGAAGAGTTTCCACGTGGCGACCCTGGACCATGATGCGCCGCTCATCTTCCGGCGTAGTGTCGAGTTCGTGGAATCGGTCCGTGACCCGGGACAGGTGGGGGCCCGATGAACTCACGCGTACCCGACCCGGAGGACGTCGACGCCACGTTCGCGGCGATCGTCGCGGACCTGCGTGCCGAGGGGGTCGGCGTGATCGACGACGTCGAGGCCGAGCCCGCCCCGGCGCGCCCCGAACCGGCCGAGCCGGAGAAGCCCGCGGAACCGGAGAAACCGGCCGCCGAGGCCGGCTGGCGCACCGGCGGCACCGGCTGGGAGGACACCGTGCTGAGCGGCGACCCGGCGGGTGACGAGGAGCATTACGTGCCGCCGGAGCCGCCGCCCTTGCCCCGCCCGGGCAAGGGCGCGTTCGTCGTTCTGCTGTTCTTCGTGGCGGGGCTGCTCCTGCTGATCGTGCCCGGCGTCGTGGGCGTGAGCACCACCGTCGCGACGCCGCTGGGGATCCTGGCACTGGCGACGGCGATCGCGTTGCTGCTGCTGCGGGTCAAGCAGGGTCCGCCGGACGGTGACGGGGCGCAGGTGTGACCGGTCCGCGGGTGATCGTCGCTCCCGACAAGTTCAAGGGCACCCTGCCCGCCGACCAGGTGGCCGCCGCGATCGCGGCGGGACTGCGGCGCGGCCGCGGAGACGTCGAGGTGCTGGAGTGCCCGATCGCCGACGGCGGCGACGGCACGGTGACCGCGGCGGTGGCCGCCGGTTTCGAGTTCGTGCCCGCGCGGGCGAGCGGACCGGTCGGTGGGCCGGTCGAAACCGGTTACGCGCGTAAGGACCGCACTGCGGTGATCGAACTGGCGGCGGTGTCCGGGCTCGCGTTGCTGTCCGACCTCGCGCCGTTCACCGCCACCACGCTCGGGGTCGGCGAGCTGATGCGCGCGGCGCTGGACGCCGGCGCGACGCGGCTGGTGCTGGGGCTGGGCGGCAGTTCGAGCACCGACGGCGGGGCCGGGTTGCTGCAGGCGCTGGGCGCGCGGCTGCTGGACGACTCCGGTGACGAGTTGCCGCTGGGCGGTGCCGCGTTGCTGCGCCTGGCGCGGATCGACCTGGACGGTCTGGACTCGCGGCTGCGGGAGGTCGAGCTGCTCGTCGCGAGCGACGTGGACAACCCGCTGCTCGGGGAACACGGCGCGGCCGCGGTGTACGGGCCGCAGAAAGGCGCTTCTGCGGCGGATGTCGAGCTGCTGGAGTCGGCGCTGCGGCGGCTGGCCGAGGTCGTGCGGGCCTCCGGCGTCGATGTCGCGAACGTGCCCGGAGCGGGAGCGGCCGGCGGCACCGGCTATGCGCTGGCGATACTCGGCGCGTCGTTCCGGCCGGGCATCGACGTGGTGCTGGAGCTGACCGGGCTGACGGAAAAGCTGCCGGGCGCGGAGCTGCTGATCACTGGCGAGGGTTCGCTGGACGAGCAGACCCTGCGCGGCAAGGGGCCGGCCGGGATCGCCTCGGCGGCGGCCGAACGCGGGATCCGCGTGGTCGCCCTGGCCGGCCGCAACACGCTGGACCCGGACACGCTGGCGGCGGCGGGCTTCACCGCCGCGTACGGGCTGACCGACATCGAGCCGGACGTGCAGCGTTGCCTCGACGAGCCGGCACCGCTGCTGGAGCAGCTCGGCGAGCTCGTCGCGCGGGAATACCTCTAGCCGCCGAACATGGTGTGCCACTCGCCGAGGTTGCGGGGCCGGTAGACGAAGTTGTTCTCCTTCACCGACGACAGCGACGCCGACGGTGCGGACGAGTACTGGTGCCCCGGGTAGACGACCGGGTCGCCCGGCAGGTCCGCCAGCCACCGCAGGCTGCGGTACATCGCCTCGGCGTCGCCGCCGGGGAAGTCCGTCCGGCCGCATCCCTCGAGGAACAGGGTGTCCCCCGCGACGAGCCGGTCGTCGACGAGGAAGCACTGGCTGCCCGGGGTGTGGCCGGGTGTGTGCAGCAGCCGGATCGGGATGGCGCCGACCTCGATGACGTCGTCGTGGTCGTGCCCGGTCAGGTCGGTGGCCGAGACGCCGGTGACGCGCTGGACCCAGTCCGACTCGTTGCGGTTGACGTGCACCGGCACGCTCTCTCGCGCGAGCAGTTCGGCCAGCCCGGCGAGCTGGAAGCCCATCATGCTGCCGCCGACGTGGTCGGGATGATGGTGCGTGGCGAGCACCCCGGTCAGCCGCATGTCGTCGGCGGCCAGCGCGTCGAGCAGGTCGCCCACCGCGTACGCCGGGTCGACGACGACCGCCTCCCTCGTCTCCCGGTCGCCGATGAGGTAGGCGAAGTTGACCATCTGGGTGGCCACCGGATCGCCGACGGCGAAGTCACGGCCGGACAGCAGCTGGCGGAAGTACAGACGGTCGGCAGACATGCCCCGAAGACTAGAACTTGGTCTTCGGCCGCTCCTGCTTCACCCCGTCGACGAACACGTCGACCCGCTCGTCGTAGAACGCCACCAGCCCCTGCACCTTCTGGCTCTCCGGCAGCGGTGTCCGGTAGTACCAGATCACGTCCTCGTGCAGCTTGTCCCCCACGCGCACCGAGTAGTACTCGGCCTCGCCCTTGTACGGGCATCGCGTGATGGTGTCGCTGGGTTCGAGCAGGTCCAGCCGCACGTCGGTCTTGGGCAGGTAGTACCGCGTGGGTAGTCCGGTCTCGAACAGCAGGCGCGGGCTGCGGGACTCCGCCACGGTCACGCCGTCGATCTCGATCCGGACGTGCCGGGAGCTGGCGAGGATGTCGACCCGGGTCCGCGGGTCGCGCGGGTGCACGAAGATCTCCTCGTCCTCCTCGAACCACGAGTCCATCGCCGCGAAGTCGAGCCGCACGTGCCCCTTGAGCGCGTCCAGCGGCGAGTCCTGGTATTCCAGAGCGGCCCCGGACGCCTCGCGGTCCCCCACCCGCACGGTGAACACGTCGGCGTCGCCCCGGCTGGGCGAATGCGCCGTCTCGCCGGTGGCGACCAGGTAGTCGCCGCGGACGTCGTCCCGCGGGACGTAGTACGCCGGGTAGTACGGGACCTCCCACACCATGAGCGGGCGCACCGTGTCGGCGACGACCTGGCCGCCGAAGACCGCCCGTACGCGCTTGGTGCCGGGCTCGGTCCGGACCCGGCCACGACCATCGGTTGTCATGCCGGTCACAACCGAACGGACCGCCGCGTTATTTCCGGTGGCGGGCCAAGAGGTCCCGCGCCATCTCCTTGGCGCACACGGCGGCGCCGGTGTCGCCCTCCGCGGCGGAGATGATCGCGCCCTTCATCAGGAGGTGCCAGCAGCGGGCCAGCTCGCCCGGTTCGGCCAACGCGGCCTCGCGCGCCAGGCCGGCTACGACACCGCGCACGGTGTCGAGGTGCCGGATACAGGCCTGGCCGAGCGGGTGGTCGGCCCCCATCTCGAGCAGGACACTGACGAACGCGCACGCGTCGAACTCGTCGGGCGAGCGGAACCAGTCGTCGAGGACGTCGAAGATCGCCAGCAGCCGGCCCTCGGGCGTGGCGCCGCGGGCCCGCGCCTGCCGCTCGATCAGGCCGATCGTCCACAGCTCCGCGCGCCGGTCGAGGAACGCCAGCACGAGGTCGTCCTTGGACGGGAAGTGCCGGTACAGGGTCGCCTTGGCCACCCGGGAGCGCGCGATCACCTCGTCGACGCCGACGGCGCGGATGCCACGGCGCGAGAACAGTTCGTAAGCGGTCTCCAGGATCCGCTCACGAGCACTGGTGGGGCTGATCGTGGTCATGGCGCGAAAGATGGTAAACCCACCGAACCGGACGGGGTACCGACCGGACGGACCGGCCTGTCCGCGAGCCCGTTTGCCCCGGTGAGCGCGGGGTATCCGGCGGCATGACCACGCCGGACCCCGAACGACTCCGCGCATTTCTGTCCGATGTGGACTTCCCGTGCGGCCGGGCGGAGCTGATCCGCCAGGCCACGGCGCACGGCGCGGACGACAGCACGCTCGGCCACCTGGGCGCGATCCCGGACTCCACCTACGCCGACCTCGACGCCGTGACCAGCGCCTGCGGCGAGATCACCTGACGGCCATGCGGTTGCGCAAGAGCAGGCTCGCCGACCCCGGGATCCGCCGGCAGCGCAGTGGCCGGGATTCCGGTATTTCACCCCCGAGGGGGACCCGCTGCGCGACGCGGAGACCCTGCAGCGGATCCGGAGCCTCGCCGTGCCGCCCGCCTGGCGCGACGTGTGGATCTGCCCCCATCCAGGCGTGCACATCCAGGCTGTCGGCACCGACGACGCCGGCCGCCGCCAGTACCGCTACCACTACCGCTGGCGGCAGGAGCGGGACGAGGAGAAGCACGAGCGGGTGCTGGAACGCGGCCGCCGGCTGCCGAGGTGGCGCCTGCCGATCTGCGAGGACCTGGTCACGCCGGGCCTGCGGTGCGAACGCGTGCTGGCAGCCGCGCTGCGGATGATCGACCGCGGCGTCTTCCGCGTCGGCAGCGAGGAGTACGCCGAGAACAACGGCACCTACGGGGCCGCGACGCTGCTGCGCGAACACGTAACCGTCCAGCGAGACGAACTCACCTTCTCCTGCCCCGCCAAGGGCGGGATCGAGCGCACGATCACGCTGACCGACGCCGACCTGGCCGGGGTGGTCAAGGCGCTGCGCAGAGCCCGGGCGGGCACCGACCGCCTGTTCGTCTACCGCACCCCCAACCGCTGGCACGAGGTGCACGCCGACGAGATCAACGAGCGCTTCAAGGAAATGGCCGGTGACGAGTTCACCGTGAAGGACCTGCGGACGTGGAACGCCACCGTTCTCGCCGTCACCGCGTTCGCCGCGGCCCCTCCGGTCACGTCGCAGCGTGGGCTGAAGCGCGCGCAGGCCGCAGTGATGCGCGAGGTCGCCGATGAACTGGGCAACACCCCGGCCGTCTGCCGCAAGTCCTATGTGGATCCGCGGATCGTGGCGGCGCACGCGCAGGGCAGGTTGATCCAGCACGCGGTCCAGCGGATCGATCCGACTGGCATCCGCGACGACCAGGACCGGGAGGCGCTGGACAGGGCGGTTATCCGGTTGTTGTCCCGCGTTTGACCAGCGGTCCCGGTGGTACCTGCAACGGGTGAAGCTGCTCAGACTTCCCGGGGTGTACCGGCCGCAGGCGGACACCTGGCTGCTGATGCGCGCGATGCGGGAAGCGCACCTCCCGGCCGGCGCGCGGGTTCTCGAGGTGTGCACCGGCACCGGTGCGCTCGCGGTCGCCGCGGTCCGCAATGGAGCGGCGAGCGTGACCGCTGTGGACCGCTACCTGCCCGCGGTGCTGAGCGCGCGGTTCAACACGCGGGTGCGCGGCCTCCCCGCGGAGGTCCGGCACGGCGACCTGTCGCAGACCATCGTCGGCGCACCGTTCGACGTGGTCCTCGCCAATCCGCCGTACGTGCCGGGCGAGTCGGCCGGGGAACCCGGCGGCGCGGCGGTGGCCTGGGACGCCGGACCGGACGGGCGCACGCACCTGGACCGCCTGTGCGGCAAGGCGTTCGACCTCCTCACCGCGGGCGGGACGATGCTGCTGGTCCAGTCGTCCCTGTGCGGCACCCGGCAGACGGTGGAGATGCTGCGGGACAACGGGCTCAAGACCTCCGTGGTGGCGCGGGCCATCGAGCCGTTCGGGCCGGTGCTGCGCGGCCGAGTCGGCTATCTGGAACGCTCCGGGCTCATCGCACCGGGGCAACGGCACGAGGAACTGGTGGTGATCCGTGCGGACCGGACAGAACACTGAAACCCGCAAGGTGACGATCGTCGACGGCGGCCCGGTACTCGTGGAGGGCCCGGTCGAGCTGGAGATGCCCGACGGGACCGTCGCGCGCTCGGACCGTTTCCTGGTGGCGCTGTGCACGTGCCGGCGCAGCAAGCACTATCCCTTCTGCGACACCAGCCACCGGAAGCGCCTGCGGAACTGAGGACGCTAAAGGGGCTTGCGCAGTGCGCTGCGACCCTCGTGCCACGCGCCCAGCAGGTGGTCGGCGAAGCGCTGCTCGACCAGGCCGGTGGCCTGGATGCCGAACACGATGTCGCCCGCCAGCTCCGGCTCGGTCTCCAACAGACCGCCGAGGACGTCCCGGCGCATGACCTGCTCGTGCACCGCGTCGGCCTCCACGTGCTCGGCGTAGAAGTACCGGCAACGCTCGTCGGCGCCGAGGCGCCGCAACGCCTTCTCCAGACGCTGGGCGCTCGGCGCGGTGGTGATCTCGGCGGCGGCGAAGTGCCCGGCCAGCGCGCCGCGGAACCGCCGGTGCAGGCCGAACAGCGACATCATGTTGACCACCGCAAGCATCACGGCCGGCGCGTGGTCCAGGTAGTGCAGGTACTGCGAGTTCAGCCCCGCGCCGTCGAGCAGGTCCGCGTACAGCTGTGCGTGCACCTGGCCCGGGCGGCCGCCGCCGTACTCGTCGAACTCGACGGCCACCAGGGCGGCTTTCGGCTTGCCGCGCAGACGCGGGATCACCCACGCGTGCGGGTCGGCTTCCTTGTGGTGGTAGACCGAGCGCAGCGCGAAGTACTCGCGGACCTGCTCCCAGGTCCCGTCGGCCGCGAGATGGTGGGACAGGCCGGTACCGTGCACCGGCTCGACCAGCAAAGGTGCGAGGGCCTCGGCGACGTCGTCGCCGCCGGGTGTGTGGGCACGCAGGGCGGCGAGGAACACCCGCTCCATCGCCGCGCGCAGGCGCAGCAGTTCGGGGTCCCACTCCCAGTCCGGGTCCACCCCGGCGAACCCCTGGTAGTGCAGTTCGTAGCAGACGTGCAGGGCGAGCTGCAGGTCCTCGCCGAACGGGTCGGCGGCCGCGGTCTCCGGCAGCTCCGGGAAGTCCCGGCGCTCGTCGCTGCCGAGCGCGTCGATCACCGTGTCGGAGAGCGGTCCCCGCGCCGCCGGGAGGGCGGCCGTGATGGCAGTCGTCACGACCGGCGGTTACCCCTGAGCGGCAGCGGTCAACCCTGGTGGGTGAGCGTCGCGAGGAGGGCGGGGAGGCCGGCCGCGGCGGCCTTGCGTTGCCGTCGCGCACCGCTGCCCTCCCGGCGCAGCCGTTCCAGCACGACCGCCACCAGGTCGCGGTCGCCGGTCTCGGTCAGGGCGAGCGCGACGTGCTCCACGAGTTCGTCGACGAGCTGCCAGGCCGGCATCCGGCGGGCCCGGACCGCGTGCACCCCCTCGCCCTCGATCCCGTCGCGGGAGGCGGCCCACAGCGCCGCCGCGGCCACCTGATCGGATACGGCGGGGGGCGCGATCCCCTCTGCCAGATCGCGGAGCGCGCGGCGCACGAGCGCCCGGGACAGCACCGCCTGCAGCAAAGTCTCGTCCACAGTGGATGCTGCGTCCGCGACGCGGAACTCGAGGGTGGGGAACGACGAGGACGGCCGGACGAGCCAGAACGACATCGCCTGGTCCACCAGCGCACCGCAGTCCACCAGCCGGCACACCTCGGCCCGGTAGGCGGCCAGATCGCCGAAGTGCGGCGGGAGTCCGGCGCCCGGGAACCGGGACTGCTGCACCGCCCGCCAGCTGCCGTAGCAGGTGTCGCGACCGCGGTCGAACGGCGAGTTGACCGACAACGCCAGCAGCGACGGCAACCACGGACGCAGGTGGTTCATCACCGCGACGGCGGTCTCCGCGTCCGGGACTCCGATGTGGACGTGGCAGCCACACGCCTCGTAGTCGGTGGCCATTCCGCGGTAGAGCCGGTCGATGTCGCCGAAGCGACCATGCTGGTCGTCCCCTGTGGACGGTCCGGACAGCACCGGGGTGCCGCAGGCCGCGATCACGGCGCCGTGCCGTGTCGGCGAGCACCTTGCGGTTCGTCACGAGCTGCCCGCGCAACTGGCGCGCCCGCATGCAGACCCCGGTGGCGGCCTCGACCTGCGTGGGCCGCAGCTCGCGGTGCAGCTCGGCGCCCGGCGGCAGCGGCGGGCCGGCGGACAGGATCGCGTCCGCGCGCGGGAGGGTCGCGCCGGTGGCCGGGTCGAGGAGCAGGAACTCCTCCTCGACGCCGAAGGTCAGGCCGGCGGCAGCGGCCGGGTCGCCGGGCCCTGGATCACCGAGCCGTCGGTGGCGAATCGCGATCCGTGGCATGCGCAGTCCCAGGTCTTCTCGGCGTTGTTGAACGCGACCACACAGCCCAGATGGGTACAGCGGGCGCTGACCTCCCGCAGCCGGCCGTCCTCGCCCCGGTAGGACGCGACGAGGTCCGGACCGCGGCGCGCGACACCGGCGGTGCCCGGGGCGAGGTCGCCGGGGGTGGCGGTGAGCGCGCGGGTGTATCCGGTGACGTACTGCTTGCCGACCTTCACCCCGTCCTCGGCGAGGGTGACCGACGAGCGGAGGTCGAAGCGGCTCGGGTCGTACAGGCCCGCGGCGGGATGACCGTTCCCGGTGATCAGCCCGGTCAGCAGCAGGCCGGCGGAGGTGCCGCCGGTCATCCCCCACTGGCCGAAACCGGTGGCCACCCACACGTGGTGGGTCGCCGGGTGGTAGCGGCCGACGTAGGGGACGCCGTCGAGCGTGCTCATGTCGTGGGCCGACCAACGGTGGGTGGCCTTGGTGACGCCGAACGTCGTGGCGGCTTCGGCGAGGCGCCGGTAGCGGGCCTCGACGTCCACCGGCTCACCCGTGCGGTAGTGCTCACCACCGACGATCACGTAGTGGCTGCCGTTCTCGGTGTGCCCGCGGATGGAGCGGTGGGTGACCGCGTCGAGGTACATCCCAGGCGGCGCCGCACCTTCCCCGGCGACGACGAGGTCGCGGGTCAGGTCCAGGCGCGCCCAGTACAGGCCGCGGTCGAAGATCGGATAGTGGGTGGTGACGACGACGTCGCGGGCTTTCACCTGGCCCCGGTCGGTGTGCACGACCGGCGACGGCCGTTCGTCGAGCTGGTGGGCCCGCACCCGTTCGACGATCCGCCCACCGAGCGCCTCGATGTGTTCCGCGAGCCCCAGCAGCCAGCGGCGCGGGTGGAACTGGGCCTGGTCGACGAACCGGACCGCGCCGACGGTGTCGATCGGCAGGTCGACGTGCTCGACGAAGTCCGCGGGCAGACCGGCCTCCGCGGCGGCGTCGGCCTCCTGCTCGAGCTTGCTGAGCTGGGAGGCGTCGGTGGAGTAGACAAAACTGTCCCGCCGGCGGAAGCCGCACTCGATGCCCAGCTCGGCCGACGTCGCGGCCACCCACTCCAGCGCCGCCAACTGGGTGCGCCCGTACTGGGTGGCGGCGGCCGTACCCTTGCGGGAGGCGAGGGTGGCGTACTTGAGGGCATGCTGAGCGGACAGCTTGGCGGTGGTGTGACCGGACACGCCGGACGCCACCTCGGCGGCCTCGAGAACCACGACGGACCGCCCGGCGCGGGCGAGGCCGTAAGCGGTCGTGAGACCGGCGATCCCCGCCCCGATGACCACCGCGTCGGCCTCGGCGGGCAGGTCCGCACCGGCCCGGTCCGGCGCCGGAGCGGTGTCCACCCAGAGCGAACGCGGTTCAGGCAGCTCGATGCTCACGGCCCAGATTTCCCTCCGGGACCGAGGACGAAACGCGGCACATTGTCGAAAAGGTGCCGCTGTGTCCCGGGACGTGTCACTTGGTGATCGTGGTGATCGTGCGCCAGGCTTCGCTTCTCTTGCCGGGCTCGTAAATCGAGCCAAGGCGCTTCGCGGTCACCCCGCCCAGCCCATTGGCCAGGCTCGCGGCCAGTACGTCCGCACCTCCCCCGTCGTAGGAATCGGGTGTACGCCAGTGTTCGCCCGCCAGCTTGAGCTTGCGCAGCCGCGCCCGCCGCTTCCGGTAGGGCTGTTCCAGCAACGGTTTCCCATCCGCGTGGAGCACGTCGAACGGCAGGTACAGCACCGGCATGCGCTCGGAGAGCCGTTTCGCCTCGCCCGGTTCGGCGTCCACCCGGGTCTTCAGCGCCTTCTTGCTGGGGCGACCGTTCTCCAGCACGATCAGCTCGCCGTCCAGCAACACCTCGGCCGCCCCCAGTTCCTCGCCCAGATGACGCAACTCGGGGTAGAGCACGGTGACGTCCTCGCCCGTTCGATCGCGCACCGTGATGCGGCCGCCCTCCACCCGGACCACCGCACGCTCACCCTGCCACCGGAACTCGTACGCCCAGTCTCGGTCGTCGTCGGGCAGCGAGCCGGTGCGCGCCTGCATCGGCTTCACGAACTCGGGCAGCTCCTCGCCGCTCCCCTCGTCGACCCGCCGCACGAGCCAATCGCGCGAATCGTCACCGCGATGGCTGTTGATGAACACGAACCGCCCCTGGATCCGCGAACCGTCCATGTCCACCTCGACCTTGTGGTCGTTCCAGTGCAGAACCTCGTACGTGCCACGGTCCCAGATCAGCATTTTCCCGCCGCCGTACTCACCCTTCGGGATTTCGCCTTCGAAGGTCGCGTACTCCAGCGGATGGTCCTCGGTGTGGACAGCCAGCCGGGGCGGCCCCGGACGCGGTGGCAACCCCTTCGGCACCGCCCATGACACCAGGACGCCGTTGCGCTCGAACCGCACATCCCAGTGCAGCCGCCGGGCATGATGCTCCTGGATGACGAACACGTCGTCGTCACCCCGCGGCACCATTCGATCAGGCATCGGTTCCGGCGTCCGCTTCGGATCGCGCTTCCGCCGATACTCGCTGAGATCGGGCACCTCCCGAGGTTACCCCGTGATCCGTCCGCGTTTACCCTCCTCGCCGACCGGGGATCAACTCGTGGTGACCGAAACGGCATTTTCGCGCCGGGACTCGACGACGGGGGCGATGGTCGCGCGCGACCGTCCGGCTCCTTCCTGACTGGGAACGGGATGCCGCTCTCACTATCCACTTCGTACTGTTTGCTGGCCACAAGGATTCCGGCACGGTGGACGGCGCGCACGGAGACACCGCACCGTGTTGTCCTGCACCGCGGAGGACGGCGCGATCTGGCCTGAGTTTCAGGGCGGAGGAGTACGGGTAACCGGGACCGGTGATCGGGAAGACGAGCCTGGACGCGAAGCAGCTGATCACCCAGATGCTGGTGCCCGGGCGCAGGCGCACGTTCACCGACGTGGACGCTCTGCCCCGGACCATCGGGCCGCGGCAGCAGCGGGACGACGCGCTGCCGCCGCTCGCGGTGCGCAAGCAGGTCGACGTCGAGCGTACCGAGGTGCACGGGCATCCGTTGTACACGCTATGAGCGGACTGCCCACGGCGTCGGTGCCGGAAACCGCGCGGGTGCTGGCGGGGGTCGCCGGGCCCACGCTCGCCGGTGGTGTGATCAAGCGGCGCCCACGCGTTATGACCATGCTGGAGAAGATGCGGGCGGACGCCCCCGCCGTGCGGACGATGCAGAAGCTACGCGCCCGGCACGGCACCGGACTGCTGCGCCTGGCGGTGCCCGGCCGGTCGTTCGCGCTGGTGCTGTCTCCGGACGACGTCGGCCGCGTGCTGGCCGGGTCGCCGGAGCCGTTCACACCGGCGAACCTGGAAAAGAAGGCGGCACTGTCCCAGTTCCAGCCGCACGGCGTGCTGATCTCGGATGAGCCGGAACGCGAGCGGCGGCGGGAGTGGAACGAGCGCGCGCTGGAGACGAGCCGTCCGACACACCACCTGGCGCCGTCGGTCGAGGCGAAGGTGGCCGAGGAGTTCGCCGCCCTGCGACCGGGGCCGCTCGACTGGAACACGTTCGCACCGGTCTGGTGGCGGATGGCGCGCCGCGTGGTGTTCGGCGACCACGCCCGCGACGACCACGTGACGACGGACCTGCTGGATCGGTTGCGGCTAGCCGCGAACTGGTCGTACCTGCTACCGCGGCGCCGCCGCCTGCGGGACGAGTTCCTCGGCCGGGTCCAGGATCTGCTGGCCCGGGCGCCCGAAGACAGCCTCGCCGGTGGCACATTGTCGACAATGTGCGACCGCCACGGCGTCGCGCATTGTGCGAGTCAGATCGGACACTGGCTGTTCGCGTTCGACGCGGCCGGGATGGTGACGTTCCGGACGCTGGCCCTGCTCGCCACGCACCCCGCGCAACGGCAACAGGCGCGGCAGGACATCGCGTCCGGGACCGGGCTGGGTTACCTGCGCGCATGCGTGCTGGACGCCGTGCGGCTGTGGCCGACGACGCCGGTGATCCTGCGGGACACGACGAAGGACCTGAACTGGGAGGGCCACCGGGTGCGGGCCGGAACGGGCCTGCTGGTGTTCACGCCGCTGTTCCACCGCGACGAGTCACGGTTACCGTATGCGCACAGCTTCGTGCCGGAGATCTGGCTGGACGGGCGCGCCGCGCAGGAGCCGTCGCTGGTGCCGTTCAGCGCGGGCCCGGGCGAGTGCCCGGCGAAGAACCTGGTGCTGTTCACGAACTCCACGGTCCTGGCCACGATGATCAAGGACCGGGACTACACAGTGGACTCCTCACCGAAGCCCGGTCCCGGCCGCCCGCTGCCGGCGACGTTCGACAACTTCACGTTGCGCCTCACGGCCTACCGATGATGATTGAGCGGGCTTCGGCTGGGTATCGAAGCCAGATGACTGCCGCAGAGAAGCCAGACCTGATCTCGGTGATCATCACCGAGCACCGCCATGTCGAACGCGTCTTCACCGAACTGGAGTCCGGCACCGGATCTCCTGAGCACCGCCGCAACCTGGCCGACCACGTGATCGCCGAACTGGTGCGGCACTCGGTGGCCGAGGAGCAGTTCATGTACCCGGCGGCGCGAAAGTACCTCGAGAACGGTGACCAGCTGGCCGACCACGAGCTCGAGGAGCACGCGGAGGCCGAGGAGGTCATGAAGCAGCTGGAGGACGTGCCGGCCACCGAACCCCGGTTCGACGAGCTGATGCGCCGGCTGATCGAGGACATCCGGCACCACATCGAGGACGAGGAGCGCGACCTCCTGCCCAAGCTCCAGTCCGCATGCTCGGCCGACGAGCTCCGCGACCTGGGCGAGAAGGTCGAGCGGGCGAAGAAGATGGCGCCGACGCGTCCGCACCCCGCTGCGCCGGACCGTCCCCCGGCGAACCTGATCCTCGACACCGGCGCCGGTCTGATCGACAAGATCCGCGACCGCCTCTCCGGCCGCCACACCTGAGCGGCACGCCCCTCGCCGGCCCGGCGAGGGGCGTCCCCGGCACTTTGTCGAAAATGTGCGACCACGGGCGCGGGCCGGGGTGGCACTTTGTCGAGAATGTGCGACCGCTTGCGGCCGTCACGTCACCTCGGGCACCGGGCGCAGATCGGCCACCAGCCCCGCGTACGCCTCGTCCCGGTCCGGAGCCCGCAGCACCGAGGACGGATGCACGGTCGCGAGCACCCGCTCCGGCCGCCCACCGAACTCCGCCGGCGCCGCCAGGAGCTCCCCGCGGTGGGCGGTGACCCGGAACGACGGTCCCATCAAGGACGACGCAGCGGTGGCCCCGAGCAGAACCACCACCTCCGGCTGCACCGCCTCCAGCTCGGCGACCAGCCAGGGACGGCAGGCCACGATCTCCCCGCGCGAGGGCTTCTTGTGGATCCGCTGCTTCCCCCGTTCCGAGGGGACGAACTTGAAGTGCTTGACCGCGTTGGTCACATACACCTGCGACCGGTCGATCCCCGCCTCGTCGAGCGCCCGGTCGAGCAGTCTCCCGGCGGGGCCGACGAACGGCTCTCCCGCGACATCTTCGGTGTCCCCCGGCTGTTCCCCGAGCATCAGCACGGTGGCCGGAACGGGACCGTCCCCGAACACGGTCTGCGTCGCGTCGCGGTAGAGGTCGCAACCCTGGCAGCCCAGCGCCGCCGAGCGGAGCCGGTCCAGCGAACGGCTGTCCGGCACGAACTCGGCGGCGTCGCGCTGCGTTCGCGTGCCCATCAGCTACCGGGACGGTCCACGTCGCCCCGCCACGAACCGGTCTCCCGGCCGCCGCGCTTTTCGATGAAGGCCTTGAACCGCTCCATGTCCCCGTGCACCCGGCGGTCCAGGATCCCGAGCTTGTCGGCGACGTTCTCGACGAAGCCCTCGGGGTCGATCTCCATCTGGGCGGTCACACGGGTCTTGTTGAAGTCGAGGCGGTGGAACGTGATGACCCCGGCGTGGCTGGGGCCGGAGTCGGACCGCCACGCCACCCGCTCGTCGGGGTGCTGCTCGGTGATGGTGGCGTCGAACTCACGGGTCGAGCGCCCGATCTTGGTGACCCAGTGCGTGTGCGTGTCGTCGATCTGGCGGATCTGCTCGACGCCCTCCATGAAGTCGGGGAAGGACTCGAACTGAGTCCACTGGTTGTAGGCGGTGCGAACGTCGACATCCACATCGACGGACTCGGTGATCGTGCTCATTTCGGCATGTCTCCTTTCACCCGGTCACGGTCCGGGTACCTCGGGAGTCGCCGGTTACACGTCCTCCAGAGCCGACAATCGCGCCAGAATCGTTTCAAGGTAGGAGCGCGCCTGCGCGGGCGGCTTCCCGCTCGCGTGCACCGCTTCGACGAGCCGGTCGGCGAGGTCGCGCAGCTTGGTGTTGCTCTGCTGGGACACCCGGATGAGCAGTTCGAACGCGGCCGCCGAGTCGTACCCGAAGGCCAGCATGATCATGCCCTTGGCCTGCTCGATCGTGGCGCGCGAGGCCATCGCGCGCTGCAGCCCGGCGGCCTCGCCGGCCAGTTCGGACAGCTGCTCGGCCTCGCGGACCCGCGCCGTGGTCAGGTCGACGTAGTAGCCGTGCACGCCGACGGTCTCGCCGGCGTCCTGCTCCACATCGCCGACGACGACGACCGCGCGGGTGCTCCCGTCGGCGGCGAGGATGCGCTGCTGCGCGCTGAACGGCTCACCGGTTCGCCGGGCCTCGGTGAAGACGTCCGCCAGCTGGCGCCGGTCGGTGGGGTGGCCGTGCTTGGTGACGATCCAGACCCGGTTCCACGGAGCCGGGACGGTAGCCGTACATGAGGTAGACCTCCGACGACCACGTCCACTTCGCGACGCGGATGTCCCAGTGGTACATCCCGACCTGATCGGCGCTCTGGCCTGCGGGCAGGTCGGACAACGGGTCCGGCTTCCGTGGCGTGGACATGCGTGTACGGCTCCTGCAGTGGAGTTGATTCGACACGGGTGCCACGCTGCTGGACAATCCCAGGGAGACAGATCATAGCCGGATGATCATCCGGGCCAACGGCCTGCTGTCCGGAAATACGCGTGCGCCGCGACGATCACGCCGCAGGCTGAAGAAGGATCTTGATCGCCCCGTCCTGCTTCTGCTGGAACATGCGATAGGCGTTCGGCGCCTCCGACAGCGGCAGCTTGTGGGTCGCGAGGTCCTCCACGCCGAGCGGATCCGCGTCGCCGGCGACCAGCGGGAGCACGTCGTCGATCCACAGGCGCACGTTGGCCTGGCCCATCCGCAGCTGGATCTGCTTGTCGAAGAGCTCCATCATCGGCAGCGGGTCGAGCATGCCGCCGTAGACGCCGGACAGCGAGATCGTCCCGCCGCGGCGCACGGTGGCGATGGCCTGGTGCAGCACCGCGAGCCGGTCGACGCCGCCCTTCTCCATCAGCCGGGCGGCGAACTGGTCCGGGAGCAGCCCGACCATCTGGTGCGCGAGCCTGCCCAGCGGCGCGCCGTGAGCTTCCATACCGACCGCGTCGATCACCGAGTCGGCGCCGCGTCCCCCGGTCATCTCCCGCACCGCGTCCGGCAAGTCCTTCTCCGCGCGGGCGTCGATGGCGGTGACCCCGTAGCGTGCGGCCAGCGCCAGCCGCTCGGGCACGAGGTCGATGCCGATCACCTGCCCGGCGCCCGGGTGCGCCGCGATGCGGCAGCACATCTGCCCGATCGGTCCGAGCCCGAACACCGCGACGCTCCCGCCGACCGGAATCCCGGCGTAGTCGACGGCCTGCCACGCGGTGGGCACGACGTCGGAGAGGTAGAGAACCGGTCGTCCGGCGGACCCTCGGGCACCTTGACCGGGCCGTACTGGGCCTGCGGGACACGCAGGTATTCGGCCTGCCCGCCAGGAACCTGGCCGTAGAGCTTGGTGTAGCCGAACAGTGCGGCGCCCTTGCCGGTGGCGGTCACCTGGGTGGTCTCACACTGCGACTGCAGGCCCTGGTCGCACATGAAGCAGTGGCCGCAGGAGATGTTGAACGGCACCACGACCCGGTCGCCAGGCTGGATGGCCGACACCCCCGAGCCGACTTCCTCGACGATGCCCATCGGCTCGTGCCCGAGGATGTCCCCCTGATCCAGGAACGGACCGAAGACCTCGTACAGGTGCAAGTCAGAGCCGCAGATGCCGGTCGACGTAATGCGGACGACGGCGCCCGTTGGTGTGCCCGCGCCCCCCGGCGCGAAACATCCAGGGAGTGTGCTGAAGGAGGCTTGCGTGGCGGTGCGGGTGGCGGCGCCGGTTGCCGGCCCACCACAAGCGGCTCCGCCGCTTATGAAACATCTAGGCGTCGAGCCAGCCGTGGTCCCGGACGAGTTCGAGAACGACACGACGGACCCGCAGGACCTCGTCGGCGGTGAGCGTCGGGGCGCCGGTGAGCAGCGCTTCGGTCAGCTCCTCCCGGAAGTCCCGCGCCGAGCCGGGGTCCTCCACGTCGCCGGCCTCGCGGACCAGCCGGATGTCCGATGCCTTCAGCCCGCGCTCACCGTCCTCGACCGTGAACTCGACGACCACCCCGGGGGTGATCAGCCGCTTGTCCACGTCCAGATCGTTGACGTGCATGAAGACGTCCTCACCACCCCCGTCGGGCGCCACGAACCCGTACCCGCGCATGTCGTCGAACCGGACGACCTTGCCCCTGACCACGCTCGTACCCTCCAGGCGAAGTATCGCGCCAAGGTACGCCCCCGCGTGCCGCCGCACAACGGCCCGGGTGTGACCGGACGGGACCAGGGGTACCCGGACCGGTGGAGCCGGGTCCACTGTGGAGAGGTGACGCGATGAAACTGCTGTACAAGCCGCTGAGCCTGATCGTCAGCGCACTGGGTGGGATCCTCGCCGGGACGCTGTTCAAGCAGGTGTGGAAGGTGGCGACGGGCGAGGACGAGGCGCCGGAGGCCACGTCGTCCGACTACTCCACCCAGGAGGTCATCATCGCGGCGGTGGTGCAGGGGGCGATCTTCGGCGGGGTGAAGGCCGCCGTTGACCGGGCCGGCGCCAAGGCCTTCACCAAGGCCACCGGCAAGAAGCTGGACTAGCTGGTACGTCGGCATCCCCGACACCGAGATACCGGCCCGGCCGGCGGCTCAACCAGTGCGAGGCGCACCACCAGACGGTCGCTGTGCGCACAACGACCGTCCAGTGATCATGGCAAGCTCGCAGAGCGACAGAGGCCCGCGCGTGTTCGAGACTGTTTGCCGGTATCAGTCACGCAGCGAGATCGCTCTCTCCGGGCACTGGGCGGCCAGTCGCCGAGCGGTTCCCGGTGCGATACCCACCGCCTCCGGCCGGACAAACGCGTAGCCCTGCTCGTCGAGATCGACGATCTCGGGCGCCGAGGCGAAGCACAGGGCGTGCCCCTGACAGTGGTCCGCGTCGATGACGATGCGCATACGACCATCCCCCGGATGCGTGGCGAAGTGGTGGATCGTGCCGCTGAGGACTGTCCCGCTGGATTCGAGGCCGCCCATGATGATGGCGATGAGGACCTTGACCCGGTCCACCATTCCGACCTCGCGTCCGCCCGGTCGCGCGGTGGCGAGGGCGCTGACGATGTCGCCTTCAGGCAACGGTTCAGCCGCGCGCTGCTCAAGCAGTTGCGCGACAGCCGCGCCCATCTCGCTGAAGGCTTCGTCGGCCTTCTCCGGGTTGACCAGTGCGTCGTGCGCCCACTGCTCCCACTTGCCGAGGTTGTCCAGCGGTAGCCCAAGAATCGAGGAGAAGATGAACCGGGACTGGAACGGGCGGATGAAATCGCCCATCACGTCGCAGCGACCCCCGCCGACGAACGTGTCGATGAGTTGGTCGGCGATCTGCTTGATGACCGGCTCGTCGTCCTTGAACCCTTTGCTGTCTTGCGGCCAAAGCGGTGGTGCAGGGGGCGATCTTCGGCGGGGTGAAGGCCGCCGTTGACCGGGCCGGCGCCAAGGCCTTCACCAAGGCCACCGGCAAGAAGCT
>Ga0081455_10002842_pt1 | contig 20389 bp, 8 predicted proteins | sample TabmetS3T2R1_FD_70207 | JGI IMG/M metagenome (GOLD analysis project Ga0081455, IMG submission 70207) | Tabebuia heterophylla rhizosphere microbial communities from the University of Puerto Rico - S3T2R1 | ecosystem: Host-associated > Plants > Roots > Rhizosphere ...
GCGCAAGCGCAGCAAAAGTACCGGCTTATCCTGAACCCCATCGACCCCCTCGTCCCTGCGGGATTCGATTGTTCAAAAATTCGCCAATTGGGAATCGATAAGCAGGAGAACTTCCGGGCAGGAGCAATTATGATTGCTTGCGGCGAGGCAGCGGGAGGCTCGGCCTCTCCCGGTAACGCCTTCTCGCAGGTTGTGCAGGAATTGTCGCAACCTGCAGCGTATGGCGCGACGGATGTTGATCTAGTCACCGGCGTGGAAACCAATCCGAACGTTACTCAGTCCGAGACCTTCACTGCGAGTAACCCGGATAACCCGAATCAGATCGTGGTCGCCTACAACGACTCACGCGGCCGCAACGTGAGCCCGATCAATATCTCAGGCGCCTCCGTCTCCACCGATGGTGGGGCGACTTTCGTTCGCCTCACCGCCGCCAATGGACAAGGCCCATTCTCCAACACGGTTGGCGACCCCGTTATCTTGTACAATCGCCCGACTGCCACCTGGTTTACCATTTGGCTCGACGGCGGCTGCGGCGGTCAGGGCCTTGGGGGCTACAAGTCCACAACTCCGTCGAACGCGAATAGCTGGATGCACTATTGCATTCACAGCAACAGCCAGGACGACCGAGAGTCTGGCTGGGCCGATAACAACCCATCGTCACCCTTCTACGGTCGCATGTACACTTCCTGGAACGACTTTAATGTCGGCGGCGGAGCCCTATTTGTTCGCTACTCCACTGATAATGGTCTCACCTGGACGAATGCGCGACAGATCACGAGTGGCACGCCCTTCATTCGCAACGTCCAGATCACGGGCGACCTCGCAACGGGCGACGTGTACATCGCCGGCATGAATGAAGGCGGCGGTGGCTTTCCGCACAACGATTCTAATCTCATTTTCAGATCCACGGACGGCGGCAATACCTGGAACAATACCTACACCGGGCCGAGCTTTCCGGGGCCCGGCGTAACGGCCGTAGGCTATTTCGCGTGCATGTTTGCCGACGGCGGCGGTTACTGGCGACATGAGGGATGGGGCGAACCCGGTGCTTACAATGGCGTGGTTCACTACGCTTATGCCCAACACGGTGCCGGCAGCGACCCCGGCGATGTCTATTACATCCGCTCGACAGATCGTGGGCAAACCTTTAGCGCCCCATTGAAGTTAAACACCGACGCCGGGACGCGTCCGCAATGGCAGCCTAACCTGTCGGTTAGCCCCAGTGGCACTGTTCTTGCCGTGTGGTATGACGCACGTGAAAGCGCCAGCTGCACTCGTGGTAATCCTGCAATTCCCTGTTACAGAATGTGGGCACGCAGGTCCACTGACAACGGCGCAAGTTGGCTCCCTGACCAAACATTCTCAGATGTAGTTAGCCCATTGCCAGCGCAGCCTGACCCCGGGATTCAGGCTACCTATGCTGGCGACTATGATTATGCCAGCTCCTCAGCGAACCAGCATCTCCATGCGTGGGTGGATGGCCGGGTTGCTATTAGCGGCAGCTCTCAGCAGGATGCCTTCCATGATAGGCAGGCAGTGCCCGCAGGCTCGCCTACACCTACCCCGACGGTGACACCGACCCCAACCCCCACAACAAGTGCTACACCTACCCCCACAGCAACGCCCACGCCCAGCGCGACCGTGACTCCCACGCCCACACCTACGCCGAGCCAAATCACGCTCAGTGCGCATGGCTACCTGGTAAACGGGCGACGGAGAGCGGATCTGACCTGGAACGGAGCCACGGCGAATCGCGTCGACATCTATCGCAACGGCGCATTGATCACGACGCAAAGGAATGACGGTTTCTATACCGATCGAATCGGTGGCCGTCCTCCTGGCACATTCACGTATCAAGTGTGTAACAGAGGGACTAACACCTGTTCTAATCAGGCCACGGTAACATTTTAACCTCGCCGACGCGGTTTACGCGGGAACTCGTACGACGGCGCGCGAGTTCCCGCTGGAATACTGTAGCAACGGCGCTGTGTGGCCGTGTGGCGAGCAGCGCAACAGCGTCCCAGCGCCTCGACATAGCGAGGCGGCTATAAGATTCAAATGCTAGTTAAAATCCCTACGGAGTCGGACGAGGATGCGGCGTGGGGTAAGGTCGGGGCGGTATGTGGAGGGGGGTCGTTGAATTGACACTTCGGAAAACGCCGGCACCTTCAGTGCCGGCAAAGAGAAACCCTTCCGAATCGATAGCCAGCGCCCAAACATTCCCGTTCGGAGGAAGTAGTCCGCTACTTACATCAGTCCAAAGATCTCCTTCGTTGATAGATCGGAACACCCCGCCAGAGGTGCCTACAAAGACGCGCCCTGACGAGTTAATTGCCACGCTGTTCACATCGAGCGCCGTCAAGTGACTGTTTTGCTCCGTCCAGGTGTCGCCGTTGTCGGTGGATCGAAACATTCCGCCGCCCTGCCCCATAAACGAACGGGTCCCGGCAAAGATGTTGCTGCCATCGCTAGCAAGCGCAGCAACGTCGGTGGATGTTAGGCCTGTATTAACAAGCGTCCAGCTATCTCCATTGTCGGTCGATCGATACACACCTGTTCCACAGCCCGCAGTACCCGCGAAGATCGTCCCGCCGGAGTGGATCGCCAGAGACCAGATATTTCCGCAGTCCAAGCCGTTGTTTACCGGCGTCCAACTGCCTCCATTGTCTGTTGACCGGAATAAGCCTCCGCCAAAGTATGTTCCTGCAAAAACGTCGCCGCTTGAATTGATCGCCAACGCCCGGACATCCGTTTGGATTACGCCATGATTAATGTCAACCCAGTTGTCTCCGTCGTCAGTGGAAAGATAAACACCACCGGCGCCGTTAACAAAATCAGCGCCCAAAAAAATGGCACCATTATCGTTGATGGCGAGAGCGCTCTCATAAAGAGCGGGCAAACCGTTGTTGATCTTCTCCCAACTGCCGCCGCTGTTGGTGGATCGGAACATGCCATTCCCATAGGTGCCGGCAACAATGAGATCGATCGCGCTGACGTTCGGGTATTGAATCGGGGGCACGGCAAATACCCGTCTTGCAATCGCTCGAACGTTTGTCGCGATTATACCGTTGCTCTTTTCAACCCAGGTGTCGCCATTATCGGTTGAACGGAAAACGCCTCCGCCAAAATAGGTTCCGGCGAATATGTTCCCACTCTGGTTGGCAGTAAGGGAAATTACAAAAGGGGCAGTCAAACCAGTGTTGACGGGAGTCCAGGTGTCTCCGTCATCGGTCGAACGGAATGCGCCGTTGCCATAAGTGCCGGCGAAGATCGCGCCGCCCGGGGTAACGGTGAGTCCATTTACGTTGCCCGCTCCTGTATCCAGGACCGACGCCCAACTATCGCCGTTGTTCGTCGAACGGTAAACACCCGCTGGACCGCCCAGACCGTCGCCGCCGGCGAAAATGTCGCCATTCTCATTGAGGGCGAATGAAAGGATGCAGAGATTCGCTAGCCCGTTGTTTATTTCGACCCAGCTACCGCCGTTGTCTGTGGAACGGAAAACTCCAGTACAAGCTTTTACGTCCCACGTTGCGGCAAAGATCTGCTCGCTGGCGTTAATCGCTAAGGCGGGGATATAGAGGCCAATCAGGCCGTTGTTGACCGCGGTCCAATTTTCCCCGTTATCGGTGGAGCGATAAACTCCCCCGTAGAATGTCCCCGCAAAAATGTCTCCCCCGGAATTGATGGCGAGGGACCTCACCGATGAAGCGTCCAGGCCACTGCTTGCCGCCGTCCAGGTGGCTCCGTTGTCAGTCGATCGAAAAACTCCGCTGCTGAATGTCCCTGCAAAGATGTCACCGGCGCTATTGATCGCCAGCGCTTGCACATTGGTGTCCGTAAGTCCGTTGTTAACTCCTGCCCAGGTTGCTCCATTATCGGTGGAGCGGAAAATACCGCCGCCCTGAGTGCCCACAAAAATATGGCCGCTTGCATTTTTGGCCAGCGCCATGCCATCGCCGCCCTGCGGACCATTGGTTTGAGCCCAAAAAGCTAAATTTGGCTGTTGGGGGCTAGGTTTAACATCCCGCGCCTGCTTTCCGTTCGTAGCAGACTTCATTTCTGTTCGCCGAGTGATTGCCCTGGCGAACGCGCCAGAACTAAAAGCGACCAGAAAAACGGCAGCCAGAATAATAAGCAGCCCGATCAGCAAACGAGGTCCTAAAAAACCGGATTCATCAGATTTTTTTTTCATGTAGGTAGGGGATTAAAGAGCCACAGTTTTAACTCATGGGCTGAAGGGAGTTCAAGGTTATTCCGTTTTTGGAATCGACATGGATTAGCTCCCGTCAAGCTTCTCTCTCAGGTGGAACGCGTTGTCATCAACGCGTTGGTAGGGCAATGCGGCGTAGCCGCCTAGCTTCGCTGCTAAGCGCCCCCGGAGTTCGATCTTGCGCCTTTGGCGATGGCCACCGTTTTCAGGAGAAGCCGATCCACCTTAGCCTCGCGCCACCGCGAGATCCTCACTAATCACCAATGCTGTCTACCGCGGGGTCGGCCGAGGATGCGGAGTTGGCCGCGCCCTGGGTGTCGCCCTGGGTGTGGCACTGGGCGTCGGCGTCACTATGGGCGTTACCGTAGGTGTTGCCGTAGGCGTGGGTGTCGCCGTAGGACTTGGCGTTGGCGTCGTACTTGGTGAAGGTGTAGGTGTTGGAGACGGAGGCGGCCCGCCCGGCAGAGGAAAAACGTAAGCGCCGCGGCTGCGGGTCCAGACCGAGAGAGCGGTGCTACCCCGGTCGATTTGCATGTCCCATACCATCGCGTGTGGCAAGCCATTCTCGAAGCGCTGCCATGTAGGAGATCCCGCGCTGATGTCATCGGTGTAGTAAACACCCCAGTCTGTTCCCGCAAAGACCTGTTGCGGTTGATTAGGATTAACGATGACGCAGTCGACCGGGATATCCGGCAGATCGCCGGTCTTATCTGCCCAGGTAAACGAGCCGCAATCCGCGGTGCATGTTACCTGGAAGACGTGACCAGGTGTTGTCGGGGTGTTAGCATTGAAACCACCAACAGCCGCGTAGCCGACGGGTAGATTCGCAGCCGATACCGAAGGATCCAGAGCGATACCCATGACAGGGCGATTAGGCAGGACCGAGTTGTTTCCAGTAACATCAACCCAGTTAGCCTGCGCTTGCGTTCCCGTACCGAGATTGAAACCAATCCATGCATTTCCGTCGTTTGTACCGACGATTGCGACACTCTGATATTTTGGCGAGTACTTAACCTGATTGATAAACGAACGGTTTCCCAAGCTTTGCTTGGTCATGTTCTGAGTGGTTGGATTATTCGTTACGTACCAATCGGCCGAGCTGAACGACGCGTTGCCACCATGAATGGTTTCCCAGACGCGAGTGGTGCCGGCAACAAGATTGCCACAGCCGCCGGGAACACCTGCAACCGGACAATCGTCACCGCCCGGGATGCCACCGTGGAAAAGATCATAGGGCAGCACGAATGATTGCGTATCACTGCCCCAGCCACCGGATACCCTTCCGCTCCAGGGGGCATTCTGATTAGTGCAGTTACTAACACAGCGATGAAGTGATCCGCTATTGTTTCCCTGCCAGAAGCGAAGACTGCTTCCCGTGCCCACCGGATCAATGCGCGCATAGAACCCATCGCCGCCAACGCCTAGCTGCCATTCCACGGCTCCTGTTGGCGTACCGCCAAAAGTAACTGAGCTGGATCCGTTATCCTGGGCGCCGCCGTTAGCTTGCGGAGAGGCGGCATTGGCAAAATGTCCGCTGATGTCACCCGAGTAAAACTCAATCGTGTTTAAGCCCGTATCCATGTTAAACCAGGTTGGATCGGTGGTGGAATTCGTGATGTCGGCGTTTGTGGTGCCGTGGGCCCCTCCATCGTTCCCAATTAACAGAACGCTGGACGAGCCAGGCAGGAAGGCCAGAGCGTGCTGGTCCACGTGGACAGGACCCGCCGCGCCACTGTAAGAATAACCGCAGGTAGTATCATTCCAGGTCGTTCCAGTGCGTGTTGCAAACCAAACATCGAAAGTGTCGAAGAACACACGCTCCGGATTATTTGGATCGACCACGATACCCTCGTCGTACCAGTTCTGGGCATAGTCGCCCGGGCCACCCTGGCAATCTCTGAGTGCACCGCCCTGCGACCCTTCCATGAAAGTCCAGTTTGTCCCCCCGTCAGTCGAAGCCCAGGCGCCAATCTGGCAGCCCGGAGCGCCTCCGCAGCCGCCATTGCTGTTGGGAACAATAGACTGAGCCTGGGCGTAAATGTAATTCGGATCACTCGGTGCAACGGCAATTTCCAGCCGGCCCAGTTGGTCGCCCGTATTGATATCAACAAAAGCCGACCCGGTGCCGGCGTTCATCGCCGCTCCGGTCGCGTACGCGCTACCGGCAACTGCAGTGCCAAAGACAAATCCATTCGCGTTGCTCGCGATTGATGTGAAAGTCGGGCATCCGCTCGATCCCATCGTTGCGCTGTAAATGCCGTTGGCCCCGTTTTGACCCAAATCGAATTGCACTGTCGTGGCAAAACCTCTCACACCGACTGCTGTCAGAATGCGCGTTACGCCTCCACCCATGTCTGTTAGTTCAAGGCCTGTTATATCCTGACGCTGGCTGCTAAAGCCATTAGTAGAACACGGACCGCTCCAGTTAACACCGCCATCATAAGAGATGTAGAGACCAGTTTTCGCGCCAGCAGCGACTTTGTTACTGTCGTTCGGGTCCACGCGAACTTTGCCAACAGCGTTATACTGCGGAAATTGACCCGGAGGGGTTGGGAAAGCCATACCAAAAACGTCAGCTCCGAGTACCGTCCAGGAAGCTCCGGCATCAGTGGACTTGAGAATGCCCTGGCTACCCATTGAAAACGAACCGTAATTGAGATCCCCTGTGCCGGCGTAGACGGTGTTATGATCGTTGGGATCGATGGTAACAGTGTCGATGGCCGTGGTGGAAATCACTGGATCATCGGTCACGACAGTCCAGGAAGTGGAACCGTCGCAACAACTGGTCGTTTTCCACACGCCGCCTCCTACCGACCCCAGGTAAGCGACAATGCTGCCATTTACCGTGGTAGTTGGATCGACAGCCATGGTGTTTACTCGCCCTTCCGTAGTGGTGTAATTAAAACAGCCTGAGCAGCCGGTCATGCGTTCCGGTTGCGGCCCTAGCGCGATAAAACTGTCCAGGCTCAGGGCCAGCGGACTTTTTCGATTTAGCACCGCCGGCGCTCCTGCAGGGACGCCGATTCGCAGCCGCGAATGTTGAGCGGCGGCAGCGCGAAGCCATGCTGGATCAAAACGGCCCGTAGGATAGGTCAATCGATCGGTCCAGTATTGTTCCAATCGACCAAGTTCTTCTGCCTCGGCCTCGGGCCTGGTACCGGGCACTGGCATATAGGGCTCAGGGCGCGAAGGCTTCGGCATGCTTACATGGGAGGCGCGATCTGTGAGAGGACTGAAGCGGGCGAAGAGTGCCAAAGCTATGCCAGCAAAGCAAAGCGTAAAGCCGATCAATGCGCGAAGATTAAAGAACCCACCTTCGCTGAAGCTACGGCGAACAGGCCGGCCTTGACTGAGGTTGGGATGAGTAGTTGCAGATCGAGTGCAGTAATTTTTTTTCATTTTCGATTACGGTGAAGTTTGTGGAGCAAATGTTTCCGTGAAACTGAAGCGCCGTTGCTGCTGCCTTCGCTCGGCGCTCTGTGGATGCTTTGTTTCAGGGAACTTCAAGATGCAGGAAAAACGCCGTTTATAGATATTTGGCTGTACTTGGTCAAGCCGTTTTTGAGGCGAAATCGCTAACGGTACGACTGGAAAATGCCGATGGATCTTCAGAAGAGATTGAACGCAGACATGTGGCCAGGTTCGGATATGCCCTAAAAAACGCAGGAACGGCTTGTCCCGCTACGCGCCGTAAGAGAACTGTCCAAGCAGAAGCAATGAAATAAGAAATGAATGGTTCATACGTTTCTCCTCATGGTCGAGGCGGAAGAGTCGGCCGAGACCGAGGAGTAGGCCGCGACCTCGGTGTCGCTCTCGGTGTCGGAGTAGGGCTCACACTGGGAGATGGCGTAGCTGTTGGTGTTGGCGTAGGTGATGGAGTTACACTCGGTGCAGGCGTGGGGGTGGGTTCCCCGAACGGAGTAACAAAAGCATAGACTTTGTTGTCACCCGCGACATAAATGCGTCCTCGGGCTGCAATTCCTGTCGTATTATAAGAGTGCGTGCCTGCCATTGTCTCATTCACACCGCCACCGGCAAAAACCACGGCGCCGGTATCACCGTCGTAACCGTGTAATTTCTGGTCGCCGCTGGCACCGACTACCCAAACAATCGTGTTATTAGTACCATCCGTCGAAGTGACAAAAGGCGAGCCACAACCGCTGCCGGCACCCCGGTCCACGTTCCAACCATTTGTTATGGTTGGCGGATTGGTTGCAGTGATTTGGAAGGTAGAAACGGTGCTGCCGTTAGCGCGAAAAGCTACATGGCTCCCCTGGTTAGTCCGATAGCTCGCCGCTGCCTGTATAATTGCGCTGTTAGAAACATGTAGTTGCGCTACCGGCATACCTAAAACGCCGCCAAGATTATTGCGATCCAGCAAATATGCATTGCCATCCTTGCCCAGAGCAAGGACCAAGGCAGATGGTGTTGCTCCTGGAACATCCACAAGCAACGGACCAGAACCACCTACATCGATGTCGCCTTGATCCAGGTTGAGCCAGTCAACCGGCGCCCAGACGTCAGTGAAGATGGGGCCCGGCTGAAACCGAATGATTGCTTCGCCGCCACCCCAATCCCCGCCGGTGCCACTTGTGTTGCCGGTGGCAAAGAAGGGACTGCTGCCGTCACTGGCAACACCGCCTACGCTCCACGCGCCGCCTTTCGACGCCGTAGTAGCCCAGGACATCACGTTGGCAGGATTAGTTATATCAACACCAACCAACCAGCCGTGGTAATCGCCGCAATCACCAGCGTGGCCGCCATATGGCACATACACTTTTCCACCCACGAACCCGAGAGCGCCGCGCTCGTTCTGTACAGTCGAGTCAAAGTCCGGAACAGACGCATTCACATCCACTGGCCACCCTGGATTTGTCGCACCAGTGTCCACATTCAAGGAATAAATCAGATGTTTCTTCGTCGCTCCGCCATCGGGCGTCGTCATCGCGTCAAAAAATAGCGAGCGCGAACCGAGATCGACAAGCGGCGTCCCAGTGATACCCACTGGATCAATGTTGCCGCATGGCAGATCGGTTCGAGCCACAGGCGCGCCAAGATCATTTCGTTGCCAAAGAATGGTACCATCCGCAGCATGCAGCGCATAAACGCTGTTCGATTCTGTCCCCACGATGATCATCGCGCCATTGGGACCGCCCTCGATATACAGCGGTTGCGCGTAAACATTACCTGAGATTGTTCCGTCAAAGCTCAGGTCGCGAGTCAGGCCGGCAGCATTGGTTTGAGTGAAAGCCGGATCGACATAAAGACCGTCACGCGAATCGTGATTGTGATGCTGTGTCACATTTACCTGTGCGCTTGTCGAGATAGTGGCGGCAAAAAAAGCGAAGCAGACGCAGAAGATTGCGAGGCAGCAACGCGCAGCGGGGTTGTAGTCACGGCGCTGCGTCGCCGTGTCGGGACCAATGTGATTACCACCTCGACACAGCGAGGCGGCTACAGCCATCGTCAAACGATACGCAACAGAGAAAACATCCTGCCCCGCTATTGCGTGGCGAAGACAGAAAGGCGGACTAGTTGTCGATGATTGCTTCATAAAGTGTGTTCCTCCTCTAAGAACAGAGCCCTTTCATGCGCGGCCAACGTTTGGACCGCACGCCCTTTTACCACAAAATTGTGACCTGCTGTCAAGAACTACGCAGCAAAATTTCCGCGACTAAAAGCAAGGTGGAACGCGTTGTCCTCAAGGCGTTGGCAACGCAATAGCGGGTTCGCCGCCTGATATTTTCGGCTTCGGCAAACTATTTGTCATCGGTCCGAGCCGGACTGGCATTTTCAGGAGAAGCCGATCCACCCGTTCGTGCACAGTGAGAACGCGTCGTCCTCAATGTCCTGCCGTCTGACTCTGCGCATTGCGATCGCTTTCGCCATCGCCCCGTCGCGGCGCGACGAATCTCCTAAAAGCAAGGAACTCGCGAGTTGCCTCGCGAGTTCCCGATTACGTCTTTAACTTTTTAACTTATTCACCTGCCCTCAGGGACGCGGATGCGGCGTCGGCCGCGGCCTTGGCGTCGGCGGAGGCCGGGTCGCCGAAGGTGTGGGCGACACCGGTGGTGGTGTGATTGTAGCGGTTGCCGTAGCTGTAGCTGTCGGCGTCGGACTAGGAGGCGCTCCGCACGGACTCACAGGACAATTGAAGACTTCCGTTGAAGAAAGTATCGTTAGGCCAGCATCATAGCCACCTGCCAACCAGATGTTATTGGTGCCATCAGTATCCGAGGCAGCGTTCCGTCGCGCGGTGACGAAAGGCTGGCCAACCGACCACGTATTGCTCACAGGATCATAGATGTCCACCTCATTGGAGATGGTGTTGAATGCGCCACCTATCACATACATCTGATCGCACAAATTGAGTCCACGCGTATTGCTCGTTGGACGCGGTATGTCGGCAATCGTGTTGATGGTGTTAGCCACTGGATCAAAGACAAAGGAGTTTGTCGTGTCGGTGAGAACGCCGCCGGTGATATCCGCGCCACCACCTGTGTAGATCACGCCACCAATCGCAGCGGCCGGTATGTAGCCGAGCGGAACTGGCAGGCTAACCTTCTGTACCCAGGCGTTGGTACCCGGAGTAAACTCCCAGATGTCGGCGATGCCAATACCGTTAGGAATGTCAAATCCACCCAGAATGTAGAACTTATTGCCTAAGACGGTGAAACCTCCAGGTAGAATAGCGTTAAGCCCCGGCGGCCACTCGGCACCAGTAAGAGTAGTGATCGCATCCGCGACAGGGTCGTAGCGGAAGACTCGGCCGGTCCCCATCTGGGAAGCGACACTCGAGCCGCCCACGCAGTAGATGAAATCCGTTCCGCTATCATTAAGCACTCCGCAGGCGATGTTGTTTACCTCTATATCAGGATACGTGGCTGCCTTGGTAGTCCAAGTGTTAGTGGCAGGATCGTACTCGAAGGGATGAGTAAACTCGTTGCCTGCCGTATCCGAGCTACGCCCACCCATGGCGTAAAACTTCCCGTTGCTCGGGAAAAATACGCCAGCAAAGCGAGTCCCGACACTCGGCAGGTCTGCACCTGGTCCCCAACTGCAACTGCCAGGAGTTGGCGTTGGCGATGCCGGGGGCGTTCCAGTTGGCGTTGGAGTGGGTGTGCCACCACCTCCTACGAAATCGAACTTGCCGATGCGCGTGTGCCAGTTAAAGGCACTGGTGTTAGCGTAATATTCTCCCACGGTCCAGAAAGTCATGTTATCGGTTGGATCGAGAGTAGTCATGCTATAATCGCCCCAGCGGCCGTTGGTGCCGGTCTGGCTGCCGGCGCCGGTGAATAGCGTAGCTTCCCCCTGGCCAAGGTTACTTGGCGGATCGGCGGAAAGACGTCCAGCATAACGGATCCCCGGGAACGCGGTTGAGCTTGACGTTGCATAGCCGATAGCCGTGTTGCCGCTTTGATCGACAGCAATGCTGGGCATAAACCGATACAAGCCGTCATCGTTATTAGTCCAGGTTTGCTGTTGAACAGGGGTGGCGGGAAACGAACCACCGGTCACATCGAATTGATACCAGCGAATACCTGTCGGCTGGGCGCAAGCCGCGTCGGTACAAACCGTATTGGATGACCACAACGATTCCGTGCCACCGTCAAACCGATACACCAACGGCGTCATGATTTTATCGCCAAGCGTATCGATTCGCTGGGACGTTCCCGACTGTGGCACGATCGTAAAGCCCGCGGCATTGGTGAAAGCGTCAATGAACCCGTTGACGCTGATCTCGGCATTGGGAGTGTGATCTGATCCGACGCCGAAAGTTGAATTTGCCGGGGTGTCAAAATCGACGTGGAAAAATCGGGCATGGACTTGAGTCAAGGTCACGCCACCACTGGCCGGGCTGTCGATGGCCAGCACCATTTCATCTCTACCCGCAGGCGGCGGATTACCGGTACGAAAGTTCGCAGCAACAAAGCTATAAGAATCGCCCACGCCAGCGAGTGGCACCGTAAAAGCGATGGCGGTGGGATTGGCGTCACCGTTGAGCATCGCCGCGCGATCGAACGCAAAAACGCGCACGCCCCGGAAGGAAAGGCTGGGGCCATCAAACAAATTGACCGTTAGGTGATATGCACCGCCAGGACCCGGTTCCGGCCACAGGGCCATTTTAGGGTAATCGCCCACCCAGGTGGGTTGCGTTGGTTCGTGCTGGACCGCATAAAGGAACCAGCCACCAGCGACGGGATCATTGGTCTGAGACACGGCGATGCACTCGTAGAATGGCCCGGAACCAGGAAGCCCCGGAAACGCGAAATCGCTGATCACCCAGCGATCCGCGATCTGATCATACATAACAAATGGGTCGCCATCGTTTTGGTTGTTACCGCAAGGCGTGCTGGTACCCAACGGGGCGAAGAGGGTGTCGTAGGTAATAGGGCCCGCCAGCATGGTGCCAGTTTTGTCAAAAACCGCGAACGCCGAGTTGATCGCTTCCACGTAATGATTCGGCCCGACATCGCCATCGCTGTCTGGCGGCGCGCAAGCGCAAAATTGGGCTGCAGCGCCCCCCTCGAAGGTCAAAAGCGGCCCTGGCATGGTGGGCGTCGGCCGCCAGAGATTTTTAACCAGCCTTTCCAACAACGGCGAGGAAGGGGCGGCTGCCGGTGGCGCGCCCGTCCCACGCGGATAGCGCGTCAGCATTTTCTCGTTTTCAAACTCCCCTTTTCGCTCAGCGGGAGGCAGACTTCGCAAGTCCTGGTCCAGACGGGCCGGACCGACCATTTGCATGATGTCAGGTCTCTGTGTGCCAGGCGCGTCCTGCGGCGTGCGTTTGGAAAGATTGCTTTGTTGCGCGGGCTTTGCGCGATTTCCCTGGGCGAACAGCGCTACCGCGATGCCGAGCAGACAAAACACAGAAGCAGTTAAAATACGTAAATTAAAGAAGGCTGATTGCGAAGTGGATTTCTTTTTCATAGATGAAGTTGGTTTTTCCCTGCGAAGTAGAGTGGGGATGCTATCGGTTATGCCGAAAGGGTGTCAACATTTTTTTAAATTTTTCACGAAATATTATTCCCAAACTCAACTTCGCCAGCGGCGCGGCACCTGAAACAAAGTCCTTAGGCATTGGTGGCCGCGGTACACTCCCGAATGTCGCCCGCTTCCCGCTTTTCAAGGGACGCAACTGACTCGATGCCAAGTTCGGCGAGCCGCGAAGCGAATTACCTCTGACCTGGCGAATGCGACCCACCCCACCCTTTTGGTGACAATGCTGTTACTATTTCGCGAAGACTACGAAAACAGAGGTTTGCTCAATCTCGCAGACGTTCCGCAAATCCCGTTTCACTTAATTCGAGTGGACAGAATCCATCGAAATTGCGAAAACGCGCCGTGCGCCGGGGGAACGCAGAGCACCGCTGAACACTTCCCGGGAACTCACACGAAACGCTCGCCAAAGAGACCCCGCAAGGTGCCCGATTGGTGACCGCTTGCAGATCAGTAATGACTACGGACTAGGCCTTGGTAGCGGAGTAGGACGACCTCTCGGCGATGGCCTCGTGCGCGGCGTCGGTGTTGGCCTTGGCGTAGGCGTGGGACTAGTCGTGGGCGTTGGTGTAACACTGGGTGTACTTGTTGGCGTCGGAGTAGCAGTTGGCGTTGCACTTGGGGTTACACTTGGTGTGACGGAAGGAGTAGCCGTCGGCGTGACCGTCGGACTGGGTGTAGGTCCGCCGGATGGAGAGACCCGCACGTAATAGACATCTTGTTCGTGTCCTCCAACGGCCTGCGGATTTTCGTTGAACGTCGCCGTATACGCTACGTTGCCTCCGGTATTGTCAGATACGATCGTGATGTAATCGCCTATCTTCTGATTTTGCGGAAAGCCTGCTTGAGAACTGAACGAATTGCTTGCTGCGACATTAGGCGCCCACGTCGCGCCACCATCCGTGCTCCAGGAGTAGAATAACTGGCAATCGGTGTTGTTCGCAGCATTGCGCGTATCCAGCCATACCACATCGATGCGTCCATTCGGCGCGACGGAAAGTGTGCCGAAGATGTGCCATTTGTTCGGGTTAACGGGATCGTCGTTGATCCGCTGCGGCGCGCCAAAGGTTTGTCCGCCGTCGGTGCTGCGGGCGAACATCACGTCAGTGCCGTTGTTAGCACTGAAGGGTTCGACGCTTGCCAGCACGTAAACGTTGTTGTTTGTCGCGGTCCCGGACCGATCCACCGCGATAAACGTTTGTCCGCAAAGTCCTATTCCGTTGATGCCTCCCTGAATCAGGTCGCCATTGAGGTTAACTTGAGGAGTTTGGTCGAAAGTTGGCGTGATGGCGGGATTCTGCGCGTTGCTGGAGCGAACGCAGAAGAACGGGCTCCCTCCCCCGGCCAGAAAAAGGTTGCCGTTGGTGTCGATGTCGAGGGCTCCGGTATCGATATTGTTCGGAACGTTAATTGGCGTCTGCCAGCTTATGCCGCCGTCGATGGACCGGCTAAATTCTCCTGTGTCGCAAGCGAAGAAACCGGTCCAGAACTGGTATTGAAATCCATGACCCATACCACTTACATTCGTATCAACGGTGAACCACTCCTTGTCGCCTCCATGACCTGGACCGCCTTGCGCCCAGGATTGACCACCGTCCGTAGAGGCCCACACGTCGTCACAGAAAAACGACTGTGCCTGATCCGATTGGAGACTGAGATAAAAAAACTTCCCTGTCTCATCCGACTTTGTCACTGGGTCGCTGCGAAAGATATTGTTTTCCAACACACCGGGGAAGGTCCAGTGCGTGCCGCCATCAGTGGTAAATCCCCACCCAGCCTGTCGGAAGTCTGATTGAATGCTATTGAACTGCCTCCAGGCGACAATCATTTTGTCACCATTGGTTGGATCAACTGCGATGGAGGGCTCATTCGCGCAGTCACCCAGAATATTGTTGCCGCTCGCGTCAACGTTCACCTGAAAACTGGTAAAAGCCCCGAACGGGGAGATCATTCGAGGCGTAGTCTGTATTTTTCGCGGCGGCGCAGGTGGATTATTGTATTTTTCCAATGGCTCGTTGAAAGGATACTTACGGATAGGCGCCAGTGTTTGCCCCGAGCTAGTGGAAATCGCAAGAAGCGAAATGATAATGGCAGCTGAAACCTGATGGCTGACGATGAATAGATTTTTCTTCATGGCCGAGTGTGAATGGCTAATACCTTATTTTGATTTTCCCGTGGAGCGAGAGGAGAGCGTTAACGCTCGGGCTCTCTTTATCCAGAACAAAAACGTTGTCGAGAATAATCTCTCAAACATTTAGTAACACGATTGATACCCGGATGATTCCGGTGGCCACAGCTTGTCGATTCTTGACGAGCAGGCAACTCTCCTCAGCATTCAACTAGGACTGGCATTCAATGGCGCGTCCTACTAACATCGGACGTTACAGTCTTGGTCGCGGAGTCGGGCGACCCCGCGGGGTCGGCATACTCCTGGGCGTTGGTGTTGGTCGCGCTGTAGCTGTCGGAGTAGCAGTGGCCGTCGGAGTCGCTGTAGGCGATGGTGTTATCGCAGGTGTAGATGTAGGTGTCGCTGTGGGTGACACCGTTGGCGTTGGCGTTGGCGTGGCGCCCTGGCCGCCCGGGAATACTCGGACGTGATAGACATCCTCTTCGTGCTCCCCTCTATTTGGGTTGAAGTTAAAAGTGGCCGAGTAAGCCACGTCGCCGCCCGTATTGTCGGACACGATGGTAATGTAATCGCCTATCTTGTTCTGGTTTGGATAGCCTTCGAAGGGAGTAAACGCATCGCTGACTGACACGTTAGGCGACCACGTAGCGCCGGCATCGGTACTGAAGGAATAGAACAACTGCGAGTCGGTGTTATTTGCAGCGTTGCGCGTGTCATACCACACCGCATCGAGGCGCCCGTTAGGCGCTACTGCGAATGTTCCAAACCAGTGCCACTTGTTAGGGTTAACAGGATCGTCGTTTACCTTGACCGGCGCGCTGAAAGTCTGGCCTCCATCGGTGCTGCGCGCAAACATCACGTCGGTCGTGTTGCGCCCCGGCGGTATCACGCTGGCCAGCATGTAAATGTTGTCGTTAGTTGGACCGCCGGAGTGATCAATGGCCAGGAATAACATTCCGGTCAGACCGACACCGTTGATTCCACCGCTACCGAGATCGCCACCAAGATTGACGGAGGTGCTTTGATCAAAAGTCGGTGTCTGACCCCCGATCTGCGCATTGCTCGAGCGCTCGCAAAAGAACTCGCTGAATCCGTCTCCGCCAACATACACGTTGCCACTGCTGTCCACGTCGAGCGTCCCGTATATCGGTCCGTTGGGAATCTCGATCGGCGCCTGCCATGTAACGCCGCCATCGGTAGAGCGCTGGAATTCCACAAAGAAGTTGTTGTCACAGTTGATCCCATCGTCGGCCTGATATTGGAAACCGTGGCCCGGGCCACCGGTCTTATCGATGGTGAACCACTGCTTGTCGCCTCCTCCAGCTCCCTGGTCCGGTGAGCGCTCAACCCACGACTGGCCGCCGTTTGTCGAACCCCACAAGTCATCGCAAAAAAATGACTGCTGTACGTTCGACTGTAGGCTGAGATAAAAGAAATTCCCTACCTCGTCCGACTTTGTCACCGGGTCGCTGCGAAAGACGTTGTCTTGTAAGACTCCAGGAAACGTCCACGTGAGGCCGCCATCACTGGTATACCCCCAGCCCCCTTGCCGAAAGTTGGACGTAACGTCATTGAACTGTCTCCAGCCAATTGTCATCTTATTGCCGTCCGTCGGATCAACTGAAATCGTACATTCGTTCGCGGCGTCCCCGAGGATGTTGTTTCCGCTGGCATCTACATTCACCTGACGGCTGATGAAGGGGCCATGGACCGAGATCTTTCGAGGCGAGGTTTCCATTTTTCGAGCCGGCGCAGGCGGGTTATCATATTTTTCCAGCGGCTCGCCTCGAGGCGCCTTGCGTGTAGGCGTCAGCTGAGCTGACTTGTCCGCCGTAGCCTGGCCGAAGGCGGAAGCAGCAGAAAAGGCAGCTGCCACACTCAGGGAAATTAACAATTGTAGCCGACTCGCTGTGTCGAGGCGCCAGCGGCGCTTTGCCATCGGGCGCGGCGATACTCGTCGCGGCGGGCAAGCTTTGCCATGGCTACAACTTGGACTTCCGATTGAAACTGTGGAGCGTTTCATATAATTGATGTGGTTACTGCGTTGAATTGATCAAGCGATTCAGGATTCACCAACCTCGATCGCTTCGCTGGCGCTGTTGGTAATGGCAAACGGCTCCATTGTCGAGGCATTTCTGGAGAATTGTCTGTAGGACAAACCCCTACATCTTGCAGGCAAGATGCCTCTGTTACGCTTGTAGTCGCCCCGGAACCACCGATCACTAATCACCTCTCACCCTATCACTGCAAAGGAGGGCCTAAGGTCTCGGTCTCGGAGTGGGACGACCTCTCGGCAATGGCCTACTCCTCGGGGTTGGCGTTGGCCTTATGGTCGCGGTGGGAGTAGCACTAGGAGTAGGAGAAGGTGTCGGCGTAACTGGTGGTGTAGGTGTAGGTGTAGGTGTAGGTGTAGGTGTAGTCGTCGGAGTTGGCGTAACGGGTGGCGTGGCACTCGGCGACACGGTTGGGCTTGGCGTTGGCGTGGCACCTTGGCCACCCGGGAAGACGCGAACGTAGTAAACATCCTCTTCATGCTGCCCGCGATTTGGATTGAAGTTAAACGTCGCCGAGTAAGCCACATTGCCGCCGGTTTCGTCGGAAACGATAGTGATATAATCCCCTATCTTGCTCTGATTCGGATAGCCTTCAAAAGGATTAAACGCATTGCTCACCGCCACGTTGGGCGACCAGGTAACACCTGTATCGGTGCTAAAGGAATAGAAAAGCTGAGAATCCGTATTATTCGCCGCGTTTCGTGTGTCATACCAGACCGCATCCAGGCGGCCATTGGGCGCTACTGCGAATGTTCCAAACCAATGCCACTTACTAGGATTAACCGGGTCGTCATTAATCTTTTGCGGCGCGCTAAAGGTTGCTCCGTCATCCGTGCTGCGCACAAACATCACGTCGGTTGTGCTTCGTCCGGGAGGCACCACGCTGGCCAGCATGTAAATGTTGTTATTAGTCGGACCACCGGAGTGATCAATTGCCAGGAACAACATTCCATCCAATCCTGCCGGATTAATTCCCCCACCAGACAGCTCGCCACCCAGGTCTACCTCTGTTACCTGGTCAAAAACTGGCGTTTGGTCGCCGAACTGCGCGTTGCTCGAGCGCACACAATAAAATGGACCAAATCCTTCGCCGCCAATGAAAAGGTTACCATTACTGTCTACGTCGAGTGTTCCGTCTGTGGGCGCATTAGGAATAACGATGGGAGCCTGCCACGTAATCCCTCCGTCCGTGGACCGTTGGAATTGAACACCACCACCACTACAGTTAATGCCGTCGCTCGACTGATATTGGAATCCGTGCCCAGGGCCGTCTGTCTTGTCAATCGTGAACCACTGCTTATCGCCTCCCTCTGCGAGTCCGTCAGCTTGCAGTTCTAACCAGGATTGGCCGCCATTGGTTGACTGGTACATGTTCTCACAAAATGACTCGAGAAGGCTGAGATAGAAGAAGTTACCTGTCTCATCTGAATTTGTTACCGGATCGCTGCGGAAGACGTTATCCTGCAACACACCGGGAAAGGTCCAGGTTACCCCGCCATCGGTAGTATACCCCCAGCCACCTTGCCGGAAGTTGGAGTTAACATCATTAAATTGCCTCCAGCCAATCGCCATCTTGTCCGTATTGGTAGGGTCGACTGAGATCGAGCATTCGTTTGCGGCGTCGCCAATGATGTTCTGACCACTCGCGTCAACGTTTGCCTGATAGCTGGTGAAGACGCCAAACTGTGAGATCATTCGTGGCGACGTTTCCAGCCGGAATATGTGCATGGGCGCCATGTCGTATTTTTCCAATGGCCGCTTTAAGCGCGGTTTCCAAGTTGGCGCGAGCTGGGCGGAAGCGTTGGAAAGCGCAATCGTGGAAATCGCAAGCAGGATAACCGCCGATAATCCATGACTGGTTCGTGATGTTCTTTTCTTCATAATTGTTTATGAGTTAGCGCCGTAGCCAGGGCGCGATAAGCCGTCCAAATGCGTGTCTTCGAAGATGCAGACGTCCCACAGGGACGTGGCTACAATATTCATCCGCCGGCTTGTGATTATTAATCACTTACTGGTAACAACGGGCTTGGGCCAGGTGGCGTAGGTCGAGGCGGCGGGGTCGGACGACCTCTTGGAGTCGGCATACTCCTCGGGGTTGGGGTTGGCCGTATCGTCGCGGTAGGAGTAGCTGTAGGTGTAGCACTAGGCGTAGGCGTCGGAGTTGGGGTAAAGGTAGGTGTGGGCGTCGGCGTCGGTACACCAGACGGAGAGACACGCACATAGTACACGTCTTCTTCATGTTGCCCGCTGGTCGGATTGAAGTTGAATGTGGCCGGATACGCGACGTCGCCCCCGGTGTTGTCCGACACAATCGTAATGTAATCGCCTATCTTATTCTGCACTGGATAGCCTTCAAAAGGAGTAAACGGATTGCTGACCGCGACGTTGGGTGCCCATGTCACGCCACCGTCGGTGCTCCAGGAGTAGAACAATTGCGAATCGGTGTTGTTCGCGGCGTTTCGCGTGTCCAGCCACACAGAATCGATACGCCCATTAGGCGCGACCGCGAGCGTGCCGAACCAATGCCATTTATTCTGATTAACCGGATCATCGGTAATCCGTTGCGGCGAGCTAAAGGTCACTCCTCCGTCCGTGCTACGTGAGAACATGATATCGCTCCCGTTACTGGCGCTGAATTGCTGCACCGTGGCAAGCATATAGATATTGTTATTTGTGGCCGTCCCAGAGTGGTCTATTGCCAGGAAGATTTGCCCTGCCAACCCTCCTGGGTTGATCGCCGCGCCAAAAAGCGTGCTGCCGCCGAGGTTGACTGAAGTGACCTGGTCAAAAGTCGGTGTGACATTCCCGTCCTGGGCGTTACTCGAGCGAACGCACCAAAAGCTGCTTCCTTCATCGCCGCCGCCGACGAAGAGGTTGCCGTTCGTATCGACATCGAGCGTTCCCCAGACCGGAGAGTTGGGAATGCCAATGGCAGGCTGCCAGGTGACCCCACCGTCAGTAGAACGTTGAAATAGCCCGGAAACGCAACCG
>Ga0081455_10002843_pt1 | contig 20387 bp, 23 predicted proteins | sample TabmetS3T2R1_FD_70207 | JGI IMG/M metagenome (GOLD analysis project Ga0081455, IMG submission 70207) | Tabebuia heterophylla rhizosphere microbial communities from the University of Puerto Rico - S3T2R1 | ecosystem: Host-associated > Plants > Roots > Rhizosphere ...
CGGCACGCTCCGCTGCCGTCGTCGTGGCCGCCACGGCTGACGCTGATCACCGACTCCGTGGGCCTCGGCGCGGTCACGGCGCTCCGCGAGACCATGGCTCGGTGGCGCGTACGCGTGATCGGCGAGCCGGCCCTGATGCTCGACGAGGCCGCCGACGAGCTCCAGGACGACCCGCAGCGTCTCGACAAGGTGGTGGTGGTCGCCCTCGGCTACAACTCCCTGTGGGGTCGACACCGCGAGGGCTTCGACTACTACTCGGCGAAGTTCGACCGGGAGGCCGGTCGGCTCGTCCGCGTGATCCGCGCGAACGGCGGACGCAAGATCGTCTGGGTGACGCTACGCGACCCCGACCGTGCGAGCGTGCCGCCCCGAGGGATGGATCAGTACCGGACCTACGCGTGGTACTTCCCGTACGTGAACCAACGGCTCGATCGGCTGGGTCGGACCGATCACGACGTGGTGCTCGCCGATTGGGCCGCGATCTCGAACCGCCGCGGCATCACGTACGACGCGATCCACCTCGATCCCGACGGCGCGCTGCTGTACTCCCGGATGGTGCGGAAGGCTGTGCTCGAGGCACCGTTCGAACCGAGACACGGATAGGCGGCGAGCGACCGCGGGCTCGGATGGCGCGTCAGGTCCGGGACGTTCATGATGTGGCATGACGGGGAGGGGTGCAGATGGCCGGGAGGAAGCAGCAGCCGTACACGACGCTCGAAGAGCGTCGAGCATCGGGCCGACAGGCGCGCGAACGCAGTCCGCGATCCGGCCACACCGGATGGACGCCGGCCGACGACCGGCCCGACCCGATCGGCATCCTCGAGGCCCAGGACGCGACGCGCGAACCCGATCTCGTTCCCGTCCGACACGGGCGGATGGCGGTGTCGCCGTTCACCTTCTACCGTGGCGGCGCTGCGATCATGGCCGCGGATCTGTCGGCCACACCCAGGGCCGGCCTGGACGTGCAGATCTGCGGTGACGCCCACCTGTCGAATTTCGGCGCGTTCGCCTCGCCGGAACGCGATCTCCTGTTCGACCTGAACGACTTCGACGAAACCCTCACGGGACCGTTCGAGTTCGACGTGGAGCGGCTGGCGGCGAGCTTCGTGATCGCGGGGCGCAACAACGGGTTCCCTGAGGCCGACTCGAAACTGGCCGCACAGACGTCGGTTCGCGCCTATCGCGAGACGATCGCCGCCTTCTCGACGATGGGCACCCTCGATATCTGGTACGCGAAGCTGCCGGCCGACCGCCTTGCCGACCTCATCCGCAGCTCGGGCCGCAAGGTGGGACGGAAGTCCCAGGAACGCCTCGACAAGACGCTGGCGAAGACGCGCACACGCGACACGATGCAGGCCGTCGCGAAGCTCACGGAACGCGTCGACGGCGCACGCAGGATCGTGAGCCAGCCTCCGATCGTCGTGCCGATGCGGGACCTCCTGCAGGTGTACGGGCTCTCGCCCGACGACGTGGACACGGTCGTCCGCGACCAGTTCCGCGCGTACAAGGCGACGCTGCCGCCCGACCGCCGCTTGCTGTTGGAGCGGTTCCGGTTCGTCGATCTCGCGCGGAAGGTGGTCGGCGTGGGAAGCGTGGGGACGCGGGCGTTCATCGCGCTCTTCGAGGGACGGGATGGGGACGACCCCCTGTTCCTCCAGGTGAAAGAGGCGACGTCGTCGGTCTTCGAGGCCTACCTGCGTCCGTCGCGGTACCGGCATCACGGCGAACGGGTCGTGAACGGCCAGCGGCTGATGCAGGCAGCGAGCGACATCATGCTCGGCTGGACCAAAGGCCTGGACCAGGACCGACACTTCTATTGGCGGCAGCTCCGAGACATGAAGGGTTCGTTCGAGGTCGAGAGCAGCATCCCATCGGGACTGGTCGACTACGCGCAGATCTGCGGGTGGACGCTGGCGCGGGCACACGCTCGCTCGGGCGACCCGGTGGCGATCACCGCGTACCTCGGCAAGAGCGACACGTTCGACCGCGCGATGACGGACTTCGCCCGCCGCTACGCCGACCAGAACGAGAAGGACTATGCCGCGTTCACCAAGGCGATCAAGTCCGGGAAGCTCGAAGCCACCGAGGGCTGACGCGCAACGGTCGGCTCGTCAGTGGTCGTAGTGGAACCCGCCCTTGCCCGACTTCCAGATGCTTCCCTCACGATGTTCGCGGAGCCGAGCTTCGGTCACCGCCCGCTCGAGCTTCCGCGCGTGACGGTCGCTCACGTGTCCCCGGAACATGGCCTTGAGCCTCTGGAAGAGCCGACGCATGCCGCCTGTATACGCATGCGACGGCGCGGGTTCCATGCCGAGCACTGAGACAGGGGCAAGGAACCGCATCCCCGAGACAGTGGCGGTCTCCCCCGGATCGGTCAGTCGACCAGCCAGTGCCCGCCGCGCATGAGCTCGCGTTCAGCCAGCTCGTTCTCTTCCCGCCAGGCGAGCACCCGATGCGGGTGGACGAAGAAGTAGAGGTAGACGGCCGAAGACTCGCGCGGGTCGAACCCGGCTTTGGCCGCGAACGCATCGGCGAGATCGCCGTCGACGTCGCCCGCCGCGACCGTGTCGACGGTTCCCTCGATCAGGAGCACGTCCCGCGTCAGGCCGACGCCAACGCGGACCACGCCGGTGGCCTGGAGGTTCCGCCCCGTCGGGCTGTTCGCGGGGGTTGCGATCACCAGGTCCGCGCCGTCCCACAGGAACGACAGCGGCACGAGGTACGGGGTCCCCTTCTCGGGGTCCGCCGTCGAGATCCACGCGTCGACGTCCTGTTGGAGTCGCTGCAACGCGTCCTGCTTGCGCTGTGACCGCGGTCGCGCGGCGGGCGGGTTCATCGTTCGGCTGCCTCCAGGTTGGTCTCGCGAAGTTCTTGGTCGCGCCCGAACCTTACCCGGGCGTCGTTGACGGTTCAGAGGAACCTTCGGAGGCTCTCTGCATGATCTCCGGATCGACGGATGGCCGCGTCGCCCTGGTGACCGGCGCCAACCGGGGCATCGGGCGCGAGGTCGTCCGGCAGCTGCTCGAGCACGGGTTCCGCACCATCCTCACCGCTCGCGACCCCGAGACCGGGCGGACGGCGGCGGACGAGCTCGGCGCCGAGTTCCTCGAGCTCGACGTCAGCGACGACATGAGCGTGGATCGGTGCTTCCGCACGGTCGAGGAGACGTTCGGCCGGCTCGACGTCCTCGTGAGCAACGCGGCGATCCACTACGACACATGGGAACGCGGCATCGACGCGGACCTCGCGCTCGTGCACGAGGCGTTCGAGACGAACCTGTTCGGCGCGTGGCGGACGGCTCAACGCGCGATCCCGCTGATGAGTCGCAACGGCTGGGGCCGCATCGTGAACGTCTCGAGCGAAGGGGGTTCGCTCGCTTCCATGGGCGGCGGCACCCCGGCGTACTCCGTGTCGAAGGCGGGGCTGAATGCGCTGACCCGTGTGCTAGCGGCAGAGCTCGCGGGAACCGGCATCCTCGTGAACGCGGTCTGCCCCGGCTGGATCGCCACCGACATGGGCGGGCCCGGCGGACGGCCGGTCGAGCTGGGCGGCGAGCGTGTGCTGTGGGCCGTGCTCCTGGACGACGACGGACCGACCGGTGGGTTCTTCCGCGACGGCCGGCCGGTCCCCTGGTGAGACGGAGCATCCGCGACGCGATCGCCGGTCCTACGCTTCCGGCATGCCACTCCCACGTGTGCTCGGCCGATTCAATCGGGCGGTCACGAATCACATCCTCGGACCGTTGGCCGCGTATCTGCCCGGCTTCGGCATCGTGATCCACCGCGGCCGGACGTCGGGTCGCGTTTATCGAACCCCCGTCAACGTGTTCCGGCGTCCGGGCGGCTGGCAGTTCGCCCTGACGTACGGCACGGGAGACTGGGTCCGCAACGTCCTGCACGAGGGCGGCGGCGATCTCATCACGCGCGGACGGAAGCACCGGTTCACAGACCCGGCCGTCGTGAACGACGCCGACCACGCCCAGATGCCATTCGTGGTCCGGACGATCCTGCGCCTCACCCACGTCACCCAGAGCCTGCTCGTCAAGGAGGGCTGAAGGGCTGCTCGAGTGGCGGCACTCTGGAGGGATCAGTTCCTCGCGTCGAACGATCTCGGAGCGAGCGCGACCGCCGCTCCACCGACCACGATCACCGGGCCGGCGATGAGCAGGAAGTTGCGAGCGAGTAGCAGCTGGTAATGCTCAGCGGCGAGCAGAGCGGGATCGACGAGCGCGATCGCGATCAGCCATGCCAACGCGCCCATGAGAACCGACGCGCCCCCAGCAAGCCGCCGCCAAACGCCGCGCATCAAGGGCAAACCCGCAGCGAGGCCCGCGACCAAGATGGCGATCGGCACGAGCATCCATGCCGCTTCGTCATCCAACGCCTTGGGCTCGATCAGACGGGTCGGTTCGCCTCCGAAGAACCTCGCCCACGGCAGCAGGCCGCTGCCGACCAGCATGACTGCTCCCACGACGAGGAGCAGCATCGAGATCCGCCGCATACAGCCAGCATATGGGGGAAGCGCGACCCACCCGGTGGTCACCCGTGGCGGGCGATGAAGATGTAGCTGCGGCTTTGGTCGTCGACGGGCCGCCTGTCGAATGCGCCCATCCGACGACGGTCCACCCAGGTCGGGATGTTCATCAGCGCGTTGATCGGGCAATAGATCAGTGCTGCCGGCTCATCGAGTGAGAGATCGCGCATGTCGCCTTCGCGCAGGTCGAGATCGACGCCGGCTCCCATGGCTCGGACGCGCGCTTGTTCGAGCATCGAGGGTGAGGAGTCGATCCCGATGACGGTACGCCCGGTCGCCTGGGCGACCGGGATGGCGACACGCCCACTCCCGATCGCGAGCTCGACGAGCGGCCCGTCGGCTTCTAGGGCGAGTTCCTGATAGAAGTCGACATCGTCGGTCACGGAGGCAACCCACTCGTCGTACCGATCGGCGAACGCCTCGTTCCATGTCCCCTTCCGCTCGGTGCGGGCGGACCAGAACCGATCGTGGCTGTCGCGCACCGAGACGAGGACCTCGTCAGGCGCCGAACCACCGACCCGCAACGTTCCGCGCCTCGCGATGCGCTCACGATCTCCGGCCTGCACGAGCTCGAGGCACGAAGCACACGCCAGCCACGCCTCGTCGGACCGAACGTCTTCGGCCGAGCGGACGAAGGACATGAACGTCGGGCCCTCGAACCACGCGACCACGGGTTGATTGCCACAGAAGCTACAGCGAGGATCCATCGCTCCCCTCTTCGAGAACGGTCGTGACGCAACCGACACTACGCGCTCGCCCGGTCGCCCTGTGTAGCCCTCGGCCTCACGTCGGTCAGTAACCTGGGTCCTGTGCCTGACCCCACCGTCTCGCTCCGCGAGATCACTCCAGAGAACGAGGCGGCCGTGCGCGATCTCGAGGTCGCGCCGGGCCAGGAGCGGTTCGTCGCCTCGGTGAGCGAGTCGCTCGAGGAGGCGGCGACCCTGCCGGAGGCCCATCCCTGGTATCGGGCGATCTTCGCCGGTGAGCGGCCGGTGGGATTCGTGATGCTCTCCTACGACATGCCACCCGGGTATCCAGAGCAGCCGTTCCGGTACTTCCTGTGGCGTCTGCTGATCGATGTTCGCGAGCAAGGTCGCGGCTACGGCCGCGCAGCGATGGAACTCGTCATGGATCACCTGCGAGAACGTCCGGGGGCGACGGTGCTGTTCACATCCGTGGCTCCGGGCGAGGGGGGTCCAGCACCCTTCTACGAAGGACTCGGGTTCGAGCCAACGGGCGACTCGCTCGATGGCGAAGACCTCTTCCGGCTCCCGCCCGCGTGAGTGCTTCGTGTTGGCTCCGACGCAGCGCCGGGGTCAACATCCGAGTCTTACCCCACGAGCTCCACGCTCGGATCAGCGGCCCGTCTACAACGAGCCGATCGAGATGCCCAACTCAGAGCACGCGTCGGTCAACCTGAACATCGACTTCTTGAAGACCGCTGGATCGGTCGAGTCGATGTTGTCGACGACGAACCCCGCTGCGTCGATCAGTCCAGGATCACCGGAGTTCCGTGCCGTCGTCATGATCTGCGCCGCGACCCTCGCCTTCCGGTTCGGCGGCATGTCGGGCGCCAGCAGCGTGAACGGCACGATCGATCGACAGACCTCCTTGGCCGCGGCTCGGTCGAGAACCGGGGAGCCTGTGATCGATGGACTCGTGGTTGACGGCGGCACGTTCGCATCCGAGATCGCCTCCGTCGTGGCCGATCCTTCCCCGGCCCCGCAGCCGGCGAGGACGAACAAGCCTGCGACGAACAGCAGCCTGGCCTGATCCATCGCACGACGATTGTGCGCCTCCAGGTCGCTCCATGGAAGCCTCCGCGCGACCTCACCAAGCCTGTTCGACGGCACACTTCAGGCATAGAGTCCACTGTCGGTACGCGTTGCCCCTGAGCGGGAGGAGGAGCGATGACGAGCGAACACTGTGCCTCGGGCGATTGGCTCGTAACGTCCGGGAGCGAGGACGAGTTCATGGATCGCTGGCGGGACTGGCTCTCCACCACCTCATCGGGAGTTGAGGGGTTCGGTTCCGCACGGCTGCTCCGCAGCGCCGACGATCCGCGGCGATTCACGTCGATCTCGGAGTGGAGCGACACCGGCGCTCGTGATGCATGGAAGCAGAGTGCGGGGTTCGAGGAGGGGTTCTCGGCGTGCAGGGCTCTGTGCGACGAGTTCCGAGGTGGAGACTTCACCGAAGTCGTTCACGTCTGATCACCCTGAGCCACGACCGGTCGGCCCGCGCGGGTCGCTGGGGATCCGTCGGGTGGACCCAAGGGGAGTCGAACCCCTGACCTCATGGCTGCCAGCTATCCAGGGCTGAACGGTGTACTGACCTGCGGAGATGCAGGTCGCTGAGGAGCGAAGCGGGCGAAGTTATGGGGTGACAATCGGGTCCGACTGTGGCCCGTGCCACGCCGCGACCGGGAGGAGGAGGAGACGTCTACCCGCCTCCGGGACGGAGAGCCGGAGCTCGGTGAGCCCATGTATCTGGAAGGTGGTATGAGACAGACACGACGCGCACTCACCCAATCGGAAGAGCGCACGAGCGTACGCCGGGAGGAGCAGGCCATGCGCGAAGCCTGGGAGTTGTTGATCGCGGGACCTGAGGATGCGGACCGATCGGTCCTCCTCCTCCCAGGTGGAGCCAATGCGGCCCGCTCCTTCGACCTGGTGATGGCCGATCCGGCGTTGTCCGGGGTGCGCCTGGTGGCCACCACGATGCCGGGTATGGCCGGTGCACCCCTGACCGATGACGTGTCCGTCCCGGGGCTGGCACGTGCGGCCGGTGAGGTGGCCACCGCGCATCGCTGCGACGTGGTCGTTGGGTTCTCCCACGGAGCCACCGTTGCTCTGGAGATGCTGCTATCAGGAAGTTTCCGCGGGCCGCTCGTGCTGCTGGGCATCAGCCTGACGACCGAGGATGAGGCCAGCTTCTTTCGTCATACGGTCAGGCTGTCGCAGAAGGTCGGACGTTGGCCACTGGGCATCCTGTTGCGGCTCCTGCCGCTGATGGTCAGGTCGGCGAAGATCCCTCAGCCGCACAAGGGGGAGCTGATCGAGGACCTCAAGCGGAACGCAGCCGGCGATGCGGTCCGCGTGAGCGCCGAGTACCTCGACTACATCGCCGCCGACAGGGACTACGCCGCCCAGCTCGCCGCGGCGAGCACCCCGGCGTGGGTCGTCCACGCCGAAAAGGGGGGTGACGGCGGGCTCACAGACGCGGAGCGAGCGACGCTCGATTCGGCTGACAACGTGACCTTGGTGACGGTCCCGGGCGCGGTGTTCCTCCTCCCGGACGCGGCTCCGCAACAGACCGCAGCAGTGATCGCCTCTGCGCTGTCGACGCTGCCGTGACCGCCGCCCGGGCCCGCCACGCCGCCTGCTTGCAACGAGCCGCCTCCTCCGCGGCGGACCATGTCCCTGCCGGTGGTGGCCACCGCGCCACGTCGATCATCCGGTGGCGAGCGGTGCGTGCTCGAGCACGCGGGGCCGGTATTCGCCCAATAGGATGCGGTCGTCGAAGGTGCGGCTGTCGATCATCTCGAGGGCGATGTCGGGGTAGCCGTCGTAGATGCGTTCTGAGCCCGTGGCGCCGGTGATCACCGGGAACATCACGACCCGGAAGCGATCGACGAGTCCGGCCCGCAGCAGCGACCGGCACAGGGTGAGGCTGCCGATCGTGCTCAGGACGCCCGAACCTTCCTCCTTCATCGCCCTGACCGCTTCGGCGGCGTCATCGCCCACGAGGGTGGTGTTGGCCCACGTGAGCGGCTCGTCGAGCGATGCGGAGAACACCACCTTGGTGGCTCCGGTGAGTCCACCGACGGAGGCCTCCTCCTCGGCGCTGAACTCATCCGTTCCCGCTGGGGTCTCGCCAGCGGCGAAGCCCGACATCAACCGGTAGGTGTTCGCCCCCATCAGGTACGTGACCTCGGGTTGTTCACCGAGCCAAGCCAGGTACTCAGGCCCCTGCAACCCCCACCAACCGGGCCAGCCCTCCCCCGACGCGTAGCCGTCGAGGGAAGTGATGAAGTCGACGAGCAATTCTCGCACGGTCGCCTCCTTGTCCTCGGACGCCTGGTAGCACCCTCCCTTCGCTACCACTACAACATCCTGGTCCACGGGCGCGAATCGAGACTACGGAGGGACCTCACCCTCGGCGAGTCCGTCGACGTGCCTGCTGCTCTGTTCTTGCCGACCGGCCCACACAACCGGCAGATCCGGAGGAACAGGTCGTTGTCGTGGAGCTCCATCTCGCCGCCTCCAGCGCGACAGTGCCGGAACGCCAGCCCGAGCAGTCCCGCCATCTGCACCTTGCGGAGCCCGAGCCCCTCGATCGGCCGGAAGGCGTACGACGGTGTCATGGGCGGAAGCATTCCCTGGCGAAGAGGATCGCCGACGAACAGCCGATGCGCTGGCACCGACGTCTTGCAACACTCCATCCCGCATCACCGACGGAGAACCCTCAGACTGCTCGGGCACCTCTGCCCCCTAGGAAAGGCTGTCATGCCACCCGAGATCACGTGCGCACACGCAGACCTTGCTTTGTCGCTCCAGTCCCTCATCCGTGAACGTGGGGAGTCCTCGCCCGACCTCGGGCCTGAACCCGCGGTCCTGATGTGTGGTTCCGAGCCCGAAGTGGTCGTGAGCACGAGCGACGGCAAGCTCGCCTTCTGTCACGCACACCTCCGGGATGCTGCAGATGCGATGGCCCGCGAACGCGCTCGGACCGTCGCAGGCGCTCCTGCTTGACCTCCCCCTGTTGATCAGGTCGCACTCTCCCGTGCGGCGAGAGAACCACGAGGCCATCCGCACAGTTCGATGATCTGCTCGCAGAGGGCCTGATCCGCGTCGAACTCGCCAGCCTCGAGTGCCAGGTACTGGCGGTACGTGAGTCCGAGGAGGCCCGCCATCTGCACCTTGCGAAGCCCGAACCGCTTGCGATCGGCGGGGAGTTGGGCGATCAGGGTGGGGAGCACGCCCAGGACGATATCCGCGAATGGAGACAGGCGGGTTCGGTTCGTGCAGTGAGGAGGTTGCGGTTGATCCGGCCAGGCCGGGTCAGCCGATGAACCTCAGCCCGGAGGGTTGTAAGGGTTGCTTCCGCCCCGGCATGCGTCGCCCGGATTGAACACCGTCGGGTTGGCTCCGTGGAGCCTGACATCCTGCCCGTACGACTGCACGTGGAAGTCAGTCGGCCCATCGACGAAGTCGTTCAGCGCGGAAAACGAGCAGATCGAGTTCGCGTGCGTAACGTCCTTGCGCACACCAGGGCTGTCGACGCTCCCCGGCGTCAGCCGTCAGCGTAGGGACCAGCTGCGGCACCGCCAGGACTTCCCTACGTCGATCGAGGTCTCGGGGCGGCGATCGTGGCGGCGTGCCGACGTCGAGCAGTGGGCTCGGCAAGCTTGGTGTGGCAAGAAGCCCTGGCGCTCGCACGGCGGGTTGGCCGCAACCCCACTCGCCTCGCGCGAACCTCGCCACGTGACTCGGCTGCGATTCCCCCGAATCGAAGGGCACTGTGGAAAGGGCATCTGACCTGCGGAAGTGGACCCAAGGGGAGTCGAACCCCTGACCTCATGGCTGCCAGCCATGCGCTCTACCAGCTGAGCTATGGGCCCTCGCCGTTCAGGTCCGAGGGTAACAGCGCGGTCGGGGGCGCGCCTGCAACCATCGAACGCAGCTCCGTCAGCTCACCGATGCGGCGCTCGACGATTCCCATCCGAGGCGCGGGGCGTCGCTCCACAACCGCTCGAGGTCGTAGTACGCGCGTTCCTCAGGGCCGAACACGTGCACCACCACGTCGATATAGTCGAGGAGCCACCAGCCCGCTTCCGACTCGCCTTCGCGGCGGACCGGCTTCACGCCGAAGCCCCGGAGCGCCTCTTCGACGGCGTCGATCACGGTGCGGATCTGGCGATGGGAGCCGGCCGTGCAGATCACGAAGTGGTCCGTGATCACGATGATCTCGGACACGTCCAGGACGACGATGTCCTCGGCCTGCTTCGAGGAAGCCGCGCGGGCCGCCGCGATCGCGACGTCGCGACTCGGCGGCAGCGCAGCGCCGTCGGGCCGCGGTCCCCGCTCAGTTCCCCTCAACCGTGTAGTCCTTCCCGACGACGATCGTGATGTCGCCGATACCCGATGGTACCTGGGAGACGCGGACTCGGCCGACCCCGAGCGCCCGTCGGGCCGCCTTCGCCTTCGCTTCGTTGTCGGTGCCGTTCGCGAAGATGTCGGTGGCTTCCACGTCGAACGACTGCGCGTTCTGCGACAGCGCCACGCGGAAGCCGGCCGGGATCAGGGCCGTCGCCACGGACTCGCCCACGCCCGGCTCGCCGTTGCCGTTCTGGACGATCGCGGGGATCGGGATGGGCGTGCCGAACGCCTGCGCCATCTGCTGATCGAACGCCCGGTACTGCGGCACCACGACGGTGCCGGCCACGCTCACGGTGGGGATGTCCATGACCTGGGCGCCCTGGGCTCCGGTCACGACCTCGGCCGCCGCGTCGGCGTCGTCGGTCTCATCGATCTGGTCGGCCGCGAACGCCGGCGGGTCCGCGAGCATCGACGTCAGCACGATCTCCCAGCGCTCGGGGCCGTCGTCGGTCGTTCCGGTGAGGAAGGCACGCACCTGCGGTCCCGTCATCGTGACCTGTCCGGGGCCGATGGGACCGGCCTTCGTGGGGAAGGCGCGCGTGAGCGTCACGTCGAGCCCGCCGGACGCGGTGATCGCGTCGGCGAGGTCACTCACGCTCATCACGGCGTAGTGACTGAGCCAGACCCCGGCCATGTTGGACAGCGCCGTCCGGACGGACGACGCTGGCAGCGTCGCCACGTCGCGGATCTCGGTCTCGCCCTGCCCCGGCATGACGATCGTGAGGTCGGGGCGGATCGGGATCACCGCGGGGTCGTGGCCCTCGGTGGCCGCGGCGACGATCGCGAGGTACGGCGTCGGGGCCCCGGTGACCTGCAGCGCCAGCATCGAGGAGCCGTCACCCCCGGCAGCCGGGGAGGCGCCGGGCGTCGGCGACGCGCTCGCCGCGGGTTCGTCACCCTGGGTGACGACGAACGCGCCGGCGGCGACGAGCACGGCGACGACGATCAGCGCCCCGATCCAGCGTCGGTGACGGCGCTGCGCCTCCCTCGCGGCACGTGAGGGCCGCGGCCCATCCGGGAACGTCGTCGGTTCCATGCTCACCGGTCGACCACCGACCCCGTCACCGATAGAGCCCCGCCTTCTCGATGTAGCTCTTCACGCCCTCCGGCACGAGGTACCGGATCGGCCGGCCAGCGTGGACCCGCGCTCGCACATCCGTCGACGAGATCGCGAGCGCCGGGATCTGCATCACGGTGATGTCCGGGTTCGATGTCGGACGGTGGGCCTCGAACGCCGCGAGGTCGTAGCCGGGCCGCGTGGCGGCGATGAAGTGCGAGAGCTCGAACAGCTCGTCGTTGTCCTTCCACTGGAAGATCTCGAGGATCGCGTCGGCCCCGGTGACGAAGAACAGGTCGGTCTCGATGCCGCTCTGCTCCCGCAACCCTCGGAGCGTGTCCACGGTGTACGTGGGACCCTCGCGATCGACCTCCATACGAGACACGCGGAACAGCGGGTTCGACGCGGTCGCGATCACGGTCATGAGGTAGCGGTCCTCGGCCGGCGAGACGACCTCATGCTCCTTCATCCACGGTTGACCCGTGGGCACGAACACGACCCCGTCCAGTCCGAACTGGTGCAACGCCTCCTCGGCCGTCACCAAGTGTCCGTAGTGGATGGGGTCGAACGTGCCGCCCATGACTCCGAGGCGAGCTCCCACGCCGCCTATCCTACGGGCAGCCGGTGGCCCGACCGGGGACCTTGGGCGCCCTCATGGTCGACCCGACGCGTCCTCCCCGAGGAATGAGCGCAGCTCGGGCAGGTGCTCCGCGTAGTGCAGGGGGCCAGACTCCTCGAACCATTCCCAGGCATCCGGGGTGACCTCCGGCATCTCACCGAACTCCTCGCACATCCGCGTCCGAGCCGACGCGAACTCCGCGCGAACGTCTCGCTCGTGCATCGTCCGCGAGAGCTCGAACCACGCCTGGTTCTGGCGTTCGATCGTCTCCCGCGTCTCCTCGCCCGGGCGGAACGTCCCGGCGCGGATCCGTTCCAGCTGCAGGCCGCAGTCCGCCATCCAGGCCCCGATATGGAACATGGCGTCCTTCGGCGACCAGCCCTGGGGGGTGAGCGTCGGTTCCTCGAAGCGGTCGGCGGGGATGCGCTCGAACGTGGCGACCAGCTCCTGCCACCTCGCGTCCTCGTCGGCCATCAGCCGGGCCACGTCCATCACGCCTCCTCCTCGCCGTCGCGGTCCGAGGTCGGCCCTTCCCCCGTGTTCGGGTCCGGGAGGAACTCGAACACGCGGTTCAGGATCGCCACCTCATCACCGTGCCGCGCCCCCATGGCCACGAGCTTGCGCTCGACGCCTTCCTTCACGAGTCGCCGCTGGAGCTCTTCGACGTCGCCCTCGCGATCCAGGTCGGCCTCGAGCACCCAACGTTCGACGTTGCGGCCGCTGACACGCCAGCGGCCGTCGGCGTCGCGCGAGATCGAGAAGCGGGGCCGCCCCGGCCGGAGCACCACGTGGGACGCGCGTGGTGGTTCGGTCGCCTCCGCCTCCTTGGCCAGCAGGCCCAACCGTTCGAGCAGCTCGTCAACGCCGTCGCCGCTCATCGCGGATACGGGCAGCGCGGCGGGATCGACGGCTGCAGCCGCCCCTTCGGGATCGGGGACGAGGTCCGCCTTCGACGCCACCACGATCGAGGGGCGCTCGGCCAGGGACGCATCGTAGGCCGCGAGCTCCTCGCGGAGCGTCGCGAGGTCGCGGCCCGGTTCCTCACCCGCGAGATCGACGACGAGCACGAGCGCGCGGCACCGGACGATGTGCCGGAGGAAGCGATGCCCCAGCCCCCGGCCCTGACTCGCCCCCTCCACGAGCCCGGGGATGTCGGCCACGACGAACCGATCGGCATCACCGCCCGCGACCCCCAGGTTCGGCGTGAGCGTGGTGAATGGATAGTTCGCGATCTTCGGCTTGGCTGCCGTGAGCCGGGCGAGCAGCGTCGACTTGCCCGCGTTCGGCAGTCCCACCAACCCCACGTCGGCGACGGTGCGGAGCTCCACGCGGGCCCGGATCTCCTCGCCGTCCTCCCCCGGCTCGGCCGTGCGCGGCACCCGGTTACGGGGCCCGGCGAACGCCGTGTTCCCTCTCCCCCCTCGGCCACCGCGGGCGATCACCGCTCGTGCGCCGTCCCCCACCAGGTCGGCCACCAACCCCTGGTCGTCGAACACCACGGTTCCGTCCGGCACGTGGAGCACGAGGTCCTGGCCGGTGGCTCCGTCGCGGCGGGCGCTTCGCCCCGGCTTGCCGGCGTCAGCCTTCTGGTGTGGATGGTCGGCGAGCCACGACAGGTCGTGGGTGCCCTTCGAGACCTCGAACACGACGGACCCACCGTCGCCCCCCTTGCCGCCGTCGGGTCCCCCGCGCGGCTTGAACGGCTCGGAGTGCAGCGACGCCGAGCCGTTGCCGCCTCGCCCGGCCCGCAGGAACACCGTGCATTCGTCCACGAACGCCATCGCCACGACAGCCTAGAGGGCGGTGGTCGAGCCATCCTCCGCGAGGCATCATGACCGGATGCTCGAACCGGCGACCGTCTGGATGGTGAAGCTCCGGCGCGGTGACCTCACCGACATCAAGGGGACGCTGCAGCTCGAGGGCGACGCGCTCACGTTCACCGAGGGCGAGAGCGGCATCGATCACCGCTTCGCGTACGCCGACGTGCGACGGGCCCGGCGGGTTCGCGGGTCGCCGATCTTGATCCTGGCCCATGGGACGGAGCGCGGCACCGTGGAGACCGCCTTCTACTTCTCCCAACCGCCGCCGCTGCGTCCCCCCGCGCCCGGGAGCTCCGCGGCGCCGACATCCACCACCGGCGGGCGCCCGCTCGGGGCGTTCGGCGCCGTGCGCCGGACGTCGAGACGCCGACACATGCGGGAGAACGTTCGCTACCTCACGGTGCAGTCGGGTGGGAAGAAGCCGCTGATCCAGGCCTGGGCCGACGAGATCACGGCCCGCACGCGCGGCTAGCGGTCAATCCGAGTCTGCCGGCACCACGGAGGCGAACTTCCGCCCTCGGGACTCGCTGAACGTCACGGTGCCCTCGCGCATCGCGAACAGCGTGTCGTCGCCGCCCTTGCCCACGCCGGCGCCGGGGTGGATCCGCGTGCCGCGCTGCCGCACGATCACGGAACCCGCGCTCACGGACTCACCGCCGAACGCCTTCACGCCGAGGCGTTTCGCGTTGGAATCGCGACCGTTGCGGGATGAGCCGCCGCCCTTCTTGTGTGCCATAGCTCCTCCAGGGTAACAGCCGTGGGGCCGCCGCCTACTCGGCTGCCTCGGCGCTCTCGGCCTTCTCCGCCTCGGCCTTCGTGGCCTCGTCCTTCGCCGCGCTCTTCTTGGCGGCCGGCTTCCGGGTCGAGCCGAGCTTGATGTCCTCGATCTCCAACAGCGTGAGCAGCTGCCGGTGGCCGGCACGCGTTGCGTAGCCCGACTTCGGCCGGTACTTGAAGAGCTTGACCTTGTCGCCCTTCTTCTCACCGAGCGGCTTCGCCGTGACGGTGGCCCTCGCAGCCTCGCCGCCCACGTGGGTCGTGCCGTCGTCGTCCACGACCAGCAGGGGCTGGAACGTGATCGTCTGCCCCTCGTGCACGATCTTCTCGACCTCGACCACGTCGCCGATCTGCACCTTGTGCTGCTTGCCACCGGTCTTGATCACCGCATACATCGTCGAAGGTCCTTTCGGCCGCCGGCCTGGGTCCCCCGTGGGCCCGGCCGCTTCAGATCTCGTAGTTGATCAGGATGCCCCGACCCTCGCAGGTGGGGCAGGTTTCGGAGAACGATTCAACCAGACCGCCGGACACGCGTTTGCGCGTGACCTGCATCAACCCGAGCGGGCCGATCTCGAAGACCTGGCTCCGGGTCTTGTCCAGGGCCAGGGCCTCCTTCATCGTGTCCTCGACCTTCTGCTTGTTCTTCTCGAGCAGCATGTCGATGAAGTCGACCACGATGATGCCGCCGATGTCGCGCAGGCGGAGCTGCCGCGCCACCTCCGTTGCGGCCTCGAGGTTCGTGTTGACGACGGTCTCCTCCAGGTTCGTCTTGCCGACCGACTTGCCGGTGTTCACGTCGATGATCGCCATCGCCTCGGTCCGCTCGATGATGAGGTAGCCCCCAGAGGGCAACCACACCTTGCGGTCGAGCGCCTTGTGGATCTGCTCCTCGATCCGGTGCTCCTCGAACGCGGACAGCTTCCCCTGATGCAGGCTGATCTTCGGGGCGAGGTCGGGGGCCACGTCGTTCACGTAGTCCATGACCTTGGCGTGCACCCGGGGAGAGTCCGTCACGAGACCCTTGAACTCCCCATCGGTGAACAGATCCCGGAACACGCGGACGGTGAGCTCGGGCTCTTCGTACAGGACGTTCGGGGCCTTCACCTTCTTCGTGCGCTTCTGGATGTCGTTCCACTGCGCGACGAGACGGGTGAGGTCGTGGGTGATGGCCTGTTCGCTCGCGCCTTCGGCCGCGGTCCGCACGATCACGCCGTGCTCGTCGGGCTTCAGCTTCTTCAGGATCGACTTGAGTTTGCGGCGCTCCTCGTCGGGCAGGCGGCGGCTGATGCCGGACAGGTCTTGATCGGGGGCGAACACCAGGAACCGCCCCGGCAACGAGATCTGCGCGGTCAGGCGCGCTCCCTTGCCACCCATCGGGTCCTTCGTGACCTGGACCATCACCGCCTGGCCCGGCTTCAGCACCTGCTCGATCCGTGGGGCGTTGCCCTCGAGGTCCTCGGGCGAGTAGTTCACCTCTCCCGCGTACAGCACACCGTTGCGACCGCGCCCGATGTCGACGAAGGCCGCCTCCATGCCGGGAAGCACGTTCTGGACGCGGCCCATGTAGACGTTGCCGACCATCGAATGTGCGCCGGTCCGAGTGACGTAGTGCTGGACGAGCACGTCTTCCTCGAGCACGGCGATCTGATCGCGCTCGCCGCGCTCGGTGATGACCATGAGCTTGTCCGTGATGCGTGGGGGAACGATCGTCGGCTCACGTCGGCGGCGCCCGTCACGCCCCGTGCGCCCGGTGCGGGACCGCGTCGAGCGGATCCCACGGGTGGGTCCGCCGGAGGCCACCTGATCCTCCACGCTCTTGGGGGCGCTCGCCTTCGTCCGCCGCTTCTTCGGAGCGGGCTTCTCGGCCTCGTCGGCGGGCTCGGCGGTCTCGACATCGGTCCGCGGGTCAGCCGGTCGCGAGGAGCCCCGTCCTCGCGAACCGCGTCGACGTCGGGATCGTGGCTTCGGCGCGCCTCCCTCGTCCCCCGATGTCTCCACCGCGGCGGCGTCGGGGATGGCGTCGTCGCGCTGTGTCTCAGCGCTCTCCCCGCCCGGTGGCGCTTCGAGGTCGACGTCGGCCGCTGCATCCGACCCGCGTGCGCTCGCATGCGCCCCGCCGGCTGCACCCTTCGTCGCTGTTCCGCCGCCCCGACCTCGTCCTCCTCGACGACGGCGTCGGCGGGGCGCCGTCGGGGTCCCGTCGGACCCGGAGTCCTCGGAGGTCGGATCGACCCCCGAGCTCGGCTTCGCCTCGGTGGACTCTGCCTCGGTGGACTCTGCCTCTGCGACCTTCGCCCTGGCGGGCCCGGCCTTCGATCGAGGCGCCCTCGGCTTCGACGGCCGCTCGTTCTCGGATCCTGGCTTGGGCCCCGGCGCGGACGCTTTCGCCCGCTCCTTCGGGGCCTCCTGCTGGTCCCCGGGCTGCTTCGCCCGAGGCTTCGACGAGGCCGGCTTCCGCTTCGCGGGCTGACGTGTCGGCTTGGTGGTGGCCTCGGGCTCGCTCTCGGCCGTCTTGGGGGTCGGGGCGCCTCGCCGGAACGCGGCGAGTCGCTCATCCACCTCCGACCGCTCGGCGGCGTCTTCGGGCGCCGCCACGTTGGTGTCGTGCTCCATGGGCTCGTTACTCCCTTCGCTGGGCGCGAGGGGGCGGGTCGGAAGGACCGGGGTACACCACGATGGCCGAGAAGCCTTCGCGTGGAACGATCTTCGATTCGATGGGCGATCCGGTGCTGCGCGCCGCGATGTGGCCGCGCACCGGGCCGCGCGCGTCGTCGCGCACCCGTTCAGTCCTTGTCCGATGTCGCGTTCCGCGCTCGCGGGAGCTTCGGGGCCCCTGCGGCGGCGGTCGCGCGCCACCTCGACGGTTGGATCGGATCACGCCCGAGTGCTCACACCACCCAGCGTGCAGGTCTGTCGGGCAGCATAACAGCGCTGACCTGCGACGGACTGGATCCGCGGGCCCCAACCTGGAAGTCCCCAGACGACCTAGTCCTTCTGGACCAGAGAGCGGGCTCCGTGTCCCCCACAACGAACCCGGCGTCGGTCGGATACCCCCGTCGGTCGCTCCTGCCGACACTTCCTCCATGAGCGACGTCGCCGCCCCGGCTCATCTGGCCGCCTTGCCGACGACCCTGGAGCAGGTCCGGGTCCTGCTGGTGGACGACAACGCCGGGTTCCGCGACTCGTTGACTTCCCTCCTCGACACCGACGAGATGACCGTGGTGGGACAAGCCAGCGACGGCGATCAGGCACTCGAGCTCGTCGAGGTCACCGCCCCGGACGTCGTCCTCATGGACGTCCGGATGCCCACGATGGACGGCATCGAGGCCACCCGGCGCTTGAAGGCGACCCACCCTGGGATCGGGATCGTGGCGCTGACCGGCTCGGAAGACCAGCGCGCGGTGCGCGACATGCTAGTGGCGGGCGCCTCCGGCTACGTGCTGAAGGATTCCGACGGCGACGAGATCCTCCACGCGATCCGACAGGCTGCCAGCGGAGGCGGTGTGATCTCGCCGGAGGTTACGCCGACGGTGATCGAGGAGTTGACCGAGGCGCTCGGACGAGAGCGCAGGCGCACCCGTCAGCTCGAGATCGCGCAGGAAGCATTGCTCGAGCGCGCCGCCAGACGACACGACCTGGTCTCTCGGCTCGGACACGAGCTCCGGACACCGGTCACGGTGATCCTGGGCATGGCCCAGACCCTGTCCAAGGGCACGGCAGAGCCCGAGGAGCGCGGACAGATCCTCGACAGCCTCGTCGACCGCGCCCACAGCCTGGCCCGGTTGGTCCAGCGGTTCGAGGCCGCGGTCGAGGCCGGGCTCACGGAGTGGGCCGACGTGACGCAAGTCGCGCGGGAGGTCGCGGCGCTGCACGAGCGCGTCACCGTCGAGGCGCCCCCCGGCCCGGCGATGGCGAGCCTCAACCGCACCGCCGCCCGGCGGATCGTGGAGGAGCTCGTGGAGAACGCGCTGTCGTTCTCGCCTTCGGCCGAGGACGTCGCGATCCACATCTCGATGAACGGCACCGTGCCCGAGCTGCGCGTGATCGATCACGGCCCAGGCGTGGACCCGGCGTCGATGCACCGGATCTTCGCTCCGCTGGAGCAAGGCGAGGAGCTGAACACCCGGACGCATCAGGGTGTAGGGCTCGGCCTCACGCTCGCGCGCATGTCGGCCCGCGCGATGGACGGCGACGTCGTCCTGGAGTCGACCGGCCCCACCGGCTCGACGTTCCTGTGGGTCGTCTCGCGGCCGGTCCTGGCCTGATCGGCTCCCGCCGCGCTACTTGAAGCGGCGCATGTGCACGTTCAACAGGATCCCGATCGCGATGAAGTTCACGAGCATCGCGCTGCCCCCGTAGCTCATGAACGGGAGCGGGATCCCGGTGATCGGCATGATCCCGATCACCATCCCCACGTTCACGAACATCTGGATCGCGAACATCGACGCGACGCCGGTGGCCAGATACGTACCGAAGGCGTCCTTCGACAGGTAGGCGATCCGGATCGCCCGCCACAGCAGCAGGGCGAACAGCGCGAGCACGAACACGGAACCGAAGAACCCGAACTCCTCCCCCACGACCGTGAAGATGAAGTCCGTGTGCTGCTCGGGCACGTAGTCGAGGTTCGTCTGGGTGCCCTGGAGGTACCCCCGGCCGAACATGCCGCCCGACCCCACCGCGATCTCGGACTGCTCGAGGTTGTATCGCGCATCTTCGGCTGCGTTCCCGGAGTCGAAGAACGCCGTCAGTCGGTCGACCTGATAGTCCTTGATCACGTTCAGCTGGAACGCCAGCGCGATCAACACGATCGCGGCGACGGCGAGGGCGATCAGATGCTTCGCCCGAGTCCCAGCGACGACCAGGATCCCCACGGTGATCGCGATGAGCACGATCGTCGTGCCGATCTCCACGTTGATGAACACCAGACCGATCGTGAGGCCGGCGACCACCAGGACGCGGATCACGTCACCGAGCTCGGGTACCGGCGTCCTCAGCTCTGACAGCATCGCCGCCAGCATCACGATGAGCCCCACCTTCGAGAACTCGTCCGGGGTGAGCTGGAGCAGGCTCACGCCGGGGATGTTGATGTAGTTGCTGGTACCGCCGTCCGCTGCGATCCCCGGGATCTGCAGCAGCACCAGCATGAACAGCGTCGCCCCGAAGACGAAGCCCGAGTACACCTTCAGGAACCGGTAATCGAACGTGGCCATCACGAGCAGCAGGATGAACCCGAGGACCGCCGTCACGAGCTGCTTGTCGACACGCGTGAACGGATCGAGCCCGTCCTGACGCAGCGTCTGGCTCGTCGCCGAGTAGATCGCGAACAACCCGACCAGCACGAGCCCCCCGGTCACGATCAGCAGGGTCGGGTCGAGGTGCCGGATCGGGCGCCGTTCGTCGGCCCAGACGCGGGTGGCCGA
>Ga0081455_10002844_pt1 | contig 20375 bp, 9 predicted proteins | sample TabmetS3T2R1_FD_70207 | JGI IMG/M metagenome (GOLD analysis project Ga0081455, IMG submission 70207) | Tabebuia heterophylla rhizosphere microbial communities from the University of Puerto Rico - S3T2R1 | ecosystem: Host-associated > Plants > Roots > Rhizosphere ...
GGGCATCGTGCTGGCGATCGTCCTGTCGCTGCTCAGGCACGTGCGTCACAGCTACCGCCCCCACACGGTCGTGCTCGCGCCGGATGCGGCCGGCCGATGGAGCTTGGCGCCGGCCGCTCCCGGCGCGCAGACCGAGCCTGGCCTCATCGTCTACCGGTTCGGCGCAGACTTGTTCTATGCCAATGACCATCGCTTCACCGACGAGGTGCGCGCGCTCGTGGCGCATGCGCCCGCGCCAGTGCGCTGGATCGTCGTCGAGGCGGGTGCGATCACGGATATCGATTATTCCGCCGCGCGGTCGCTGCGCGAGCTGTTCGACGATCTCGATCGTCAAAAGATCGGCATCGTCTTCGCGCGCGTCAGTCCCTACCTCAAGTCCGACATGGACCGGCACGGCATCACCGCCGCGCTCGGCGAGGGACGGATTTTCACGACGCTGCACGAGGCCATTGCCGCGGTGCGTGGCGGCACGCTCGGGGCGGCTGCAGGGCGGTGAGAGAGGTGGCGTCGGCGAGAGCCTGTACGGATCGCGCCTGCATCATGGGGAAGAGCCCCGACCCGCCGCCCGCATGACCTCGTCGACCGACGTCACGCCTTCCTGACTTTTCAGATCCTCCAGGGGCACGGGAAGGCGGCGGCGCCAGTTCGGGCGCTCATTGGTCGTCCCCGGCAGATTGACTTGATCCCGGAGGCCGCGACCGCCATAGCTATCAGGCAGCGCGCGATAAACGTGATCCTTTCGCTACGTGCGAGCCGTCCCAACCTTCAGCCCGCGAGAGAAGAGTTCTCCTTCGACTCATCCGAGCCCAGGTTGCGCCGTTTCATGTCTTTCTCGGGGGTCGCCCTTCCGCTGGCGGTGGCCTGGATGAGACGCTCGATGATGCTTGAAGTATCCTGCCGGGCCGGGACCTTACGCTCGATGACGGCGATCTTTTTCCACCACTCAGCCGAATATTTTCCACCCATGACCCCTCCGTTCGGATATCGACACCACGACCGTAATACCGACAACCGCGGCAAGATTATGTGCCTCGCCTAGCTCTCTCGTCGCGACCGACGACGTTGAACGCGATGTGACGGCGCTGCCGCATTTTCTGAACGGCAAGTTTGCAAGGTGTGGCGCAAAAAATACATGAATGTTATGTGAGTTGTGGGTTTGCCCCAGCATAATTCTTAGCTTGTTGGCGGCGAGTACTCTGTTAGCCTGAGCGTGAATTGACGAGCGCACCTGTGCCACTCAGATGGAACGGCCCCACCACGTAGAGAATCGCGGGAGCCGGAGCCCGGCCCGACATGCCAATTTATCCTTTGGAGTTTTGCAAACGATTTGAGGAAAAGTGGAAGCGTCGTGCTGGGGAAACTGGAAGCACATCGCGAACTCCTCAAACCGGTAAAAACCGATCTCACGAGCACGGTGATGCCATCCTGAGCCGATGGCCTGGGTTGCTCGCAATTGGGCAAGGACTTCAGTCCGAGTACGCGGCCCTGAAACAACCTGTCGCGAAACGAATTGTCACGCTCCTAAAGAAGTTGAGGCGCTCAACGGCTCGATGAAGGCTACTGGCGGCCAGTTCTTCCGCCCCACGCGCCGATCCACGTCCGGGAAGCGGGTCTCCTGCTCCTGAGCGGCGACGGCCAGTCGGTGCACGCGGGAAAGAGCAGCTGCTCAGACACTAGACCAGAACGGCCTCCGGGCACTTACAGGCCCCGCTCGGCCGGATACCTTCTCCAAGCCATGGCTAAGTAAAATTCCAGGGTCGGTCGTCGAGCCGTCCTATTTTTGCCACGCATTGAGTCCCCTTACGGTCCCCGTCGATCACAGCTGCAGAGAGGGGACATGCAGACTCAATCGATAACGCCCGACCTGCGTGTGCTGCTTCCACAGTGTGACCGCTGTGGCGCGCCGATGCGCGTCCGGACCATCGATGTCAAAGATCGCCATGAGCAGGTCAGGTTCGCCTGCACGGCCTGCAGCGCGGAAACGATGCAGAGCTACCGTCTCGGCCGATGAGCCGGGCAGTTAACCAGCCGAGCTCCCGGCCTCTTTTTTTGGACAGCCTCTCTGAGCGCGCGACACACCTCCCTACTCAGTCGTCGATGACCAGAGCTTGATGCCTACGTCGGCAAAGCACTTTCACAGCCACCAAGCGAACAGGGCCGTCCGCGCGCGCCGCAGCTCGATCACCAATTGGCGGTGCGGCAGGCAGTCCAGGCGCCGCCGTTTCCGCTTCCCGGCGCCACGCTTTCCCACCGCACGGTGCTGCCGTTCGCAGCAGCTTCATTCCTTAGTCGAAGCCGCGGCTCGGACACGCAACTCAGATGGCGAGCACGGCGTTGTTGCAAACGCAGTTCGAAACGGACTAGATCATTGGTACGCACGAAATCTACCTTTTTGGAGAGCTCGGAACTCGGCACGGGTTCGGTCGGCACAAGAGGCACGAGAATGAATCAGCCGAGCTTCGGTTGCCGGTCGGGGCCAGCGAAGGCGGACGATGCCGAGGGAGATCTCCCCACTCGGACTGCTATCACGCCACCAGAGAATGACGACCTTGACCAAATCAAGAGGGAGGTCCTTGCCAAACTGGCGCTAGACCTAGGCAAGCACGCGTCTGTGGCCACGGAGCGAGATTGGTTCGTCGCGGCTGCGCTCACTCTTCGAGACCGCATCGTCCATCGATGGCTCGAGGTGGATCGTGCCAGCCATGCACAGGGCCGAAAGCGCATCTACTATCTGTCACTAGAGTTCCTCATTGGGCGACTTCTTTCCGATGGGCTCTGCAACCTTGGTTGCACCGAGATCTTTCGCGATGCGCTCGGGGATCTGGGTGTCGATCTGAATCGGCTGCGAGCCGTCGAGCCTGACGCGGCACTTGGCCATGGCGGCCTCGGGCGGCTCGCCGCCTGTTTCCTCGAAAGCATGGCGAGCCTCGGAATTCCTGCCTACGGTTACGGGATCCGTTACGACCACGGATTGTTCCGCCAGGTCATCAGGGATGGTTGGCAACAGGAGTACCCGGAGGAATGGCTGTCCTTCGGCAATCCATGGGAGTTCGCGCGGCCGGAAGTGATCTACGATATCCACTTCGGTGGTCGCGTTGAGACGACGGTGTCTGCCACAGGCGTCAAACGCTCGGTGTGGCATCCGGCCGAAACCCTCGAGGCTGTCGCCTATGATATTCCGATCGTGGGATGGCGCGGCCGGCACGTAAATCCTTTGCGCTTGTGGTCTGCCCGAGCCATCGATCCTCTGCGCCTAGATGCGTTCAACATGGGCGATCACGTCGGCGCACTGTCGGAGCAGACGCGCGCGGAAGCGATCTCCAAGATCCTCTACCCAAGCGATGCGACGCCTGCCGGCCAAGAGCTTCGCCTGCGGCAGGAATATTTCTTTGTTTCAGCCTCGTTGCAGGACCTCGTGCAACGCCACCTAAGGACCGACGGAAACCTTTACTTCCTGCCGGCTCGCTCAGCTATCCAGCTCAATGATACACATCCGAGCGTCGCAATTCCGGAACTCATGCGCATCCTCGTCGACCTGCACGGCCTGCCGTGGGACGACGCGTGGCGCATCACTGTCAGCATATTCTCCTACACTAACCATACGCTCCTGCCTGAAGCGCTCGAAACTTGGCCAATCGATCTGTTCGGCCGCCTTCTGCCCCGGCATCTGGAGATCATCTATCGCATCAATATGGAGCATCTTAGAGTAGCAAAGCTGAAAAATCTGTCTGCTTTCGACACGCTCGAGTCGATTTCGTTGGTCGACGAGCATGATGGGCGAAAGTTGAGAATGGGGCACCTTGCGTTTGTCGGCTCCCATTGCACCAACGGTGTGTCAGCGCTTCATACCAGCCTGATGCGCAAGACCGTATTCCGCGAGCTCCACGCGATCTACCCGGACCGAATCGTCAACAAAACCAATGGAATCACGTTTCGGCGGTGGCTGCTGCAAAGTAATCCCGGTCTCACCAGGATCCTTCGTGAGGTCTGCGGCGAGGCCGTTCTGGACGATCTCACCCAAATGGCCCGCCTCGCCGACCACGCCGAGGACCGGGGGATTCAGCTACGGATCAGAGCTGCTAAGCGTGCCAACAAGGTGGCTCTTGCGCGTCTAATCGTTGAGCGTCTCGATGTGAGTGTGGACCCGGATGCGCTATTCGACATCCACATAAAACGTATCCACGAATACAAGCGCCAATTGCTGAATGTCCTCGAGACGGTTGCGCTCTACCAGGCCATCAAGGCGGAGCCGACTCAGAATTGGGTACCACGTGTGAAGATATTCGCTGGGAAAGCTGCAGCGAATTACGTCCAAGCAAAGTTGATCATCAAGCTAATCAACGATGTGGCAAGGGTCATCAATGGAGACTCAGTCGTTCGCGATGTCCTGCGGGTCGTGTTTTTGCCGGACTACAACGTCAGCTTGGCAGAAACGATTATTCCCGCGGCCGATCTGTCTGAGCAGATTTCGACGGCGGGAATGGAAGCTTCCGGCACTGGCAACATGAAGCTTGCGCTAAATGGCGCGCTTACGATTGGCACGTTGGATGGAGCAAATATCGAGATACGCGACCGCGTTGGCGCAGAGAATATCTTTATCTTCGGCTTGCGGGCAGAGGAGGTCGAGAAGCGGCGGCACGCAGCTTCGCAGGGAAGTTCAATGATTGCAGCGTCCGCCACGCTGACTGGAGCCATCGAGGCGATCGAAAGCGGTGTCTTTTCGCCCGACGAGGCCGACCGTTTCAGGACGCTTATGAATGCACTGCGCTATTCCGATTACTACATGGTGACAGCGGATTTCGACGCCTATTTTGCGACTCAGAGAAGCGTCGAGAGGCTGTGGTTGTCGACTTTTGATTGGACGCGCGCAAGCATGCTCAACATTGCACAAATGGCGTGGTTCTCCTCCGATCGGACGATCGGCGAATACGCCCAAGACATTTGGCAAGTACCATTTGAAGGCCGAGAAATGTTTTCAACCTAGCCGTAACACGGCCCAAGTCATTTGAGGTCGTTCCAGCGGGGTGGACTGGTGCTACGAGCGATTGCACCAGAGAGCTTCTTACTTTGCTGCCGCTGTAGCGAATTGTCGATCAGTCGTCGTGCCCAGCCCTCTGCTGCGTGTTTCGTTCCACAAAACTGAGATACCGTGGCAAGTCCGTCAGCATTGTCCGGAAAGTAAACCAGAACAGCCCAACGATCGCGCCCAAGGCTCGCTCGAAGGACGTACTCAATGCCTTTGTGGATCATGGCGTTGCCAGACCGGTCCGGCAGATTCGAGTCCGCGGAGGATTAGTCGCGTCTGGCCCACTCGAAGAGCCTTGAAGGAGGTGTAACAAGCCTAGTCCTTGACTGCAGGCCGTCAATCCGGTGCCCGATACCGGTAGGCTTCAGTGCGGTCTGATGCCGTAGCCGTGATAGCTTCCGTTCTGTTCTTGGCAGTTCTGTAGGACCGGGCTCAGCCAGAGCGCGCGCACGCCTACGCGCCGGAGGTACGCCGGCGAGTCGCGTGCAGTCGTGTGTCGTAGCCGTCCACGCGCATCAGCGCCGACTTCGGCCTGCCGACCTCATGATCGCCGCGACGGACGTCAGACCTTCCTGATTTTTCAGATCTTCCAAGAGCACGGGAAGGCGGCGGCACCAATTGGGATGCTCATTGGTCGTGCCCGGCAGATTGACCTGATCCTTCATTCCGAGGACGTCCTCCATCGAGACGACAAGCAAGCGCGATCGCGCGTCTGCGAGAAACCTTGCGATCGATGCAAAGTCGCTTGCGTCGAGTCCGTGCTGCTTCAATACATCGCGCAGTGCGTGGAGCGCGCCGCGACGCTGCTCGCGCGACTCGCCGGGATCGATGGCCAACGCCTGTTTGACGTCCAGATCATGCTGATCCCTCCACCCGGCAAAGGTCGGAACGTCATGCGTTCCGAACGAGACGATGGCGTTCTCTCGGTAGTGTTCGGGGGCAAGGAAAGCGCCGTCGGCCGAACGCTCGAACAGCATGACTTGATATGTCCATATGCCCCAATCCGCGAGCGTCTCGCGAAAATTCTCCGGCACGGTTCCGAGATCTTCCCCGACCACGATGCATTGCTGTTTCATGCTGCACAGCGCAGCAATTGCCAGCAGCGCCTCGAAGGGGAAACGGATGTAGGCGCCGCGGTTCGCGCGTACGCCGTGGGGAATGAGATAGAGGCGTTTCAAGCCCAAGACATGGTCCAGCCGAATTGCCCCGGCATAACGCATCGACGCTTGCAACATGCGGCGAAACGGCTCGAACTGTCGCTGTTCGAGACCGACCGGATTGAACCCCGCCAAGCCCCAATCCTGCCCGGCCGTATTGAGGGCGTCCGGCGGCGCGCCGACCGCCATACCCGACAAGATCGCATCCTGATCGCACCAGGCGTCGAAGCCATCACTGCGAACGCCGACCGCAATGTCGAGATAGAGTCCGAGCGGCAGGCCGCGCGCGCGAGCGTGCGCACGACAGCGGTCGAGCTGCTCGTGCGCCGCCCACTGCACGAACTCGACGAACTCAACGGACGTCGCCTCGGCCCGTCGCAGCCCATCAAGGGCTTCTTTCTCCGCCTTTCGCCATTGTTGCGGCCATTGCCACCACGGGTGTCCGAATTTCCGGCGCAGCCACTCGAAGCAGCCGAAGCGGGCGAGGGTGGCACCCTGGGCTTGTCGAAACGCGTCGAAGGCATGACGCCTTTCCGCACTCCCTTCGCGACGAAACACGTCGTGGGCAAGCGCAAGCGCCTGCATCTTGGTCTTCGCGACACCTTGGTAATCGACGATGTCCTGGGCTTGCAGGCGCTCGATTGCGTCCGCCAAGCCGGTCGCGCGCGGCCCTGGAAATTCCGGAATGGCATCGACGTCGACGTAGAGCGGGTTGAGAAAGAGACGGCTGTTCGGGGCATACGGGCTCGCGTCCTCCGCCCGATCATCGAACAAGGCGTGCAACGGGTTGAGCCCGATGCCCGCGGCGCCTAGATCGGCAGCAAGGTCAATCAGGGCGACAAGATCGCTGAAATCGCCATGCCCCCAATTCCGCCGCGACCTCACTCCGTAAAGCTGCACGGCGAGCGCCCACATCCGACGCGGAGCGGCCCGATCTCCCTGATAGGCGCGATCCCGACAAACGATCAGGCAGACGTCCTCGACCAGCGGCCGCGGCGGACTCGTGACCGTGACGCGCAGACGGAAGATGCCATCTTGCGCGACAGGAGGCAGCGCCAGCACGGGCGATATGCCTTCTCCCTCAGCAATCTTCTGTTGCGAAAAGATTTCCCAGCGCAGCGGCAGCCCCTCCGCGACGGCGAGGCGCAGGGAGCAGTCGGCATGGCCGCGGACCACGACCGCACGCGGCGTGATGCGATCGGCCGGATCGCGACCGGCAGCCAGGGCGTTGAGGACGAGCGCAAGCACCTCCGGCTCGACCGTCCGCAGTTTCCCGAAGCCGTCCCGATATTCCGTTTCCAAGCCCCAAAGAGCGGCGCGTTCAAGAATTCCGTCCATGTCCGGGCGCCTAGGTCGACGGACCCAACCAGCCCGCGGGCAAGGAATTTTCGTCTCGAATCGACCGACAACCGGGGCGAATCCGGGTTTGTTCCGTCGAGCCGCTGGGTTGCGCAGTCTTTGTCATTTCGGCGCCTAAGCCCGACCTGAAGCGGCGGCACACCCCCCGGAACCAAAGCGGGGACGTATCGGTTCCATCACCATCATGTCCTTCTGCCGACCGGGCGGGCCGGCGGAACGGCAAAGCACGATCAAGCCGTGACAGCGAACGTGAGCATCCGGTCCGTCGGCGACCTCTCCGGTCAGCGCATCTACATCGAGGACGTTTTTCCGGCCGTCGATGCAGGACGCTTCCCGGTCAAGCGCGTGGTCGGCGAGGAGGTGAGCGTCTGGGCCGACATCTTTCGCGACGGACATGCCGTGCTTGCCGCCGAGCTGCTGTGGCGGCGCGAAGGGGCCGACAAATGGGCCCGCGTTGCCATGGCGCTGCAGCAGAATGATCGCTGGACGGCGAGCTTCACGCCGACCGAGGTTGGCCGTTACGTCTACCTCATCGAGGCTTGGACCGACGCATTCGCGACTTGGCGCCGTGATTTTCTCGCCAAACGCGACGCCGGGATGGATGTCGCGCTGGAAATCGAGGAGGGCCGCAGGCTCCTGTCGGAGCTGAAAGTCAAGGTGAACGACCGGGCGCGCCTGCTGCGCGATGTCTGTCGCAAATCGGATCTGCTCGACGACCCGGCACCACTCTTGTCGGAGGAGCTTGCGGCCGCGGTCAGCAAAGGTCAGCAGGCGGACCTTGCCCGCAGCGCCCGGTATCCATTGGTGGTGGACCGGCCGCTCGCGCGCACGAGCGCCTGGTACGAGATGGTGCCGCGCAGCCAGTCGTCCGTCCCCGGTAAGCACGGGACCTTCGACGACTGTATCAAGCGCTTGCCCGAGATTGCCTCGCTCGGTTTCGATGTCCTTTATCTCCCTCCCATCCACCCGATCGGTCGCGTCAACCGCAAGGGCCGCAACAATTCGCTGCGCTGCGAGCCGGGCGATCCCGGCAGCCTGTATGCCATCGGCTCCCGCGAGGGTGGTCATGATGCCGTCCATCCCGAGCTGGGGACGCTCGACGATTTCCGCCGCCTGGTACGAGCCTGCAGCGAGCACGGACTGGAGATCGCGCTCGACTTCGCGGTGCAATGCTCGCCCGATCATCCCTGGCTCGACCAGCATCCCGACTGGTTCAGGCGCAGGCCCGATGGCTCGATCCGATATGCGGAGAACCCGCCCAAGAAGTACGAGGACATCGTCAACCCGGACTTCTCTGCGGCCGACGGCGAAGGACTTTGGAAAGCCTTGCGCGACGTCGTGCTGTTCTGGGTCGCGCAAGGGGTGCGCATCTTTCGGGTCGATAATCCACACACCAAGCCGTTTCCGTTCTGGGAGTGGCTGATCCGGGAAGTCCAGTCCGTCCATCCGGATGTCATTTTCCTGTCCGAGGCCTTTACCCGACCCAAGGTCATGAAGGGGCTCGCCAAGCTCGGCTTCAACCAGTCCTACACCTACTTCACCTGGCGCACCGGCAAGGAAGAGCTACAAGCGTATCTGAGCGAGATCACGGGCTATCCCGAACGCGAATATTTTCGGCCCAATTTCTTCGTCAACACGCCCGACATTCTACCTCTCCATTTGCAGAGCGGCGAGCCGTGGATCTTCAAGGCGCGCCTTGCGCTGGCGGCCACGCTGTCGGGCAACTACGGCATCTACAACGGCTTCGAGCTGTTGGAGCACGAGCCGATACCCGGCAAAGAGGAATACCTGAACTCGGAGAAGTACGAGCTGAAAGTCCGAGACTGGAACCGGCCCGGCAACATCAAGGACTATATCGGGAACCTCAACCGGATCAGGCGGAGCAATCCGGCCCTGCTGCAAACGAGCAATTTGCATTTCGCCCAGGTCGACGACGGTGAGGTCCTCGGCTTCGTCAAACAATCGGCGGCAGGCGACAATGCGGTGGCCGTCGCGATCGCGCTGACGAGCACCCCCCGCGAGTTCTGGTTCCATTTCGGCGAGATCGAGGTCGGCCCGCCGGGCAATCGCCGGCACGTCAAGTCGATCGAGAATCTGATCACGGGCGAACGGCGCGTGCTCGAGTGGGGTGGCGTCCGGCTGCGGATCGATCCGCAGCCGGATCCCGTCCTGTTGTTCCGCTGTTTCAGTTGAAGGTTCGCCGTGGACGCCGCCACCGACAGCAAGGGCGCCGAAGCCAAGCTCGATAGCAACGAGCTCTGGTTCAAGGACGCCATCATTTATCAGCTTCATGTCAAGGCGTTCGCCGACAGCAATGGCGACGGCATCGGCGATTTCGCCGGCCTGACCGAGAAGCTCGATTACCTGGAGGATCTCGGCGTCACGGCGCTGTGGCTGCTGCCGTTCTATCCCTCGCCGGGCCGGGACGACGGCTACGACATCTCGGACTACCACCACATCAACCCGGATTTCGGGACGATGCAGCAATTTCGCAGGTTCATGCGGGAGGCCAAGCGACGAAAGCTGCGCGTCATCACCGAGCTCGTCATCAACCACAGCTCCGATCAGCATCCCTGGTTCCAGCGCGCCCGCCGCAGCCGGCCGACCTCGGATGCCCGCAACTGGTATGTGTGGAGCGATACCGATCATCGCTTTCCGAATACCCGCATCATCTTCAACGACACCGAAACGTCGAACTGGACCTGGGACCCCGAGGCCCAGGCCTACTATTGGCACCGCTTCTTCTCCCATCAGCCGGATCTCAATTACGACAATCCGCGCGTGCTCGGGGCGATAATCCAGGTGATGCGCCGCTGGCTCGATCTCGGCGTGGACGGGTTCCGTCTCGACGCCATTCCGTATCTCTGCGAGCGCGAGGGAACCAACAACGAGAACCTGCCGGAGACCCACGCGGTCATCAAGAAGATCAGGGCCGCGCTCGATTGCTATGAGCCCGGCAAGCTCCTTCTGGCGGAAGCCAATCAGTGGCCGGAGGATGTCAGTGCCTATTTCGGCGATGGCGACGAGTGCCATATGGCCTATCACTTTCCGCTCATGCCGCGGATCTACATGGCCATCGCCCAGGAAGACCGTTTTCCGATTACCGACATTCTGCGGCAGACCCCGGATATCCCGGCCAACTGCCAATGGGCACTGTTCCTGCGCAATCACGACGAGCTGACGCTTGAAATGGTGACCGATGCGGAGCGCGACTATCTCTGGTCGACCTACGCGACCGATCCGCGCGCTCGCATCAATCTCGGAATCAGGCGCCGGCTGGCGTCGTTGATGGATAATGACCGGCGCAAGATCGAGTTGATGAATTCGCTTCTGATGTCGTTCCCCGGCACGCCGATCATCTATTACGGCGACGAGATCGGAATGGGCGACAACATCTATCTTGGCGATCGCAACGGCGTGCGCACACCGATGCAGTGGACGCCGGACCGCAACGGCGGGTTCTCCCGTTGCGACCCCGCGCGGCTCTACCTGCCGATGATCATGGATCCGGTCTACGGCTACGAGGCGGTCAACGTCGAAGCGCAGTCGCGCAGCCTGGCCTCGCTGCTGAGCTGGACCAAACGCCTGATGTCGGTGCGCAAGGCGAGCAAGGTCTTCGGACGAGGATCCCTGACGTTCATCCGTCCAGCCAATCGCGCGGTGCTGGTCTACGTTCGGCAATATCAGAACGAGGTCGTGCTCTGCGTCGCCAACCTGTCGCGCTCCGCGCAGGCCGCCGAGATCGATCTCTCACCTTGGCGCGGCCGCGTTCCGTTCGAATTGCTCGGCCGGACGAACTTTCCGCCGATCGGAGAGGCGCCCTATCTCGTCACCTTGGCACCCTATGGGTTCTATTGGTTCCTGCTCGGCGAGCGTGAGGCGTCGACCGTCGAGGCCCCTCCCACCCCGGCGGAATTCGAGACACTGGTGGTCACGCACGGCTGGCGGTCTTTGTCGCAGGGGCGGTGCAAGTCGGTTCTCGCGCACGACGTGCTGCCCGCGTTCCTGGCCGGCCGGCGCTGGTTCCCGGAACGCGGCAACTTGGCAATCAGCGCGCAAATCGTCGGCACCATCCCCCTCACAACGTCGGATCCCGAAACGGGATTTGCCATCGTCGAAGTCAAGGGTCGCCGCGCGACAGCGAACTACCTGCTGCCGCTGGCGATCAAGTGGGCGCGGTTCGATCGGGACCGCAAAAATCCAAACGCGCTCGCCGCCGCGCGCTACGGCGCGCGGGAAGGGACTTTGCTGGATGCCGCCGCGGAGCCCAGTTTCATTGCCTTCTTGCTCGAAAAACTGCGTGCCAGCGAGGCAATCGAGGTGGATCAGGGTCGCCTTGAGTTCGAGCCGACGGCGAAATTTGCAAGGGACGGCCAGTTTGCGATTCACAACGTGCGCGCGGTGGACACCGAGCAATCGAACACGACCGTGCTCGTCGGCAGCCAATACGTGGTCAAGCTCTTTCGTCGCCTGGAGCCGGGCATCAATCCCGAGATCGAAGTGGGCCGGTTCCTTACGGAGACGGCGGTATTCCCGCACACCCCGGCGCTGCTCGGGTCGGTCGAGCTGGAGGCACAAGGAGCTCGCAGCGCCGTCGCCGTGGTGCACGAGTTCGTCGAGAACCAGGGTGACGCCTGGACCGTCACCAATGCCTACCTCGACCGCTTCGTGGAGGAGCAACGCTTGCTCACGGCCGAGGTGGCGGAGGACAGCGACGAGCAGGCGGCTTATGCGCTGCGCATGAACCAGATCGGCCGCCGCGTGGCCGAGCTGCAGGTCGCCCTCGCCAGCGGGGACGATCTGCCCGATTTCGCTGCCGAACCGATCACGAGTCACGATATTCGAGGTTGGATCGACGGCGTCTTGCGACGGGCAGAGCGAACGTTCGAGGATCTGGTCCGTCGCCGCTCCGATCTGCCGGAAAACGAGCACCGGTTGGCCGACAGTCTGCTGACTTACCGCAGGTCGCTGCCCACGCGGCTGCGAAAACTGCTGCCTGAGGATGTCGACGCCGCGAAGATCCGCCATCACGGCGATTTTCACCTCGGACAGATGTTGATCGTGAAGGACGACGTGACCATTATTGATTTCGAAGGCGAACCTCGGCGCAGCATCGCGGATCGGCGGCGCAAGGCGCCGGCGGCGCGCGATATCGCCGGGCTCATCCGTTCCATCGACTATTCCGCCACCGCCGCTCTCGAACGCGCGATCAGGTCAGCGCCCGACGAGCACGGAAAGATCGCGCATGCGCTCGATGGCTGGCGCAAGCGGTCCGTGGCCGCCTTTCTCGACGTCTATCGGGAAACACTGACCGATCCGCGACTTTGGCCGCGGTCAGTGGAGGACGCGAACCGACTGCTCGACTTCTTCCTGCTGGAGAAGGCGTTCTACGAAATCGAATATGAGCTGGCACACCGGCCGGATTGGCTGCGGGTCCCCCTGACCGGCACGCTGCGCATTCTCTCGCGCTCGGAGCGAGCATCCTAATGAGCTCGCTCAGCCCGGAAGCCTATGCGGTCATCGAGGGTCGTCACTCCGACCCCTTCCGCTATCTCGGCCCGCATCTCGAAGGCGACGTCCCGGTCGTGCGCGTCTTCCTTCCGGATGCCGAACGGGTGGCCATCGTCGACGAAGAGGGGCATGAACGCGATCTGGAGCGCATTCATGACATCGGACTGTTCGAGGGCCGTCTGGCGAATGGGTCGCCGCGCTATCGCGTGCGGGCAAGCTACGGCGAGCGGCAGGTCGAGATCGAAGATCCGTATCGCTTCCCGCCGATCCTGTCTGACTTCGACCTCTACCTGCTTGGCGAAGGCACGCTTACGCGGCTCTACGACAGGCTGGGCGCGCATCCGATGGTGCTCGACGGCGTCGCAGGCATCGCCTTCGCGGTATTCGCACCTGCCGCCAAACGGGTGAGCGTCGTCGGCGATTTCAATCTGTGGGACGGACGGCGTCACGCCATGCGGGTGCGCGGCAACGGCTTCTGGGAAATCTTCGTGCCCGAGGCCAAGCCCGGGGACAAATACAAATACGAGCTCATCGGGCATGACGGCCAGATGCTGCCGTTGAAGTCCGACCCGCTCGCCGCCGCCGCCGAGCTGCGCCCCGGCACCGCCTCGATCGTGGTCGACCCGCGCACGATCCAGGCGCCGCAACCGGCGCCAGTCGGCATCAACGCCTTGCATGGCCCGATATCGATCTACGAGGTGCATCTCGGGTCGTGGCGCCGCCATGCGCACGACGGCCGCTGGCTGAGCTACCGCGAGCTTGCCGAGCAATTGCCGGACTACGCATGCGAGCTGGGATTCACCCACGTCGAATTCCTTCCCGTGAGCGAGCATCCGTTCGACGGATCGTGGGGCTATCAGCCCACCGGACTATTCGCGCCGACCAGTCGCTTCGGCACGCCGGCGGATTTTGCGGCGCTGATCGATGCATGCCACCGAAAAGGCCTGGCCGTCATTCTCGACTGGGTTCCCGGGCACTTCCCCGACGATCCGCATGGGCTCAGCCGTTTCGACGGCACGGCGTTATACGAGCACGAAAATCCGCAACAAGGGCGACACCTCGATTGGAACACGCTGGTTTACAATTACGGACGGATCGAAGTCGCGAACTTCCTGCTGGCGAGCGGGCTGTTCTGGCTGGATCACTACCGCGTCGACGGGCTGCGCGTGGATGCGGTCGCTTCCATGCTCTATCTCGACTACAGCCGGCCCCAGGGCGGCTGGATCCCCAACGAGTACGGCGGGCGCGAAAATCTCGACGCCATCAGTCTGTTGCGGCGATTCAATTCGGAGCTGTTCTCGCACTTTCCCAACGCGACCTCGGCGGCGGAGGAGTCGACGGCATGGCCGATGGTATCGCGACCAGTGGATTGGGGCGGCCTCGGGTTCGGGTACAAATGGAACATGGGATGGATGCACGACACGCTGGAATATATCGCCAAGGACCCGATCTATCGCCGGCATCATCACGGGCAGATCCTGTTCGGCCTGCACTACGCATTCTTCGAAAACTTCATCCTGCCGCTCTCGCATGACGAGGTGGTACACGGCAAAGGCTCGATTCTCGGCCGCATGCCGGGCGACGATTGGCAGCGTTTTGCCAACCTGCGTGCCTATTACGGCTTCATGTTCGGGCACCCCGGCAAGAAGCTGCTGTTCATGGGCTGCGAGTTCGGCCAGGAAAGCGAATGGCGGCATGACCATTCACTCGACTGGCATCTGCTCGAGCGCCCGAAGCACGCGGGCGTGCAGGCTTTGATCCGCGATCTAAATCGCCTGTACCGCGTGGTGCCCGCTCTGCACGAGCTGGATTGCGAGGCGGACGGATTCGAGTGGCTGGTCATGCATGACGTCGACCGCAGCGTCTTCGCCTGGTTGCGCAAAGGACGCGAGACGCAGGAACGTTGTCTGGTCGTCGTCAACTTCACCCCCGAAGTCTACCGCGACTATCGCGTCCGGGTTCCGTTTGCCGGCGCCTGGCACGAGGTCCTCAACACCGATTCCGCCGTTTATGGTGGCAGCAATATCGGGAACGGGGGTACGGCCCGCACGTTGGAGGGGGGAGGAATTCCCGAGCTCAGTCTGGTAGTTCCGCCCCTTGCTGCAATTTTTCTCATCCCGGAGCGGTAGCATGCGGCTTTCGGCCGGTGCGCCGCACCCCCTGGGCGCCACCTGGGACGGGCGCGGAACTAATTTCGCGCTGTTCTCGGCCAACGCCGAGCGGGTCGAACTCTGCCTGTTCGACAGCCACGGCCGTCGCGAGATCGAACGCATCACGCTGCCCGAGCGCACCGAGGACGTCTGGCACGGCTACCTCAACGACGTCGCCCCCGGACAGCTCTACGGCTACCGGGTTCATGGTCCATACCATCCCGAGCACGGATTGCGGTTCAATCCTCACAAGCTGCTGGTCGATCCCTACGCCAAGCAGCTCGCCGGGCGCCTGGTCTGGAGCGACGCGCATTTCGGCTACCGCGCCGGCAGCGCGCGCGCCGACCTCTCATTCGACCGGCGCGACAACGCCCGCGGCATGCCGAAGAGCATCATCGTGGACGAAGCGTTCACCTGGGGCAAGGAGCGCAGGCCTGCGATCCCGTGGGAAGAAACGATCATCTATGAAGCTCACGTCAAGGGGCTGACGCAGCTGCGCGAGGATGTCCCGCCCGCCTGGCGCGGGACCTATCGCGGGCTCACCGCTCCCTCCATCGTGGCGCATCTCAAGCAGCTGGGCGTCACCACTCTCGAGCTCCTTCCGATCCACGCCTTCATCGACGATCGCCATCTCATCGAGCACGGTCTGACCAACTATTGGGGCTACAACACGCTGAGCTTCTTCGCGCCCGAGGCGCGTTACGCGGTCGGAGGGGCCCTCGACTCGTTCCGGTCGACCGTTTCGCGGCTGCATGATGCCGGCATCGAGATCATCCTCGACGTCGTCTACAATCATACCGCCGAAGGCAATCACCTCGGCCCGACGCTCAATTTCCGCGGCATCGATAATACTTCTTATTATTGGCTTCTGCCCGACCAGCCCCGCTACTACGACGACTTTACGGGCTGCGGGAACGCGCTCAATCTCACCCATCCGCGCGTGCTGCAGATGGTGATGGATTCGCTGCGCTTCTGGGTGCAGGTCTGTCACGTCGATGGATTCAGGTTCGATCTCGCCAGCACGCTCGGCCGCGGACCGAACGGCTTCGATCGCGGCGCCGCCTTCTTTGCCGCCATACGGCAGGATCCGGTCCTGGGCGCAGCCAAGCTCGTCGCCGAGCCGTGGGACCTCGGCCCCGGAGGCTATCAGGTCGGTGGGTTTCCACCGGGCTGGTCGGAGTGGAACGACCACTTTCGTCGCACGCTGCGGCGCTACTGGTCCGGGGAAGGCAACCTCCTCGGCGAGCTCGGCCGCCGCATGACCGGCTCTGCCGATCTGTTCGATCACGATCACCGCAGCCCGCGCTCGAGCATCAATTTCATCACGGTCCACGATGGCTTCACGCTCGCCGATCTGGTGAGCTACGAGCGCAAGCACAACGAGCCAAACGGCGAGCACAATCGCGACGGCTCGGATGAAAATCACAGCACCAATTGCGGGGTGGAGGGACCGACGGACGATCCCAAGATCCTCGAGCTGAGACGCCAGCTGCGGCGCAATCTCTTGTTCAGTCTCATGTTGGCGCAGGGCGTGCCGTTGCTGCTGGCGGGAGACGAGGTCGGCAACAGCCAAGGGGGCAACAACAACGCGTACTGCCAGGACAATCCGACCGGCTGGGTGGATTGGTCTGCGGTCGGCCGCGAGGAAGAGGATATGACCTCCCTGATCTCGCAGCTCGCCAAATTGCGTCGACACCTGTCCCAACTGCGCCCGCGACGCTGGGCCGAGGGCCGCCGCCCCGATGGCTCGTTCGGTGTCTTATGGCTGACGCCGCAGGCCACCGAGATGACCGAGCAGGACTGGAATTTTCCCGAGGGCCGTTTCCTGTCCTACGTGCTCGGTCCGCTGAAGGCGACCGACGTGCCCCTCTATGTCGTGCTCAACGCTGCACCGGAGACCATCGAGTTCACGCTGCCCGCCCTCCCGAAACACGGCCATTGGACCGTGCTCTTGGAAACCGCGCGCAAGCCGCGACTGGGCGAGGAGCTGCCTTCCGGCGTGAAGCTGGAGGCGCGGCCTCGCTCAATTCTGGTATTTTCCGGAGCGGCATGATGACAAGCGTGCGCTTTGGCGCCGAGCTGCACCAGAGCGGGGTTACGTTCCGCCTCTGGGCTCCGGCGGCGGAACGCGTCGATGTGATGCTCGATCGCGCCCATCCGATGCAGGCGCAGGCGGAGGGCTGGTACGAACTCACGATACCGGGCGCTCGCGCCGGCACGCTCTACAAGTATCGCATCGACGGCGAGATCGAGGTTCCGGACCCGGCCTCGCACTTTCAGCCGCACGACGTATTCGGGCCAAGCGAAGTGATCGATCACCACCGCTTCGAATGGCGGACAGATCACTGGCGGGGGAAGCCGTGGGAAGATGCGGCGTTTCTGGAGCTTCATGTCGGCGCATTCACGCCCGACGGCACGTTTCGCTCGGCGCTTGAGAAGCTCGATCACGTGGTCGGGACCGGATTGACGGCGATCGAGGTGATGCCGATTGGCGACTTCGCCGGCCGGCGCAACTGGGGATACGACGGGGTCTTGCTCTATGCGCCGGACAGCGCCTATGGCCGGCCGGATGATCTGCGTGCACTGATCGACGCAGCGCATGCGCGCGGTCTGATGGTGTTTCTCGACGTCGTCTACAATCATTTCGGCCCGGAAGGAAACTTCCTGCACCGCTATGCGCCGGCGTTCTTCGCGTCCGCCCATACGCCGTGGGGCCACGCCATCGACTATCGCGTTCCGCAGGTCCGCGCCTTCGCGATCGGGAATGCGCTGCATTGGCTCGATCGCTATCGTTTCGACGGCCTGCGGCTCGATGCGGTTCATGCCATGGTCGAGCCCGGCGAGCCGTCCATCCTGCATGATCTCAGCCGCGTGGTCGGGCATTTCGCCGCCGCTACCGGCCGAATGATCCACCTTGTCTTGGAGAACGACGACAACCGGGCGAGTTTGCTCGATCCGCGCGGCAATACTCCGCAAGGGAAATACCGCGCGCAATGGAACGACGACTACCATCATGCCTGGCACGTCCTGCTGACTGGAGAGAACGCGGGATACTATCAGGATTACGCCGCCGACCCGCGCGCTCACATTGCGCGCGTGCTAGCCTCGGGTTTCGCCTATCAGGGCGAGGTCTCCCATCATCGAAGAGGACGCCGTCGCGGAGAACCATCGGGTACGCTGTCGCCGCTCGCTTTCGTCAATTTTCTGCAGAACCACGACCAGATCGGCAATCGCCCGCTGGGCGACCGTCTCGCGCCGCAAGCGGACGAGGCCGCTCTGGCCGCCGCGCTCGCCATCACGCTGCTCGCCCCCATGCCGCCGCTCTTGTTCATGGGCGAAGAGTGGGGATCGACGCAGCCGTTTCCGTTCTTCTGCGATTTCCACGGGGCGCTGGCTGATGCGGTACGCAAAGGTCGACGCGAGGAGTTCAAGGCTGCCTATGAGGCACGGGGTGAGGAGATTCCAGACCCGCTGGAGGAAGCGACCTTCCGCTCGGCGGTGCTCGATTGGGATGCAGCCACGACATCGCAGGGCCGCGAGCGGCTTGCGCTCGTCCGCGGCCTCTTGCTGACTCGGCGCAGAGAGATCGTGCCGCGTCTGGCCGGCGCAAGGTTCGCAAGCGCGCGCCTCGACGGACATGTCCTGAGCGCAAGCTGGTCGCTCGGCGACGGCAAAACGCTCGAGCTGCTCGCCAATCTGGCCGATCACCGCGCCGACCTGCCCCGACACGTTCGACCGGGCCGGGCGATCTGGGGAGGAGACCCGCCGGCCACGCTGCCGCCGTGGTCGGTGTTCTGGAGCATGGGAGAGGGATGATGCCGCCCTCCGTCCCGCTGGCGACGTACCGCCTCCAACTGACCCCGAATTTCGGCTTCGACCAGGCGGCCGCGGTCGTGCCCTATCTTAAGGCGCTAGGCATCAGCCATCTCTATGCTTCGCCATTCCTCAAGGCGCGTGCGGGCAGCGCGCACGGATACGATGTCGTCGATCACAATGCGTTCAATCCTGAACTGGGCGGCGAGGATGCGTTTCAGCGTCTCTCCGATGCGCTCGCGGCCGCGGACATCGGGCTCATTCTCGATTTCGTGCCCAACCATATGGGCGTTCACTACGCCGACAACCCCTGGTGGCTCGACGTCCTGGAATGGGGACCGAAGTCTCCGTACGCTGCTTCGTTCGATATCGACTGGCAGACGCTGCCCGGGCGTCCGCGCGGCGGCGTCCTGATCCCCATTCTCGGAAGCTCCTACGGCGAGGCGTTGGAAGCGGGCGAAATCGAACTTCGATATGATGCGGGGGAGGGCAGCTTCTCCGTCTGGTACCACGAGCATCGGCTGCCCATCGGCCCCAGCCGTTATGGCGAGATCCTGCAGAAGGTCGTGGCGGAGGCCGGCGCGACCAACGAGCCCGCAGGGCGTGCACTGCTCGAATTGGCGGCGCGCTATCGCGGTCCGCACAATCCACCACGTAACCAGGCGCCAGCCTTCAAGGCCGCGCTAGCCTCAGTCGCCGGCGGCAAGGAGGTGATCGAAGGCGGGCTGCAGGCCTATCGGCCGCCACGCCCGGACGCCGTTCTCGCGCTGCACTACCTACTCGAGCGCCAGCATTATCGGCTCGCATATTGGCGGCTTGCCGGCAGCGAGATCAACTACCGGCGGTTTTTCGACATCAACACTCTGGCGGGGCTGCGGGTCGAGGACGCCGGGACCTTTCAGGCCATCCACGGTCTCGTCCGCCGTTTGATCGCCGAGGGCCGCTTGCACGGGTTGCGGCTCGATCACATCGACGGGCTGCGCGATCCGCATCAGTATTTCCGCCGGCTGCAACGGCTCATCGATGTGGAACGGCCGCCTGGGGGCGAACCGTTCTACGTGGTCGTCGAAAAAATTCTGGCTGACGGAGAGCATCTGCCGCGCTTTGCCGGGGTTGCCGGCACGACAGGCTATGAATGGCTCAACGTCATCTCGCGCCTCCTGCTCGACGACCGCAAGCTTGCCACGCTCGATACCGCCTGGCGGGAGGTCAGCGGTGACCAGTCCGGTTTCGATGCGATCCACATCGAGGCCAGGCGCCGCGTGATCGCCAACATCCTGGCGAGCGAATTCACGGTGCTGGTGCGGCAGCTGGCACGCATCGCCGCCGGCCACTATACCACGCGCGATTATACGGCCG
>Ga0081455_10002845_pt1 | contig 20373 bp, 19 predicted proteins | sample TabmetS3T2R1_FD_70207 | JGI IMG/M metagenome (GOLD analysis project Ga0081455, IMG submission 70207) | Tabebuia heterophylla rhizosphere microbial communities from the University of Puerto Rico - S3T2R1 | ecosystem: Host-associated > Plants > Roots > Rhizosphere ...
TTTCGCCGTTCTCGCCTGATGGCAGCCTGTTGCCGGCATCGTCGCGGATCTCGATCTCGACATGGGCGATGGCGCGCCCGGTCGAGCCGATCTTTTCGATCTCGCGGCCGGCTTCCATGAAGGTGTCGCCGCCACACGTTTCGGTCAGGCCATAGGCGTCGATGTAGCGGGCATTTCTGAAATATTCGGAGAAGGCGCGGATGCGCGCTTCCGGCGTTTTCTCGCCGCCGCCGATCGCCCAGCGCAGGCTCGATACATCGTAACGGTCGCGGGTCGGGCAGGTGAGGATCGCGGTCGTCATGACAGGCGCGAACCAAGAGGCGGTGAGCTTCTCCGCTTCGATCGCAGCAAGCGCCTGCTCAGGCTCGAAGTTGCGGTGGATGGAAAGCATGCCGCCATGCCAGAGCACCGCGATACCAGGCAGGTCGAGAGCACCGACGTGGTAGAGCGGGCCGACCACCAGCAAGCGCGTGTCTGCGTTCAATCCGAGCACGAGCGTCTGGTCGGCCGACTTCCAGTACAGATTCTCGTAAGTGAGCATCACGCCCTTGGGGCGATCGGTCGTGCCTGAGGTGTACATCAGCCGCATCAGATCGCGTGGCTGCCGGACATGAACAGGGGCAGGGGCGATATCGGGCGCAACGCGTGTTACGTTGGATTGCGCTGCTTCATCGAGAAGTACGACCGGCGCACCGCCGGCCGCGATGCCCGCAAGCTCCTCATCCGCAATCAGGATGCGCGCGCCGGAATTGGCCACGATGTAACCGACCTCGTCGGCGGACAGGCGGTAGTTGATCGGAAGAAACACCGCGCCGATATGGCTGGTCGCGAACACCAGCTCGAGAAACGCCGTGCTGTTCTTCATCAGTGCCGCAACGACGTCGCCGGGCTTGATCCCGCGCGCCGCGAGCCATCCGCCGACGCGGCGGATACGGGCGTCGAATTCGGCATAGGAGACATCCTCGCCGCGATATTTCAGCGCACAGCGGTCCGGCGTTCGCCGGGCGTGGAATGCGATGAAGCTCGAAAGATTGATCATTATCAGCTCAAACGGCCGGTCACCGGGATGATTGCGCCAAAGATGAATTCTGACTCGTAATTCATATTTGGCTTGACGTCACCCCCTTTGCTCTGAAATTCTTGGGCCATACGGAGACGACACGATCTCCGGCCGGGATTTGGGAACGCAAACCCCACAGGAGGAAGCAATGACGAGAACCCGCAAACCGGGCGTAAGCCGACGTGCGACGTTGGCGATGATGGGCGCCGGTGCCGTGACATTCGCCACGCCCTGGGTGGTGCGCGCGCAAGCCAAGACCATCAAGGTCGGCATGCCGACCATTCTCTCCGGACGCGTCGCGCAGCTTGGCACCTCCTCGCGCAACGCGGTGGTGCTGGAAGTCGAGAAGGTCAATGCCGCGGGCGGTCTGGCCGGCCGGCAGATCGAGATGGTGATCCGCGATTCCAAGGGGCAGCCGCAGGAAGCCGCCCGTGTCGCACGCGAACTCGTCAACACTGATGGATGCGAAATCCTGATCGACGCGGAAGCGTCGTCGGGCGCCTTCGCCGTCCATGAAGTGGCGCGCGATCTCGGCGTGCTCTGCATTCACACCAATTCGGAAACGTCGTCGCTCACCGCCGATCCGAAGCAGCACATTCCCAATGCGTTCCGCACCGCGCGGCAGGGCGTGCATGACTCGATCGTCGGCGGCAGCTATGCCGCGGCGATCGCCAAGGCCAAGGGGCTGAAGAAATGGGCGACCTGTTCGCCCGACTATGCCTATGGCCGCGACACCACCGGCGAATACGTGACGTATCTGAAGCGTTTTGCACCCGACGTAGAGATTATCAGCGAGTCCTGGCCAAAGCTGTTCCAGCCCGATTACACCGAGGTGGTGACGAAGATCCTGCAGGCCAAGCCGCAGGCGTTGTATTCCTGCCTCTGGGGCGGTGACCTGACGTCCTATATCGACCAGGCCAACATCTACGCGCTGTTCAGCCAGATGGAAGTGTTTGCGGTCAACATGGCCGACTACACCGCGCTGACCGTGGTGAAGAACCTGCCGAAGGGCATTCACTCCGGCAACCGCTACATCAAGACCTATCCGGCAACGACGGAGAACGCCGCGTGGGGCGACGCCTACAAGGCGAAGTACAATGAATATCCCACCAACTGGTCGTGGGAGAATGCCACCGCGATCATGCTGCTCGCGGAAGCGTCGAAGAAGGCGAACTCCGCCGACGGCAAGAAGATTGCCGAGGCGCTGCGCGGCCTGAAGATCAAGTCGCCGTTCGGCGCCGACGGCACCGTCACCATGCGCGCCGAGGACCAGACGCTGGTCGGCTATGCGATCGGCTGGGGGACGACGATCCCGCAGGAGCCCTACGTGCCGCAGGTTCAGGCAGGCGACTGGAAGACGATCTTCGAACTCGAAGCCGAGTGGAAGAAGAGCAAGGGTTACGCCTGATCGATTGGCGACCACAGAGGCGGCGTGAGCCGCCTCTGTTCGTTGCGGAGTTTTTTCTCGCGCGCCGTTCGTTCCGGCACGCCGTAATGGATGCTTCCCTTGGATATCGATGCGCTTACCGGCTGTCTCGCCAGCTCCGCCTGTCTGGTGACGCAAACCACCAGCGGCTTCATCATCGGCATGTTGCTGTTTCTCGTCGCCGTCGGGCTGACGCTGATCTTCGGCGTGCTCAAGGTCGTCAATTTCAGCCACGGCGCCTTCTATATGTTCGGCGCCTATTTCGCGATGACGGCCTATCAGCTCACCGGCAGCTTTGCGCTGGCGATGCTGTGCGGCGCGGCCGGCACGGCCATCCTTGGCCTGATCTTCGAGCGCGGTTTCATGAGCCGCGTCTACGGCGCCGACGTGCTGATGCAGCTGCTCGTCTGCTACGCCTTCGTGCTGATCTTCGACGACGTCGTGCGGATGATCTGGGGCCCCGAGTTCAAATCGATGGGCATGCCCGCGGCGTTCCAGGTGGCGCCACTGTTCATCGCCGGCGGGGTGGTGCCGCCATATTATCTGCTGCTGATCGGTGTCGCGCTGGCGGCTGCGGCTATACTCGGGCTCGGATTGGCGCGTACGCGAATTGGCAAGGTGATCCGGGCGGCCGCGCATAATCCGGGCATGGTGTCCGCACTCGGCATCAACACCGGGCTGATTTATGGCGGCGTGTTTGCGCTCGGCGGGATGCTGGCGGGCCTTGCCGGGGCGCTCGCCGCGCCGGTGCGTTCGCTGACGCCGGGCATGGGATTTTCGGTCCTGATCGAATCCTTCATCGTTACCGTGATCGGCGGCATGGGCTCGATCCTCGGCGCGCTGATCGGAGCGCTGCTGATCGGCATGATCCGCTCATTCGGATCGCTCGGCTTCCCGCTGTTTACCGAAGGGCTGATGTACCTGTTCATGGTGATCGTCCTGGTGTCGCGGCCGACCGGGCTGTTCGGCAAGGAGGTCGCATGACCGAGCTGCCGGCCGATCAGGGCGCGCAGGCACTCGACGTCGCGCAGCCCCACGCAAAGACGCGGCGCAATCGGGATGTCCTGATTGCGTTGGCGGCCTTTGTCGTCCTTGCACTGTTGCCGATGGTCTTCAGCAGCAAATTTCTGCTCGACTTCGTGATCCGCTGCGCGGCCTATGGACTGTTCGCGACGTCTCTCAACCTTCTGGTCGGTTACACCGGCCTGACTTCGTTTGGCCATGGCATGTTCTTCGGCCTCGGCGCCTACGGCTTCGGGTTGATGATGCAGAAGACCGGCGTTTCCGTCCCGGTGGCATTCGTTGCTACGCTCGCAATCACGTTTGTCACAGCCCTCGTCATTGGCGCCATCTGCGTGCGGCTGAAGGAAATCTATTTCGCCTTCGTGACGCTGGCGTTCCAGATGCTGATCCACTCGACCATCCTGTCCTGGGTATCGCTGACCGGCGGCGATCAGGGATTGCGCGGCGGCATTCCGCGGCCGCCATTTTGGGGCATTGACCTATCGAACCATTTGCATCTCTACGTCACGAGTTGCGCATTGCTGGTGATCGGACTGTTCCTGATGCATCAGATCGCGCAGTCGCCGTTCGGCTATACGTTGCGCATGATCCGCGACAACGCCACGCGTGCGAGCTTCATCGGCATCGATGTCTGGCGCGCCAAGTTGACGATCTTTGTGCTCGCGGCGCTGTTCGCCTCGACCGGCGGCGTCATCATGGCGCTGTTCGTCTCGGGGGCCTATCCGGAATTCGCCTATTGGACCATTTCGGGCGAGGGCATCTTCATCAACATGCTCGGCGGCGTGACCACATTCCTTGGGCCGATGGTCGGCACCGTGCTGCTGCTGATCCTCAACGACACCGTTACCCGCCTGACTGAATATCACGGGCTCGTGCTGGGAATCGTGATCCTGTTCTTCGCGATCGGCCTGCGGAAGGGCCTGATGGATTTCGTTATCGAATGGTACGCGCAACGCCGCGACCGTCGCGGGAAGTAGCCATGCTGGAGATACGCTCCCTTTCCAAATCGTTCGGCGGCGTCAAGGCGACGGACAATGTCACCCTCGACTTCGCCGACGGCTCGCTGACCGCTGTGATCGGCCCCAACGGCGCCGGCAAGAGCACGTTCTTCAACCTGATCACGGGTGCGCTAACGCCTGACGCTGGCCAGATCCTGCTCAACGGCGTCGATCTGGCCGGGCGCACGCCGCCCGAGATCGTGCGCCACGGCATCGGCCGCGCGTTCCAGGTGGCAAGCATCTTTCCGTCGCTGACGGTGCAGGAGACGATGCTGGCAGCGGTGTGCGCCGATCAGCGCAAGGCGAGCGTCCTGCATCGGCGCTTTCCTTTGGCCGAGACGCGCGACCGCGCCGAGCATGCGATGGAGTTGTTGGGTCTGGCCAGCAAGCGGAACCGGACTGCGGCGACGCTGTCGCATGGCGACCAGAAGCTGCTCGATATCGCGCTGGCGCTGGTGCTCGATCCCAAAGTGCTGCTGCTCGACGAGCCCACCGCCGGCATGGGCACCGAGGAGCGCTGGCGGATGATCGACAAGGTGAGGGAGCTCTGGGAGAAGCAGAAGATCACGGTGGTGTTCATCGAACATGACATGGATATCGTGTTCAAGATCGCGCCCGAGATCGTCGTGCTTTGCTACGGGCGAATTCTCGCAACCGGCGCGCCGGATGCGATCCGGCGCAACGAGGCCGTGATCGAGGCCTATCTCGGCACCGAACATCACGCGGGGGCCGCCGTATGAGCACGCAGCCGGTGGTGCAGGTCGAAGACCTCGACGTTTATTACGGCACCAGCCAGATCCTGTTCGGCGTCGGCCTGTCGGTGCGGCAGGGCGAGACCATGGCGCTGCTCGGCCGCAACGGCGCCGGCAAGTCGACCACCATGAAGGCGATCATGGGTCTCGCTCCGGCCCGCCGCGGCACGGTTACCTTGCAGGGCAGGGTTGTCTCCGGCCTGAAACCACATCGCATCGCGCGAGCCGGCCTCGGCTTCGTGCCCGAGGATCGCCAGATCTTCCCTGAACACACGGTCGAGGACAATCTGGTCATCGGGGCCAAGAAGGGGCCGAACGGCGAGGACGAATGGCCGATCCGGCGCATCTATGACGTATTTCCGCTGCTGGAGCCGTTGCGTCACCGCATCGCAGGGCGGTTGTCCGGCGGCGAACAGCAGATGCTGGCGATTGCGCGCACGCTGATGGGCAATCCGGCGCTGCTGTTACTGGACGAGCCCAGCGAGGGACTGGCGCCGATCATCGTGCAGCGGATCGGCGAATTGCTGCGGCAGCTCCGGGGCGCCGGCGCCACCGTGCTGATCGCCGAGCAGAACATGCATTTTTGCCTTGGCCTTGCGAGCCACGCGACGGTTATCGACAAGGGCCAGATCGTCTACACCTCCGGGATCGAAGAGCTGAAAGCCAACGAAAACATTCGTCAGCGCTATCTCGCGCTGTAGCTTTCGGCCCGACCGGGGGACGAAATGACCATCGAACGCAAATTGTCGCCGACGCACGAGGCGCCGTATCGCGGCCTGCGCGTGCTGGATTTCGGGCAAGGCATCGCCTCGCCCTATTGTGCGATGCTGCTCGGCGTGTACGGGGCCGACGTCATCAAGGTCGAGCCGCCGGAGGGGGACTGGTCGCGTTTTCTCGGCACGACCTATGGAAGCCATACCACGCTGTCGGCGGTCTATAACCGCGGCAAGCGCAGCCTTTGCCTCGACATGAAGCACAAGGATGGGATTGCCATCGCCAGAAGGCTGGCGAGGGACTGCGACGTGCTGATCGAAGGCTTTCGGCCAGGCGTCGCCGCGCGGCTCGGGATCGGTTACGAGGATTTGTCGCGCGACAATCCGGGGCTGATCTATCTCTCGGTCAGCGCATTCGGGCAGAGCGGTCCCTATTCGAAACGGCCGGGCTCCGATTCCGTGGCACAGGCGTTCTCCGGTTTTGTATCGATCAATGTCGGCAACGACGGGACCCCGCATCGGGCCGGCACCACGATCTCCGACGTCGTCACCGGCGTCTATGCCTTCCAGGCGATCGCGACGACGCTGTTTGCGCGCGCAACCGTTGGCACCGGGCGCTGGATCGACGTCAATCTCTGCCAATCCACTTCCGCGCTGCTTGGCCACAAGGTCGCTGAACACATTCTGGAGGGCGGGGCGCCGCGCGCGCTCAACGTTCCTGCGGGCTCATACCAGACCGCCGACGGCTGGATGATGGTCACGCTGGTGAACGAACCGCAATACAAGCGGCTGTGCGCGGCAATCGGGCGCGACGACCTCGCCAATGATCCGCGCTTTGCCGATTTTGCGCGACGTGCTGACGCCGTAGATGCGCTGATCCCGCAGTTGCGGGAGGTGTTTCTGACGCAGCCGACGGACGTCTGGCTTGCCCGGCTACATGCCGCTGATCTCATCGCCGAACGGATCCTTGACCCCGGAGAATGGCTGCGCAACGCCCATGTCGAGGCGACCAGGGCGGCGGTCTGCCAGCAGACGCCGGGCGTTGGGCCGGTGTACTCGCCGCGAACGCCGGGCATTGCGAGCCTTTCCGAGGATGACTTGCGCCCCGCACCTGATATAGGCCAGGACAGTTACGAGGTGCTGCTCGAAGCGGGTTTCGAGCGCGGCGCCATCGACGATCTGGTTAAGGCCGGCGCAGTGCGCCAGGCCAAGGGAGGCGCCGCATGAGTACCGATCTCGTTCGTTATTCCGTCACGAGCAATATTGCCGAGATCATGCTCGATCGTCCGCCGGTCAATGCGCTCAGCATGGACCTGATCGATGCGCTGCTGGCGGCGCTGGCCAAGGCGAGGGACGACGAGGCGGTGCGAGCGGTTGTCATCGGCAGTGCGCATAAGGTGTTTTGTGCCGGGCTCGATCTGGACATCGTTCGCGGCAAGCCCGGGATCGAGACCAAGAAGTTCCTTGAACGGCTGTATTTCGCGCTCAACGATACGCAGTATCGCATGGGCAAGCCGACCATCGCCGCCGTGGACGGCGCGGTGCGCGCTGGCGGCATGACGATTGCGATCTCCTGCGACATGATCATTGCCGGCGACGCTTGTACCTTTGGCTATCCCGAGATCGATGTAGGTCTGATCCCGGCCATTCACTTCGTGCAACTGCCGCGGTTGGTCGGCAAGCATCAGGCGTTCGGTCCGCTGTTTCTCGGCGAACCCTTCGATGCCGCGACCGCCTTTCGCATGGGTCTGCTCAGCGAAGTGGTGCCGAAGGGGACGGCGCTTGAACGTGCGCGGGAAATCGCGCGCAAGCTCGCCGCCAAATCGCCGATCGTGATGAAGATCGGGCGCGACGCTTTCATGCGGGCGGTCGACGCCGATTTCCGTCGCTCGGTGGAAAATGCAGCCGAGAGCTTTGCGCTTGTCGCAACGACCGCGGACTGTCAGGAAGGGCTGAATGCGTTCGTCGAGAAGCGGACGCCGAACTACAGGGGACGCTGATGGCCGGATTGTATTTCGAGGAATTCGAGGTCGGCCGGGAATTCCATCATGAGTTCAGCCGCACCGTGACCGAGATGGACAACACCATGTTCAGCCTGCTGACCATGAACCCGCAGCCGCTGCACATCGACGCGCATTTTTCCGAAGGTACCGAGTTCGGCCAACGGCTGTTCAACAGTATCTATACGCTCGGCATCATGATCGGCATGAGCGTCTACGATACGACGCTCGGCACCACGATCGGTAATCTCGGCATGACCGACGTCAAGTTTCCAAAGCCGGTATTCCACGGCGATACGCTGAAGGCGCACACCAGGATCATTGCCAAGCGCGAGAGCAAGTCGCGGCCGAACCAGGGCATCGTGGAATTCGAGCACACCATGACCAATCAGCGCGGCGAGGTGGTGGCAAGCTGCCGCCGCACCGGTCTGATGCACTGCAAGCCGAAGGCGTAAAATCGATGCGTTCGTTCCTGTTCGTTCCCGGCGACAGCCAGCGCAAGTTCGAAAGCGCGAAGAAGACCGCAGCCGATGCGCTGATCCTCGATCTAGAGGATTCGATTGCGCCGGACGAGAAAGTCGGTGCGCGGCGCACGGTGCGGGAGATGCTCGATGCCCGGAAGCTGAGCCAGAAGATGTATGTCCGCGTCAACGCGCTCGATACCGGGATGACGCTTGGCGATCTCGCGGCCGTCATGCCGGGCCGGCCGGACGGCATCGTGCTGCCGAAATGCGCTGGCGCCGCCGACGTCAATCGCCTCTCACTGTATCTCGATGCCTTCGAGGCCGCCGCCGGAATCGAACACGGCTCGACGCGTATCGTTACGGTGGCGACCGAAACAGCGAGGGCAGTTCTCAAGCTGCTCGATTTCGAGAACATGAGCCCGCGACTGTGGGGCATGATGTGGGGCGCCGAGGATCTCGCGGCATCGCTCGGCGCGTCGCGGAACCGGACGGCGGGCCGCTTTCACGGACCGTTCCTGCTGGCGCGCGATCTCTGCCTGATCAGCGCCGCTGCGGCCGGCGTTGTCGCGATCGATACCATCGCGACCGACATCAATGATCTCGACGCGTTGCGGGAAGAGTCCATTGCCGCGCGGCAGGATGGGTTCCTGGCGAAGGCGGTGATCCATCCCAAGCATGTCGATGTCGTCAATGCCGCCTTCATGCCGACGGATGAGGAAATCGCGTGGTCGGAGAAGGTGGTTAAGGCCTTCAACGACAATCCCACGTCAGGTGTCGTGAAGATCGATGGCAAGATGATCGACAAGCCGCATCTGCGCGCCGCGGAGAAGATTCTGGCGCTGCGGGGGCGGTAGTGACGTAATGATGATGTAGCCCGGATGAGCGAAGCGATATCCGGGACGAACGATAGATGGGCCCGGATATCGCTGCGCTCATCCGGGCTACGAATCTGGTCGATCAGATTGACTCCGCTGCCTGATCGGCAGCAAATGCGGCAAAGCAACAAGAAGGAAAACACCATGGTTGACGCGCTGATCATCGACGCATGCAGGACGCCGCGCGGCATCGGCAAGGCCGGCAAGGGCGCCTTGTCGGGCATTCATCCGCAGCAGCTCGGCGCAACGGTTTTGCGCGCGCTGGCCGATCGGACCGGCATCAATACCGCCGATGTCGACGACATCGTCTGGGGCACCAGCTCGCAACGCGGCCAGCAGAGCGGCGATCTCGGCCGGATGTCGGCGCTCGATGCCGGCTATGACGTCCGCGCCAGCGCGGTGACGCTGGATCGGTTCTGCGGGTCCGGCATCACCAGCGTCAACATGGCGGCCAACTCGATCATGTCCGGCTCTGAGGATCTCGTAATCGCCGGCGGCACCGAAATGATGTCGATGGAAGGCCGTCGCGGCGAGGGGCCGTTCATGATGGACAACGGCAATCTCCGCCTGCGTGCCCGGCATCCGCAATCGCATCAGGGCGTCTGCGCCGATGCGGTGGCGACGCTCGAAGGCATCACGCGGCAGGACGTCGATGAGCTCGGTCTCGAAAGCCAGAAGCGGGCGGCAGCCGCGATCAAGGGTGGACATTTCGACAAGAGCCTCGTGCCGGTGTATCGCGAGGACGGCAGCCTCGCGCTCGATCGCGAGGAATATCCGCGGCCGCAAACCACGCTCGAAGGGTTGGCCGGATTGAAGCCCGCCTTTCCCGCCGTAGCGGACTATCCGCTCGACGACAAGGGCACCACCTATCGCAAGCTCATCCTCGACAAATATCCCGACCTCGACATCAACTTTGTGCATCACGCCGGCAACTCGTCCGGCGTCGTGGACGGCTCGGCGGCCATCCTGCTGGCGTCGCCGAGCTACGCCAAGGCCCACGGCCTGAAGCCGAGGGCCCGCGTCGTCGCGATGGCGAATATGGGAGATTCCCCGACCCTGATGCTGAATGCGCCGGTGCCTGCCGCCCGCAAGGTGCTGGCCAAAGCCGGTCTCACGCTCGACGATATCGACCTGTTCGAGATCAACGAGGCCTTTGCCGTCGTCGCCGAAAAATTCATCCGCGACCTCAAGCTCGACCGCGAGAAGGTCAACGTCAATGGCGGATCGATCGCGCTTGGCCATCCCATCGGTGCGACCGGCTCGATCCTGATCGGTACCGTGCTCGACGAACTGGAGCGGCGCGATCTCAAGCGCGGGCTGGTGACGATGTGCGCGGCCGGCGGCATGGCGCCGGCCATCATCATCGAGCGGGTTTGAGCAGGGCGCTAGACCGCCGGAAACTGCAACTCGAACGTCACGCCGTGGTTGGACGGTAAAAGCCGGATCGATCCGCCGTGGCTGGTCATGATCGCCTGGACGATCGAGAGCCCCATTCCCGTGCCGCCGGTATCGCGGCGCGTGGTGAAGAAGGCGTCGAAGATCTTCTCCCGGTTCGCTTCGGATATCGGATCGCCGTCATTGCTGACGGTCATCCTGACGGAGCCTTCTTCCGCGGCGGCTTCGAGCCGTACGCTCTTCGCATTGTGGCGAATGGCATTGTCGGTCAGATGCGACAACACGATCAGCGCCTTTTCGCTGGACATGCCGATCGAGCGCTCGAGGTCGCCGGTGGCCTCGATCGCTCGTGTCGGGAACCGGCTCTTCAATCCGCCGACCACCGCTGACAATTCGGTTTGCTCGTTCTGCGGTGCGGTTTCGGCGCGCGCCAGTTCGCGTAAGCGCTGGGTCATGGCTTCCAGGCGGCCGGTGTCGCCCAGAATGTTCGATATGAAGTTCTTCTGCTCCATCCGGGTGAGGGTGTCGGATTTGCTTTGCAGGGAATCCAGCAGGAGTTCGGCGGCACCCTTGATCGACGTTAGCGGCGACTTCAATTCGTGGGTAAGGTGTGACGAAAACGTCGCGATGTACTCCGACCGCCGCGACAATTGCTCGGCCATGTCGAGGAAGCTGTCGGACAATTGGGCGAACTCGCGCGTGCCGTAATGGGCGAGCGGCTGGAATGCATCGCGATCGCCGCGGCCGATCCGCTTGGCGCGATCGACGAGCTCGCGCATCGGGCGGGTGATGGTTCGGGAGAAAATCAGGCCGATGACGATGGTCGCCAGAACGACGGTCAGGCCCGCCAGAATGAACTTGCGGCGCTCCTGATAGAAGTGGTCGAAGATGTTGCTCGGCGTTCTCGACGTGTAGACGACACCCGCCACGCGGTTGTTGACGATGACGGGCATTGCCGAAAACACATGAACGCCGACGCCGCGGCTGATCGAGTAGATCGGGGGCGGAGGCTTGTCGGGTTTGCGAATTCGCAGGGACGCCCGGTATTGTCCCCGTAGCGCCGTCGCTACTTCCTCGATATGGGCGAGGGATTGGCCGACCTCGTCGCGGCCGGCGATCACGACCCCGCGAGGATCGAGAATGCGGAAGCCGGCCAGCGTGACCTTCTGCGTTTCCAGCATGATCGGCGTCAGCCGTGTGCCGATTTCGACATAGGCAGGCGACGCGGGTGCGTTTGCCGGAAGGGCATTCGGCCGCCGCCGGAGCAGATCGCGGCCAGCGGCGAGATCGAGCGCGGGGCGGATCGGCGTCAGCTGATCGTCCCGATCAGGGCGCGCCTCGGGCGGAATTTCAGCGCCGAGCGTTATTCCAGCCGTGAGTTGGGCTTCCACCTCGCGCGCATAGACGGCGGCCAGCACGCGGCTCTGGGCGATCAGTTCAGCCTGGGTTTGATGGATGAGTTGGTTGTCGTAAAGGCGGAAGAAAAACAGCCCGACCAACGGCAGCATCGCCACGGAGGCGAGCATGGCGAAAATGACCAGTCCCAACGACGGGCGCCATTTCTCGCGTGCGCGGGATCTCATGCCTGCGGCTCGCATCGTCCGAGCTTGAAGCCGACGCCGTGAATGGTTTCGATGACATTGTCGCAATTCACGGCGGACAGCTTGGCGCGGATATTGCGGATGTGGCTGTCGATGGTGCGATCCGATACCTGGATGTTGAGCTGATAGGCCGCGCTCATGATCTGCTCGCGGCTGAAGACGAGCGTCGGCCGCGTCAGGAAGGCCCTGAGGATTCCGAACTCGATGGCCGTCAGCCGAAGCGGGGTGCCCGCAAACTCGGCGACATGCTGGTCGGGATCGACGGACAGCCTGCCTTGCGAAAGCGCAGCCTGGGACGCCTTCGTATCCTGCCCGCGCGACGCGATGCGGCGCAGGATGACATTCACGCGGGCGACGAGCTCGCGCGGGCTGAAAGGTTTGGTGACGTAGTCGTCGCCGCCGATTTCGAGGCCCAGCACGCGGTCGATTTCGTCGTCGCGCGCGGAGAGGAACAGGATCGGCACGTCAGAGGCTTTTCGAATTTCCCGGCAGACGTCCAGGCCGTCGAATTCCGGCATGCCGATATCCAGAATGATCAGATCGGGTTTGTCCGCGGCAAAGCGGGTCAAGGCTTCCTTGCCGTCGCGCGCCTCGAAGATGGCCATTCCGGCCTTCTTCAGTGCGACGCGGATGACCTCGCGGATGTGAAGATCGTCGTCAACGATGAGAATGCGGTGCGTCAAACGTCTCTCCCGGCGCAATCGGCTTGCAATCGAACTAGCCTGTGGTCGAACTCTTTGGTTGGGCATCCAGGGCGCGCTGGAGGCGCCAGCTCCGAAAACCCCAGGAGCGCCAGGAAGCCGTTTCTTTCTTTTGCTGTTCTACAAGGCAACTACGGCGGGAAACAAGGGTCGGATCGAACCCGCGAAGGGCAATGGCCCGGTCGATGGCCGGCAGCGCCTGCGGTCCGAGGGACAACAGATAGTTCATGTCGATCCACACCCCTTTGCCACCGGCTTCGCGGCTATGGCTGACATTATAGTCGGCGATGACAGCGGCAAAGTTCATCAGCGAGCAGATGTAGAGCGTTGCCGTCAGGGTAATGAGGTTGGCGCGGATCAGCCAGTCATTCGAGCGATTCAGAACGATGCGGGCAACGATAAGCACGAGCCCCAATGCGACCAGTATCATCCAGATGAAAGCTGCGACGCGCCACCAGGTCAGCAGATAGATTTGAACATAGAGATCGAGGCGCAGGATCGACGACATCACCAGCAGCACGTTTTGCGCAACCCAAAGATAGACCAACGGCCGGATCACTTTCGATTGCTCGGCCGGCCCACCGGGCCTCATGGCGGCGAGGACGAAGCCGGCAGCCAATAGCGCCGTTACAATGAGCGGATAAGCGCCTCGATGAGCATATGAAGCGTAGCTGATATCGGAAGGTAGAGCCACGTTGCCCCAGAGATAGATCGCGTCGAGGATAGTCTGAACGGCGAACAGCAAGTTGAACAGGACCAGCGAACGCAGGATCGTCGCAACACCGAAGAAGTGGTTTTGGCCCGATGGTATCCCCTGCGCCAGGGCTGCCGCTTCGGCTAAAGCTGCCGGCATCTCCCGCTTGCGGTTCCACCGGACGTGGATAAAGGGCCATACGATCGACAGCGCCACAGTCCAGAACAGTATGCGCCCGAGGCTCAGATACGAAGCCGTGTTACCCGGGTTCAGCAGGCTGATCCACTTCTCAAGCAATGGATTGGCCGACACCAGCAGAAACACGAAGATGCTGCTGAGAACTATGGGAATGAACCACACGGCAAATCCGGTCTTCAGTGCCGGCAGATTAAACGCACCAATAGCATCGCGGAAGAATCTGAACGGGCCGACCAGATAAAGATCGCATAGTGCAGCCGTTCGCTCGCCAAGACGATGTCGGTCGCGGTTTGTCGTCAGCAGCAGACCTATGCCGAGGGCCAGCACCATGAAGGTGAGCGACGCGACGTTGAATTCCTCGATGGCGGGGACAAGGGCGACCAGCAGGAGAACGCCGGCCAGCAGCACCTGCTTTCGGTTCAGAGTTGCGAGGTTGGCGAGCAGCGAGCCGCAGGCTATGGCGACCGCAAAGATGGCGGCGGATATTCCAATGCCATGTCCGTAGAAAAGCCAATCGGCCAGCGCAGCCAGCGCGAGAACAATTGCTGCTTTGACAGGAAAAGTACCTTGTTGAACGGACCCCGCATTGGAAGCCGGGGCGGTGAAATCGGCCATTGTTGCGTTACCTGCCTTGAGGGGAAAACTGCAAACCGGCGCAGTCGTGGGGCGCTCGCATAGCCACCATCCGTCATTCGCTAGTCTTGTCGGAATAGGCATTCGATGATCGCCTGCTGGTTTGCAGGACGCACTATCCGGCGCTGTTGTGCAGTTGCCTGGAGCGTCGTCTGCAAGACTTCAGGATTTTTTTGCAGTTTCCGTGCAGGTGCCGTTATGCGCTCGCGCGGATGAAGCAAGTTTGATACGGGCAATGGTCTCCTTCGATCTTCTCGCACAAGCCGCCATCGATTCTCATGAAAATTCTCAAGCGTATTGGCCTCATCCTGCTCTGGCTCGTCGGAGCTGTCTTCGTTTTCGCTGCAGCCAACAAGAACGATCCCTATCTGATTTCGCTGCGGGGGTCGGGGAACATCGTTCTGGCCGTGGCGAGCATCATCGTTGCGGCCATCCTTTTCCGCCGCGGTTATTGGAGGAGAAGCGTCGGGGGAAGGGCGCTCATTCTGCTGTGGTGCCTGCCGTCGCTGTCGATGCTCGGCGCGCATGCTTCTTTTGAATGGCGCAAGCAGCGGGTTCTGCAATCCGATGTCGCGCAGGCAAGAAGCCTTGGGCGCCACTTTATCGTTGGATACTCGTCATTTGCCGAGGTGGCCGTCCTGGCCGAGAAGGGTCTGATTGCCGGCGTCTACATCACCAGGCACAACATCGTGGGCTCTACCGCGGCGCGTCTGAAGGAAGAGATCTCGGCGCTGCAGGAGAAACGGCGCGCCGCCAGCCTGCCACCCCTGATCGTTGCGGCCGACCAGGAAGGCGGCATCGTATCGCATCTGGCGCCGCCCTTGACCAAATTGCCGGCGCTATCGACGCTTGCGGACCTTGCGCCGGAAGCTCGCGCCGAGAAGGCCCAGGCGTTCGGGCGTACTCACGGTCAGGAGCTGGCGGCGCTCGGCGTCACCGTCAATTTCGCACCGGTGCTGGATTTGCGGCCCGAAGTGAAGCGTAACCGATTCGACTTCAACACGCTGATCGGCCGCCGCGCGATTTCCGACGATCCGGCGATCGTCGCCGATATCGCGAGCGCTTATGTGAGCGGTCTCGAAGCGTCCGGCGTCGGCGCGACCGTCAAGCATTTTCCGGGGCTTGGCCGCGTACGGACCGATACCCATCATTTCAGCGCCGACCTGGATACGCCTATCGAGGAGCTTGAAGCATCGGACTGGATCCCGTTCAGGAAGGTGCTGGCCGGCTCGAAAGCGCAATTGATGATCGGGCATGTGGCACTGACTGCGGTCGACCCGGACCGCCCCGCGTCGCATTCCAAGCGGGTTGTCGACGGCATCATTCGCAAGAAATGGAACCATCAGGGCGTCGTCATAACCGACGACCTCGTGATGGGGGCAATCTATCAACGCAACGTCTGTACGGCAGTGGTCGAGGCGCTCAATGCCGGCGTCGATCTTTTGCTGGTCGCGTTCGACGGGGCGCAGTTCTATCGCATCTTCACCTGCGCCATGGCGGCGTCGGCCGAGGGAAGGCTCGACGCCGCCATGCTGCGCGATAGCGAGACGCGGTTGAAGGCGGCATTTCCGGTGGATTGAAGCGAGCCGGCGCGAATTACTTCGCGAACCGGCCTTCCTCCGATAGTCGCGTCATTGCCTGCGCTCGAAATGCCGGCTTTTGATCCTGCCGCTTGGACCACGACACATAATAGGCCACGCCCGTCATGATCGAGATTCCGGCAAAGCTGACCAGGACGTGCATGACGAGCGAGTCGGGACCCGTGATCAGGACGAAGTGCCCGGCAAATGAAAGAAAAACCCCGGCGCAGAACACCGCCAGCCATTCCTGGCCGCATGTGATGACCGGCTGCAACGCCAGCCATTTGAATCCGGGCCAGTCCCGCGGCACCAAATAGGCAAAGAGAAAGGCGAGCGCGAGGAAGTGAAGCACCCTGTGCGGGGCGAGAGTTTCCCTGTCACGGGGCAGAAGGACGTCGCGCAGGAGGTCCGGGACAAGCCCGGCCTGCGGAAACTTCGCCGCCACCGTCATCACAAGGGCAAGGAGCAGATACAGCCACGCAGCGGCGCGCAGGATCGCGAATTCCTGAAGCGTACGCAGGGTGCGTATTTGATTCGCGCCGCTCAGGGCAAACCAGGCGCCGAGCACAAACAGGAGTTGCCAGCAGAACGGGTTGAGGTACCACTTTCCATCGGGAAACGAAGACAGATTCCAGTCGAGCTGGCGGGCTGCCGCGTAGAGCCCGATCGACCCCGCCATCGTGACGTTCGGCCGGCGGACCAGGCCGAACAGAACGATCGGGAAGATCGCCATCAGCACGATCAACAGTTGGAGCACATCGAGGTTGAGCGGCTTGGCCTGCAGCAGCAGGCCATGAATCAGTGTCCGGATCGTATGGTCGACGATTCCCGTGACATTGAAATCGCCGATGAGTTCGGATGCCCGGGACTTGCGCGCGACGTATCCGATCAGATCGATATAGATCACAAACAGGACGATATAGGCGGCATAGAGCTGCCACAGCCGCTTGAAGATGCGGGTAGCCGTTACGACGAAGCCGCGCTCCAGCATCATCCTTCCATAGAGGATCGCGGCAGTATAGCCGCCGACAAACACGAACAGGTCGGTGGCGCCGCTGAAGCCGAAATTGCGCATGGTCAGCAGGCTGACCGCATTATGAGGAACGTGATCCAGAAAGAGAAACCAGGCCGCGATACCGAGCAGGAGATAGAGTCGGAGATCGCCGTCGCGCGCAGCGAGCTCAGTCTTCATTGACGGAGACATTGTGAATTAAGAACTTTGCAAGTCGGAGGAATCGAATCGCGACAATAGCGCGACTGACCGCACCGTCGGAATAGACTTTGCGTGAAGAATATTTAAGCAAGCCGTCAGCGATTGAAGCGGCTCAATCGATCACAATGTTTTGACGGAATAGCGAAGCTCACGCGCGCTCTTGCTTGCGCAAGTCGCGGAGGTGATCGAAGTGGCTGGCTTGCAGATCGGCGCCGGTCGCGGCGATGTCGGGCAGGGACGCTTCGCCGAGGATCTCGGCGGTGATATCCTCGACCGAGCAATCGGCGATTTCATGGATGAAGCTGATATTCCGGTATTCGCCGGACGCGACCCGGGAAATGACCTCGCGCCTGGTGATTTCCGGATCGACGATGGCTTCGCGGCCGCGCCGGCCGTAGTCGATCATCACGACGAAATACTGCATGCTGGCGATCCGACCTCAATCCATGCCCTGAAATCGAGGGAAGTATTTCGGAAAATCGGAAGTTTGTCAAGATAAAATTCTGAAAAACAGAAATCGCGAGTCGCGGCGGTGACTGCCGCGACAGAATCGGTTGATTCGGAAATCGCGAGCCGCGGTAGCTATTTTTCCGGCGCGCGGCCCGCCGCCCTTGCTGCCTTGCGTGCCCGGGCGGCTGCCTTGCTGCGCAGCCGCTCGATCTGGCCCCTGGGCAGCGTGACGCAGATCTCGCCGATCCATTCCACCTTCACGCCGGTGATCGGTTTGGCATTGAAGCTCGTGAGGTTGACCGTGGTCGGAGACTTTCCGCGCTCGATCGTCTTCAGATAGCGTTCGCCGGTCTTGAGGCGCACGGCGGCCTCTTCGCCGTAGAAGCTCGACACCGGATGTTGCTGCTCGCGATAGACCACGATGATATCGCCATTCTCGTACTTCGGCAGCATGGAATCGCCTGATACCTCGAAGGCGATGGTTTCTTCGGCGATGGGGAACGGCAGTTCGACGTCGCCGAGGCCTTCCGGCGGCACCTGCTCGTGTTCCGGCTCGATCGTAGCACCGGCGCCGACACGGCCCATGATAGGCACCGAGTTCAGTTCGAGATACTCGATGATCGAGGCGATCTCGGACGCCTTGATCAGGCGTATCCCGGACAGGATCTCGGAGACGGCGCCAGGGCGAACGCCCATCGCAGCCGCCAGTCCGCCCTTGGTCTTGCCCGGCTTCTCCAGTCCCCGTTCGATCAATCTCACATCCAGCATGGTCGAATCCTTCCGAATTTCAGAAACCATAGCAGTTCCGATTATCCGAAATCAAGCTTGACTTTCATTTCGGAATATCAGAAATTGATGGCCGGCGTCGGGCGGCGTTGACAAGAGCAAGGACAACAAAATGGAACTGTCGAACTGGGCGCCCGAGCACTCGGACGCGCTGCGGGAATTTATTGCCAAGGGCTTGAGCTTTTCGGAGGCCGCGCAGGCGATCAACTCGCGATTCAATACATCCTACTCTCGCAATGCTGCGCTCGGCCGCGCCCGACGCCTGGGGTTGGGCGCTGATGATCGCCGGCAGCCGTCGATGCCGACCAAGCCTGCAGAGCTGCGCGACGTCGCGGAGCCGCCTGTCCGTGAGGCCGGGATGTCTGCGCTGGTCTGGCCGGTGCCGCTATTCAAGGAGGTCAAGCCGCTCAACCTGCGCTGCGTGGCCGTCGAACCGCGGCATCTCTCTGTGATCGAACTCGAGAAGGGTGACTGCCGCTACCCCTACGGCGGCGATGAAGAGAACGAAGCTATCACCTTCTGTGGACATCCGCGTCGCCCGGGTTCGGCTTACTGCACGCCCCATTTTCATTTGAGTCGAAATCCGGTCGAGCCGGCCGAACGCGCGGTGAGCACCGCCCTGCTGCGGGTGGTTGGAGGCGGGATGGAGAGTGCCGATGTCGCAGGCGTGGCGGGCAGGCTGAAGCGGCTGCCGCGCCGGCATCGGATCGCGCATCTGCGCGCGCTGATCGGACTTGAGCCGGAAGGCGGCGACATCAGGCACGTACTGTCCGAATTGCTGAGCGACGAGCTGTCGGGCGTACCAATCGAATAGATCTTCCGATCAAAACCTGAATTCCACTCTTTCAAGGAGTCCATCAGATGCCGAGAGCCAAACGCCGAAAGCCGTACGATCCTGCCAGGGCGCATGACCGGAGATCCCGTGACTTGTTACGCAATGCCGAGGTCGCAACCGTGGAGGTCGATAATCCCCTGGCGCTGGAGCCGGGCGACAAGATCGTTGCGCTGCGTTCGATCCGCAACGATCCACTCGCTCGCCTGCATTCCCACCGCCAGATCGACGAGGCGCAGTATCAGGCAGGGCGTGCGTTCCAGAGCGACTGGGAGAAGGCCGAGCGGGGACCGCGTGCGGTCGATCCGAGCCGCGACTATGTCGATGGCGGGCAGCGGTGCGAGCCGATCACCGAGGGCCAGCGCAAGGCTGTGCTGCGGTTGAACCGGGCCGAACGCGAGCTTGGTGCTGATGGTTCGGCGCTGGTGCACGACGTCCTGGTCCATGGATTGACCATGGAGCAGGTCGGTCAGCGCAGAGGCCTGCATACCGGACGCTGGAAAGACTATTTTTCAAAGCGATTCCGCGAGTGCCTCGACCGGCTGGCACTGTTGTACGGGTTCGCGACGGAACACCCCGTTCCCGTCAAAAGCCTCCAGCGCTGAATCGCAGCGGCTGCACCACGTCATAGGCCGCCTTGGTCAACGGTACGGCGTAGTCGACGGTTAGGGCGCCGAATGGCGAAGCCCAGGTCAGGCCGGCGCCGACCGACGAGCGCACGACGTTCTTGTTGGCGACCTGAAGCCCTGCCGTCGAGCCGCTGTAGCGGAATACGCTGCCGGCATCGACGAAGGCCGTGGCCCTGAGGCCATATTCGTTGGGTATGCCGGGGATCGCGCTCTGCAGCTCGGCGGTCGTTGCCCAATAGGCGCTGCCGCCGACATTATCCATCGTGGTGCCCGGCGTCAGGTCGCGTGGGCCGAATCCATTCGGGGCAAAGCCGCGCACCATGGTCGGACCGCCGAAGAAATTGTTCATC
>Ga0081455_10002846_pt1 | contig 20372 bp, 18 predicted proteins | sample TabmetS3T2R1_FD_70207 | JGI IMG/M metagenome (GOLD analysis project Ga0081455, IMG submission 70207) | Tabebuia heterophylla rhizosphere microbial communities from the University of Puerto Rico - S3T2R1 | ecosystem: Host-associated > Plants > Roots > Rhizosphere ...
TCCCGATGCGCGCGGCTTCCTTGCCGTCGAACGGCTCGCCGAGGCAGGCGTAGTAGAGCGCGTGGCGCGGCAGCACCGTGTCGGCGACCGCCTTGGACACGAGCGCGCCCGGCAAAATTCCCCAGTTCACTTCCGACAGCGAGAAGATCGCGTTCTCCGCCGCGATCGCAAAGTCGCAGGCAAGCAGCTGCATGAACGCGCCGCCCACGCAATAGCCGTGCACCATCGCGATTGTCGGCTTGTCGTAGCCGTAGAGGCGTTCCCATCGCCAGCGATTGGCGGCGGCCGCCGCCTTCTTGCGTTCGGCCGGATTGTTCTCCAGCTCGCGGAAGAATTTCTTCAGGTCTTGCCCGGCACTGAAATTGCCGCCTTCGCCCGTCACGACCACGACCTTGACGTCGTCGTCGACCTCGAGCCGCGCCAGCGCGTCGTCCATCTCATAGTGCAGGGCAGGGGACATGGCGTTGCGCTTTTCCGGCCGATTGAGCGCCGCCCAGGCGATACCGTCGCGCACCCTCACCTTCACGCAATCATAGTCGTAGTCGCTCATGGGCGGTCCTCCGGTTCGGCGGCGCACGCGTGCCGATATGCTCCGCGTGGCGTGTTTGCGTAGAAGAACATTGCACCTTGTCGGCTTCAAGCAGCAATATTCCTCGCGCGGCCATGGCCGACGATGCCAGGTCTGCCGTGCCGGCATGTCAGAGCCCCGCCCGTTCCCTGTGCCGATTGTCTCGCCCCGCGGGCCGGCCTATATCGAGAGGGAGGCCGCCGTTGCTGACGGCGGCGCGGACGATTAAAGCCGAAAGGCGAAGGAGTTGCTCATGGTCGAGGTTCTCGAGCGGGACACGGTCGGCGAAACGATCGAGGCGACGGTCAATTACATTCTGGACAGCGGCGAGAAGATATTCACGCAGACCGCGGTGCCGGGCGAAACCGACGTCCGCAGCGGCGGCACGGTTGATCCGCACCGGGTGACGATCCGCAACGCGCGGCTGCAGAAGGAGCCGTTCGTGCTCGATCGCGACGGCTTCCGTTTCGTGCGTCACGACACCAAGGTCGCGGACTTCTTCGACGAGGACCAGATCCGCAAGGTTTACTACCCGGAGATGGAAGCGCTGGTAAAGGCGGAGAGCGGCGCCTCCCGCGTCGTCGTCTTCGACCACACGCTGCGCACGGCCGACCAGGACCAGCGCGAGGCGCGCAAGATCCGCGAGGTCGTGCGCCGAGTGCACAACGATTACACCGAATGGTCCGGCCCGCAGCGCGTGCGCGATCTGCTCCCGGACGAGGCCGACGAACTGCTGAAGCGCCGCTTCGCCATCGTGCAGGTGTGGCGGCCGATCCGCCACCCGGTCGAGAGCTTCCCGCTCGCGATCTGCGATGCGCGCAGCATCTCGCCGAGCGATTTCCTGATCAGCGAGCGCCGTTATCCCAACCGCATCGGCCAGACCTACGCCATCACCTACAATCCAGAGCACCGTTGGTACTGGCTGCCGCGCATGCGGCGCGAAGAGGCGCTGGTGTTCAAGGTCTTCGATTCGGCGAAGGACGGCCGTGCCCGCTGGTCGGCGCATACCGCCTTTGAGGATCCGACCTCGCCACCCAATGCGCGGCCGCGCGAGAGCATCGAAATCCGCACGCTCGCGTTTTTCTAAACACGTTCCTCGAAGCGACGCGTCCGTAGCCCGCATTGACCCCCGCAAAAGCGGGGGGAAATGCGGGGGAGTCCCGGATGTCGCTTCGCTCCATCCGGGCTACGCGCTCGGTGAATCAATACAAGCAGCGAGCTCGGTCTGCTCTCTCCCCCCGCAAGCGGGGGGATGCACCGAGCGGGCGGCTCAAACGTACTTCGCGCAGAATTACGGCTTGATCGGCGCCTCGGGAAGATATCCGGCGCGGTAGATCTGCTCCGCGGTGAGCCTCTCGCCCGGCACTTCGATATTCTTGTTGATGAAGTCGACCGTGTTCTTCATGCGATCGGGTGAAATATAGCCGAAGCCGTTCTTCTCCACGTCGGGCGTGATCGCAATGCGCTTGAGGATCCCAATCTCCTCGACGATGATCTGAGGATCGAGAGCCTTCACATATTGCACTTCGATGCGCGCGGCTTCCTCGGGATCGGCGAGCGCATCCTTCCAGCCCTTGAGCGCCGCGCGCACGAACTTCTTCACGGCCTCCGGATTCTTGGTGAGAAAATCCTCGGCAACGCCGATCGAGTTGGCATAGATTTCGAGACCATAGTCGCCGGCGAACAGACAGACCGGCTTCGCATTCGTCACCGCGCGGCGAATGGCGGGCTCGCTCATTAGGAACTGATCGATCGATTGCACCTTGCCGGCGGCGAGCATGGGCACGCGCGAGGCCGCATCGATATTGACGACCTTCAGCGTCTTGCTGTCCACCTTGTTCATTTCCATGAACGCCGCCCAGATCTTCGGCACGAAGGACGCCGTGCTCGAGCCGAGCTCGAGGCCTGCCATTTGCTTCGGCTCGGTGACGTTGGCGCCGGGATTCAAGGTGAAGATGCAGTAGGGCGGCTTTTGATAATTCGCGGCGACGATCTTGACACTGGCGCCGGCGCTGCCCGAGGCGACCAGGCTGGGAATGTCGATGAAGCCGATCTCGGCGCCGCCGGTTGCGACGGTGCGGATCGCATCTGCCGTGCCTTTCGACGGCATGATGGTGACGTTCAAGCCTTCGTCCTTGAAATAGCCCTTGCCGAGCGCGACGTACCACGGCGCGTGACGGCCCAGGCTGATGAAATCGAGTACGAATTTGAGGTCGCGCTCCTGCGCTTGCGCCGTCGGCAGCTGCAGGCACGTGGCGATAGCGGCAGCAGCCATTACGCGTGCGATCAACGCTCGAGACATGTGTGCCTCCCTGATTTGCGAACAGTCCGTGCGGCTTGACGAATTGCGGCCGTCCCAGCGGGATTTGATATCCTGTTCCGCGATCTTTGCCCAGACGAGCTACGTTCCTTCGAACAGAAGGATAGCGACCTCGGCGACGCCACCCTGCCGCTTCGCTTTCGCCTGCGCGTATTCCGGCGATTGGTAATAGCTCCGCGCCTTGTCCGCGCTTTCCCATTCCGACACCACCACCCGATTGCCGGGCGCGACGCCCTCGAGCACCTCGAGCGGCCGGCCGCGCAACAAGAACTTGCCGCCGTGTTTCGCGGCGGCCTGGTTTGCGGCGGTCGCATACTCCATGTATCGATCAGGATTTTTCACATCGACGATCGAGACGAGATAAGCCGGCATCGCAATCCTCAGTTCTCAATGACGGGCAGCAGCAGGCACGAGTCGAAGCGCCCGCCCATGTGCAGGGTGTTCCGGCCGCTGTTGTAGTCACCGTTGTAATGCGTGTAGGGGGCGCTTCCGAAGCCGTCGCGCGGCTGGATGTCGAGGCGCAAACGATGGCCCTTTGCAAAGACCATCGAGGTCGGCCAGATCTCCACCAGCAAGTGGACCGGCTCGCCCGGTTTGAGCCACTGCCGCTCGTCGTGACAATGGTATGGGCGGTATGCCAGTGATCGCGCGGGATCGAGCTTGCGTTGCGAGGCGCGCAGCCAGCCCTTTGCCACCGGTACGAGCTGGCCCTGCTGGCCCATTTCCAACACGTCCTTTCCGTCCGGTCCAATGTTGCGCAGCGTGACGAAGACGTCCATGTCGCCTGTCGTGCTCGAAACCCAGATCGAAAGCGCGAGCGGCCCGGTGATCTCGGTGGCGTGCCGAAAGGGCGCGGTCAGGAAGGTCGCGCCGGAGGCTGCCGCTGCGGCGTGGGTGCTTGCGCTGAACGTGCCGGTCGCCAAGCCCATCTTGGTCATGGCGGCTGCGCTATATTCGATGGCGCGGGACTTGCGCGGCTTTGCATCGACCAGCTTGCCGTCGGCGTCCAGATACATCTTCGTCCAGCGGGTCCGTTCGAGCGGCCACTCGCGCTCGTGGCGCCACTCGTAATTGCCGACGCCGCCCTTGCGGATCTGCAGCTTTACCGGCGGCTCTCGCAGCGCGCCGTTCTTGATCCCCTTTAGCCAGTAATCAAACCAGCGCAGCTGGTCGCGGCGACCATCTTCGGAATGATAGGGGTGAATGTGCGTGCCGGCGTGGATGCGCAGCCGCTTGTGCCGCAGGGGGCTACGCAGATAGGCCTCGGAGTTGCCGCGCAGGTGCAGTCCCATCCCGCTCCAGTTACCGGCGCTGAGAAACGGCACCTTGATGTCCTCCCAGCGGGCTTGACGGCCGCGGTACCAGTCGCCGTCGAGATTGTGACGCATAAAGTCCCAAATCCAGTCGCCGGCGAAGGCATCGGTCGACGCGGCCTGCGGCCGGCCAAGCAGGTGGTTGGCCATCTGGTTGTGAAACCAGTTCACGGCAAAGCCGAACGAGAAAATGCCGCCGTGAAACGCGAAGTCGCGATACATGTCGGCGGCGCCTTCCCACGGAATCATCGCCTTCAGCGATGGCGGCTGCAGGTTGGCGACCAGCCACTGCGTCATCGCATAGTATGAGATGCCAGAGAGCCCGACCGCCCCGTTGCACCAGGGCTGTGCTCCCGCCCACTCGATCGCGTCATAGAAATCCTGTGCCTCCTCCGCGGACCAGGGGTTGGTCCGGCCCGGCGACTTGCCCGACCCGCGCGCATCCACGCGCACCAGGGCATAGCCGCGCGGCACCCACCAGAGCGGGTTCGCCGTTTCCCAAGCCAAGTAAGGATTGACCTTCTCCTCGAGGTCGTCGGGAGGAATCCACCGCTTGTCCTTCTGATAGATCCCGAGGTTCATGATCACGGGCACGCGCGGCCCGGATTTCGGACGGAACACGTCGGCGCGAAGCCGCGCGCCGTCGCGCATCGGGACCTCGACGTCCGCCTCGAACTTCATGGCGGCCCTTTGCCGACGATGCCGGCATACAGGCGTTCGGCAGCACCCGGCGAAATCGGCTCGATGGCGGCGATATGGTCGTCCGGGCGCACCAGCACCAGCGAGTCGGGCGGGCAGCCCACGCGCTGCTCAAACGCGCCGCCGGGATCGAACAGCGCATAGTCGCGCAGCCCGGAGTCCAGCGGCGCGTCCCAACGTGAGACCAGATAGTGCGTCAGTGCCGGCGAGCTGTTTTTCGGAATCTGCGGGCGGCGCCTGGCGTCGGCAAAGTAGAGCGCCACGAACCCGTGGGCGAAGAGATCGTGGAGGCGTAGCTCGCTGCCGGCCGGGCTCTGCAGCAACCAATCGGGGATGCGGTCGCCCGCGCGCAGCGCCGGCTCCCGTTCATGCTTTACCATCGACCAATCGCCGCGGTCGTCGACGTCGAGCCGCACTCCGAGCATGGCGCGCGTGCAGGCGATGGCCCACACGTCGCCAGCGATGTTCGCCGGATCCTCGCTCTCCTTGCTGACGTAGCGCCGGGCCGACTCCGCCATCTCGCCGGCCCCCAAGAGCGCAACCGGCTTCTGCTCGCGCTCGTAGGCATCGAGCACACGTTCGTCGGCCCAGCCGCGCAAGTACCAGGCAAGACGCCAGCACAAGTTCGAGCAGTCGAGCAGCCCGGTGTTGACCCCGAGCGCCCACATCGGCGTGATCAAGTGGGCAGCGTCGCCCATGAGGAACACGCGGTCTCGGCGCCATTGATTGGCGACGCGGTGATGGACTTGGTAGACCACTTTGCCGATCACGCGTGCGTCCGTTGCCTCGCCGATGAACGACAGTACCTTGGCGCGCAGCTCTTCGGCGCTCGGCTCTGCGCTGCCGACCGGGAGCGGAAAAAGGAACCGCCAGCAGTGCGGATGCCGGACCAGGATCATCCATTCCTGCGCATCGGAAAAATAGGCGAGGTACGGGTAATCGCGGGGATTTGCGACATCGAGGTCGATCTCGAGATCGACGAGTGAGTATTTGACCGGCAGCGACTTGCCCTCCACGGGAATGCCGAGCTGCTCTCGTACCGTGCTGCGGCCGCCGTCGCAGCCGAGCAGGTATGCCGCCTCGATGGTCTTCTCCCCGTGAGGCGTCTTGAAATGGAGCACGACCCGATCCGAGCTCTGCTCGAAACGAACGAGCCGATGAGCCAAATGCAATTGTCCGCGCACCGGCTCGGCCAGAGCCGGCTCCATGTCCTGTTGCGGCAAATTGACGACGAAGGGAAAGCGTGTCTCGCGCGCAAGCACCGAAAGCCGGACCGGCCGGCGCGCCTGCGCCGTCTTCCGGTCGATGTCACCGATCTCATCGACTCGCATGCTGCGTCGGAGCACGGAAGAGACCACGCCAAATCGTCGCCAAATCTCGAGCGACCGTGCCAGCGTCGTGCCCGCCTTGGTTTCGGTCGACAGGCGCTCGTCGTCCTCGAACAATACGAACGGGACTTCGTAGTGCGCGAGCCCCAGTGCGGTGGTAAGGCCGACCGGGCCCGCCCCGACGATCGCAACGGGCAAGGTCAAGGGCGGATGGCTTCTTGCGGGAGATAACCCTCGCGGTAGATGTCGTCGGCGCTGAAGCGCCGGCCGGCGACCTCGATGTTGGCGTTGACGAAGTCGACGCTGCGCTTGAGCTTGGCGCGATCGATCCAGCCGAGGCCGTTCTTCTGAGTATCCGGAACGACCGCCAGGCGCCGTACCACCTGCAGCTCCTCGACGATGATGGTCGGGTTCAGCGTCTTCACCATCTGCGCCTGGAGTTGTGCCGCCTCCTCGGGATTGGCGAGCGCCTCTTTCCAGCCGCGCAGGGAAGCCCGCACGAAGCGACGTACCGCGTCGGGATTCTTCTGGAGAAAATCGTCCCTCACGCCGATGCCGTTGGCGTAGATGTCGAGCCCGTGATCCGCGAGCAGCATGTGCTTGACTTCACCGTCCTGCACCGCGCGCTTGATGGCGGTTTCGCTCATCGCGAACAATCCGATCGACTGAATGCGGCGAGCGGCAAGTGCGGCTACCAGCGAACCGGGATCGAGATTGACGATCTTCAGCGTGGATGGATCCAGGCCATTCTGCTTCATGAACGCCTGGTGAATTCTCGGAATGAGACTTGCGTTACCGGCGCTGAATTCCTTGCCGACCATGTCCTGCGGACGGGTGATGTTTGCGCCAGGATTGATGCTGAACACGCTGTATGGCGGGAGTTGGTAATTCACCGCCACCATGCGGATGCTCGAGTTGTCGGCTCCAGCCGCCACCAGACTTGGAATGTCGATAAAACCCACATCCGCCGTGCCGCTATCGAGGTTGCGGATGGAATCGGCCGTTCCCCGCGCCGAGGCAATGGTGACGTTGAGGCCCTCGTCCTTGTAATAACCCTTGGCGAGGGCGACGTACCATGGGGCGTGGCGGCCGAGCGGAATGAAGTCCAGGGTGAATTTCAGGTCGCGCTCCTGCGCGATGCCTGGCGCCGGAATCATGCTGTGCGCTGCAAGCGCGACGACCGCGATGAAGTGCATGGTGCGCATAACTTGACTTCTCCTCAATTGAAATCTGCGCCTTCCTTGACACGTCGATGCAGCGAGGCGAGATGGTCCTGCATTGCCTGCCGTGCCGCCTCTTGATCTCTGCCTTTGATGGCCTCGAGCACGGCCTCGTGCTCCTCCTGCGTCAGGCGCAGCCCATCCTCGCGCCGCATCACGATGAGGCTCCAGATCCGTGCCGAACGTTCGTGCAGCGGGCGTTGGACGTCAACGAGGACATGGTTGCCGGAAGCCTCGGCCACTGCCTGGTGGAAGCGACGATCGAGTTCCATGAACTCGCGCCGGAAACGTTGGTCGACGATCCTGCGCGATTGGGCCAGCACGCGCTCCATCGCCTCGATCTGCTCGGGCCGCGCCCGATCTGCGGCCAGCGCGGTGATGTGGGGCTCGAGCACGCTGCGCGCTTCCAACCCGGTGAGCACGTCGTTGAGCGAGTCCGTGCAGATGATGATGCCCTTGCGCGGCATGATCTCGAGCAGGCCGTCCGTCATCAGGCGGTGCACCGCCTGGTGAACCGGCATGCGACCCATGCCGACCATGGCGCACAGGCCCTGCTCGTTCACGAACTGCCCGGGACGCAGGTCGAGGGAGAGGATGCGCTCCTTGATCGCCTCATAGGCGCGTTCAGACAGGCGTTCGTTGGCTCGTGGGTTCTTGTATATCACGTGATATTCTTCTAATATTCACAGCGGCTTGTCAACTTACGGCCGAAAACGGCGGTTGCGCCGGAGCGTGTCCCGCGGGATCCCCGTCGCAACGACGCTCGAGGCGGGACGCCGACGCGTCCGATCGAGGTCTCGCGGGTGCGGGGTGGTGAAATGAACGAACCCAAGGTCATTGGTCTGGCGGGGGTGGGCTTGCAGGTGCCGGACTTGGCGGTCGCCGAGAGCTTTTACAGTGCATTCGGCCTGACGGCCGAGAAGTGGGGGAGCGCGCTCGGATTGCGCAGTCCGGGCCGCTCGGCAGACGAGATCGTCGTGCTGCCGGGCGCGAAGCAGAAGCGCATGCACCACCTCTCCTTCATCATCCGTTCAGGCGACGAAGATGCCTTCGACCAGAAGCTTCGCAAGGCAGGCTTGCAAACCCGTTCTGCGCCCGACGGTGCGCCACGCGCAGGTCTATGGTTTCAGGATCCCTGGGGCACCTGGATCAATCTCAGCCCCGGGGCGTCGCCCTATCAGGAGCAGTCGAACAAAGCGGCAGGCGTCGGGGATGAACGCGAGAAGCGAGCGGTCGAGCGATTGGACGTCGCACGTTGGCGCGAACTCAATCGTGATCCGCGGCCGGCGCGAATCGGACACCTGCTCATGTTCACGCCCGACTGGGAAAAGTCTGAAGCATTCTTCTGCTCCACGTTAGGCCTGCGCACCACGGACCGCGCCACAGGCAAGGTCGCCTTCATGGCGGCCGGCGACGGCGTCATGGATCACCATTGCTTTGGCCTTATCCCGAGTACGCATCGCGGCCTTCAGCATGCAAGTTTCAAAGTTGGCGGCATCGATGACATCGGCTTTGGTCTGTGGCGCATGCGAGAGGCGGGCTACAAGGAGAGCTTCGGTCCAGGTCGTCACGCGCTGGCCTCCAATCTGTTTCATTATATCCGCGACCCCTGGGGAAGCTGGGTCGAGTACTACGCCGACATGGACTGCATCAGCGACAAATGGGAATGCCGCGATTGGAACGAATTGCCCTACGTTTGGGGGCCTGAATGGGCGCCGGAATTCTGGAGCAAGGAGATGAACGCGAACTTCGAGCCGAAGTGACACGCGTGCAGCGCGAATATCGACTGCGCCTCCATTGCGCAGTGCGCTCTTGCGCTGAGTGATATCCTCCGTCGAGCGCGAGACAGATGCGGAGCGCCGAGAGATTTTCATCCTCATGAATATTTGCCATTTGTCCGGCGATTGGGCTGTGCGCGTTGGCTCAGTCTCGGGCCGGTCATAGCGAGCTCTCTGATGCCGTTCGGGGTCATCAGGAATGTACGCAAGGTGTTTCAGCTCGAGGAGATCGGCTGGACGGCGCGCGAGCCTGTGGTGGCGTTGGACGACGCCAGCTTTGAGTTCGAAGAGGGCGAGCTCGTCGCGCTGTTGGGGCCGAGTGGATGCGGCAAGACCACGCTGCTGCGCATCGTCGGCGGCCTGATCCCGAAATCGGCGGGCTCGGTGGTGATTGCCGGGCGCGAAGTGACCAAGCCGATGGGCGACTACGGTTTCATATTTCAGGCGCCGGCCCTGATGCCGTGGCGCAATGTGCTCGATAATGTTCTGTTTCCGATGGAGATCCTGAAGAAGAACGACGCCGCAGCGCGGCGGCATGCGCTCGAGCTTTTGCAGCTCGTGGGGCTGAACGGCTTTCTCTCGGCGCGGCCGCATCAACTCTCCGGCGGAATGCAGCAGCGCGTCGCGCTTTGCCGGGCGCTGGTTCACCGGCCGCGGCTCTTGCTCATGGACGAGCCGTTCGGCGCGCTCGACGAGCTCACCCGGATGGAGATGAACGACCTGCTGCTTCGCATCCGCCACGAGACCAAAGCCTCCGTTCTGTTCGTGACCCACTCGATCTCCGAGGCTGTCTACCTGTCGGACAAGGTCATCGTTTTCAGCAAACGGCCTGCGCGCGTGGTGAAGGAAATGCCGATCCCGCTCGCTTATCCGCGCAGCCAGAAAGTGCGCTTTACGAGCGCGTTCACCACGGCCGAACGGATCGCCAGCGAGGCGCTCGGCGTGGTCGCGCCGGCGGAGGCATCATGAGACCGCGCTTCGTTTCGCAATTCCTCTATCCGCTCGCCGGGGTCGTCCTGATCATTGCCGTGTGGGCCCTCGCGTGCTGGCTCATCAACATTCCCACGGTTGTCCTGCCCTCGCCGGACAAGGTGCTGCGCGCATTGATCAACCGCGGGGAGCTCCTGCTCAGCGAAGGGTGGGTCACGCTCAAGGAAACATTGTACGGATTTTTGCTGGCGCTGCTCGTCGGCCTCCCGCTCGCGGTGGCAGTGGCAAATTCGCGGCCGCTCAATCTCATGTTCTATCCGCTCCTCATCGCCCTGCAATCGGTGCCGAAAGTCGCGCTGGCGCCGATGCTCCTGGTCTGGCTCGGCACCGGCCTCGAATCGAAGCTGGCGATCGTCTGGCTGGTCGCGTTTTTTCCGATCATCGTCGATACCGCGGCGGGATTGCGCTCGACTCCAAGGGAGCTCCTGGAGCTTGCCCGCAGCTTGAACGCCTCGCCGCTGCAAATCTTCCTCAAGGTCCAGCTGCCCGCGGCGCTTCCGTTCGTGGTCACGGGCGCCAAGGTCGCCATTACCCTTGCAGTCATCGGCGCGGTGATCGGCGAATTCGTGGGCTCGAGCGAGGGCCTCGGATTTCTCTTGCTCAGCGCCACCTCGCAGCTCGACACGCCGCTCGCCTTCGCGGCGCTGTTTGCCCTGTCCGTGCTCGGGATATTCGTCTATGCGCTGGTCGGTATGGGGGAAAAGATGATGTCGTCGTGGTTGCCGCCGGCGCCTGCGCGCCATTGAGTATCGCCGCAGATCGCGCCGGTCAAAGATAAAGGAGTGGAGACCAAAATGCCCGATCAAAAGACGATGCCGCCCATGCCCGCGGGAATGCCGAGCGTCGAGGAGGTGCTTCTGCAAAGCAACGATATTCCCTGGCGCGCGAAGTCGCTGGCCGGCGTCTCGGAAAAAATGCTCTGGCGGGATGAAAAGCTCGGATCGTCGATTGCACTGATCAAGTTCGACGCGGGCGCGGGCATTCCCGAGCCGCATCTGCACGCATCGAATCAATTCATGTTCTGCCTCACAGGAAAATACGAGTACACCAAGACCGGTGTGACTTTGACGCCGGGCTCGTTCTATTGGAATCCGAAAGGCCATGTGCACGGGCCAACGCTCGCGCACGAAGAAACGATCGTGCTCGAAATCTATGACGGCCCGCATTATCCGCAGCGCCCGTCCTGGTACGCCAACGACGAGGACGCCCGTTGATGCCGGCCGACGCAGCTGGCTCCGTGGCGATCGATGCGCCACGTCTGATCTCAGCCGTTGCCGATATTTTCATGGCGGTAGGGATCGCGGCTGTGGATGCGCAAGTGGTTGCGGCGGACTTGGTTGCCGCAGACCTCGAGGGGATCGCCTCCCACGGCGTGATGCTGTTGCCCATGTATGTGGAACGCATCAACAAGGGCTCGGTCTCGCGCCGCAGCGCCGGCGAGGTGATCAGCGATCGCGGCGCCGCGATGGTCATCGATGCCGGCAATGCGCTCGGCCAGCTGACGTCGCGGCAGGCGGTCAAGCTCGCGGTAGCGCGGGCGCGGGAGATCGGGCTCGCGGCAGTCGCCGTGCGCAACGGGTTTCATTTCGGCACGGCCGGCCGTTACGCGCGCATGATGGCCGAGCACAATTGCGTTGGCATCGTCTTGTCGAACACGCGTCCGTTGATGCCGGCGCCAGGCGCCGCCGAAGCCCTGGTCGGCAACAATCCCATTGCGATCGCGCTTCCCTCGGCCGGCGACTTTCCAGTGGAAGCAGACCTGGCCTTGAGCGCAACCGCGATGGGCAAAATCCGTCTGGCCGCGGCGGCCGGAGAATCCATTCCCGGGGATTGGGCGGTCGATTCCCAAGGCCGACCCACGACCGATCCGGCGGCGGCCATCAAAGGCATGCTGTTGCCGGCCGCGGGCCCGAAAGGATTTGGTCTTGCCTTCGTCATCGACCTCTTGTGCGGCGGCTTGTCGGAGGGCGCGGTCGGCGCTGAAGTGCGCCCGCTCTACGGCGACCCCGCGGAAGCCTACCGCTGTTCGCACTTCTTTCTGGCCATTCATGCTGGCCACTTTCCCGTTGGCGAGCGCTTTGCCGAGCGGGTGCGCGATCAAGCGATGCGCGTGAGCCGGTCGAAACGCGGCGCAGGCGTGGAGCGCGTCTATGCGCCGGGCGAGCTCGTCTGGGCGACGCGACAAGCGAGCGAAGGCGTGTGCCGCCTCGATGCGCCCACCATGCGCAGCCTCCGCGACACGGCCGCTCGTGTCGGATTAGGGAACTTCGAAGCAGTGCTGGTGGGAGCAACAGGGACCTAACCCATGCGGGCGCGATTCAACGCTGAAGGGGATGTCATCGTCGTGACCGGCGGCGCCAACGGCATCGGCCGCGCTTTGGCGCGCGCTGCCGCGCAGGCGGGCGCTCGCGTCGTGGTTTGCGATGTGGACGATGCCGCCATGGCGACGCTCTCCGATATTTCCGGGATTTCGACGCGGCGGCTCGATGTCTCCGATCGCGCCGAGGCGTTCGCCGTTCTGGGCGAGGTGGAGCGCCAGTTCGGCAAGATCGATGGGCTCGTTTGCGCGGCGGCGATCCAGCCCCGCTCGCCGGTCCACGAGATGGAGGCGGCGGCGTGGGAGCGCGTGTTGCGGACCAATCTCGACGGCGTGGTGTGGTGCTATCAGGCGGTGGTTGCCGGCATGATCGCGCGGCGGTCCGGCAGCATCGTTGCGTTTACCTCGGGGCTCGCACACCAGGGCTGGCGCGGGGCCGCGGCCTACGCCGCCAGCAAGGCGGCGCTGATCGCATTCGCCAAAAGCGCGGCCAAGGAGATCGCGCCGCATCGCGTGCGGTTCAATCTCATCGCACCGGGCGTGCTCGATACGCCGCAGTACCGAGAGGCGAATGCCGGCGTTGACGACGCGCATTGGCGCGCAACAGTCGGCGTCGGGCAGCCGGAGGATGCGGTGGGCCCGCTTCTCTTCTTATTGTCGGACCGGGCCACGATGACCGCTTCGATCATCAGCCGCGACTTCGCCTTCACCGCGCAGGAGCGTGGATGAGCTGCGGCATGGCGCCGACAATCGTTGTCGGCGCAGGCGCGGTCGTAGCATGATTGACCAAAGTCGGGTCAGTCGATGAAATGATGTCAAGGAGACTGCAACGATGCGTGTGCTGGGACCGATCGGCGATAAAGTTCTCTTCGAAAATGAATTCGTGCGGGTGTGGAGCGTGATGCTCGATCCAGGCCAGCGTCAGCCATGGCACCAGCATCTGCTGCCCTACCTCATCGTGCCGCTGACGGAAGGCAAGAACGAGATGACGTTCGATGACGGCCGCGTCCGCCAAACGCAGGAAAAGCCGGGAGAGGTGGTCTGGCGCGAGCCCGGTATTCCGCACGAGCTTCTCAACTGCAGCGACTGGCAGTACCGCAACGTGCTCGTCGAGATCAAAGCGGGCGCCGGCGCAGAGGCGCTGCAAGCCATTCGGCCCGGAGAATGATACCAACCCTTCGCTGCGTCATTGCGGCCGAGCGGCGATAGCGGCGAGAGCCGGACGTATCGGAATTTGCGCGGGGTGATATGACATCCGGCCCCGCATCCAGGAGCCAGCGCATGCCCAAGCAGCAGATCACGTCGGCAAAGATCCGTCAGCCGTCCGGCCACTTCTCGCACGCCACCATGGTCGAGGCGCGCGGCCGCATCGTCTTTATTTCCGGCATGACCGCGCGCCGCGCGGACGGAACGATCGCCGGCATCGGCGATATCGAAGCGCAGACGCGGCAAGTCTGCGAAAACTTGAAGGCCGCGGTGGAAGAGGCCGGCGGCAGCATGGACGACATCTGCCGCGTCGACGTCTACGTCCGCAACATGGAGCACTTCGAGCAGATCCACAAAGTTCGGCGGGAATATTTCCGCCCGCCGGCGCCGGCCTCGACCATGGTCGAGATCTGCAAGATGACCTCGCCCGAGTATCTGATCGAGATCAACGCCATTGCGGTGATTGGCGAGTGAAACATTCGTGACGCAGCCACTCTCAGCGGAATTTACTTGACAAGCATTGGTTGCAGTAATCAACTTTGACGCGCAGACCGACTTTGGCTTTCGATCGGTTGGGAGGAGGCCACCCGTGTCGGCGACGTCATCGGCGCAAAGTCATGGTGGCGCGCGAAGGGCAGATTGTCGGCCGCAGCTGTTGCGTCCCGTCCCGCCTGATCCGAACGCCGACGCCGTCAACCGATTGCTCGCATCGCCGGTCGGCGCGCGCTTGCTCAGTCGGGAATCCGGCCGCTCTTGCACCACATCTTGGTCCCCGTCACGGCAGGATGGCGCCCTCGCCACCGCCGAGTGTCGGCGCGCGCCCATGGGAGAACGATAGTCATGCGCTATAACCGCTCTGCTGCCGTTGCAGTTCTCGGCCTTGTTGGCGCGCTTAGTTCCTTTCCTTCATCGCAAGCGCAGGCGCAGGTAACGCCGAGCGCACAAGCTCCAAAACCGTTGGGGCAGCCCTGCAATTTGATGAGCGATTTGGTGCCGGCTAATCCGCCAAGCCCGAAGCCGGCCGTGCCGCCGCGCCTCACTCCTGTCGACGCAACAACCAAGAATTCGATTCTGAATTCCGGTCTCCCATGCCAGGAGATCGTAAGCACCGAGGGCCCCGACAAGACGAAAACTCGGCTGGAAAATCTACAGCGCGGTTTCGATTTCTATTCCTGGCTGACATTTATCGCGTTCAACTCTCCCGCCGACGGGCGTCCGATCGATCAATCCATGCCGAACACGAAAACGAAATGGGAGGACAAGGCAAATTTCAAGCAACTCCTCGATGTGATGTTACCGGGAGGAGCCGCGTCGGAATGGACGGACAAAATCCCTCCTCCCTCGGCATGCAAAAGTCAATTCGAGGCCAATCCCGACATCATGGTGATCGACATGATAGAGGAGACGTTCAATCAGCCCTTCAAGACCGGTGCTTTGATCGATCAGCAGGGAAATTTTGCTCTGTTCGACATTCTGATGAACCGACAAATGTTCGACTACATCAAGAAGCACAAGCTCTACAGCAAAAACGAACAATTGAGCGCCGCCAATTCCAATCTGAAGATCGATTTTCCCGCTGGGGTAAATCCCCCGGACGGTCAGGTCGAGGGCGGGGATCCGGGCGGCATCATTATCAAAGTGTCATGGAAAGTCCTGGATTCGGATCAAGAGAAGCGAAAATTCCACACTGTGGATGCGCTCGTATCCTTGCCGCGTCACGATGCAACGACAGACCCACCGTGTCTGCGCAAGACGCTCGGCTTAATCGGCTTTCATGTGATGCATAAGACGAAGAGCCGGTTGCCGTGGATATGGACGTCGTTCGAACACGTCGACAATGTGCCCGAGCAACAGGAAGTCAACACTCGGAAACTGAAATCGTCGTATAGTTTTTATAATCCTCGATGCAATACCACGACATGCCCGGTGAACCAGACCCCGCCGCGGCCGTGGGACCCGCAGCCATCGCTCGGACTAAAATTCCACAGCCCATTCAAAAGCCAGATCGTTCGCACGGTTCCGTTGACGGACGACACAAAGAAAATGAACAAGCAATTTCAGAGCATCCTCAAGGGTACCGTGTGGGAAAACTACATGCTGCTCAGTACGCAGTGGCCGAGCGATTTCAATTGCGCAAGGAAAGTGGCGCCTGATGCCAAGCCAGAACTCGATCCCAACACTGACGTCGAGAAAGAGCCGGACATGAACTGCGCGCCGGCTCCGACCTTTCTCGCGAATTCCACGCTTGAAACCTACAGTCAGGGGTCTGTCCCCCTTGCTTCGTCCAGCTGCATGGCCTGTCACGGTAACGCGACGAGCTATCAGCTGCCCTCGGCCAATCCCAACGCGAAATTCTTCAACCAGTCAGACTTCACGTTCATCCTGGAAAAGGCGCGTTGAGTTTGCGAACGCATTGAACGTGAAAAGGCGGGCTCGAGCGAAGGAAGCCAATCATGAGCCGTTTACCGCATCCGGGACCAAATTCGATCGCGCGGGGTCAGAAAGAAGATGAGATGGCGGGCGGCTTCACCCGCCGCACGGTGCTCGCCGGCGCGGCCGCTGCCACTGCTGCAATATCCGTCGGCGCCGTTGACAGCCCAGCGAACGCGCAGCCTCGCCAAGACATGATCCTCTTTGTGTTGCTGTCGGGAGCACTCACCGGCATCGCTGAAGCGAAATTGGCGCCTGGATTCCGCCCGCTGCCATCGCTCACCGACATTGACCTCGAGAAATCGGAGCCTGGGTCCGATCCGGTTGATGTCAAACAGCAGTATTTCAATTGGGTGAACAAGAGACGCCAGGCCACTCTCAGGCGCTTACTGCAAATTACCAAGGACAGTCTGAAATCGCCCGATCGTCCCCAGGCCATTATCGACAAGGTGCAGGCAACGCCGGATACCAAGTATCTGGCCCGCAGCATCGCCTTGATGTGGTATTTGGGCGCCTGGTACGACCCGGATAATTTGCGGGCGCTGGCGGAACAGCCGAACCCGCCGGCGAAGGCCTCCAGCTTCGAAGTCATTTCACCGAAAGCATACACGCAGGGATGGGCGCTACGCGTGGCCCAGGCCCACCCCATGGGATTTAGCGAAATGCAGTTCGGCTACTGGTCGCGGCCACCGAGCCCGCGCACCGATTTCATCGGCAATTAGATCACAAGGAGCCGACAATGGCCGCCGAAGCTTGCATAGAATGCGATGTTGCGATCGTCGGTGCTGGCTTTGCCGGTGCGTTGATTGCAAATGAATTGGGCAAAGCGCGAAAAAAAGTAATTGTCCTCGAGGCCGGAGACCCGGTTCCGCCCAACATCAACGAGTTCATGCGGCGGTTCTACATGGCCATCGCCAAGGTGCCGGAGAGTCCTTACACGCCGGAGATTTTCGACGCAGCCGGCAACCTGAGTGACCCGAGCAAAATGAATGCCGGGCGCCCGACGGTGCTGAGTCTTCAGCGCAAGGGAGGCTTCGGCGATTGGACCGATCCGAAGCAAAGCTATCTCATTCAGAAAGGCCCACGGCCATTCGCCAGCACCTACGATCGCATCGCCGGCGGGACGGCGCATTGGCTCGGAACCTGCCTGAGATTCGTGCCTGCCGATTTCAAGATGAAAACGAATTACCCGGCCGTGCCGCAGTTCGTGGATTGGCCGATTGGTTATGACGATTTGAATGATTGGTACGGCAAGGCCGAAGAAGAACTGGGAGTGTCGGCGGATCTGGAGGAGCAAAAGTATCTCGGCATCCAATTTCCGGCCAACTACAAGTATCCGATGCCCAAGATCCCGAGCTCCCTGGTCGATGTCGCCGTTGCTGACGCGCTCAAGTCATTGAGCGAGGATGAGACCAAGTTCTTGGAAATGGATAGCCCGCCAACCGAGATTCGGGTGAGGAACCTTCCGGCTGCGCGCAATTCTCAACCCTATAAGGCTCGCCGCGCCTGCGCCGGCAATACGAATTGCATTCCGATCTGTCCGATCCAAGCCAAATACGACCCCAGCATGACGTTGAATGACGCGACCAATACCGGATTTGTAGAGATCAAGCATCGCACGGTCGCCAGCGAGATTGTCGTTGGTGAAAACGGACGCATCAGCCAGATCAATTTCATACGGCACGACGGACCGCGGACCAATGGATGCGTGAAGGCCAAAATCTACGTCATCGCGGCAAACGGCATCGAAACTCCACGGCTGCTGTTGATGTCGAAAAACGGCGGCCGCACCGTCAATGGCGTCGCCAACAGCAGCGATATGGTCGGGCGCAACCTGATGGATCATCCCTATTACGTTGCCTGGGGTTTGACGCCGAAGCCGGTATATCCATATCGCGGCCCGCTGATCACGTCGGGCGTCGGCGACTTATGCGACGGACCGTTCCGCGCCAAGCGGGGCGCATTCCGCATCGATATCGGCAATGAAGGCTGGAATTTCGTGATCGGCGGCGATCCCAACGTGACGACCCTCGACTTCGTCAACGGGTTGAACAAGAGCAAAGTCAATGTCGGCAACCAAGCTCTGTTCGGGAAAAAGCTGGTCGAGACGCTGAGCGACAAATTCACGCATCAGTTCCGCGTCGGGTTCCTGGTCGAACAAACCCCGGATCTCGACAATCGGGTTACGCTATCGGAGTCGTTCAAGGACGGTTTGGGCCTGCCTCGGCCGGAGATTTCCTACGACCTTTCGGACTATACGAGACAGGGAATTGTCGCCGCACACCGGATGAAAAATCTGCTGTTCAAGAAAATGGGAGTCACTGACTTCACCGAGACGGTCCCGAAAGACGAGCCGACCCGGTTCGACGTGCTCATCGACGACAAAATCGTGAGTCTGAGCTACGTCGGTGCCGGGCACATTATGGGAACCTGCCGAATGGGCAGCAACAAGGACAGTTCCGTTGTCAATTCCGACCAACGGTCATGGGATCATGATAATTTGTATGTGGTCGGCAGTAGCACGTTTCCGACGGGGGCGACGGCCAATCCGACGCTGACCATCGCCGCGTTGTCGCTGCGGACGGCGGACAAGATCCTGCGAGAAGACCTCAGGTGACGCGCCGGCGGGGAGGCTGAGAATGTTCGCCATTCGGATCGCCCCGGGGTTGCAGCAAAAGGATCGGCAACCCTTCGCAGCGGGGCTCAAGCGCACGGTTGCGATCGCGCTCGGCGCGGTTGCTCTTGCCGCTACGCCGGATATCACCGGCGCGAAGGATTGTCCGGCCGAGACGCAGGTGCGCGTTCCGCAGACGCCGGCACCGCCCCTGAATATCGACAAGGTCAAAGAGGTGCTGCTCGCCTATCAGGCTGGACCGTACGATGGAGATGTAGCGGCGGTTTTCACGACCGCACGCACCTATGTCGAGGGCCGCGCCAGCCAGGTGAGCAAGCCGGCCCTCATTCTCGATATCGACGAAACATCGCTCTCGAACTGGGCGAATATCAAGGCCAACAATTTCGGTTTTATCCGGGAGGGTGCCTGCGATGTGCTGCCACACGGGCCGTGCGGGTTCAAAGCCTGGATCCTGCAAGCTGCGGCACCAGTGATCATGCCGGCGCTCGACTTGTTCAATGCCGCAAAAGCCAAAGGGGTGGGGGTGTTTTTCATCACCGGCCGCCGCAACAGCGAACGGCAGGCCACGCTGTGGAATCTCGACCGCGCCGGTTTCGAAGGTTGGACCAAGCTCATCACTCGCCCCGATGACGACGCACATGCCACAGTCCAAGCCTTCAAGACCGAGGAACGTCGCAAGATCGCGGAGGCGGGGTATACGATCATCGCGACTGTCGGGGATCAGCAGAGCGATCTCGACGGCGGTTTCGCCGAGTGCAAGTTCAAGGTGCCGAATCCGTTTTACTTCATTCCGTGAAGACGGAAGCCTTTCATACGCAATCGGTTGATTCCGACAGGTATATGGCCGCCTACAACTTGTGCGGGGAGCCGCGATAGCCCTCGAGATCGGCGTATTTGAAGAAGCTGCGCGCCTCTTCGAGACATTCCTGATTGGTCAATACGTCGCGTTCGTCGGGATGCTTCTCGTTGGGAAATTCAAGCGTCATGGTATCGAGCTGCTTGCCGCCTTGCTCGAAAATGTCGCGGGCCGCATCGGTGCACAGAAATGAGGTGATCGAGGGATCGAAGTCGACGAAGGTCTTGTCCGGCGAGATGAAGAAGGCGCGGGTCGAATCGTTGCGGGCCTTCGCATCCTGAATATCTTTTACGAAAGCCAGATTCGCGTCGTTGAGGGCTTGGAACTGCTGCAGGCCGACCGCAGACGCTGCAATCGGCTTGGGCGCGCCGGGCAATCCTGACACCGGATTGGCCAGGTTGAACATGATGTTGCCGATCATGTAGGCGGTGAAGTCGTTCTGCAGGTAGACGACCTGCTTCACGCCGCCCAACGACATCACGCCGGAGCACTGGGCGCAGGATTCCAGCGAGGTGTACAGCGTGACGTTCTGCAGCGAGAAGGCGCGCGACCTGTCACCGATTCGGTTGCCGGTTTTCCAGCTGTCGAAGATGTCGGTGAGGCTGAATAGACGGCGGACCATGCGCGATTCGGCGTGTTCGGCCGAGCTTCGAAAGAAATCGTTGTGATTGAAATCGAAGTCGATGATCTCGCCGTTGCCGTCGATGGCGAC